>Ga0247727_10007619_pt1 | contig 20501 bp, 22 predicted proteins | sample WisWelCaveWW1625_FD_202498 | JGI IMG/M metagenome (GOLD analysis project Ga0247727, IMG submission 202498) | Biofilm microbial communities from Wishing Well Cave, Virginia, United States - WW16-25 | ecosystem: Environmental > Aquatic > Deep subsurface > Groundwater > Cave microbial mat | place... | reverse complement strand
GACTTTATGACCGAAACACACGCCAGGTTCATTTGTTTGAGCGTCTGGCGGGCGGCGGCGTCTATCGCGCACCGGTTTCTGTGCACGGCCTGAACGATCCAAAGGCCACAGAGCTTTTAAACGAAGGAATTTACCGCCAGGCCCTTGAAGAAGTCGAATTATTGGATCATGCGCACGAGGCTTTTGATCCGGAGCGTGTGCTTGAAGGCAAGACTACGCCGGTTTATTTTGGCAGCGCCTCCAACAATTTCGGGATTCAGCTGCTGCTTGATGGGTTCCTTGCGCATTCGTCAGCGCCACGCGGGCGAATGGCGATTAACGGACCGGTAACGCCTGAGTACAATAAATTTTCAGCCTTTATCTTCAAGATCCAGACCAATATGGATATTCTTCATCGCGACCAGATTGCTTTCTTGAGGATTTGCTCCGGAAAATTCGAACGTGACATGACCGTCCTTCACGCCCGCACGGGAAAAAAGGTAAGGCTTTCCAACTCGCACAAAGTGTTTGGACAGGACCGTGAAATTGTGGATTCGGCTTTCCCGGGTGATATTATCGGTGTGGTGGGCAAGGATGAGTTTAAAATCGGCGATACTTTGACGGAAGATCCTGAAATCAGGTTTCATGAAATGCTGACTTTTGCCCCGGAGTGTTTCGGTTATCTTGTGAATCCGACTCCGGCCAAACATAAACCCTTTCGTAAAGGCCTCGATCATTTACTGGCTGAAAACATCGTCCAGGTTTTTGACCTGGGGCCTTCCGGAAAAGGACCTCTTTTTGGCGCGGTCGGGCCTCTTCAATTTGAGGTGCTTCAATACCGGCTGCAATCAGAATACGGGGCGCCGTCTGTCCTCGAGCGCGCATCGTGGCAGATCCTGCGCTGGCTGGAAACGGAGATTGACTCCGAAGAGCTTGAGCGCATTATGCCTTATTCTTCCCGGAAAGTTTTGGATTCAATGGGTAATGCCGCGATCCTTTTTGAAAACGTGTGGATGCTGGATCATTTTAGGGGGAAGAATCCCGAGGTTGTGCTCCTTGATATTCCGCCTTCCCATTAATGGGCTTGAGAATTTAATAAGTCGAGGATTTTAGTAAATTGCCGTTTATTTAATCTATACAGCGTTATGCTTGCTGTCCATATCTAAGGAGAACATGTAATGAAACTTAAGAAAAAAGTCTTGTTTGCGACTCTGGCAATATTTCTCGGCGCGAACCAAACCGTTTGGGCAAGCGGCCTGAGTCTTTATGAACAGGGCCAACCGAGTATTGGCACTGCCAATGTCGGCCAGGCGGCTTATGCTGAAGACGCCTCCATAGCCTACTTTAACCCGGCGGGAATGACCCATTTGGAACGCTCAGAAGTCATGAACGGAATGGAACTCCTGATACCGAAAGTCGAATTTAATTCAGATTCCAATATTCAATATCCCTTCGGAGGAAATGACGGCGGCGATAATGCCGGCATTGTTTTACCCGGCGGCGGATTTTATTTCGTGCAAAAACTTTTTGATCACCGGGTTGCGGTAGGGCTTGCCTTGAACGCTCCGGGCGGCGCGGGCCTCAATTATGCCGATGGCTGGAAGGGTCGTTACCTGATTCAGAACAGTTTTCTTTTAATCATGAATATAAATCCCTCGCTTGCCGTGCGGGTTGCACAATGGCTTCATCTTGGGGCCGGACTTTCGGTGTATTATGCGAAATTCAAGCAGGAAACCGCCATCTTCAATCCTCCTGATGTGGATGTGAATCCGGCCCAGATTATTCCAAAGCCCGGACAGATTCCGCCCTTTGATATTATTCCACCGAGCCTGGATATTTCGCGACGCGGTGATGGCCAGGTGGAACTTAATCTCAGTGACTGGCGGGTGGGCTATAACCTGGGCATTTTGGTGGAGCCGCGGAAGGGAACACGTGTCGGGCTTGCGTACCGTTCACGGGTAAAGTTTAACCTGCAGGGGGACGTGGAACTTCGCGGATTGAGCGATTTTTATTCTAAGCGGGGAATTAAAGACACTTACGCCGAATCAGAACTTATTCTTGCACGCAGTATTATTATCAGTGCATACCAGGACATTAATCCCAAATGGGCTGTACTTTTTGATTTAGGCTGGCAGGACTGGAGTGAAATGAATAAAACCACGATTACAACCTCCTCCGGTGCCGCGGTGAGTCTTAACCGGGATTGGAATGATACGTGGCGAATCGGCCTTGGATTTCATTACCGGCCCATCAAGAGATTGCTCCTTAAGGCCGGGTTTTCCTATGACAGTGATCCTTCTTCGCTTGCCAACCGCACACCTGATTTGCCAATGGATCAGCAGTGGCGCTGGGCGACGGGTTTTGATTATGACCTGACGCAGAGCATGACCTTGAGTTTGAACTGGGAATTTATTGATCTCGGAAGTGCGCGGATCGACAAAACCATTCCGAGCGTGACGGTGGATCCTCCGGGCCCCATTTTCGGCCCCACCACGGTTTTCCCCGGCAGGCGCTTTGCGGGCGAGTATAATCAATACATTAATGTCGTGGGTCTGTCATTTCGGTGGAAGTTTGGAAAGCCGGAAAAGAAAAAAACTGAAATAGAGCAGCCTAAGCCCGCCAGTTTAGTACGAGTCCCATAATTTCACTGGAATCACAGGCGTTGCAATTAACTTCAAGGAGAAAAAAATGAAACCGAGAAACTTTCTTTTAATGACGGTCCTGGGGATCTTTTTAGGCGGCTGTGCAACCATCAGCGTTTCTTCTGACTTTGATCCCAACGCGAATTTTTCGTCTCTGAAAACTTACAGCTGGGCCGGTCCGCAGCCCATCACCGGGAATCCGCGCCTCGATAATGATATTCTTCACTCGCGGATTCGAAGCGCCGTGGAACGTGAACTCATGGCCAAGGGCTATCAAAAAATAACAGAAGGCACTCCGGATTTTAAAGTTGCGTATCACGTGAGCCTTGACGAAAAACTGGATGTGACCACCTTTTCGTACTATGACTACGGCTACCCCAGTAATTATTATGGGAACCGCGGGTTTTATCATGGGGGCGCCGCCTGGCCGCAAACGGATACTTACGTCTATCAATATGAAGAAGGTACTCTTCTGCTTGATATGGTCGATCCCGCTTCAAAGAAACTGATTTGGCGAGGAAGCGCAAAAACCGAGGTTGACGCCTCCCAGAGCTCCGAGAAAAAAGAGGCGAAAATCAACAAGGCCGTTTCCAAGCTCCTCACTCAGTTTCCTCCTGCGTAAGGAAGCAGGGGGTTCTGATGACTGGCGATGGCAAGAAAAAAACTCGCATGAGCCCCCTGATATCCGCAGCCGATTTAAATATCCCTGTGCTTGGCCCTCCGCATGTTGATTCTCCCTTATTATCCCTGCTGCCGCAATCTTCCTGGCAGGAAATCTTCATCGACGAAAGTGAGCGGATCCTTCTTGAACCTGATATACGAACCATCCAGGGGTGCTTGGACAAGGGAGAAAAGATACCCTCTTTTGAAACCGCGGGCCCGCGCATGAAAATTTATTTTGATCCGTCGAATGTTTCCGCTGCCATTGTCACGTGCGGCGGGATCTGTCCGGGGTTAAACGATGTGATCCGTTCGCTTGTGATGACGCTCTCGCACCGTTACGGGGTGAAAAAAATCCTGGGGATTCGGAACGGTTATCAGGGCTTTATTGAAAAATACGGCACAGCCCCGCTTAACCTGACTCCCGAAACGGTGAGTGATATCCATAAAAAAGGCGGAACTTTTTTAGGGACATCGCGGGGGAATCAGAGTGTCACGGAGATTATTGATTTTATGGAACGCAGAAACATCGGAATGCTTTTTGTGATCGGAGGAGACGGGTCTCAAAGAGGAGCGCTTGAGATTGCCCAAATGACTCAAAAGAAGGGAATGAAAACCGCGGTCGTCGGTATCCCCAAAACCGTGGATAACGATATTTTGTACCTGGATCGCAGCTTTGGGTTTGCCACCGCGGCTTCGGTCGCCTGCAGGGTGATTGAAACCGCGCATAACGAAGCCGTCTCCCAGCCAAACGGCATTGGCCTGGTGAAATTCATGGGCCGCTACTCTGGGTTCATTACGTGCCTCGCGGCCCTGGCGGTCAATGATGCGAATTTTGTACTGATACCGGAAGTCCCATTCAAACTCGATGGGGAAAACGGATTCCTTGCGAGGTTGAAGGAACGGCTCCAGCGTCGCAGTCATGCCGTGGTGCTGGTGGCGGAAGGAGCAGGCCAGGACCTTATCCCTTCGGAAGGGGGAGGCCGGGATGCTTCGGGCAATATCCGTTTCAAGGATATCGGCATCTTTCTTAAAGATAAAATTAATGACTATTTTAAAAAAGAAAAAATGGAAGTTTCCCTTAAATATATAGACCCAAGCTATATTATCCGTGCGGTCCCGGCCATGCCGGTCGATAATGTTTACTGTTATCTTTTGGGTGAAAATGCGGTGCACGCGGCGATGAGCGGAAGATCGGAAATGGTCGTGGGCCTTGTCAATAACCAGTATGTTCATATTCCCATGCGCATGATCGCTCAGGGCAGAAAGCAGGTTGATCCGAACGGTCCTTTGTGGTTTTCTGTGCTTGAAACAACCGGCCAGCCTGCGGAAATGGGATAAGAACACCATGTGTCATTCCCGCGAAAGCGGGGATCCATGGATCCCCGCTTAAGGCATGCGGGGATGACAGGCTCGCTAGAGGACTTTAAGGGAAAAAGATAATGAAGCAGTTTATTTTTGTGATAGCGATACTCATTTTTTTTGCATCATGGTGATTATTGTCATCTGTTTATTTAATGCGTTACGCCAGCCGCTTGTGATCTGGCTTACGGTTCCGCTCGCGTTGATCGGTGTCACAGCCGGACTTTTGTTTTTTAAGCAGCCTTTCAGTTTTATGGCGCTTCTTGGATTCTTGAGTTTATCGGGCATGCAAATCAAGAATGCGATTGTGCTGATCGATGAAATGGATTGCCAGATCCGGGCCGGCAAGGATCGGTTTCAGGCCGTTGTGGACTCGGGGATCAGCCGTATTATTCCGGTAAGCATGGCGGCCTTTACGACCGTGCTGGGCATGATCCCGCTTTTGCAGGATGCTTTCTTCGTTCCTATGGCGGTGACCATCATGTGCGGTCTGGCATTTGCGGCCGTATTGACCCTTGTGGTCGTTCCTGTTCTTTATGCCATGTTTTTCAAGATTCCCTATGACCGTCAACCAATCTAACCGCAAAACCGCGTTAGGGCCTTTATCTCAACGGCTGGTGAGAACGCCGTACACCTACCTTTTCCTGAACATCCTTGCCATATTCTTCCTTTTTCCGCTTGGCGAGAGAATTCGCGATACAATTCCAATCATACAAATTCTCTTTTTTTCAATGCTTCTCTTTGTGCTGAGGGTTCTTCAGGTCAGCAGAAGGGTATTATTATTTTTTGCCCTGATGTCGAGTCTGTCTTTGGCAAGTGACCTTTTCTTTTTCCCGGCTTTATTCCAGAGCGTTTCACACTCCGAGATCATGAAAGCAAGAATTCTCGTGCCCTTGATTGACGGAATATTGGTGCTAAGCGTCATTATCATATTTCTTCAGAGGATTTTCAGGGAACAAGTTGTTTCGGCAGACACGATTCTTGGCGGAATCACGGTGTATTTTCTGTTCGGAATCCTTTGGACCGTGTTTTACAGGATTTTGTTATTGCTTGAACCCGCAGCCATTTCAGTGACAGACCCGCTTTTTCCCGCGAATCAATTGCTCTATTTTTCATTTATTACCCTCATGACTGTGGGTTATGGGGATATTGTGCCTTTGACGCCGATTGCAAGAAATTTGGCTGTTCTGGAGGCCTTTACCGGCCAGCTTTACCTCGCCATTTTTATCAGCCGTCTCGTCGGGCTTCACCTTACAACCGCAAAAGAGAAAAACGATGTCCCAGGGGGCGGCAGTGCAAAAAGCTAAGAAGGTTATTTTCTTTGTTATCCTCGGAATCATTGTTAATTTTGTCATTCAAAACTCTTATCCGGTATCTTTGCAATTTCTTTTTTGGAGGATCAGCATGCCGGGAATTCTCTTTTATCCGCTGCTTCTTGTGATTGGTTTTACCGGGGGCTGGCTTGCGTGCTGGCTCTGGACGCGGAAAAAAAACAACTAGCGATGCACAAACTTCTGTTACACTTTCCGCAGTAAGCCTGCCTTAATGAATCCAGGCAACACAAGGAGAAAAAATGAATTTGACTCTACGGGTTTTGCTGGCGCTGGCCATTTTTATTTTTGATGCCGCAGTATTTGTGATCCCCCTTGCTTCTCTTTTTCTCGGTTACGTTATGATCGCAAGACCCCCCTGGTTTAAAGACTGGATTTTAAAGCTTTATGCAGAGCCCGTGTAATCGATGCCTGACGCTGAATTTAAATTGACCGGCGAATATATCGAACTCTTTAAACTGCTTAAAGCCACAGGATTTTGCGAGAGCGGCGGCGCGGCCAAGCATACAATCGCTGAAGGCAGGGTTAAGGTGAACGGAGCGCCCGAAACGCGCAAGGCCTTTAAAGTCAGGGCGGGGCACCGGGTTGAATTCGAAGGACAAACAATCCAGGTGCAATCGCAGCAATGACTCATTCGATGATCTTTCCTGTCTCTTCAAGTAAAAGTGAAGGCCTGTTACGCGAAATGAGCCGGCTGGGTATCCGGGAATCTGATTTAAAAGAATCCTTTGTCCGCTCCGGCGGCCCCGGCGGCCAGAATGTGAACAAGGTCTCTACCTGTGTGGTGCTAAAACACGCGCCCTCCGGGCTTGTGGTGAAATGTCAGCAGGACCGCTCGCAGGCAATGAACCGGTATTGGGCCCGGCGAATCCTTGTCGACAGGCTGGAATCTCAAATCGACAGCCGGCAAAGCGAAGAGGCCAGGCGCATTGCCAAGATCAGGCGGCAAAAGCGCAAGCGCTCGAAACGTGCCAAAGACAAAATCCTGCAATCGAAGCACGCGCACGGTAAAAAGAAACAGCTCCGCCAGCGCGTCGCACCCGACCTTCAATAATTCCACCTACCATAAAATGTAATTATTCAGCCTCCTGACGTGCCCATGAACTCTATCTTTCGAAAACGCTCGAACCACAAAAAATGAATACCGGATTGAGTGGTTCTCGCTCGGCCTTCAGCGTGTTTATGCACATAGCGGCAAAGCCGCTAGTGCCGCTTTTTGGTTTGTGGCATTCCATTCAAACCACGCCTCAGGACGTTTCTCCAGATAGAGTTCACGGACACTAATCGAAGGGAACAGGAAATTTAGTTCTCTGAAGAAACGTCTTGAGCCGTCCGCCAAGAATCGTGGCGGACGAGCGAGAGCCGAATGAGGAGGACACACATACGCGCAGGGATTTTCCTTAAATCCCTAACGCGTAGTGCTGGCGCATAGGCGCCTAGCAACCCGGCATCTATGCCGTCCTCCGAATGTTTTCGGAAGAGAACTAAATTTCTGTTCTGGTTTAGTTCAAAAGGTTAAACGGCCGCAAAATTTGGGGGCGCTCTTTCAATCCAGAAAAAGTGATCGCGCTATTCCACCACGCTGCCGGAATAAAAATCGAAACTTGACGTTTCGATCTGCGGTCGAAGTTCACTTCCCGTACCATTCAGAGCGCAGCGTCGTACACGCACTGCGCGCTTTATGCGCGAGCACTTTTCAGGAAGAACTTGACGTTCTTCTCCGAAAATGTGTCAATCCTTAGAAGTGACGACGCAGTGATCAGTCATAGGGCACCCAAGCCCGTGCTTGGGTGCGATAAGCACCTCAAAACTTGACGTTTTGAGGTATCGAGCGGGATACGGGAATCGAACCCGTCTGACTGGCTTGGGAAGCCAGAGCATTACCACTATGCTAATCCCGCCTGAATTTTAAGGGGCTGCTACAAAAGAGGCTGTATTATGGCCTAATCTAACAAATTCTTCAAAACGATTTTCATCCTCTCTTAAAAACTTAAAATCTCGCTTGACAATCAGAACATGTCCTATTAAGATTTAATCCGAGTTAGGAAAGCGTCTTAATTGGGTAGGGCAAACAACGGTGAAAACACTTACGGTAAAATCAAATGGATCGGAACAGCACCTTGTAAGCAAATTTCAAAGCTTGCTGCAAAAGAACAACCTCAAATATACGTTTGAAAGAAAGTATATTTGCGACGAAGTGTTGAAGCTCAAACAGCATTTCGACGCCGACAGCCTCTATGAGCGGTTCAAAAAGAAGGGCTTAAGAATCTCACGTGATACCGTGTACCGCACCATTCCGATCCTGCTTGAAAGCGGTGTGATTCAGAAATCCGTGGGGGAGGGGAAGCGGGAGTTTTTTGAGCGCATGAGCGCCAAAGGGCATCACGATCATATGGTCTGTATCCGCTGCGGTAAATTCATTGAGTTTCAATGTGAGGAAATCGAGAGTCTTCAGGATCGCCTTTGCAAAGAGCACCAGTTTCAATTGGCTTTTCATGATCACCGGCTTTACGGTACCTGTCGGGATTGTTCGTCTTTATAAAGGAGTAACGCATGTTACAGGCATTTATTGTGGTTTTTCGAGAAGGGTTTGAAGGTTTTCTGATCGCTGCCATCATTCTGGCGTATTTAAAGAAAACGCAGAAACTCTCGCTTATTCCAGCGGTTTACTGGGGGATTGCTTTTTCCATCCTCGCGAGTGTGGGGTTAGGCTATTGGCTCTGGCAGGGTGCCAATGGCCCCTTATGGGAAGGCGTTTTTGGCGTGATTTCCGCAATTTTGATTGCTTGGCTTGTGATCCATATGTGGCAAACAGCAGCCCATTTAAAGCAGGATATGGAAAATCGAATGTCGGAAGTGACAACCCAAACAACCTCAAGAGTTGCTTATTTTGGAACATTTCTGTTTACGGCCTTTATGATTTCACGGGAAGGAATGGAAACCGCGCTCCTTTTGATGCAAATTCATGAGGCTAAGATTGTGACGGGAATTTTTCTGGGAATCCTGGCGGCCGCAGCCATGGCGTTTGCCTGGGCTCGTTTCGGGCACCTGATTGATTTGAAGAGGTTCTTCCAGGTCACGAGTATCTTTCTGCTTCTATTTGTCGTGCAAATCCTGATTTATGCTTTTCATGAATTTACCGAGGCCGGCATTTTACCAAATAGCGACTGGCTTCATGCCGCCACAGAACCCTTTTCACCGGAAGGCCTCTACGGTAAATGGTTTACTTTGCTTATGATCGGTGCGTGCGCAATGTGGCTTTTCGCTGCCTGGTTCGCCGATCGCATTTCGAACCTTTCAATGGCCAAAGCAAGATTGCTGGCAAAGAAAATCTGATTTTTAAACCAAAGGGCCCGGCCGTTTTCACGAACCCCCTTCGAGGCCGGGCCCTTCTTTTAGATTAAACAGCTCGATATGAACCAACAAAATGAAGCGCAGAAAGATCACAAGGAAGTGCACTTTCGTCCCCCGATGAAGATGGTCAACTCCGATGAGCTTTTTGAGGGACGACGGGAAGTTACTATTAAACATCAGGAGCAATATTACCGGCTAACCATTACAAAAGCAGGTAAGTTAATTTTAAACAAGTAAAATCCAGCCAGGCAGAGGCTCGTTCCTAGCTTCATACCCAGCCATATCACCATAAAACAAAGGAGAATACTAAGATGAAGTTCGGCAATGAATCAGGGGCTGGGTTGAATGTTTCGAAACGGATTATAGTAAGCATGCTTGCGGCTGCGTTCTTTCTTTTTTCAGCAACGGGCGTTTTTGCGCATGTGCGGGATTATGTCTGGACCGAAGTGTATAACACCTTACCTAAAGGCGGATTTGAAATTGAAAGCTGGACCACTTCGAAAGTTCCGGATATTAACCGGTCCTATGAAAATACGTTTGAATATATGGGCGAGATTGAGTACGGCGTCACGGATCATCTAACGATCGGTCATTATCAGCGGTGGGAGACCGATAACGTGGACGGGGATGACGACACCACAAACTATACCGGTTTTAAATTTGAGGCGAAATACCGGTTTTTTGAAAAGGGGAAAAAATGGGTTGACCCCTTGATTTATCTGGAGTGGATCACCAATCCCCACAATGATGATAATCCGAATAAAATTGAAGCCAAAATCGTTCTTTCCAAGGATCTGGGAAAGTTCAACATTTCTTACAACCAGATTATGGAGTCCGAGCTCGGAAGCGGGGGCCGCACGGAACATAATTACCAGATTGCCGCTAATTATGAAGTCTTTAGCTCCTTTCGTGCAGGAATTGAGCTAGGCGGTAACTACTGGCATCCGAGCACTCACCGCAACGAGCTTTTTGTAGGGCCGACCTTTGCCTATGAATGGAAGTATTTCTGGATCGCGGCGGGTATCCGCTGGGGAGTGAATCACGCAAGCGACGACTTGCAAACCCGCTTGATTGTGGGGGTCCCTTTTTAAAATCACGTGAACCGTAGCCTCTTTTACTGTATTCTAACGCTCATTGTTTTTGTATCCGATCCGCTTCTGGCTGCGGGGCAATCGCCTGTGAAAGGTTATTGTCCCGTCATGCCGGGAGAAAGGGTTAAGGATAAGTTTCATGTGGATTACGAAGGCAAGCGAATCTTCCTTTGCTGTCGTTCGTGTATCAAGGCTTTTAAAAAAAATCCTAGAAAATACCTGAAACGGCTGGAAGAAACAGAAAAGGGGAAGTCATGAAAGATGCGACTGAAATCCGTGTAGGGAATGTGGTGCGACTTGATCCGCAGAAAATAGCCAAGGTCCTTTCCTTTGAGATGCGCGGCACCGGCAAGTTCGGAAAAACCGTCCACGTAAAACTTAAAAACCTGCTGGACGGGAATATGATTGAAAAAAGCTGGCGCGCCGAGGATAAAGTCGAAGATATTGAAATTGAGCGTGCGAAGATGCAATACCTTTACAAGGAAGGTACGCAGTTTGTTTTTATGCATATGGAAACTTATGAGCAGTTCAATCTGCCCACCGAAGCCGTGGGCAAGCAGGAAGTATTCCTGAAAGAAAATATGGAAATTGACGTTGAATTTGTCGGCGGAAAACCCGTCAGCATTGCGTATCCTAAAATCGCCGAACTGAAAGTGACCAATGCGCCTCCTGGAGTCAAAGGCGGGAATGACTCTACCTACAAAGAAGTTGAGCTTGAGAACGGGCTGATCGTCTTAGTCCCTCAGTTTATTAGAGAGGGCGAAAGCGTCCGCATTGACGTTGAGAACCTTGCCTACCTGGAGCGCGTCACCGTCAAGCGTATGGTGGCCGAGCAAAAACCCCGCGAAAAAGAATAGCTTCAACGATTGGGCGGCAGGGCCTGCCGCGGAGGTTTCCCCACAGAACTCCTCGAAAAGCTTTCAGCACGGTGAAACAGTGCTGCTTCGCTGCACAAAACAGGGCATTATCCTCTCTATGGACATTTTAATTTCCCCAACACTTTGAGTTTTGTTAACAACGAGAGTTGGCTTTTGCTGCCAGCTTTTCTCCTCGTTTGTGGGGACAAGCCCCTCCTCCGCGTCACCCGCCGACCCATCCTATTGTCAGGCCAAGAGGGGTGGCGCCAATGGGGGACCTGGTTGAGGAAGGAATTTTTCGCTACGCCAACTTTGGGGAAGCAAAAACTCAAAGATTTGGAGAAAATACAATGCCCATTTAAATGCTAATGCCCTGCTTGATGCGAAAATTCCTGACGAAATCCGGGTGGAACCGTTGGCGACGGGACCCCTCTTGTCCGAAGGAAACTGCTTTTTCGGGATAGGCTCCTACCAGTGTTTCTTCTTGACACATATTCCGCATTTCGCTTAACATGTAAACTCTTCCAAGAGAATGAATTCATAACTCTAAATACAATAAGGAGATAGGTTGATGGTGGATTTTAAATTTGACGCTCAAGGTTTGATCACCGCTGTGATCCAGGATGCTGACACCGGAGAGATTCTCATGTTGGCGCATATGGATAAAATCGCCCTGGAACGCACCCTTAAAGAAAAGAAAACGGTTTTCTATTCCCGCTCGCGCAAACAATACTGGATTAAGGGTGAAACCTCCGGACATGTCCAGACCGTGACGCAGTTACTGACAGACTGTGATCGAGATGCAGTCCTCATTAAAGTCCGCCAAAAGGGTGGCGCGTGCCACCTGGGGTATCGTTCCTGCTTTGTCCATGAATTAAGCGAGGATGGGGAGATCGTACGCATTACCCAGGATAAAGTCTTTGATCCTGACAAGGTCTATAAAGAATGATTTTCCCGGATGTTAAATCGTTTCACGCATTGGCTAAAAAGGGAAACCTTGCCGCCATTCTTAAAACGATTCCCGCCGATGTTGAAACGCCGGTTTCAAGTTTTCTGAAAATTGCCCGCCGTGAGCCGTACGCGTTCTTGCTTGAATCCGCGGAGCAGGAAGAAAGAACGGGAAGATATTCTTTTCTCGGAGTGGCCCCGAACGCCGTGATTACATCTCAGGACAGCCAAATTGCCGTTTCACAAAGTGCGAAAGATCCCTTGATCGAACCGGCCGGTGATTTGGTCACAATGCTTGAAAGAAGCCTTAAGAAATTCCGCCTGGCAAATCCCGAAGCCCTGCCCGGCTTTTCAGGCGGTTTTCTCGGATTTCTTTCGTACGAACAAGTCCAGAATTTTGAATCCGTTCGCCTGCGTCCAAAGCCGGATCACAAAACACCGGAAGGCGTATTCTTTCTGGTAAAAGAATTCCTTGTGTTTGACCACTTCCGAAAGACATTGACCGTGGTTTCAATGGCGGATACGGCAAAAAATGGAAGGGTATCGGCGAGGAACTATCAGCAAGCGGTGGCAAGAATAAACCGGCTTGTTAAAATTCTCGCTCGTCCTCTTCGAGCCAAGAAGGCGGAAAAGCCTCCAAAGCCCGTCAAAATCCTATCCAATATGAGCAAGCACTCGTTTATGACAAAGGTGGAAAAGATTAAAGAGTATATCCGCGCCGGAGATTGTATCCAGGTTGTCCTTTCCCAGCGCTTTACGCTGCCGAAGGTCGAGGATGATTTCCAGATTTACCGGGCTCTGCGTTCCGTGAATCCCTCGCCCTATATGTTTTATTTTAGAACCAAATCCGTACGTCTGATCGGCGCTTCTCCGGAGCTGCTGGTACGAAAAACCGGCAGGGAAGCTGAAGTCCGTCCGATTGCCGGAACCCGGCCCCGCGGAAAAACGACTGCTGAAGATCAGTCCCTTGAAGGGGACCTCAAGCGCTCCTCCAAAGAAATGGCGGAACATCTGATGCTTGTGGATCTGGGGCGCAACGACCTCGGGCGTGTGTGTGACTTTAAATCGATTAAGGTTAAAAATTTCGCGCGCGTTGAGCGTTATTCGCATGTCATGCATCTTGTTAGTGACGTTGTGGGAACTCTTAAAAAAGGCAAAACAAGTTTTGACCTTTTGCGCGCCGCTTTTCCTGCCGGAACCGTGACAGGCGCTCCCAAGGTACGAGCGATGCAAATTATCGACGAGCTTGAGTCTGAAAAGCGCGGACCGTATGCGGGCTGTCTGGGCTTTTTTGGGTTTAATCACGATATGGAAACCTGCATTACGATCCGTACTCTGGTGGCGCAGGGAAATCATATTTACCTCCAATCAGGAGCAGGAATCGTTAAAGATTCTCAAGCTAGCCGGGAATATCAGGAAACCCTTAACAAAGCCAAGGCCTTAGTGAAAGCCGTCGAGCTTCAGGGGAGTTTTTAATGCTGCTTGTCATTGATAATTATGATTCCTTTACCTACAACCTGGTTCAATATCTGGGGGAACTCAATGCCGATCCGCAAGTGTTCCGCAATGACAAAATCACCCTGGCGCAAATCCAGAAGATGCGGCCCAAACAGATTGTCATCTCGCCGGGGCCCTGCACCCCTAAAGAAGCGGGCATCTCAAATGATGTGATCCGAACGTTCGGCGGGAAAATTCCGATTCTGGGAGTATGCCTGGGGCACCAATGCATTGGAGATGTTTTTGGTGGAAATATAGTCCGTGCGGTCCGCATTATGCACGGCAAGACCTCGGGCATTTATCATGACAAGAAAGAACTTTTCCGAAATATTTCGAATCCCTTTCAGGCCACGCGTTATCATTCGCTTTTAATCGAGAGAAAATCAGTCCCGAAAGAACTAGAAATCACGGCCTGGACCAAAGAAAAAGAAATTATGGGCGTCCGCCACCGGAAATACCCGATTTGGGGCGTCCAGTTTCACCCGGAATCCATCATGACACCGGAAGGGAAAAATATTCTTAAAAATTTTCTTGTCCTCTCAAAAGGAAAGCATGGAATTTAATAAGGCGCTTTTACCTCTTCTTGCGGGTAAACATTTAACGCGAAGCAAGTCGCAACAGGTGTTCACTTTGCTCATCAAGGGGGAGCTTGAGCCGTTTAAGGCAAAGGCGCTGCTGCTTTTGCTGGCTTTAAAAGGAGAAACCGCGGACGAAGTGCTGGGCTGCCTCAAGGCGGTCAGACGGTTTGAACCGGCACAAAAGCTCAAATTTTCCAACCTGATAGATAATTGCGGTACGGGCGGGGATAACAAACACTCGTTTAACATTTCTACATTGGCGGCATTTGTGATTGCGGGCGCCGGCGGAAAAGTTGCAAAACACGGCAACCGCGCTGTGTCTTCAAAATGCGGAAGCTCGGACTTAATGGAAGCCTTGGGAGTAAACCTAAACGCCCCTCGCGTCCGGATGATTGAAGCCATTGAAAAAGTGGGGATCGGTTATTTTCACGCACCGCTTTATCACCCTGTTTTTTTGAACCTACAGGGGCTTCGCCGTGAACTTAAAACACGGACGATTTTTAACCTTCTGGGTCCGCTTTTAAATCCTTTTGAGCTTAAATATCAGCTGATTGGGGTCGCCAAAAAAAGTTATGTCAAACTCTTTGCCGAGGTTCTGAAACAGTTAAAAGTCAAAAACGCGCTTGTAGTGCACAGTGACGCGGGCGAAGATGAAATCTCAGCGCAGGGCATGACGTATGCAGGCTTGATTCACAAAGGGAAAATCCAGTACTTGAAAATTTATCCGCCGCATTCACATGTTAAGGGAGCATCCGCGTCGAAACTAAGAGGCGGCTCGGCAATGCAGAACAAAAAAACGGCAGAACGCCTGCTTCGCGGGAAGCTCAAAGGCTTACTTCGTGAAATGGTTTTGATTAACGCGGGCGCATCGCTTGTGATCCTGGGGCTGGCAAATAACCTGCACGAAGGTTTCCATCTTGCGGCCGAATCCCTGAACTCTGGCAGGGCATTCCAGGCACTGGTTCAATTACGGAGAATTTCTCAAGCCAAATGATCCTGGACGATATCATTATCCAAAAACGAAAAGACCTTGAGCAGCTTAAGCGCCGCTTTCCGTTTCACCTTTTAAAGGAGGCCGCCGAACGCGTGCTTAATTACGAACGCCGTTCCTTCCGAAAAGCAATTGCGCATCCCGGGCGGATCAATCTGATTTGTGAGGTCAAGAAGGCGTCACCGTCGAGCGGCGTCCTGCGGGAAGACTTTCAGCCGCTGCGCATTGCCCAGGCCTATGAATCCGGAGGCGCGTGTGCCGTCTCGGTATTAACCGAAAGCCATTATTTTAAAGGGCGCCCGAGCTACTTGAGAACCATCCGGCAAGTCACGCATTTACCCATCTTAAGAAAGGATTTTATTCTTGAGACTTATCAGCTTTACGAAAGTGTCCTTCTTGAGGCCGACGCCTTTCTTTTAATCGCCTCGATTTTGACGTTGGAAGAGCTTCAGTCCCTGATCCGTCTCGGCAATGAACTTAGAATGGACGCGCTTGTGGAGGTGCACACGGATGAAGAACTGAAAAAGGCCCTGGAGGCAGGAGCTGAAATCATCGGAATTAATAACCGGAATTTGCGCACCCTTGAGGTCGATCCGTTCCGGGCGAAACAACTCATCCCGCATATCCCAAAAGGGATACCGGTGGTGGTTGAAAGCGGATTGTCGAAATATGATGAAATAATGGAATATAAAAGCTTAGGGATCAACGCGTTTTTGATCGGGACCGTGCTCATGAAATCCCAGGATATCCTGGGTACACTTAGCGAACTGCTCGGTCGTGAAAAAAAATGGCGGAAGCCCGCGGAGGAATTAAAATGACGAAAGTTAAAATATGCGCAAATACCAACCCTGAAGACGCAAAGTTGTCCGCCGAACTGGGAGCGGATTATTTAGGCTTTATTTTTGCCGAAAGCAAACGGCGAATTGACATCCCAACGGCTCGGGAAATTATGGCCGCGCTTCCGCAGTTTCGCAATTTCGTGGGTGTGTTCTCGAACCAGCCCAAGAAAGAGGTGGAAGCAACGGCGGGAGAGCTTGGTATAAAAATCCTCCAGTTCCACGGGGATGAAACCGCGCTTTATTGCGAGTCTTTCGCGAACCGCGGATTTGAAGTCATCAAGACTTTCCGCATTAAAGACTCGATGAGCCTGAAACGCCTTGATGAATACAATGTGAGCGCCTTTCTCTTTGATACTTTTTCCAAGGAAGAAGGGGGCGGGACCGGCATTCCTTTTGACTGGAACCTGATCGAAGACCGGCCTTTTGTGCATGAAAAGCTGTTTCTGGCCGGCGGGCTGAACATTCAGAATCTTCAAACTGCGATTGATAAAATCCGCCCTTTTGCCGTGGATGTGGCAAGCGGCGTCGAAAAGCAGCCGGGAAAAAAGGACCCTGCGCTTTTAGAACAATTTATCCGTATTGCCAAGAAAAAAACAAGCCAGCATGCCTAGGACAAGCGCCTTCTTACAAAAGCTCCTGAAGCGAATCGACCGCATTGATAAGGACTCCCTTGCGCAGTATGTTCGGGAGCTTGTGGATGAAAACCAGCTTTATCTTGAGACCCTGGATCATCTCCAGGAAGGGGTCGTGCTTGTAACACCTGCCGGGGAGCTTCAAGGATATAATCGTCAGGCTGCTTTCTGGCTTGGCCTGGAGGGCGCAAAATTCAAGCCCGTTAAAATTTATGATTTTCTGGAAGATCCCATTTTTGTCCGCTATCTCCAGGATTACTTGCCGCATCTTAAGGAAAAAAGGACGGAAGATTTCCATTTTCTACTGCCGCAGGAAGTTTACCTGCGCGCGGCCTTAATTCCTCTTGAAGAAAAGTCTGGAAATTCGGAGCCATTAATCCTGATGCTTCTCACCAATGTCACTCCTCAAAAAAGCCAGCAGCTGGATCGCGACAGACTCGCGAGGATTGAGTCACTCGTCAGCCTGGCTGCAGGGGTTGCGCATGAAATCGGGAATCCCCTGAACTCCCTTTCCATTCATCTTCAGCTCCTTAAAAAAGAAATTAAAAATTTCCCTTCAGAGCGGCGCAAAGTGATTGAAAATAGCCTTGATGTGATGAACCAGGAAGCCCTGCGGCTTGACCAGATTGTGAAAAATTTCCTCAAGGCCTCAAGGAAACCACCCTTACGGTTTCGGGTTCATAATTTGAATGAGATAGTCGAAGACGCGCTTCACTTTATGGAGCCGGAATTACATTCGGCGGATATCGAGGTATTATTCCGGCCCGACCGGAAGTTGTCACTTTGTCTCGTGGACCGGGAACGGCTGTACCAGGCTTTTTTGAATATCATTAAAAATGCGATTGAAGCGACCCCGGCCGGCGGCGTCTTAAAAGTGAATGTCTCACACCGTGAGCGGGTTGCCGCGGTCCGCTTTGAAGATGAGGGAAGCGGCATTAGCGATAAAGACCTGCCTCATATTTTTGACGCTTATTTTACGACCAAAGAAGCAGGATCCGGATTGGGCCTCATGACCGTTTATAATACGGTTTCCGAGCACGGAGGGCGGATTGACGTGGAAAGCAAAGTGGGCAGGGGAACCGCTTTTACGATCTTTCTTCCCATTCGTCAGCCCAAATTGCAGCTCCCCAAATATGATCTGGCGGGTAAAAAATGACACTGGATCCCACCCTTCTCATTGTGGATGATGAAAAAAACACGCGGGAGGGCGTCAAAACTTTCCTGGAAGGTTTGAATTATGACGTCATCACCGCGGTGGACGGCGAAGACGGCTGGAAGGAATACTGCGACCAGAAGCCCGATCTCGTTCTCGCGGATATCCGCATGCCCAAAATGGACGGAGTCATGCTGCTTGAAAAAATCAAGGCCAAGGACCCGGACGCCAAAGTCATTCTTTTAACCGCGTATGGATCCGTGGAAGATGCGGTGAAAGCGATTAAAAAAGGCGCTTTTTACTACATGACCAAGCCCGTCAATCTCGAAGAACTTGAGTTTTTGGTTAAAAAGGCCTTAGCCAGTCAGTCTCTGGAAGAAGAAAACCGTGAACTCCGCCAGGCGCTTTTTTCGGAAAAATTTGAAGCGGGTGAAATTGTCTCGGTATCACAAAAAATGAAAGAGTTGCTTGCGACTGTTGGAAAAGTAGCGCAGGCTAATGCCACGGTGTTAATTGAAGGCGAAAGCGGTACCGGCAAAGAATTGGTCGCTCACCGCATTCATGAATTAAGCGCGCGGCGCACCCACCCTTTTATCCCGGTTCACTGCGCGGCGCTCACTGAAACCCTGCTTGCCAGCGAACTTTTCGGACACGAGAAGGGCGCATTTACCGGCGCGTTTGAGCGTAAAATCGGGCGTTTTGAACGCGCGCACCAGGGGACTTTATTCCTGGATGAAATCGGTGAAATCTCAAAAGAAACCCAAGTGAAGCTGCTGCGCGTCCTGCAGGACGGCGAGTTTGAGCGCGTGGGCGGAACGAAAACTATAAAAGCGGATGTGCGGCTTGTTTGCGCGACCAACAAACATTTATTAGAAGAGGTCAAGACAGGCCGTTTCCGGGAAGACCTTTACTACAGGATTAATGTCATTTATCTCAAGGTTCCGCCGTTGAGGGAACGAAAAGAGGATATTGAACCCCTTGTGCACTCCTTCCTGAAATACTTCGTGCAAACCAACGGAAAAAAAATCCGTTCGATTGATGCTGAGGCAATCAAGATTCTTAGCCGGTATGATTGGCCCGGAAATGTGCGGGAGGTTAAGAATATTGTGGAGCGGATGGTGGTCTTAAGCAATTCAGATACGATCACTCTTGCCAATATTCCGGAAGATATCCAGCATTTAGCTTCCGGCCAAACAGCCGGCCCGTCTGCCCAAGCCTTGCTCAACACGCCGCCTCTTCCGGTAACTAAACTGAGTGACATGGAGCGGATGCTTATCCAGCAGACGTTGCAAGAGGTGCAGGGGAATAAGTCCCTCGCCGCAAAACGGTTAGGGATCTCGCGCCGAACGCTTTACCGTAAAATCGAAGAATACAGTCTTTGATCATGCGCCTCGCATCGATACAGTAAGACCTGTATCATAGCGGCACATTTTATCGAATCCTCATCTCTCCCCTCCAAACTGACTCGGGCTTATGTTTCTATCCTATTGAAATTAAATGGGTTAAGTTTTTAATCAATCTTCCCGGAATGGCATAAGAATTGATGTATAAGTTACGCTGTTTGTTTTATTAAAATAACCCAAAGGAGACAAAACAATGTCAAAAGTTCTCGGTATTGATTTAGGGACAACGAATTCTTGTATGGCAATTATGGAGGGCGGAGAGCCCAAAGTGATCCCCAATAAAGAGGGGAACCGCACGACCCCCTCGGTGGTGGCGTTTACAAAAACCAAAGAGCGGCTAGTGGGCCAGGCCGCAAAGCGGCAGGCGATTACCAATCCTGAAAATACCATTTCCAGCGCCAAGCGGTTTATCGGCCGCCGGTTTGAGGAAATAGAACATGAAAGCAAGCTTGTTCCTTTTAAAACGAAAGCCGGAAAGCACGGCGAGGCCGTAATTAACAGCCCAATGGAAAACCGGGATTTCACCCCGCCAGAGATTTCCGCAATGGTTTTACAAAAACTCAAAGCCGATGCCGAAGCCTATCTGGGCGAACCGATCAAACAGGCCGTGATAACGGTTCCGGCTTATTTTAATGACTCCCAGCGCCAGGCCACCAAAGATGCCGGCCAAATTGCTGGGTTGGAAGTGCTTCGTATTATCAATGAGCCCACGGCGGCTTCACTTGCCTACGGTTTAGATAAAAAGAAAAATGAAACCATTGCGGTTTACGATCTTGGCGGAGGAACGTTTGACGTTTCCGTGCTTGAAATCGGCGACGGCGTTTTCGAAGTCAAAGCCACCAATGGCGACACCCATCTCGGAGGCGACGATTTTGATCACCGTGTGATTGAATGGCTGGTCGCTGAATTTAAAAAACAGGAAGGCATTGACGTTTCAAAGGACCGGATGGCCTTGCAGCGCCTGAAAGAAGCCGCGGAAAAAGCCAAATGCGAACTTTCAACCGCGCAAACCACGGAAATTAACCTGCCTTTCGTGACAGCCGATGCCTCGGGACCTAAGCATTTACTGCTTACATTAACACGGGCCAAGCTTGAGCAGCTGGTCGCAGATCTTATTGAGCGGACCGTGGAGCCTTGCCGGAAAGCGATACGGGATGCCGGAATCGAAGCAAAAAATATTGACG
>Ga0247727_10007618_pt1 | contig 20506 bp, 19 predicted proteins | sample WisWelCaveWW1625_FD_202498 | JGI IMG/M metagenome (GOLD analysis project Ga0247727, IMG submission 202498) | Biofilm microbial communities from Wishing Well Cave, Virginia, United States - WW16-25 | ecosystem: Environmental > Aquatic > Deep subsurface > Groundwater > Cave microbial mat | place... | reverse complement strand
TGCGGCCGAATCGCAAGCCACTGCAGCTCTGTCACGCCTCGCCACGCCATCCCACACCTCCCACCGCCCCATGCGGTTCATGGCGAGTACGCTACACCCGGCAACAGGGTTTTGAAATGACTTCTAAAGCCCCAGCGGCGCCGCGATGGCGATCGCCACGAGAGCGCCGATCAGCGTGTTGGCGAAGTTGACAGCCTCGTTGTCGATCAGCTTGAGCCGCTCGAGCGTCGCGCCGAGGACGCTCTCGACGGTCGTCCCGACGAACGCGGCGGCGATCACGACGAGCGCGCCGGCGGGCGTGACGAGCCCGAGCGCGACGGCGGCGCCCGCCACAACCGCCGACGCGACGATCCCCGCGACGGTCCCCTCGACCGAAACGGCGCCCTCAGTTCCGGGAGGGACGGGCCGGAGCGTCGTGATCAAGAACGGATGCTTTCCGATCAACTGGCCGATCTCCGACGAGACGGTGTCGGAGGCGGCCGTCGCGAACGCGGCGACGAACGCGAGCGCGAAGAGCGGCCCGTGGCCCGTGGCCGCCGCGAGGAATGCGAGAACGAGCCCGGCGCCCGCGTTCGCGATCGCGTGCTTCGCGCCGCGGCGGCCCCCCTCCTCCTGGGCGAGCCCCTTCTCGGCCTTGCGCCGGTAGCCGAGCTTCGACGCGCCGCTCCCCATCACGAAGAACAGGAACAGGATCGCGAACCCGGCCGGGCCGAGGAACAGATAGATCCCCGCGCCGATGACGATCCCCGCGACGAGGCCGGAGACCTTGACCGAGCGGCCCGCGAACGCGAGCCCGCCGAGCAATGCGTTGAGCCCGAGCGCGGGGAGGAGACGCGCGGAGAGCGCGGGGGCGGCGGCCGCCACGCGGGCCGGCTCGACGAGCGTGATCGCGCCGACGAACAGCGCGCCGAGGAGCGGAACCGAGACGTTGTCGTCGAGGCCGATCGGGAGGCTCTCGAGCAGCGCGCCGAGGAGCGCGGTCGAGAATGCGATCGCGCCGATCGCGGCGAGATCGAACGCGCCGGGCGCGGTCCGCTGCGCGACCCACCAGAAGAGGATCGCGCCCGCGGCGCCGCCGCACACGAAATACGCGGCCGTTCCCGCCCAAGATTTCTCGCGATTCCACGGGAGGCGCGCGCGGCCGAATGCGCGGCCGGCGAGCGTCGCCGGGCCGTCGCCGAACGCGAGGATTCCCCAGAGGAGCGCGGCGAGATGGAGCCGGTCATGGAACACCAGGACGAGGAACAAGACCGCGATCGGATACAGGACGATCCCGGAGGAGAAGCGCATTCCGGCTTCGCGATCGCGGAAAAGCCCGGGGGCTATCCGCGGCAGCAGTGCGAGATTGAACGCGACCCCAGTCGCCGCGAGGAGGACCGCGCCCCACGCGGGGAGCCAGCGGAGCGAGAGCGCGAAGAGTCCGATCGACGTGTGAACGAGCTGCCGCCGCGTCTCCACGTTAGCCCTTCTCCTTCGCGCCGGCGCGCGCGCCGCGAATCCACGCGACGGTCAGGGCGAGCCCTTCGCGGAGCGGCGTCGTGCGGTAGCCAAGCTCGCGCTTCGCCTTCTCCGACGAGATTCGCCATTCGCATCCGTAAATCTCGGCAACGCCGGGCGTCAGCTCGGGCGTCCGTCCCGTCAGCCCCGCGAGAGCGACCTCGGCGGCGCCGATCGCCTTCAACACGCCGAGCGGCACGTGCCGCCGCGGCGCAGGAACGCCCGAGATCTCGGCGAGAAGCGCGAGCACGCCGCGAAGATCCGCGTCCTCCCCGCCGAGCGCGTACGCCTCGCCGTCTCGGGCTCGGTCGAGCGCGAGCAGGTGCCCGTCCGCAACGTCGTCGACGTACGCGTACGTCCAGAGACGATCGCCGGACCCTGGAATCCCTGGGAGTTTTCGGTCGAGATAGTCGGCGACGATCTTCGCGACGTGATTCCCGTCCGTCAAAGCTCCCGGTCCGTACACGACTCCGGGAATCAGGATGACGAGCGGCGCGCCGGCCGCCGCGGCCGCGCGGGCGCGCGCGAGCCCTGCGGCCTTCGTCCGCTCGTAGTCGTTCCGGAAGCGATCGCCCGCGTGCACCGTCGTCTCGTCGCCGACGCGGCCGTTGCTAGGGCCCAGCCCGATGAACGACGACGTGTACAGGATCCGGCGGACGCCCGCCTCGCGCGCCGCGGCGATCAACGCCTCGACCGCATCGACGTTGACGCGATCGAACTCGCGCGCGTCGCGGACCCACGTCTTCACGCACGCGGCCATGTGGAACACCGTGTCGGCGCCCGCGACGCCGCGGCGGACCGCGTCGCGGTCGGTCACGTCGCCGCGGACGATCTCGACCCGATCGCCCCACGGGAGCCGAGCCGGATCGCCGCGCAGAAGACAGCGGACCGACGCGCCGCGCGCGAGGAGCCGCTCGACGACGGCGCGGCCGAGGTAGCCGCTCGCGCCCGTGACGAAGACGGTCACGGCGCGCGGGTCCCGCGCCCGCGCCCGATCGCTTCGAGAAGCGGGACGTGGAGCGCGCCGTTCGTCGCGACGATCTCGCGGTTGGCGACGAAGTCCGCGCCCCCGTCGAAGTCGGTCACGCGCCCGCCCGCCTCGCGCACGAGGAGAACGCCGGCCGCCGTGTCCCACGGCGAGAGGTGCAGCTCCCAGAATCCGTCGAACCGCCCCATCGCGACGTACGCGAGGTCGAGCCCCGCCGACCCGCCGCGGCGAACGCCCTGGACGCGCGGGAGGACCGCGGCGAGGAGCGGCAGGTTGTTGTTGTCCGCGCCGTCGCGCACGCACGCGAACCCGGTGCCGAGGAGCGCGTCGATCATCCGGCCGCGCGCGCTGACGCGGATCGGCTCGCCGTTGCGGCGCACGCCGCCGCCCGCGACTGCCTCGAACGTCTCGCCGAGGACCGGCGCGTGGACGACGCCGACGAGCGGCGTCCCCCTCTCCTCGAGCGCGATCGACACCGACACCATCGGATACCCGTGAACGAAGTTCGTCGTCCCGTCGAGCGGATCGATGACCCACTGAAGCGGGGCGTCGGCGCGGAGGCGCGAGCCGCCGCCGGGGGTGGCGCCGTCGCCGGAGCGCGCGTCATCGCCGGAGCGCGCGCCGTCGCCTGAGATCGCGCCGCCGCGTGGCGCCGCCGACTCCTCCGCGAAGATCCCATGGTCCGGGAACGCGCGAGACAGCACCGCGACGATCACCTCTTGCGAGCGCTCGTCCACGTCCGTGACGAGATCCTTCTCGCCCTTGTGTCGGACCGCCGACGACGGGAGGCGGCCGAACGACGCCAGGAGAACCTCGCCGCCGGCGCGGGCCGCGGCCAGCGCGGTGTCGCGCGCGCTCCGGAGCTCGTCGCGCGTCACGCGCGCCCTTCCGCGCGGCCGGGGGCGCGGCGCGCGCGCCGCCCCCGTCCGAGCGCATGCGCGACGCCGATCGAGATCGCGTACAGGACGAGGAGCGGCGCGGCCATCAGCATCTGCGACACGACGTCGGGCGGCGTGAACACCGCCGCGATGACGAACACGAGGACGACCGCCTCGCGCCAACGCCGCACGAGGAGGTCCGGCGGGATCACGCCCGCCCAGGAGAGCGCGCCGACGACGATCGGAAGCTGAAACACGATCCCGAACGAGATGCTCATCTTCGCGAGGAAGTCGAAGTACGCGTTCGCGGTCAAGAGAGGCCGAAGGGATTCCGTCTGGAACGAGAGGAGAAACCGCATCGTGATCGGCGCGAGGACGCCGAGCGCGAACCAAATCCCGGCGAAAAAAAGAACGCTCGACGAGAGGACGAGCGGCCCGATGACGCGCCGTTCTCGATCGAGCAGGCCTGGCGCGATGAAGCCCCAAATCTTCCAGAGAATGACCGGCGCGGCGAGAACGAAACCGAGGACAAGCGCGACTTTCATCTTGAGGCCGAGGGCGTCGCCCGGGCCGAGGAAGACGAGCTCGCCGACCGGCCGGATCATGAGAGCGAGCGCCGGGTCCGACGCGAACCACCCGATCACGCTCGTCACGAGAATCGCCCACAGCGAGTCTATGAACACGCCGCGAAGCTCCTCGACGTGCTCGAGGAACGGCATCGGAGCGCCGCCCTGGCGGCGGCGCCAGCGGCGCGACGCGCCGGATGCGTCGGACGCGTCGGATGCGCCGCCAGCGTCGGGCGGCACGGGCGTGGCGCCTGCGGGGAGGCCGCCGGCCTCGGCCGCCGCGATCGGGGCGGAGTTCGGAATCGAGCCCGCGTGGTCAGGACCGCTCGAGGGCCGCGCGTCGGTATCGAGCGGGCCGCTCACCCGCTCCGCTCCCGCGCGCGCGCCGCGACGAGCCGCGACGTCGAGACGATCGACGCGTCGAGCGAGGCGCGCGCCGGATAAAAGTCGAGCGGGTCGCCCGCGGCCGCCGATTCGCGCGCGACCCGTAGCGCGAGCGCGCGCTCCCAGGCCGCGAGCGCGTCCGCCGGGCGGCCCGCGGCCAGGAGCGACGCGCCGAGCTGCGCCTGAAACGCCGCGGCCATCGCGCGCGGCGCAACGACGCGCGCGACGAGCGCGTCGAGCGCCTCGGCGCCCGCGCCGCGCGCCACGTCGGCGCCGCCCGCCCCATCGGCGCCACCCGCCCCATCGGCGCCGCCCGCCGCATCGACGGCGCCTGCGCCCTCCGGCTGAATCGTTACGAGGTCGAGCAGCGCGAAGAGCGAGAAGCGCCCGTGCGGGTCCTCCGACGGGAATCCGCCCGCGGCGCGGTACGATTCGACGGCGTCGGAAAATTCCGCCGTCACGCCCCGTGTTGGAAACTCGATCGCGCCGAGCAAAAGCCGCGCCGCGGCCTGCGCGCAGCGATCGTCTCCCCCCGCGAGCGGCGCGAGCACGCTCCGGGCGCGATCCGCTTCGCCGAGCGCGCGAAACCCGGCCGCCCGCTCGATCGCGACCCGCGCGACGCGCGCCGCCGATTCGCCGGATGCCGCAGCCGATCGACCGGGTTCCGTCGCCGCCGCGCCGGCGGCCTCGTGCGCGTCCGCCGCGATCCGAAGCTCGCGATACCGCGCGGCCATCGTCGCCTCCGCCGGCTTCCCCTGTGGCGTGAAGTCCGCGCTCGTCGGCCCGACGAGCGCTGGGTCGGGTTCGTATTCCCAAAAGTAGAGGCCCGCAAACCACGGCTCGTCGGGGAAGACGCGAAGGATCGCGTCGTAGGCGCGCCGCTGCGTCTCGAGGTCGGGCGGCCCTTTCGGGATCTGCAGCCACGGCTCGATGAACGATCCGAGCTCCGAGCGGAAGCCGACTTCGGTGAAGAGGACGCGGCGGCCATTCTGCCGCGAGAACGCGTCGAGGATCGGGACCGCGGAGCGCGCGCCGAGGACGAGGTCATCGATCGTGGCCGCTGTGTCCTTCGAGAGCGGGTAGAAAAATTGCACGCCCATCACGTCGAGCGCGTCCCAGAACGGGACGTCGAGGAACTCGTCGTTCCAGTTCGCCGCGTACGTGAGCGAGCCGCCGTACACCGCGCGGACGCGGCCGATCAGCGCGCTCCACCGGTCGCCGTGTTCGATCGACGATCCCGCGAGCTCGACGCCGACGCAAAACGCCTCGATCCCGAGCGATTCGGAAAACTCCGCCCAAGCGGCGAGGAACTTCTCATAGTTCGCGAACCAGGCGTCCCAGTCCGCGTCGTTCGACATCCGGATGTCGGCCGGCCATTTGCCGCTCATGAAATCGTGGTGCCAGATGTGCGGCTTGAGCATCACTTTCATGCCGAGCGAGCGAGCGAGGTAGACGTCGCGCACGAGGCCGGGCATGTCGCGGCGCCGGAATCGAATCGCCGGCTGGCCGAGGTCGGGCTGGTACGCATACGGCGTCACCTGGATCCACTCGATCGCGTGCGCCGCCATCGAGCGGATGACGGCCTGCGACTCCGCGGACCCGTACCCGGGCGGATCCTCCGGGTAGCAGACGCCGAGCTGGAGTCCGTCGATCTCGCGTGCCGGCGGGGCGGCGGGGACTGCCGCGCCATTCTTGGATCCCGCAGAATCCGCCCGCGCGCAACCGCAGCCGAGAAGCGAGACAACGACGAGCGAACGCAACGACGTCCGGAGCGCGCGCGGAAGATCCGTGCTCACGCGCCAGCCCCGCGGTATTTCACGCCCGCCCCCGTGTTCACGACGACGATCGTCGCGTCGCGCCCGATCTTCCCCTGCGCGATCAGATCGCGCGCGCCCGCCCACGCCGCGCCCCCTTCGGGCGCCGCGTCGATCCCCTCGCGCCGCGCGAGCTCGTCGGCGCCCCGCTCGATCGCGTCTTCCGACACGCGGAGCGCGGCGCCGTCGCTCTCGCGCAACAGTCCGAGGATCAGCCGACCCGCGAGCGGCTTCGGCACGCGCAGGCCGTACGCGCGCGTGGTCGGCGACGCCGGCGCCTCGACCGCGGACGCGCCACGCTCGAACGCGTCAACGATCGGCGCGCAGCCCGCCGCCTGGACGCACGCCATCCGAGGACGCCGGCCGCGAACCCATCCGAGCGCTTCCAACTCGGCAAACGCCTTCCAGATCCCGACCAGCCCCATCCCGCCGCCCGTCGGGAAGACAATCCAATCGGGATAGTGAAACCCGAGGTCCTCGACGATCTCGAACCCGATCGTCTTTTTCCCCTCGACGCGGTACGGCTCGCGGAACGTCGACACGTCGAACCATCCCTCCGCGGCCGCGCGCTCCGCGACGCGCCGCCCCGCGTCGGAGATCAGCCCGCGCACGAGCTCGACTTCCGCGCCGTGGCGCCGCGCGTCCTCCGCGAACGCGGGCGGCGTGTCGTCAGGCATCACGACGAGCGCCGGCAGCCCGGCGCGGGCCGCGTACGCCGCGAGCGCGCCGCCAGCGTTGCCCGCCGTCGGCGCGGCGAGCCGCGTCGCGCCCCTCGCCAGCGCGCACGTGACCGCCATCGCCATCCCGCGCGCCTTGAACGAGAAGGTCGGGTTGAGCCCCTCGTCCTTCACGAAAATCGGCGCGTGCCCGACCGCGTCTTCGAGATGCGTCGCGCGCAGGAGCGGCGTCCCTCCCTCGCCGAGCGTGACGTGATCCTTGAGCGCGATGTTCGGAAGGAGTTCCGCGAAACGCCAGAGCGATCGCGGCCGCGTCGTGACGTCGAAGCGCGACGCGACGTGCCGGCCGGCGACGAGGTCGTACTGGACGAGGAGCGGCTCGCCGCACGCGGGGCAAACGCCCGCGAGCCGCGTGATCAGCTCCTCGCGGCCGCAACGGGAACATTCGAGATGGGTCGCGAGGGACATCGTGTCGTGTCGGGAGGCGCCGCGCCGGCGGGCTCGTCGCCTCGCTACGGCTTGATGATGTCCCGGAGCTCGTCCACGAAGTCCGAGAGATCCGAAAACGAGCGGTACACGGAGGCGAACCGGACGTAGGCCACCTCGTCGAGCTTGAACAGGTGGGCCATCACGCGCTCGCCGACCTCTTTCGCCTCGACTTCGGTCCGGGCCGACTCGACGAGGTCGTTCTCGATCGAGTCGACGATCCGCTCGAGCGCCTCGCGCGGCACGGGCCGCTTCTCGCACGCCTTGGCCATTCCGGTGAGGAGTTTCTCGCGGTCGAACGGCTCGCGGCGGGCATCTTTCTTCACGACGAGGATCGGCGCGCGCTCGACGTACTCGTACGTCGTGAACCGGCGGTTGCACGAGAGGCATTCGCGGCGGCGGCGGATCGCGCGGCCTTCGCGCGTCGCGCGCGAGTCGACGACCTTGTCTTCCTCGAACCCGCAGACGGGACAGCGCATCGGCTAAGCCTCGCTCACGCGGCTCGGGGGGAACAGCGGGAACGCGGCGCACAGCTCGCGCACCTCTCCGCGAATGCGCTCGAGCGCCGCCGCGTCCGCTCGCGCCCGGAGCGCGCCGTCGATCCATCCGCCGATCCGGCGCATCTCGGCCGCGCCGAGGCCGCGGCTCGTGACGGCGGGCGTTCCGATCCGGATTCCGCTCGCGACAGCAGGCGGCTTCGGATCGAACGGGATCGCGTTCTTGTTGACGGTCATGCCGACCGAGTCGAGCGTCTCCTCGGCGTCCTTGCCCGTCAGTCCGCTCTTCCCGACGTCGACGAGGAACAGGTGCGTGTCGGTCCCGCCCGCGACGAGCCTCCACCCGAGCGCGACGAGCGACTCGCCGAGGACGCGCGCGTTCTCGACGACGCGAGCCTGGTACGCGCGGAACGCGGGGCGCTGCGCCTCGCCGAAGCAGACCGCCTTCGCCGCGATCACGTGCATCAGAGGCCCACCCTGCATCCCGGGGAACGCCGTCTTGTCGATCGCCTTCGCGTGCTTCGCCTTCGAGAGGATGAACCCGCCCCGCGGGCCGCGGAGCGTCTTGTGCGTCGTGCTCGTGACGATGTCGGCGTGCGGGACCGGGCTCGGATGGAGTCCCGCGGCGACGAGCCCCGCGATGTGCGCCATGTCGACGAACAGAAACGCGCCGACCTCGTCGGCGATCGAGCGGAACGCGGCAAAGTCGAGCGTGCGCGAGTACGCGCTCGCGCCGGCGACGAGCATCTTGGGCCGCACTTCGCGCGCCTGCTTTCGGATCGCGTCGTAGTCGAGCGTCTCCGTGTCGCGGCGGACTTCGTAGGCGTGCACCTTGAAGAACCGCCCCGAGAAATTGACCGGGTGGCCGTGCGTGAGGTGGCCGCCGTGCGCGAGCGAGAGTCCCATGATCGTGTCGCCCGGGTCGAGCAGCGCGAAGTACGCGGCGAGGTTCGCCGAAGCGCCCGAGTGCGGCTGCACGTTCGCGTGCTCCGCGCTGTAGAGCGCCTTGACTCGGTCGAGCGCGAGCACCTCGACGACGTCGACGTTCTCGCAGCCGCCGTAGTAGCGCTTCCCCGGGTAGCCCTCGGCGTACTTGTTGTTCATCACGTTGGCCATCGCTTCGAGGACCGGCTCGCTCGCGACGTTCTCCGAGGCGATCAGTTCCAGCCCCCAGTACATCCGCCGCACCTCGGCGCGGATCGCGCGCGCAACCTCGGGGTCCCAACGCGCGAGCACGCCGGTTAGGCCTGCGCCGCGTGGCGGCTCGCCCGTCGAGGCCGCGCCGCCGCCCGGCGCGCTCCCGCCCGCGAGCCCTTCGTACTGCGTGATCTTGTCAACGCGGCGCGCGTGCCGCCCCCCCTCGAACGGCGTCTCGAGCCACGTCCCGACCGACTCGAGGATTTCCGGCTCGAGAAGGACCCGCGTCGGCAGCGCGAGGACGTTCGCGTCGTTGTGGCCGCGCGAGGAGCGGGCCATCGCGGCGCTCGTCACGAGCGCGGCGCGCACGCCCGGCACCTTGTTCGCCGCGATCGAGACGCCGACCCCGCTCCCGCAGAGGAGAATCCCGCGGTCTGCGCGGCCGTCGGCGACTGCCTCCGCGACGGCGAACGACACGTCGGGATAGTCGGACGGCTCCGCGTTCGGCGCGCCGTAGTCGGCGACCTCGAAACCGCGCGCGGCCAGCCAGGCTCGCACCGCCTCCTTCGCCTCGAACCCCGCGTGGTCCGCGCCGATCGCGACCTTCACGCCGGAACCTGCTCGACGATCTGCACCCAGCCGAACGCGTCGGCCGCCATGCCGGTCGCGATCGCCGCGAGCCGCGCTTGCAGCCGGCGCGTGATCTCGCCGCGCCGCCCTTTCCCGATGACGATCTTGTCGACCGAGCGGATCGGCGTGATCTCCGCAGCGCTCCCGGTGAAGAACAGCTCGTCGGCGATGTAGAGGAACTCGCGCGGCAGGTCGGTCTCGACGACGGTGAGCTTCTCGTCGCGCGCGATCACGATCGCCGAGTCGCGCGTGATCCCGCCGAGGATCGACCCGCCCAATGGCGGCGTGTAGATCACACCGTCGCGCACAGCGAACAGGTTTTCACCGCTCCCCTCGGCAACGGTCCCCGCGGTCGAGAGCATGATCCCCTCGACGTAGCCGTTCGTGATCGCTTCGATCTTCGTGAGCTGCGAGTTCATGTAGTTCGCAGCCGATTTCGCGAGCGCCGGAAGCGTGTTCGGCGCGAATCGCGTCCACGAAGAGACGCAGACGTCGACGCCGTTCTCCGCTGCGCCCGGCCCGAGGTAGCTCCCCCAGCCCCACGTCGCGATCGTCACCTCGACCGGCGACGGAAGCGGGTTGACGCCGAGCGCGCCGTAGCCGCGGTAGACGAGCGGGCGCACGTAGCACGCCTTCCGTCCGTTCTCGCGGACCGTGTCCTCGATCGCCCGAGTGATCTCGTCGGCCGAGTACGGGACCTCCATCCGGTAGATCTTCGCCGAGTCGAATAGCCGCCGGACGTGCGCGTCGAGCCGGAAGAGCCCGGGGCCCTTCGGCGTGTCGTAGCAGCGCATCCCCTCGAACACGACGCTCCCGTAATGAATCGCGTGGGAGAGGATATGAATTTTCGCGTCGTCCCACGGGACGAACTCGCCGTTCATCCAAATCCAGTCGGTCTTATCGAACGACATGCGACGCTCTCCTCGTCACGCGGAGCCGGGGGCCGCGTCGCGGCCCTGGCGAGAATCGCCTTGGCGAGACTCGTGGTGCTCGATCATCTCCGCGATGTGCGGGACCGCTTCCGTCAGGATCGCTCGCAGCTCCGCGAAGCAACGATGGTACGTCTCGAGGCCCGAGCCGAACGGATCGGCCACGCCGGCGGTGCTCGCCGCGCCGGCCGTGCCGGACGCGCTCGACCCGGGCGCCAGCTCGGTCACGACGCGCGTCTTCGCCGACGCCGCGGGCGACATCCGGACGATCCGATCGCGGTGGCGTTTCTCCATCACGAGGATCATGTCCGCTTGATCGATCAGGTCGAGCGTCAGTGGCGTGGAGCTCTTGCCGGAGAGGTCGACGCCGAACTCCTTCGCGGCGAGGAGCGCGTTCGGTGTGACGGGCTCACCGGCCGCCGCCGACGTCCCGGCGGAGAACACTTGCGCGGGAGAGCGGAGACGGTTCGGGAGAAGCTGCCGCAGAAGCCCCTCCGCGAAGGGGCTCCGGCACGTGTTTCCGGAGCAGACGACAAGGATCGTGAAAGGCGCCGTCGCCTCCTTCTCGCGAGGCCGCGTCACGCGGAAGAGACTAGACGCGGCCGTGGGACGCGTCAAGCGAGATCAGAGGTGGAGAGACCCCTGCCGGAGGATCCGGATCGGTTCGGTGCGCGCGTCGACGAGCGTGGACGGGAGCGAGGCCGGTAGCACGCCGGAGTCGAGTAGAAGGTCGATCTGCGAGCCGAGCTCCGCCAGGATTCGAGCCGGGTCGAGCGGCGCGATCGGATCACCGCTCCGGTTGGCGCTCGTCGCGGTGATCGCGCCGCCCGCCGCTCGCGCGAGCCTCGCCGCGATGACCGACGAAGTCCAGCGCACGGCGACTCCGTCGGGGGCAACGAGCGGCGAAAGCTCCGGCCGCGCCGGCAACACGAGCGTCAGCGCGCCGGGCCAGTGGCGCGCGGCCAGCACCTCCGCCGCGGGCGGCATCGACGCCGCGACGCGCGAGACCGATTCGAAATCCGCGACGAGAACGGGCACGCCCTTCTCGTCGGCGCGGCCCTTTGCGAGGAAGAGTCGCCGCAATGCCTCGGTGTTCCACGGATCGACGCCGAGCCCGTACAGCGTCTCGGTCGCGAAGGCGACTAGACCGCCGGCGCGCACGATGCGAGCCGCGTCCTCGATCACGGCCGGGTCGGGGCGCTCACGATCGACAGCGATCACGCGCGCCGTCGTCACTCAGATGCCCTGGCAATTCGCCATACTCGTCCTGTTGCGCGCGCCGGCTGGTCGAGCTCACGCGGTCGTGTCGCCGCGGCCGCGCGCGCGGAGCGCTTCGCGGTGCGCGGCGAGACGCGGCGCGAGCGACGCATCGGAAAGCGCCAGGATCTCCGCGGCAAGGAACGCGGCGTTCGCCGGCCCTTCCTTGCCGATCCCGACCGTCGCGACGGGAAGCCCCGCCGGCATCTGCAACGTCGAGAGGAGCGCGTCGACGCCGCCGAGAGGCGAGGCGACGAGCGGGACGCCGATCACGGGAAGAAGCGTGCGGCTCGCGACCGCGCCGGCGAGGTGCGCGGCGAGCCCCGCGGCTGCGATCACGACGCGGACGCCGCGCGCGTCGAGGTCGCGGACGAACGCGGCGAGCCCGTCGGGGTCGCGGTGCGCCGACAACGCGCGAAACTCGTGCGCGATCCCCAGATCGTCGAGCAGAGCGAACGCCCCTGCGAGCTGCTCCTTGTCCCGCACGCTCCCCGCGACGATCGCGACCCGAATTGCTCCCATGCCTTCTCCGCTCACCGTGACTCCTCCTTCCCGATGTCCTCGCGGCGCCACGCGCCGTGAAAGCGAATCCGCGACGCCGCCTCGTGCGCGCGGCCGCGCGCCGCTTCGCGCGTCTCGCCGACGGCCGCGACCGTCGCGACGCGCCCGCCCGACGTCACGATTCGTCCGCTGTCGCCACGCGTCCCGCCCTGGAAAACGTGCGCGCCCGGGACGGACGCCGCCTCGTCGAGCCCGTCGATCGGATCGCCGACGCGCGGCGTCCCCGGATATCCTTCCGCGGCAACGACGACGGCGACTGCGTGCGCCGCCGCAATCGGAATCCGCCGGTCGCCCAACTCACCAACCGCAGCGTCCATCAACAGCGCACCGAGATCTCCGTCGAACAACGGCAGGAGCGCCTCGGCCTCCGGATCGCCGAAGCGGCAGTTGTACTCGAGCACCTTCGGTCCTTCCCGAGTCCAGATCAGGCCCGCGTAGAGGACGCCGCTCATCGGGCAGCCCTCCTTCTTCATCGCCCAGAGTGTCGGGGCGATGATCTTCTCGCCGAGATCCACGGACGAGACCGCCCCCTCCGCGAGCGGCGCGACGGCGCCCATGCCGCCGGTGTTCGGGCCTTCGTCTCCGTCGTGGGCGCGCTTGTAATCGCGCGCCTCGGGGAATTGCGCGAACCGCTCGCCGTCGGCGATCACCATCAGCGACGATTCCGGCCCCTCGAGGTACTCCTCGACAAGAACGCGGCGGCCCGCGGCGCCGAGATTCCCCCCGAGCATCCAGTCGCGGAGCGTCTCCTCCGCCTCCTCGCGGCTGTACGCGATCACGACGCCCTTCCCGGCGGCGAGCCCGTCCGCTTTGATCACGAACGGCGGGCGGCTGTCGCGAACGCGCGCGATCGCGTCTTCCGCACGCTCGAACACGGCGAAGTCGCCCGTCGGAACGCCGGCGCGCGCCATGATCCGCTTCGCGAACGCCTTGCTCCCTTCGATCCGCGCGGCGTCGGCGTTCGGGCCGAAGATTCGCAGGCCGTAACGGCGAAACTCGTCAACGACGCCCGCGACGAGCGGCGCTTCAGGACCGACGACGGTCAGGTCGACGCGGCGCTCCTCGGCGAACCGGCGAAGCGTCGGCGGATCGGCCGCGGCGAGCGCGGGGGTTTGCGCGACCTGCGCGATGCCGGGGTTCCCGTTCGGCACGATCACCTCGGCGACCGACGGCGAACGAGAGAGCCGCCACGCGAGGGCGTGCTCGCGCGCGCCGGTGCCGACGACGAGGACCCTCATCGGTGGGAGACGCGCCGCGTGCGGTGCAGGTCACGCGGCGCGCGGCGTGGCGCGCGGCGCGTCCCGAACCGTCCCATGCCGCGAGTCCTACCGGAAGTCGAGCGAGAGCGTGATCCGATGGACATCGCCGAGGTCGGCGAAGGAGGCGTAGGCGTAGTCGACGTGGTACCGGCGCGTCCCGACGATCCCGAGGCCGAACGTCAGGCCGGCCAGGTCGCCCGACGACGAATCTTCCTGCACGCGCCGGTCGATCGAGCGGTACCCCGCGCGGGCGAAGAAATCACGGACGACTTGGAACTCGGCGCCGACGTTGACGCCGAGGTCGTTGTCGCGCGGTTTTTCCGCGTCGACCGCGATCAACAGGCGGCGCGCGAGCGGCCGGATCGCGATTCCTCCGGCGATCGTCAGCGGCAGTTCTTCCGGCGTCTCGTCGTACAGCGCCAGCTGGTAGCCCCAGTTGCGGACGGCGATGCCGGCGGTCACGCCCTCGATCGGTCCGTTGTAGAGGAGGCCGAGGTTGAACGCGCTCCCGGTCGTGCTGTACCCGTCGCCGGCCGAGATCCCTTCGTACAGATAGCTCGCGGACGCGCCCGCGTAGAGGCGGCCGAACACGCGGCTTCCCCACGCAGCCGAGAACGCGAGATCCTTCGACGAAAACTCCGACAGCCCCGTCCCGGTCCGATTGTCGTTCGTCGTTTCCTGGATGCCTCCGACGCGCAGAAAGTTCACGGACGCACCGAACCCGGCCATCTTGCGAACCGGCCGCGCGTACACGAGCGTTCCCGCGTCGACGCCCGAGAAGTACGAGACGTACGTCGCGCTCGCCTCGCCGTGCCGCGTGAGCCCGAGCCCAGCGGGATTCCAGTAGATCGCGTGCGGGTCGTCCCCGATCGCGGTGAACGCGCCTGCCATCCCCATCGGGCGCGCGCCGACGCCGATCTTGAGGAACGGGAAGACCGACGTGCCGACGCGGTCGTTCGAAGCCGCGGCGCGGGAAAGCGGGAGGATGGAGAGAGTGAGAACCGTGAGGATGACGTGGGACCGAGCGCGTCTCATGAGGAGTTCGTCGGAAGCTATATCAGACGAATTGAGGGGTGTCAACGCGAGCGACCCGCGAGCGGCCACTCGCGGGCGCCCGACTCCCGCTCCCGGCGCGGATCTCCGGCGCGCGCGTCGCGGAGACCCGCGAAACACGGGCGTTTCTGTGAAAAATACCTTGACACATCCGCGGAACGGCGCGATTTTCCGCACGGTTTGAGCACACTCACATCGCGAGAGGAGGTGAAATCGATGAACAAGGCGGATCTGATCGAACAAGTCGCAAAGACGACGAAGATGTCGACTCGCGCGGCGCGCGAGGCCGTGGAGGCGACCCTCCGCACGATCAAGTCGTACACGAAGAAGGAGGGTGTGAACATCGTCGGGTTCGGGAGCTTCAGCGTTTCGAAGCGCAAGGCGCGCGCGGGACGCAACCCGCAGACGGGCGCGAAGATTCAGATCAAGGCGTCGAAGGGCGTGAGGTTCCGGGCCGGGAAGGCCTTCAAGACCTCGCTCTAGAGCGGGCCGGGACGACCGTCCCGGGAAATGAGAAGAAGTGCACGAGGACGGGGGCGTGAAAGCGCCCCCTCTTCGTTTGTGGCGAGCGGGCGGGCGTGACGCGGCTTCAGCGCCGCGGTTCGAGGAGCGCGCGGAGCGAGTCGACGACGGCGGCGTCGACGACGTACAGCGCGCGCCGACCCGAAAGGCGCGCGAACCGGCGCGCCGGATCGAGGAGGCCGCCGACAACGAATCGGCCGGCGCGAGGACCATCCCACTCGACCGAGAGGACGGGCGCGGCGAGCCCGAGCGCGGAGTCGTTCGCCACGGGCGCGAACCGATCGAGCGATTCGATACCGGCGAGCGCCGCAGCGATTCGCTCCGCACGGGACGGCTCGAGCGGAGCGCCGTGGCGATCCGCGCGCCATCCGGTCCGGTCGTCGCGCTCGAGACGAGTCTCCAGCACGCCGGAGACTGCGACCGACAATTCGCGAGCGCTATCGAGCGCCCCGGCCAGGAGCCGCGAGTCCTCGAACGCGACCGGGTCGGGCGAAAGGATCGCGGCGATCCGATCGGGGACGATCAGGATCTCACCGGGGTCGTCCTCGTACGCAGCGTAGAACCCGCCGCCGGGCGCCGGAGCGCCGACGAAGAGCCCCTCGCGATTCGGCGGCGTCTCGAAGCGGAGCCGCGCGCTCGCGCGAGGTGACGCGAGTCCCGCCTCGCTCGCCGAAACGTCCGCCGTCCACGCCGCGATCGCGTCCGCATCGAGATTGCGAAGGAGCGCGCGCACGCGGACCGGGTCGGTCTCGAGCGTCTCCGGACGGACGACGCGCCACGCGCCCGCCGCCGAGCCGCGCTCCGCCTCGAGCGTGTCGAATCCCTGCGCGATCTGGAGTGCGAACGCCTCGTCGGTGAAATGGCGGAAAAGGCGCGTGTCGCGGAGCGAGTCGGCGCTCTGGTCGAGCAGCTCGGCGACTCGCGCGTCGACGAGGACCGGACGCGGCTGCGCCGTCGCGACGACCGCGACGAGCCCGTCGGGCAACGGGGCGCCGCCGGCGGCGAGGAGCGCCGAACCGCGCGGGTCCCCGCTGGCGAGCGCGAGGCGCCGGACCGGCGCGGGGAGCCGCGCGACGAGAGCGGCAGGGTCGTCTCCGAGCGTGTCGAGGAACGCGCGCGCCCGGAGCGAGAGGATTTCCTCGAGCCACGACGAGACGGCCGCGCTCGACGCGCGCCCGCGAACGGGCGATTCGAGCCGCCACGTGCGGTCGGGCCCGCGCGCGAGGATCATCGGACCGGACGGCCTGTCGACGCGGATCGAATCGATCGCCCGGATCGCGCGCGCGATCAGCCGCCGATCGCGCAGCGCGTCCGCGCCAGTCGCGAAATCGTGCGCGACGCTCGACCGGACGAGCCCGCACTCCCCCGTCACGCGGTCGCGCGCGTAGATCGCGTTCGACCATGTCGCCTCCGCGCCGAGATCGATCGTCATCTCTCGCCCATCGCGCGCGCGAACGGCGCCCCACGCGAGCGGCGGGTCGAGCCCGTACGCCCGCAGTGAGTCGCGAGGCACAGTGAGGCGCCGCTCCCACCGCGCTCCGAGCAGGCGCGCCACGAACTCGGCCGCGGCGAGCGTGTCGGCCGCCGCGTCCGGCGGCGCGCCGGCCGCCGGCGAAAGTCGGAGCGCACCGTCGCGCTCCGCGAGATGCGCCCCGCCCGACACGCGCACCCGCACGACCTCGCCGGCCGGCACCGGATAGAGCGCCCGGTCCCGATCTCGAGCGCGGTCCCGTTCGCGGCCGCCGCGCACTTCGAACAGCGCGTACGCGCCGGCGAGCAGGAGAAACGCGCCCGCCAGGACGAGCGTTCGTCTCTGCACGGTCAGCGCGGCCGCACGTTCAGCGTCGCCGCAGTAAAACGAACGCCGCCGCCGCGAGCGCCGCGCCCGGCACGAGTAGGACGGGCACCCAGAACACGAGCGCTGCCTCGCGGCTCGACAGGACGAGCGGCTCGGCGAACCGCTCGCGCGCGTGCACGACCGCCGCCTCCTCGTCCCCCATCGCCCACGCGAGAGCGTTCTGGAACAGGTCGCCGTTTCCGGCGAGCGCGAATCGCGCGTTGTCGGCGAAGTCGGCGTCGCCGATCGCGACGACGCGCGCGCGCCGCGCGCCGGCCGGGCGGACGGCCGCGACGGCGATCGCGAGGGGCCCCGGCCGATCGACCGCGCGGTCCTCCGACGCGGTCCGCTCAGCCAAGAGGCGCACGGTGTCGCGCTCTCCCCAACTCTCCGCGCTCGTCACGACGAACGGCTCGCGGATCGAACCGGCGGGAGCCGAGTCGCCGAGCGTGACAGAGCGCGCGATCGGGAAAAACGTCGCGAGCCGAAAGTTGCGCGTGATCTCGGCGTCCGGGTACTCCGTGACGACGGGGACGAGATGGTCCGTTCCGAACGCCTGCGACTGGCGGTCGACGACGATGTCGTCGCCGAGGCGAAGCCCCTCGCGCGCCAGAAGTCGAGCGATCTCGGGGAACGGGCCGGGGTCGACGAGCGCGAGGAGCGCGCCGCCGCGATCGAGGTACGCGCGGAGCGTATCGCTTTCGGCGGCGATCAAGTCCACCGTCGGGCCGGCGATCACGATCGCGGACTCCAGAGAGAGGTCGGCCGGACCTCGCAGGAGCGACAACGGATGCGGCGCGACGCGCGACGCCGCCATCACCTTCGCGATCTCGGAGTAACCCGACCGCTCCGCGTCGTCAATCCGCCGCTCGCCGTGCCCGGTGAGGAATCCGACGCGCCGCATCTCCGATCGCGTCACGCGGAGAATCGCCGCGGCGAGCTGCGCTTCGCTCGGTACGAAAAGGCTCGTCCGCCGCTCGCCGCTCGCGACGACGGTCGTGCCGTACGATTTCACCTCGAGCTCGCGCGCGAGCCCCGGCGCGCGATCGGGGTCGACGAACTCATAGCGGAATCGTTTCCCCTTGGCGGCGAACTCCTCGAGGAGGTCGGCCATCACGAGCCGCGCTTCGTCTCCGTCCTTGTAGAACGCGGTCGCCGTCACGTCGTCGCCGAGATCTGCGAGCGTCCTCAGTGTCTCTTCAGTCAGCGTGAAGCGGCCGCCGCGCGTCAGGTCGAGGCGGAGCGGATGGCGGTCGGCGAACAAGTAGACGACGACGAGCGAGCCGAGGAGCGCGGCCAGCGACAGGAACGCGTCGAGCGCGCGCGGGCGGGAGTGCGTTGCCGAAGCGTTCGCGGCCATCAGAGCCCTCGCTCCCGCCGCCATCCGACCGCGCGCACGCTCGCGAACAGGAAGAACGCCGCGAAACCGAGGTAGTAGACGACGTCTTTGGCGTCAACGACTCCCTTCGCGAAATCGCCGAAGTGCTGCATCAGCGACAAGTGACCGAGGACTCCGGCCGTCCGGGGCCCCGCGAACTGCCCGACCCACTCGAGTAGGAGAAACACGACGAGGACGCCGAACGTCACGACCGCGGCGACGATCTGATTTGCCGTGAGCGACGAGGCGAAGATTCCGAGCGCGAGGAAGGCGCTCCCGATGAGGAGAAGCCCGAACAACCCGGCGCCGAACGCGCCCGGCTCGGGCGTCGCAACGGCCGCGGTCACCACGGCGCACGCGGCCACGCCCGTCAGAAGGAGCGCGAGGAGGAGGAGCGCGGCGAGAAACTTTCCGAGAACCGCTTCGGCATCCCGGACCGGATACGAGAACAGAAGCTCGAAAGTCCCCGTCTTCAACTCCTCGGCGAAGAGCCGCATGCTGAGCATCGGGAGGAAGAAGAGGAGGATGACGGCGACGTTCGACAGGAATGGCCGGACGATCCCTTCGACGACGTTGAGGTGCGGGTCGGGGAGCTGCTTCTGAAGCGCCTGCGCGGAGACAAGGCTGTAGTACCCCACCCACGAGTAGAAGAAGTAGCCCGACACGACGAGGAAGACGGCGAGGACGGCGCAGGCGACGGGCGAATGGAAGTACGAGCCGAGCTCCCGCCGGACGATCGCGAGGGTTCGAGTGATCGCCCCGCTCACGCCGGCTCTCTCGCTTCCGGCGCATCGTCCGGCGCATCTTCCGTCACGAGGTCGAGGAACACTTCCTCGAGCGAAAAGTCGGCGCCGCGGAGTTCGACGAGCGCCAGGCCGGTGGCGACGAGCGCGCGCGCGATCTCAGCGCGGAGGTCGCGGTCGCCGGCGGTCGCGACGACGAAGCGGCCGGCGCCGAGCGGCCGGACGTCGAGCGCGCCGGCGACTCGGCCGAGGACTTCTCGCGCGCGGTTGCCGTCGCCATCGACCGAGACCTCGACGCGCCGGCCGCGGCCGACGCGTGCTGCGAGCGAGGCGGGCGTGTCGACCGCGACGACGCGGCCCCGCGCGAGGATGACGACGCGGCCGCACGTCGCGCTGACTTCGGGGAGGATGTGCGTCGAGAGAAGGATCGTCCGGTCGGCGCCGAGCCGCACGATCAGCGCTCGGAACTCGGCGATCTGCGCGGGGTCGAGGCCGGCGGTCGGCTCGTCGAGCAATAGCACGGGCGGGTCGGCGAGGAGCGCCTGCGCGAGCGCGACGCGCTGCCGATATCCGCGCGACAGGCGCCCGATCGTTTCGCGCTCCACGCCCGCGAGTCCCGTCTCGCCGACGGCGCGCGCGACGGCGCCGCGCGACGCGCTCCCCGCCAGCCCCTTCATCGTCGCGGCGAACGCGAGGAACGCCCCGACGCGCATCTCGTCGTAGAGCGGGGCGCGCTCCGGGAAGTAGCCGACGCGCGCCCGCACGGCGAGGCTGTCGCGCATCGTGTCGAACCCGGCAATCCGCGCGGACCCCGCGGACGGCGACGTGAGGGACGCGAGGATCCGGAGGGTCGTCGTCTTGCCGGCGCCGTTCGGGCCGAGGAACCCGAGGACCTCGCCTTTCTCGGCAGAGAACGAGACGCCGTCCAGCGCTCTGCGGGCGCCGAAGGCCTTCGAGAGACCCTCGACCTCGATCATCGCCACGGCCCGCTCTCCCGGAAGGCGGCGGCCTCCCTATTCCCCCGCCGGGAGAAGCGCGAGTCGATCGCGCGCGAGCTGCGCTTTCTCCGAGTTCGGAAAGCGCGCGATCAAATCTTGGTACGCGCGCCGAGCCGCGCCGTTGTGGTGCTCGGTCTGGTGGCACCCGGCGATCTTAAACAGCGCGTCCGGAATCTTGTCGCTGCCAGGCCAGCGCGATTCGACTGCCTCGAACGCCTCGACCGCGAGCGCCGTTTCGCCGCGCGCGTCGTGGCATTCGCCGATCCAGTACTGCGCGTTGTCCGCCAGATCGCTCTCGGGATTCTGCGCAACGTAGGCTTGAAACCCGGCCGCCGCGAGGTCGTGATTCCCCTTGAGGAGTTCGAGGTACGCCTTGTCGTACTGCGCGCGGCTGTCGGGCGCGACGGCCGCGTCC
>Ga0247727_10007617_pt1 | contig 20506 bp, 14 predicted proteins | sample WisWelCaveWW1625_FD_202498 | JGI IMG/M metagenome (GOLD analysis project Ga0247727, IMG submission 202498) | Biofilm microbial communities from Wishing Well Cave, Virginia, United States - WW16-25 | ecosystem: Environmental > Aquatic > Deep subsurface > Groundwater > Cave microbial mat | place... | reverse complement strand
GGCGCCGGTGCACGCAGCAGGCTCGCAAAATTAATGCGAATATTGCTGCGCGCCCGCAACTCGACGACCGGCACAAAACTTTCAGTCGGTTGAATGCGCAAAACATAATCGCCAAACAAATCCGGAAGGTATTCGTTTAAATCGGCGTCGTAGCGATAATTGCCTTCGCCCTGCCGAACTTTGATAAAGACGCGTTGCTGTTGCGCCGTCTGCGTGTTGGTGATTTGATATTGCCAGTCGGTATCGATGGCGCGCTGATACGGCGCGAACCGCACGCGCACGTCGGCGAGATCGGTGCGCACCCCCTGCTGTTTCGGATCGGCGAAGCGGCGCTCGCGATGCGTGAACGCAATGTCGGCGGCCAGCGCTCTCCAGCGCTCCAGCGCCAGCGCGTAACTTTGGGTGAACGCCGAGGACTTGGGAAGCAGCCCGTTGCGAATGCGCGCGTCATCGTTACGCTGATTGAAGGTCGCCGTCATTTTCATTTGGCGAAAATTTTGGGTTTCCATCCCGGCCGTATAACTGTTGAACCGAAATCCGGAGGCGGTGTCGGCAAAAATTTCGCGGCGGTTTTCGCCTTCGTAGCCGAGTTGCGGTTTGAATTTCCAGAAGGAATAACTCGCCGCGCCGCGTTGCCGCCGCCATTCCGAATCGGAATTAAACGCCGCCTTTTCACGCGCGATGTTTTCGATTTGATATTGCAACTCCGGCAGCTTGGCGCGTTTGAAATCCAACCCGGCTTCCCAGCGGCCGGAAGACGAGCCCCGATTTAACTTGCCATAGCCGCCGCGCAGATTCCATCCCGTCATCGGCGCGTAAGTCGCCGAAGCTTCCAGCATTTCTTCCGCCGTGGCGGTCGCTTCATTCGCCAGATTCCAGCGCCGATTAAATTCCACGACGTCGGCGCGGTCAATATCGCGATAGCGCGAATCTTTTTTGCGAAACCGCGCGTGCAAACTCATGCGGCCGAATCTCGAATTTTGCGGCTCGAGGCGCAATGTTGATAACAAAGCGCGCCCCGTGTTGTCGCCGTCATCGCGGTTTGAATAAAGGTTTTGATCCAATTGGCTAATGGCAAACTCATTGATGATCGTCACGCCGCGCCACGGCGCAATTTCGAGGCGCGAGTCCAAAACTTCCTGGCGCACCGCGGGCGTCAACAGAATCACCGGCGCGTAACGGCCTTGGTTTTTGCCAATATACACAAAGTTGCCGAAGCCGCGATATGCGTAGTCGCCGCGGCCTTCGCCGAGATCGGAGAATTTCACTTCGTACTCGCCGGAATCTGGACCGACGTAAACCCAGATGGAATCACGGCGAATATAATTTCCCTTCTTTTCACCGGCGAACCGCGAACCGTCGCGCGACGCGAATCCGTCGCCGGCTGCCGCCAGTAATTCACGATCCGCCGCGTTGAGCGTAAACGCCAGCGGATTATCCTGATCATCCCCCTCACGCAGCAGCGTCGTTTGCCATTTGAGTTTTTCATTGAAGCCGGTCACCAGCCCCTGCGCGCTGTATAAATTGCGCCGAAAGTTTTCGTCGGAAAATTGAAAATCAATTGTGAGCCGCGAGTCGCTGGTGATGAGGCGCTTGCGCGTGAAGGTGACCTGGCCGTTGGAGTATTCGATGACATAATCATTGTTCTCGCCGCGCGTCAGCGGCTGGCCGTCGAGCCACATGCGCTCGGTTCCCGCCAAAAGCAGAATATCGATCTGGCCGCGATCGCCCTGCAATTGATACGGGCCCTGCTTGCCTTCGACGCCGTTGAATTGATTCGTCGTAAATTTCCCGCGCGAGACGGCGGCGGAAAGCTGTAATTGCACCGTCGAGTTTGGCGATTCTGAATTTCCCACGGCAATCTTTGCTCCCTGCAACTTGCGGCTATATCGCGAAAATTCGCTGCCGCCGTATTCGATTTGAAAATCGCCGAGCGTCGCCTGGAAGCGCTCGCTTTTGAGCTGGATAAAAACTTTGTCAATCTCGTTGAGCGTCTGCGTGTTGCCCTCCGGCTGAATCGGCGTGTTTTGATCGGTCAACGCGGCAACCACCTCCGTCTGGTCGGAAAGTTTGCCGGCGAGTTGCAGCCGCAATCCCGAATCCACTTTCAAGCCCTGCTCCGAGCCGAGGCTGACACCGCGCGTGAGACTGCCGCTTTTGTAAAGATTGGCGCCGATACTTTCACGTGATGAAGAGAGATTATTTTGTTGCGCCGCCGTGACGATGCCGCTGATCGGCAGCGTTGAATCTGCTTTCGCCGGTTTTGATAATTTGAAAATCGCCAGTTGGCGCGGCAGTGAAATGCGGAGAATACGATAACTCAAAATGAGAGAATCGCCGGTTTCCGGTTTCCAATTTTCAGTTTTCAGTTGCAACGTGGCGTCTCGATACTTGAGGCGATAATCGCGCCCGCGTTGCAAAACGGTTTTGCCAAGCCGCAGCGTGTCGGAATTGGCGATGATGAAACTGTCGGGCAACGCGACGGCGGCGCTATCGAGAGGGACGGCGAGAACGAGCCGGCGCTTGGCGAGTGAATAAGGATAAGAAATATTTTGCGCCGCAAGATTGGAGAGTACGCACAAAAGCAATGCGGCAAAAATTTTTCCAACGGATAAAAGCGGCCAACGGATTTTGCGGTTGTTCGTAGTAGCGCCTTCAGGCGCAAAATGCAACGAGTGAGCACGAAAGTTCATTATTGAGAAACAATCATCTAAAACCCCAAGCCCAACGCCTGCCCGGCTCCGCCTTTCCTTGAGTTTTTAAGGTTGCGGGGCGGAGAAGGCGTCACTACGAACTAGTGGTTTTCTTTTATGATTAATTCAAAAATCTGCACGCGATTATTTCCCGTGTCCAAAACAAAAACACGATGGCCCGAAACGGCGACGTCCGCAGGAGACAAAAATTGCTCCGGGCCGCGGCCGCGCCTGCCAAAAGCAAAAATCTTCTCGCCCGCGGCGCTAAAGCCAACGATCCGGTGATTTCCCTGATCGGCAACAAACAAGAAATCACCCGCCCTCTGCCCTCCGCCCTTTGCCCTCTGCTCCGCCATGCCCGCCGGATCGCGCAATACACCCTCGCCAAACCGGCGCACGAAATTGCCGTAATAATCAAATTCCACAATCGCCTCCGCCGTCGAGTCGCTCACAAAAATTTCGCGGCGCGAGGTGATCAAAATTTTCGCCGGGCGCGACAAGCGGCCTTCGCCCCAGTTGAAATCGCCGAAGCTCGCTTTCGGCTTGCCGAAAGAATCGATCCGCAACACCCGGTTGAATTCATGATCGGCCAGAAAAATTTCGCCGTTTGCGGATAATCCCACCGCCGCCGGATAGCCGAATTGCAGCGACTCGTCCTGCAGCTTATCGGAATAATACGACGAAATATAATTGACATCTTTGTCGTAGCGCTCGAGGCGCTGGTTATTGTAATCAACCACGAAAACGTCCAAACCGTTCCCCGCCCACACCTCGACGGGACGGTCAAATTGCTCTTTGCCAAATCCAAAACCGCCGGCCTCGCGCAACAATTCGCCGCGTTGACTGCATTTCAAAATGCGATTGTTGCCGGTGTCGGCGATATAAATGTTTCCGTCGGGATCGATATCCAGGCCGAGCGGCTGCGCGAGTTTCGCGGTGCCAAGCGCCTCGTCCAAAATAATGCCGCGATAAACGATTTGAATTTGACTCTGCGCGGCGGACGCTATCGAAGCAAGCAAAAGAGTGAGGAGAATCTTTTTCATATCTTTCAAAATACGACGGTGGCTGGTTTTAATCAACAAGAAATTTGAGCCGGCGAGATAATTGTTGTTTGTGGCCGCAGAAAGATTATACTTTGAATAATGTGAAAAACTTTTGGCGTAACTTCAGTCAACCACGAAGACACGAAGGCACAAAACTAATCACGTTTTTCTTCGTGCCTTTGTGTCTTCGTGGTTTAATAAATTTCAGCAGCAATGCCGCATCCCACTTTCCTCGACGCCCTGCGCTTCTGGCTCAAACTCGGCTTCATCAGCTTCGGCGGGCCGACCGGGCAGATCGCGATCATGCACACCGAGCTGGTCGAAAAGAAAAAATGGATCAGCGAAACGCGCTTTTTGCACGCGCTCAATTATTGCATGTTGCTGCCCGGCCCCGAAGCGCAGCAGCTCGCCACGTATGTCGGTTGGTTGCTGCACAAAACCCCCGGCGGCATCGTCGCGGGCGCGCTGTTCGTTCTCCCGTCCGTTTTTATTTTGTGGGGATTGAGTTTTGTTTATGTCGCCTACGGCAAGCTCGCTTGGATCGCCGCCATTTTCTACGGCCTCAAGCCGGCGGTGATGGCGATCGTCGCGTTTGCGGTAATTCGCCTCGGCAAAAAAGCGCTGAAGAATGAAGTGATGTGGATGCTCGCGCTGTTGGCGTTCATCGGCATCTTCTTTTTGGAGATTCCCTTTCCGCTTATTATTTTGCTGGCCGGCGTTAGTGGTTTTGCCGGCGGCAAAATTTGGCCGGAAAAATTTTCGGCACCGGCAAATCATGGCGCGAAAAACCACGGCTCAAATTCCGTCATCAACGACGAAGATGAATCGCCGTTGCATACCAAGCCGTCGCTGGCGCGCGCGATTAAAGTTGGCGCGGTTTGTCTCCTTTTGTGGTGGACGCCGGTTTTGTTTTTAGGCTGGTGGCAAGGCTGGAACGGCACGCTTTTTCAGCAGGGCATTTTCTTCAGCAAAGCCGCGATGGTGACGTTCGGCGGCGCGTATGCCGTGCTGCCGTATGTCGCGCAAAAAGCCGTCGAAGATTATCACTGGCTCAGCGCCGGACAAATGCTCGACGGCCTCGGCCTCGCTGAAACTACGCCCGGCCCGCTGATTATGGTGTTACAATTCGTCGGTTTCCTCGGCGGCTGGCATCATTCCGGCAATCTCTCGCCGCTCGTTGCGGCAACGCTTGGTGCGTTCATTACGACGTGGACAACTTTCCTGCCGTGCTTTTTGTGGATTTTCCTCGGGGCGCCACATATCGAGCAATTGCGTGGCAACAAAAATCTCACCTCCGCATTGTCGTCCATCACCGCCGCCGTGGTCGGTGTTGTTTTAAATTTGGCGATTTGGTTCGGACTACATGTTCTCTTTCCGAACGGTGGCGAGATCGATTGGTTTGCCGCCATCGTCAGCGTGATCGCGTTTATCGGCATGTGGCGCTGGAATTGGAATATTATTGCCGTCGTGCTCGGTAGCGGATTGGCGGGGTTGATCTACACCTTGCTTGCAGCGGTGTGATCTGAATTTGTTCTTGCATAATAAGATACTTTAAAGTATCTTACTTCAAAGTATCTTACCGTACAAACTCTTGTGAAAGATGAGGCCGGAAATGTTTTTTAATCGTGAAAACGAGCTGAAGCGGCTCAATGAGCGTTACGCCGAAGGGAAAGCCCAGTTGCTCATTGTTTACGGAAGAAGGCGCGTCGGCAAAACCGAATTGCTCAAGGAATTCGCCCGCGACAAAGCGCATATTTATTTTCTCGCGGATTTGGCGAGTGAAAAGGAGCAACTGGCGGAATTCACCGAGCGCATCAGATTATTCAGTCGGGACGCTGCGCTAGCCGACAATCCCTTTGCCAACTGGCGGGCTTTGTTTGCGCATCTCAACAAGCTCGCGCAAAATGAGCCGCTGATCGTGATCGTCGACGAGTATCAATATTTGCAGGCGAGCAATCGCGCGATGGCTTCGATGACGCAGAAGGCGTGGGACGAGGGATTGAAAAATTCACGCCTTTTTCTCGTGCTCTGTGGCTCCTATGTTTCTTTCATCGAACAGGAATTGCTGGCGTACAAAAGCCCTTTGTATGGCCGCCGAACCGGACAGTTCTATATCGAGCCCTTGAGCTTTTATCAGGCTGGACGTTTTTTCCCTTCTTATTCGATGGAAGATAAAATTCGCGCGTTCGGCGTTCTCGGTGGCATTCCGGCTTATCTGCAGCAGTTCGATACCAAAAAAACGCTGGCGCAGAATATTCGTGATGCTTTCCTGCAAACCGACGCCTTCTTGAACAACGAAGCGCGTTTTTTATTGCTGGAAGAGCTAAAAGAGCCGAGAAATTACTTTTCGATTCTCAAGGCGGTAGCGGCGGGGAAAACACGAAGCAATGAAATTGTGCAAGCCAGCGGTTTGGATCGCGGGCTGGTCGTGAAGTATTTGGACGTACTCCAAAATCTTCGCATCATTCGCCGCGAGCTGCCCGTTACCGAGCGGCAGCCGGAGAAAAGCCGCAAAGGCATTTACGTGATTCAAGATCATTACCTGAAATTCTGGTTCCGCTTCATCATGCCCAATCAAAGCTACATCGAAGAAAACCAGCCGGACTTTTTGCTCAAGCAGCGCATTCTGCCGCAGCTCGATCAGTATCTCGGCGAGGTCTTTGAAAAAGTTTGCATCGAGTTTTTAAAACAACTGAACCGTTCAGCGAAGCTGCCTTTTCAATTTGACCGCATCGGACGCTATTGGCAGGGCGAAACCGAAATCGACATCGTGGCCTTCGACGCCGGCCGCGAGCAGGCTTTCCTCGCCGAGTGCAAATGGAGCGCAAAAAAAGTCGGCACGAATGTTTTGGATGATCTCATCGTCAAATCTTCTTTGCTGCAACGGGAAAACGGTTTTCAAAAAATCTATTACGGTCTCTTTTCGAAATCCGGTTTCACCGATGCGCTTTTACAGTCAAAGCGGCCCGATCTTTTGCTTTTTGATTTGAAGGATTTGGCTCGCGAAAAAGTTTTTGGGGGCGACTGAATTTTACTTGTTTCTTATGCTACTCTCAATTAACTTACTTTCGAGTATGAAGCCAATGACCTGATTTAGCTACCAACCCACGATGCCCGAAGATAGCAAAACACTCCGTATCTTCATTTCCTCACCTGGGGACGTGCAGCAGGAACGCCAGCGGGTGGAAAAGGCTATCGAACGCCTTGGCAAGCAAGCCCATATCACCTCGCACTTCAGATTGAATTCACTCTTATGGGAAGAGGTGCCTCCGGAAGGCGGCAGTCCACCGCAAACCACGATAGACCGTTATCTCGGCGAGGCAGGCGAAGCGGACATTTATAGCTGTATTCTTTGGCATCGCATGGGCACGCCAACCAAGAATGCCAAAGGTGAGAGCTTCCGTTCCGGTACGGAATGTGAGTTTTTTAGCGCCTATCGCGCTAACGCCGCCAACGGCAAGCCGCACATTCTGCTTTACCATTGCCAGCGCCCACAATCGCCGGAGATTGATCCTGAGCAATCAAAACTCGTCAAAGAATTCCTCGCACGTTTTAAAAGTGCAAATCCTGAGTTAAAAGGCCTGTTTCATCATTATACGGACATTGATGAATTCGAGCACAGGATTACAACTGATCTCAATACGATCATTGTCAAACGTTTTCTCGCTCTCTCGCAAACGCAAACCCAACGTTGTGAGTTTTATCCTAGCACTTATCTGCAACTTCCTACCAATTACGTTCCGCGTGAGGAGCTATTAGTGGAATTGCGCACAGCGTTGCTCTCCAACAATAACGCGCTGGCGCTCACCTCCGCGAAAGCTAAACCTACGGCGCTGCATGGCATGGGCGGCATTGGCAAAAGCGTGATGGCGCGCGCCTTGTGCGATGATCCGCAAGTGCGCGAAACTTTTCCGGATGGCATCTTGTGGACGACGCTGGGCCAGGAACCCAATCTAGCGGAAAAATTGCGCGAGTGGATTCATGCGCTCGGCGGCGTGATTTCCGAAAACGCGCCGACGCTTGATCAGCTTAAAAACAATCTCAACAAACTGCTTGACGGGCGGCGATGCCTGCTCGTGGTGGATGATGTTTGGCGCAAGGCGCACGCCGAAACTTTCCGCATGGGCAGCTCATGCCGCCTTTTGCTCACGACACGCGATGCCGCCGTTGCAGATGATTTGGGCGCATTGGTGCAGCCCGTGCCGCTCATGGCGCGCGCCGAGGCCGTGCGCTTGCTCGAAGAATGGGCCGCAGGCAATCTCCGCGCGGTCGATGCAGCGTTGAAAGAGCGCATTGTCGAACGCCTCGGCCGGTTGCCGCTTGCGCTGCGACTTGCCGGCGCGCAGTTGCGCAGCCGTGAGCTGGAAAGTTGGCTCGCTGCGTTCGATGTTCATCAACTCAAAGCTAAGCGCATTGAAGGCATGCACGACAGTTTGGCCAAGACATTTGAATTGAGCTTGGAAGCGCTTGGCGAAATGCGGCCGCTTTATACCGCGTTGGCGATTTTCAAAGAAGATGAACCCATACCCGAAACTGCGCTGCACAAGCTCTGGAGCGGCCTAGCAAATTTTGACGCCACACAATCCGCAGAATTGTTGGAAGATTTGGCCAGTCGCGCCTTGCTGACGCTTGAAAGCAAAACCACGCCGCGACGCGCCAGCTTGCACGACATGCTGCGCGATTTGATTGCCAGCGAGCTAAATGACGAAACCCGCCACACGCACACGTGTTTGCTCGAAGCCTATCGCACCACATGCGGCGGAACCGGATGGCACACCGCACCGGATGACGGTTATCTTTACAATCATCTCGTCTATCACTTGGAAAACACGCACCAATGGGATGAGCTGCACGCGTTGTTCAAAGACCAAAACTGGATGCACGTACGCGTGCCGCAGCGCGATTATGATTACGACGGCTATTTGAGCGATTTGATGGTCGCATGGCAAGATGCGCACAAACACGCGCAAACACAGATTGCCGCACACGAGGTGCCCGCAGCTTTGGCAGAGTGTGTACGTTACGCTTTGATTCGCACCAGCGTAAATTCACTAGCTGCAAATTATGAGTCAGTTTTAGTCGCGCGCGCCGTGGAAACCGGATTGTGGTCGCCTCAGCGGGCAGTGAGTTTGGCTGCAAAAGTGCCGGACTCGAAGCAAAGGGCAGAATTTTTTGTGGCGCTATTGGCAACGGGTCGATTAGACCCAAATACCCGCGCCTTGGCGCAGCGACAGGGTTTAGCGGCGGCGCAAGTGATTGAATATAAATGGAGTGTGCTGCGAGTGCTCGCCCCGCATTTGACGGGCGAAGAGCGCGAGCAAGTGGTGCGCGAGTTGTTGGCGTTTGCATATAAACGAGCACACGAACCACTGCAGCATGTGAATAGTAAAAAGGAACGCACGCAAGAGTTGGCGGCGCTCGCCCCGCAGTTGACGGGGGAGATTTTACGCGAGTGGTCAGCATCATCGGAGGTGATTAAAGATGAAAAAGAATATGTGCAGGTGCTGGCGGCACTTGCGCCGCAATTGACGGGTGAGAGTTTGTGCGAGGGGTTGGCGGCGGCACTGAAGATTGAAAATGAAGATCTTCGTTGGATCGTACTGGAGAAGCTCGCCCCGCAATTGACGGGCGAGAATTTGCGAGTGGGGTTGGCGGCGGCGCGGGCGATTCAAGACGATTGGGGTCGTGCGCAAACACTGGCTGCATTCGCCCCACAGTTGACAGGCGAAGAGCGCGAGCAAGTATTACGCGATAGGTTGGCTGCAGCGCGGGCGATTCAAGATGATGAAAAACGTGCCAATGCGCTGGCGGCGCTCACCTCGCAGTTGACGGGCGAAGAGCGCGAGCAAGCATTACGCGACGGGCTGGCAGCGGCGCGGGTAATTAAAGGTGAAGCCGTTCGTGCGGACGCATTGACGGCACTCGCCTCGCAATTGCCGGGCGAAGAGCGCGAGCAAGCGTTGCGCGACGGGCTGGCAGCGGTGCGAGCGATTGATGATGAGCTGTATCGTGCGTCCAAGTTGACAAAACTCGCGCCTCAAATGACAGGCGAGAATTTGCGCGAGATGCTGGCGGCAGCACGGGAGATTGAAAATGAATATCAACGTCGTGATCTGTTGAAAAAGCTCGCCCCGCAATTGACGGATGAGAATCTGCGTGAGGGGCTGACGGCAGTGCTGGAAATTAAAGAACAAACACTACGCGCAGAAGTGTTGGCGGCTCTCGCCCCGCAATTGACTGGTGAGAATTTACGTGACGGACTGGCGGCGGCGCGGGCGATTGATCGTGGATCTCCTGTGGTGGCGCTGGCGGCGCTCGCTCCACGATTGGCAGGTGAAGAGCGTGAGCAAGTACTGGGTGAGGCTCTGGCCGCAGCGTTGATGATTGGACATGAGGGAAATCGTGCGTACAAGTTGGCGGCGCTCGCCCCGCAGTTGACTGGTGAGAATTTGCGCAAAGGGTTGGCGGCGGCGCAGGCGATTAAAAGCAATAAAGATCGTGCAGAGGTGCTTGCAGCACTCGCCCAGCAATTTACTGACAAAGAGCGCGAGCAAGTGTTGCGTGAAGCGCTGGCCGCGGCGCGGGCGGTTGAAAAGGCAGAAGTACGCGCGGACATGCTGGCTGCCCTCGCTCCGTATTTGGCGAGTGAAGAGCGTGAGCAAATCTTGCGAGAGAGGCTAGCCGCGGCGCAGGCGATTGTATATGACGAAATACGCGCGAAGGCACTGATGGGGCTCGCCCCTCAGTTGCTGGGTGAGAATTTACGCGAGGGGCTGGCGGCGGCACGGATGATCAAAGATGAAAAAGAAAGTGCGCAGGCGTTGGTGGCGCTCGCCCCGCAGTTGGTTGGTAAGAATTTACGCGAGGGGCTGGAGGCAGCGCGAGCGATTAAATATGAATACGAACGCACGCAGATGCTGACGGCGCTCGCCTTGCAGTTGACGGGCGAAGAGCGTGAGCAAGTGGTGTCTGAGGCACTTGCGGTAACGCGAATGATTATAAGTGAACCGACCCGTGCGCAGGTGCTGACAGTGCTCGCCCAGCAATTAACAGGCGAGAATTTGCACGAGGCGCTGACCATGACGCGAGCGATTGAATCTGTATTGTACCGTGCGCAGGTGCTGGCAGCACTAGCTCCGCGGTTCACGGGTGAAGAACGTGAGCAAGTGTTGCGCGAGGAGCTGACGGCGGCACGAGTGATTAAAGATGAATGGACTCGGACGCGGGCACTAGCGGCACTCGTACCGCAGTTGACGTTGACGGGCGAAGAGCGTGAACAAGTATTGTGCGAGGGGCTAGCGATGGCGAGCACAATTAGGAATATGTGGGGAAGGGAGGTGGATCGTGCATACGTGCTGGCGACGCTTGCTCGGTATTTGACAGGCGAAGAGCGTGAGCACGTATTGCGCGAGGGTTTGGCGGCGGCGCGGGCGAAAAAAAATGAAGATTATCGTGCGGAAGTGCTGGTGGCGCTGGCCCCGCAGTTGACGGATGAGAATTTGCGCGAGGGCTTGGCGATGGTGCGGCCGATTAAGTATGAATCGCATCGTGCGGGAGTGCTGGTGGCGCTGGCTCCGCAGTTGACGGGCGAGAATTTGCGTGAGGGTTTGGCCGCGGCGCGGGCGATTGAATCTGAAGGGGCTCGTGCGAAAGTGCTGGTGGCGCTGGCCCCGCAGTTGACGGGTGAAGAGCGTGAGCAAGCGTTGCGCGAGGGTTTGGCGGCGGCGCGGGCGATTGAAAAGGAAAGTTTTCGTGCGAAAATGCTGGCGGCACTGGCCCCGCAGTTGACAGGCGAGGAGCCTGAGCAAGTGTTGCGAGAGGCTTTAGCGACGGCGCGGACGATTGAAAATGAATCGTCCCGTGTGGACGTGCTGGTGGCGCTGGCCCCGCAGTTGACGGGCGAGCAAGTGCATGCGACACTTCTGGAATTCATCGAACGGCTGCTGAACAAAGAACGCGCAAAAATTTTGGAGCTTTGCACTCAGGAAAAACTTGTTACGCCTCCCATTCTTTCCCCTGAAATCATCGCGGCCATTGCCAAACACATCATTGAAATTTGCCAGAAATGGCAATGGCTTTGGGTTGAACAGAATAAATGACTATTTTATTGTAGTCTTCGCCCCTTGTGGGCGACTGTTGAAAAGCTTGGATTTTGTTAGAAACAGCGATCCACAAGAGATCGGGACTACGACTGAATCAAAAGGAGCAACACTATGCCATACCGCATCGAAACCGACAGCATGGGAGAAATTCAAGTTCCGGAGGATCGTTATTACGGCGCGCAGACGGCGCGGTCGCTGATTCATTTCAAGATCGGCGGCGAGCGCATGCCGCGGGAGATGACTTGGGCGTTCGGCATTCTTTTTCATTGATTTTCTTTGGTTCGTTTTGTATATTTGATTGTACTGCGAATGTCACTACACGAACCTTATTCACGGAAATCAAGATCATGCGAACCGCAACGATTCAAACCCGCATCAATCCCAAGGTAAAGGCGGAAGCCCAGAAGATATTGAACAAACTCAATATCTCGATGTCCGAAGCGATCTCCATTTATCTCACCCAGGTAACGCTTCACAAAGGGATTCCTTTCGAGGTCAAAATTCCCAACGCGCTTACCGCGGCCACTTTGAAAAAAATCGAAGAGGGCAAAGAGCTTCACGAAGTAGGGAGCGTCGAAGAACTTTTTAAGGAATTGGAACGTTGAAAATAGTTTATTCCAGCCAATTCAAGAAAGACTACAAAAAAGTCAAGAAGCAAAACAAGGATCTCGGAAAACTCAGCGCCGTCATCGACAAATTGGCTGCCAAAGAACGGTTGGATATCAAGTATCGCGATCATCCTCTCACCGGAAGCTGGAAAGGATTCCGCGACTGCCATCTGGAGCCGGATTGGATTCTGATTTATCGAGCAAGCGAAGACACATTGGCTTTAGCCAGAACGGGCTCACACTCGGAATTGTTCAAGAAGTGATACTTGCTTTCGCTAACGCCTACCCGAAAAACTGATGGGCGTGTTTGCTCGGAAATTAAAAATTTTTCACCCAAGTCTTGCCTCATCAAATCCCGCACTTTGTAAACATTTTTAGAAAATCATATAAGGGAGTCATTTATGAACTACCGCATCGAAACCGACAGCATGGGCGAGATTCAAGTTCCGGATGATCGTTATTACGGCGCGCAAACGGCGCGGTCGTTGATTCATTTCAAGATCGGCGGCGAGCGCATGCCGCGCGAGATGATTTGGGCGTTTGGCATTCTCAAAAAAGCCGCGGCGCTGGTGAACAAAGAACTTGGTCTCTTGACGGCAGAAAAAGCCGATCTCATCACCAAAGCCGCCGATGAAGTGATCTCGGGAAAACTCGACGAGCATTTTCCGCTGGTCGTTTGGCAAACCGGCAGCGGCACGCAATCGAATATGAATGTGAATGAAGTGATCTCGAATCGTGCGATTGAAATAGTGGGCGGCAAGATGGGCAGCAAGAAGCCGATTCACCCGAACGATGACGTCAACAAAGCGCAGTCGTCAAATGACACGTTTCCGACGGCGATGCACATCGCAGCGGTGCATGAGATGCATCGCCGACTCATTCCGATGGTCAGGCAACTGCGCAACACGCTGGCGCAAAAGGCCGAGGCGTTCAAAGACATCATCAAAATCGGGCGCACGCATTTGATGGACGCGGTGCCGCTCACGCTCGGGCAGGAATTTTCCGGTTACGTCACGCAGCTCAATCACGGCTTGAAGCGCATCAAGATGGCGTTGCCGCATTTGTATGAGCTGGCGCTTGGCGGCACGGCGGTCGGCACGGGATTGAACACGCACCCTGAATTTGCGGTGAAATCTGCGGCGCAAATTGCACAGCTCACTGGCTATCCATTCGTCACTGCCGAAAACAAATTCGAAGCGCTGGCCTCGCACGATGCGTTGGTGATGGCAAGCGGCGCACTAAAGACGCTGGCGTGTTCGTTGATGAAAATCGCCAACGACATTCGCTGGATGGCCTCGGGCCCGCGCTCCGGCATCGGCGAAATCGCCATTCCGGAAAACGAGCCCGGCAGCTCGATCATGCCCGGCAAAGTCAATCCCACCCAATCCGAAGCGATGACGATGGTCGCCGCGCAGGTGATCGGCAATGATACCACGATCAATATCGGCGGCGCTTCCGGCAATTTCGAGCTGAATGTTTTCAAGCCGGTGATCATCTACAATCTCCTGCAATCGATTCGCCTGCTCGCCGACGCCTGCGAGATGTTCAACGAGCATTGCGCCGTGGGCATCGAGCCGCTGACCAATAACATTAAAAAGCATGTGGATAATTCGCTGATGTTGGTGACGGCGTTGAATCCGCACGTGGGTTACGATAACGCCGCGCAGATTGCGAAGAAGGCGCACAAAGAGAATCTTACGCTGCGCGAAGCGGCGATGGCGCTCGGCATTTTGACCGGCGAGAAATTTGACGCCCTCGTGCGGCCGGAGAAAATGATTGGGCCAGAGGGTTGAGTGAAAGGCGATAAGCGCAGGGCGTGAGACGCCAACTCCAACACTCATTGTCATTCAGAAAGAATCCTTATTGCCATTCAGGACGAGTGCTGAGGATTGAAAAAAGTTCCCTACGGGATGACATCTGCTCTCGACTTAGCGCTTGCTTGCAAAAATTTTCATTTGCAAAGCCGCGATAATTTTGCTATTTTCTGCTGTGCACAAAATTAAATGAGCGGGGAAAAATATGCCGCTGCCTTTTCTGAAGTTGCGCGAAAAATGTGAGACGCACGTCTGCCTCGTCGATAACGAATACGGCGACGAACGCTGGGAAGACGTGTTCGCGATCAGCCACGAAGAGAAAGATCGGCAATGTCGCGAAGCACGCACCGCGCTTGAAGCTTTGTATCATCAGGAAGCCGAGACGGCGCGGCTGAATTCGCTCGGCGGATATGTCGGCGCTTATAAGCATTCCACGGCACGCTTCGGCGTCGAGCATCGAAAATGCACGATTGACGCGCGCGGGATTTTTACGGCGACAGATCAGTTCGTGCAGCGGATTATTACGAGCTTCAGGCCGATTTATTATCGTTCTCAACCGCCGCACAACCACGCTGAATTCAAGCGCGATGCCCTGGCTTATTATAGAAAATTAACTCAACAACACTGGGGAACGTGAAAGCTTATGATGACGCGAGCGATTGCCAGCCCCGAAGAGTTTGAGAGCTTAAATAAGCTCATCCAATCTTTGGCCGATGATTATAAAGAAATGCTCTTTTGCTTTATTGAGATGAAAGAGCAGCCTTATTCTTTGCCGTTTATTTACAGCCGTTTATTGCTCGACAAGGCCGATTTTGAGCGGGCGCTGCGCGGCTTGCAGAACACGGCCTTGTTTTTGCCGCTTTACGAAAAACTCAACGGCCAATGGCCGCAATTTTACGTGCAAAAGGAACAGTTCAGGTTTCAGTTGAATAATTTTCTGCAAACCTGTCGCGTCGACGAGGCGCTGCGAGAAAAAATAAAAGTCGCCGCGGAGGAGACGGACGCCAACATAACCGTGGAAAGGCATCGTGGTCTCCTCACGTTGCACCGTCGCGAAGAAGTCGACGGGATGAATATTCATTCCGCCATGATGGTGATCGATCACCTGCGACTGCTGTTGGACGAAAGAAAAAACCTCGGCTTGCAATATATCTTCAATCTCCGGCGCGAGCAGAAAGAGCTGGAGCAAGTGTTTGCGGAAATCGAAAAACTCTTCTGGGAAAATCTGCCCATCCTGCACCGTTTTCGCTCGATGCTCAAAGAGCATCGCGAGGCTTTTTTGATTTTGGAGGACAAAAAATATCCGTGGTGGTATCCCGAAAAAAGAAAGGCGAAAGCCCGGCCTGTGCTTTCGGCAGCAGATCAAACCGCCGCGGTACAATCGAAAGTTGCTTGATGAACCAACAAGGAGGCTGTCATGCCCACCTTAAACTCCCAGCCGGTTTGCAGCAATTTGCGCGCGCATTAAGTCCCCGGCTTGCAGGAGGTGAACGCCGAATATATCCCGGCCGATTTTAACACACACTGAAGACGCGGAAGAAAATTTTCGCGTCTTTCGTTTTTTTACGGACTGAAAAACCATGATCACCTACAAAACCGGCAATGAATTGGATCTCGACGCCGTTATCGAATTATACCGCGCCTCGACGTTGGGCGAGCGGCGTCCGGTCGATGAGCGCGAGCGCATGAGCTTGATGTTACAAAACGCCAATCTCGTGATCACCGCGTGGGACGGCGATTTACTCGTCGGCATTTCGCGGTCACTCACGGATTTTACTTACGCCACGTATCTATCCGATCTGGCGGTGCGGCTTTCTTATCAACGTACCGGCATCGGCAAAGAATTAATGCGCCGTACGCAGGCCGCCGCGCCCAAGGCGATGGTGATTTTGCTCGCGGCGCCCGCCGCGGAGAAATATTATCCGCACGCCGGTTTCACGCCTCATCCGCAGGCGTGGATTTTATGACCTGGCGAAAAAATTAAATAAAACGGCCTATTGCAATCACTTTATCTTTTTCTCTTTTTTATTTTCTTGATGGAGTATCTCTGCACGACCTGCTGCAAGCGCAAACGCCGCGACGAGCAGCCGCTTCCCGCGCTCGAAAGATATTTGAGCCGCCGCATTCGTTTCGTGTGGGAAGAAAGCCGCAGGCTGAATAAACCGCTGCTGATTTTATCCGGCAAATATGGTTTGGTGAAACCGGATGAAAAAATTCCGTGGTACGATCAGGCGCTGCATTCCGATGGCGTTGAAGCGCTGGCGCAAAAAGCCGCGCAACAACTTTGGGCGCGCGGCGCAACGAGTTTGCGATTTTACGCATTGCCCCGCAATACGCGCGGCTGGCAACCTTATTATGACGTGATTGAAAAAACCTGTGCGCAATTGGGACTCAAGCTGCGTTTCCAAATCATGCGCGGATTTACCTGATGAATGACTGATTACAGCAAACAAATTATTGAACATTGCAAACAATAGCAGTTCGGATTTTTGGCCGTTACACGTTACACGATCTCATGATGTCATCATGCAAATCTTAGAAGCCTACGGCTGGAACGAATTTTTCGCCAATAGTTTCGCGCCCTTTGCAGCGCAGGGTTACGGCGTTGGGCGCGTTGCGGTGCAGCACAAAACGCAATACGAACTTTATGCGGAACACGGCGAGCTGCGCGCGGAGACGACCGGGAAGATGCAATACGAAGCCCGCAGTAAAGACGATTTGCCCGTCGTCGGCGACTGGGTGGTCACTCGCCCGCGCGATGCGGAGATGGCGACGATTTTTGACATTTTGCCGCGTAAAAGCAAATTTTCACGCAAGGTCGCCGGCAAGAAAACCGAGGAGCAAATCGTTGCCGCGAATATCGACACGGTGTTTTTAGTGATGGGACTGGACGGCGATTACAATCTGCGGCGCATGGAGCGCTATTTGGTTGTGGCGTGGGAAAGCGGCGCGGCGCCGGTGATCTTATTGAACAAAGTTGATCTTTGCAACGATATCGCGGCGGTGATTCAGGAAGTGGATTCCATTGCGCTCGGCGTGCCGGTGATCGTTGTTAGCGCGCTTAACGATCAGGGGTTGGGTGAATTACTGGCGCATATTAAAAAAGGCACGACCGGCGCGCTGCTCGGCTCCTCCGGCGTTGGAAAATCCACCATCATCAACCATCTGCTCGGACAGGACTTGCAGAAGACGCACGAGGTGCGCGAGAATGATGATCGCGGTCGCCACACCACCTCGCGACGCGAATTGATTCTGCTGCCCTTCGGCGGTTTGTTGATGGATACGCCCGGCATGCGCGAATTGCAATTTTGGGGCGGCGAGGAAGGCATCAAAGACGCTTTTGACGATATCGCCGCGCTGGCGCAGCAATGCCGCTTCCGCGATTGCCAGCACGGAGTTGAGCCGGATTGCGTTGTGCGGCAAGCCATCGTCGATGGCACACTTGCCGCCGATCGCTTCGAAAGTTATCTCAAATTGCAAAAAGAAATCGCCTATTTGCGCCGGAAAGAGGATAAAGCCGCGGAGCTGCTGGAAAAAGAACGCTGGCGAAAAATTCATGCGGCGCAGAAGAAATTTTATAAGAAACGATAATGCGGCGTGGCGCCGGTTGCTCGAGGGCATTTTGATTCGCCCGCCGCATGGCGCCGCCAGCAATAAAAATTGACCGAAAATTTCTTCCGCACGCGCGCGGGAAAATGCCTATATTTTGACGTTGGACGATGACCTCAAAACGATGATTCCCGCCGCCTGTACGGAACGACTTTGTGAAGAGGTTTGGTTATGTATGAAGAGTGAATGATTGAAGACCACGGTCGCGTTGAGGATGTAGGCCGCCATGTCGACGCGACCGCGGTTGTTGCAAAATTGCAATATTCCACAGCGAAACGCCGCGGCATTGCCGTAGGGTGAAAATTTTTGTTGAAAAGTGCAACGGGCAAGAAAAATAACTCGCGACCATGGAAATTAATTATCCGGCTTCGCGCCTCCGCGCCAGACGACCTTATTCCTCTTCCATTCACCTAACCCTGTATCGGTCAACGACCCGACAGGCCTGACTCGCATCGGCCTGCTTGATTAACCGTCAATTGTGTGCCAATATAACGAAAAGCAAAACCCCTGTCAAGACATGTTAAGATTATGTCACAATTTTTTACTTGATTTTTATCTTTTTTTTCGCTTATTTGGATGGTCATGCGATTCCTGCCACAGCGCGTGCTTCAGGCCTGACCTCAGTGACATTTTGCGTGAGTTGTGATTTGTTGTTCAGCCGTCAAGTGGAAGCCTTTGCATGAAAAGTGAACGCCGAATTGGGAAATGAATATGGAAGCTTTTCTAAAACGCGCGATTTTCTCCTATGCCCGCGCCTCGCAAAGCTCAACAACCGTTGTCATCTTTCGGAGGGTACAGCCATGAGGCTTTTGCTCGATGCGATTCTGGCAACGCTAGCCGGTGTCAGCATAACTTTGCCATGGTTAACGCAAGTGAGTTGGCAATCAGGCCTCGTTTATGGATTCATCGCGATTGTGCTTTTAGGCTTGATCTTTCTGCTGCATCTTAAACCGCATGATAATACCGAAAAAATGATTAATGTCGCCGAAGCGCGAAATTCGTATACATTGAGCAAAATTAACGGCACGGCAAAATAAGCTTGATACCATTCGGCTGTGGCAAAATAAAAAACTATCGAACGGATTGAATGAAAAGGACATGACGCAGTGTCCTTTTTTTGTTTATGACCAAAAAAAATCTCAAAGGCCTCGATCGCGAGGAGCTGACCGCTTTTTTTGCGAGCCTGAATGAACCGGCGTTTCGCGCGCGGCAACTCTTTCGCTGGATGTACGGCCGGGCGGCGCAGAATTTTGACGAGATCACCGACTTTGCGAAGCCGCTCCGCGCGCGCTTGCAGGAACTGGCGACGTTCGAAACGTTGACGCTGGCGACGCGGCAGATTGCGCAGCGCCGCGACGCCGAGAAATTTCTGTTCCGCCTCGCGGACGGCTTGCACATTGAAAGCGTGCTGATGCATGAGGGCGCGGCCCATCGCCCGGCGCGGCACACGCTGTGTATCTCCTCGCAGGTCGGTTGTCCGGTGGATTGCAAATTCTGTGCGACCGGTTTGATGGGGCTGGTGCGCAATCTGCGGCCGGGTGAAATCGTCGATCAGGTTTTGCAGGCGAAACATTTGAGCGGCAGCCCGATCACCAACGTCGTGGTGATGGGCATGGGCGAGCCGCTGCTGAATTACGACGCGCTGCTCAAAGCGTGTTATTTGCTCGGGGATAGCGAAGGTCCCAATCTCGCGCCGCGCCGAATTGTCATTTCGACGAGCGGGCTGGTGCCGAAGATCGAACGCTTCACCAAAGAAGGGCATAAATTTCGGCTGGCCATTTCGCTGAATGCGACCACGGACGAGGGGCGCAATGGGATTATGCCGATCAATCGCAAATATCCGATTGCCGCGCTGCTGCAGGCCGCGCGCGAGTATGCCCGCCAATCGAAACTGCGTGTTACTTTTGAATATATTCTGCTCGCCGGCGTCAACGATTCGCTTGCCGACGCGGGGCGTTTGAAAACTTTGACGCGGAACATTCCGTGCAAGATCAATCTCATTCCTTATAATCCGATTGCCGAGGCGCACCAATCTGCCGCGGGCCTCGAAACCCCGCCAGGGGCGGGGCTCGCCTATCGCCGCCCGAGCTTCGAGCGCATCGAAGCGTTTCTCGCCAGCATGCGCGATGGCCCAAACACGGTGACGCTGCGCTGGAGCAAAGGCGACGATATCGACGCCGCGTGCGGGCAGTTGTGGACGAAGGTGGAGAAGAAGATGCTTCTTGTTTAAGAAAAACAGCCGTCCTCAAGAATTCATAATGCTTTGCCACCATACAAACAAGGGATGCCCCTTGCCGGGACGGTAATTGGCGTACTTTAAAATGTTGGAGAGCGCCCTTTTAATTTGTTCGGGTTGAATCCCCGACCTCTCACCCCACACTTTAACGACCTCTAAAGTAGAGAAGCAAACAATGCCGGGGGCTTCTTGTTTCAAAATCCGAATCGCCTTTTTGTCATCGGTGATGACGTGCATTTGGCGCGAAATTGCAACCGCAATAGTGGCTGCTTCCCCGTCGTCAATTTGAAGAGCCAAATTCACAAACGAGTTTTGTTCATCTTCGGTTTCCAGTTTGACCGCCTGCAACGCGCTGCTATTAAAATATGGCGTCAACACAACCGGTTCTTTGTCAAAATTCG
>Ga0247727_10007616_pt1 | contig 20509 bp, 21 predicted proteins | sample WisWelCaveWW1625_FD_202498 | JGI IMG/M metagenome (GOLD analysis project Ga0247727, IMG submission 202498) | Biofilm microbial communities from Wishing Well Cave, Virginia, United States - WW16-25 | ecosystem: Environmental > Aquatic > Deep subsurface > Groundwater > Cave microbial mat | place... | reverse complement strand
CCTACGAGACGCCCTTGTAGTTGGCTATGGCCTGCAGCTCGTGCTCGACCTTCACCAGATCGGCCTGATCACGCATCACGACCTCGAGCGGCTTGTAAGCCTCCGGGTGCTCGTCGAGCAGCGCGCGAGCATCGGACGCCTGCCAGGCTCGGCCGCCCATCCTCTCAGCGAGGGTCTCGACGGACAGGGTCTTCCGAGCCTGTGTCCGGGAGAGCGCTCTGCCCGCGCCGTGGGAGCACGATTCGTAGGAGAGCGGGTTCCCGAGACCGCGGACCACGTACGAGCGCTGACCCATCGACCCCGGGATAAGGCCTCGGTCGTCCACTCCTGCCCGGATCGCCCCCTTCCGCGTGACCCACAGCCACCGACCCTCGTGCTGCTCGAGCTCGGTGTAGTTGTGGTGGCAGTTCACGTCGCGAACGACCTCGGTGCGACGCCCGAGCGCAGTGTCCAGGGCGGCGTGGGCACCCTGGAGCAGCATCGCCCGGTTCTGTCGCGCGTAGGCCTGAGCCCAGCCCAGGTCGCGCACGTAGGCATCGAACTCATCGGTCCCCTGCTGCAGCCACGCCAACTCGGGATCGGCGAGCTCGGTCCCGAGCGCTGCGTGCAGCCGCTTCGCCTTCTCGGTATGCCGGGTCGCGAGCTGGTTCCCGCCACCCCGCGATCCCGAGTGCAGCAAGATCCACACGGCGTCGTCCTCGTCGGAAGCGAGCTCGACGAAGTGGTTCCCCGAACCGAGCGTGCCCAGCTGGACCAGGGCCCGCTCGGCCTTCTTGAGCGTCGGCGGAGGTGGGTGATCGGCGAACCAAGCCCGCGCCTCATCCGATGGCTCCTGATGCCAGTGGCCGAGACCCGCCGGGATCAAGGCGGCGGCCTGCGCGACCCAACGCTCGGCGGTGTCGTCGCCCAGCTGATCGAGCCGCAGGTCGAGCCGCCGCGCGGCCATGCCGCAACCGATGTCCACGCCGACCGCCGACGGGATGACGGCAGACTCGGTTGCGATCACCGAGCCGACGGTCGCCCCCCAGCCGAAGTGCGCGTCCGGCATCAACGCGATCGGTCCAGCCAGGATCGGCAGGGCCGCCGTAGCCTCCGCCTGCGCCTTCGTTGCCTCATCGAGGATCGAGGCCCAGTTCCTCACCATGCCGTCCGCGAAGGTCTCCATCGTGTGTCCCCTTTCCCGGGGCGGCCTTCGGTGCGGCCCAAACGAAAAGGCCGCCCGAAGGCGGCCCCGTCGTTCGTTGCCGTCTAGCGGGTCATCCGAGCGTCACCGCGTTGATCAGGTTCGAGTCACGCAGCTTGCGCAGCGCCTCGCGTTCGATCAGGCGGACCCGCTCGCCGGAAAGGCCCAGCACTTTGCCGGTCTCCCGGAGCGACAGCGGTTGGCCATTCTCCAGGCCGTAGCGCAGCGCCACCACGTGGCGCTCGCGCTCGTCCAGGACCTTGTCCACCGCGCCGCCGATCTCCTCGCGGAGCAGCTGGTCCTCGACCTCGTTGAACCCTGCGTCGGAGTCGACCTCCTCGATCAGGTCGCCGAGCTCGGTGTCCTCGCCTACCGGCGACTGCAGGGACAGCGGCTCGCGACGGCCCATCTCGGTCAGGTCATCGATCTCCTCCACCGTGGTGTCGAGCGCCTTGGCCAGCTCCTCCCGGCTGGGCTCGCGACCCATCGACTGCGCGAACTGGAACCGCGTGCGGTTCAGCTTGCGCAGCCGGTCGTGGATGTGCACGGGCAGCCGGATCGACCGCGAACGGTCCGCGATCGCCCGGGTGATGCCCTGGCGGATCCACCACGTCGCGTAGGTCGAAAACTTGAACCCGCGGCGCCAGTCGAACAGCTCGACCGCGCGCATCAGACCGATGTTCCCCTCCTGGATCAGATCAAGGAGCGGGAGGCCTTGGCCCTGATACTTGCGAGCGACGGACACCACCAGGCGCAGGTTGGCCATGATGAACCGCTGGCGGGCGGCCTCGGCCTTGCGCACGTCGGCACGAGCCTTCGCGATGCTCTTCTCCGAGCGGAGGCGGCCGGCGCGCAGGCGCTCCTCGCCGTCCTTCCCGCCCTCGATGGTCATGGCGAGCTCGACCTCCTCCTCCTTGGTGAGGAGAGGCTCGCGCGCCGCGGCCTCCAGGTAGAGCCGCAGGTCGTCAGCGTCGTCGGTCCCTAGGGGACGCGCCGGCTCAGGCACTTCGTATCACGCTCCTCCTCGAGGCCCCTCGGCCGCGCTCGTGCGGTCGAGGGCGTCCCTCGAGAACTCGATCGTTGTCAGCGTGAACGGCACGGGGATGGGCACGCGGGAACGCGCCGGGGTGTGCCGCTCATCGCCATGGTATGGCCAGGTGGCCCTGTTTGTAAAGCTCAGAGGCAGTGGAGGTCTTGTGAAGGATTTCACAAGGTCGGTGTGACGGAACGTCCGCATCTCGACCCCACCTCCTCGGGCTCCAGAAGTTGCAACGCTCTCAGCCAAGTACATCATCCCGGTGGAGCGGTCGGTCATGACTCCCGGTTAGGCTTACCCAGGCCGTTCTGGTTCGGAGGATATAGGCGCCGGGCCCGAGGCGGGGACGGCGCGGCCCTTCGCCCACGCGCGGAGCGCGGCGATGTCTTCGGCCCTCGTACGGGAGATCGGCATCGTCTCGGCGAGCTCGCTGAGAAGGTCGTCGGTCGTTAGGTCTCGGCCCGCAGCGAACGCCCGGTACATCCCACCGACCACAGCGCCTTCCAGCTCCGCCCCGGTGAACCCCTCGGAAGCGGCCACGATCGTCTCCAGGTCGAAGGAGGCGGGCTCCCGTCTGCGACGCGACAGGTGGAGCTCGAGGATCTGTCGCCGTTCGCCAACCTCAGGGAGGTCGACGAAGAAGATCTCGTCGAACCGGCCGCGGCGCAGCAGCTCGGGCGGCAGTCTGGTGACGTCGTTGCAGGTCGCCACCAGGAACACCCCGTCGGCCCTGTCCTGGAGCCATCGGAGGAACGTACCCAGCACGCGGCGGCTCACCCCCGAGTCCAGGTCCGCCTCGCCCGTCGCGAACCCCTTCTCGATCTCGTCGATCCACAGCACCACGGGCACCATCGCCTCGATAGCGTCCAGAGCGCTGCGGAGCCGGGATTCGGACTCCCCGACGAACGAGCCGTAGATGGCGCCGGGGTCCAGGAGCACGAGCGGCAGTCCGAACGACCTCGCCACGGTCTTGGCAACCAGCGACTTGCCGCACCCTGGGACGCCGGTGAGGAGCACCCCACGAGGCGCTTGCAGGCCGAAGTCGCGTGCGGCCGGTCCGAACCCCTGCCCTCGCGAGCTCAGCCACGACTTCAACGCGTCCATGCCACCCACGCTCGAGAGATCCCCCAGGTCGGTGGACACGAGCTCGAGGACCCCGTCTGACGCCAGCAGCTCGGCTTTCGCCGTTCGAACGGCTTCGATGTCCTGCGCATCCAGGACGCCGTCTGCGATCGCGGCGCGAACCAGCAACCGTTCGAGTTCCGGCAGCGTGATGCCGGTGGCAGCGTCGACCAGCGAGCGCACGCCGTCTTCCTGGAGTCCGACGCTGAGCCCTCGTGCCTGGAGGTCCTGCATCGTGCGGAGAACCAGAGCCTCGATCTCGTCGCGGTCAGGAGGACTCAGGGTCCACGGCATCGCCAGGCCGTCGAGCTCGGATGGCACCGCTAGATCCGATCCCGTCACCACCGCGGTCTGCCCCGGTTCGGCTTGCATCGCGAACTCCTTCAGCAGACGAACGACGTGGTGATCTTCGAAGGATGGCCCGAGGTCGTGGAACACGTAGACGCCCGGATCCACGAGCTCGCGGACGAACCGGAGCGCGGTCTTGGCCTCGGCGGTGTCGATCTGGGAGTCCTGGCCATCGCGCGCGAGCCCGCGGGTAACCGACCAGGTCCAGACGGGGTAGCCGCAGAGGTCTGCCGCGCGTCGGAGGACGGCCATGAACCGGGCCTCGTCGCCGGACGGCGAGACGATCAGGGGATGACGGGAAGCGAGCAGGAGGCGGAGGTCGTGAACGGGGTCCACCGAGCGCATCATCGCAGGCGGGTACCCTGCCGACCGTGAGCCTAGAGCTGCCCGAGCTGCGCACGATCGACATAGACGGCCCGGTGGCATACCGCGAGTGGGACGGGCCGCATGACACCACGTTCGTCTGCGTGCACGGCCTGGGAGCGTCGCAGCTGTCCTGGGTTCAGGTGGCGCCGGCGCTCTCGGGTCTCGGGCGTGTGGTGGCATTGGACCTCCAGGGGTTCGGCCGGACGCCACTCGCGGGTCGGGGGGCCGGGCTGATGGATCTTCGGCGGACGCTCTCGCGGTTCGTGGCCGAGCTGGGCTCTGATCGCGTCGTGCTGTCTGGGAACTCGATGGGCGGTGTCCTGTCCCTCCTGCAGGCGGCGATCGAGCCTTCCAGCACCGCTGGCATCGCGCTGACCAACCCGGTGATGCCGTGGGTCAGAGGCGGGTGGCCGCACCCGGCGGTCGTCGCAGCATTCACGATCTACGACGTGCCGGGATTGGGCGAGGCGGTCGTGGGGGCTCGGATGCGACGGATGGACCCGGAGCGGTCGGTGAGGCTCGGGTTGTCGATGGTCGCGGCCGACCTGCGATCGATCCCCGACGAGGTGATCCGGCTGCACGTGGACCAGTACCGACTGAGGCGACAGGATCCGGACGCCGTCAAGGCATTCCTGGAGGCCACGCGGTCGCTCCTACGACTCGGCAAGCGGCCGTCCGTCGCCCGCCGCGCGCTGGACGCGGTGAGGTGTCCGGTCATGCTGCTGCACGGTCGGCGCGATCGGTTCGTTCCGGCGGCGTTCGCCGAGGCCGAGCTGGCGCGGCATCCGGAGTGGCGCGGTCGGTTCTTCCCCGACCTAGGGCACGCTCCGCAGATGGAGGCACCCGGTCGCTGGCTCGCCGAGGTCGCGGACTGGTTCGCCGAGAAGCTCGGCTGATCGACCGTGGCTACCGGAGAGGGGTGCCGGTCGGTATCTGCTGGGTGATGCAGTGCGGGCCTCCGCCACCGGCGAGCAGTGTGGCGCCCGGAACCGTGACGACCTCCCGATCCGGGAACGCCTTGGCGATCTGCTCCAAAGCGGCCTCGTCGGTCGGCTCGCCATCGGCGGGCACGATGACACCGCCGTTCACCAGGTAAAAATTGGCGTAGGCGGTGGAGGTCGGTGTTCCGGGGTCGAAGGCGATCACGTCGAGTATCCGGCCGCGGGCGTCCCGGGCCGACCGGAGCCGCGCCAGGTTGTCCCCGCCGTCGGCGTGGTAGGGATCGGCGGGTTCCTCCGGCGTGTGGAGCAGGATCCGTCCGGGCTCGACGTATTGCGCGATAGCGTCCACGTGACCATCGGTGTCGCGATCGAGCGGGTGGCCGCGGCCGAGCCAGATCACGACATCGACGCCAAGGTAGCTGTCGAGCGTTCGCTCGATGTCGTCTCGGGTCATCGACGGATTACGGTTCGGGTGTAGGAGGCACTGCTCGGTCGTGAGGAGCGTGTCCTCACCGTCCACGAAGAACGAACCGCCCTCCAAGATCATCGGCGCCACGTAGCGGCGCATCCCCATGTGTTCGGCCATGCGGCGAGGAACGTCGGCGTCCTTGTCCCAGGGCGCGTACTTCCCACCCCAGCCGTTGAACCCGAAATCCACGAGCGCGACGCCGCCCGAGCCGTCGGTCACGAAGATCGGGCCGTTGTCCCTGGCCCACGAATCAGCGATCGGCATCTCGAGGATGTCGACACCTTCGCCGCATCGCGAGCGGGCTTCCCGCTCGAACGACGGATCGGCCACCATCAGGACCGGCTCGAACGCTGCCACGGCGTTCGCCACCGATGCGTAGTCGGCCAGCGCTCGGTCCCAGAGGTCCCCCCAGAGCTCCCGCCGGGCCGGCCACTGCATCAGGGTGGCCTGGTGCGGCGCCCATTCCGGAGGCATCGCGAGCCCATCGTCCCGAGGCGTCCTCACGGTGATGGCCTCGGAGCTCACGGATCGATCAGCTCGATCCGCATGCGCTTGAACCCCTTGCCTTTCGACTCCGTCTTCACCACACGGACATGGCCAACCTCCCCCGTCGACCGAACATGCGTGCCGCCATCCGCCTGTTTGTCGATCCCCTCGATGTCGATCACACGGATGGGGTCAACCGACTCCGGGATCAGGTTCACCTTCGTGCGGATCAGATCCGGATCCGCGAGGGCTTCGGCGCGCGGGAGGACCGACACATGCACGAGCCTGTCCTCGGCGAGGCGAGCGTTCAGCTTCGCCTCGACCTCCCGCGCGAACTCCTGGCTCATCGAGTCGAGCTCGAAGTCCATCCGCGCCGAGCCGTCCTCCGCGATGTTGCCGCCCGTCACCTTCGCCCCGTAGTCGGCGAAGATCACGCCAGACAGCGAGTGCAGGGCCGTGTGTGCGCGCATCAGCCGGTGACGCCTCTCCCAATCGATCTCAACGGTGACGGGAGTACCGACCGAAGGCGGCGACGGCTCGACCGCGTGCATGACCTCGCCCCCCGACTTGAACGTATCGATCACGCGGCACTGCCCCCCCTCCCAACGGATCGACCCTGTGTCTCCAGGCTGGCCCCCACCGCGCGCGTAGCAAACCGTTCGGTCGAGCACGACACCCTCGACCTTCACGGCGGTCACGATGGCTTCGCATGTGGTCAGGTACGAGTCTCGCGAACAGAGCTCATCCGTCATGGTCGAACGCTACACGTTCGGTTCGATCGTCCGCGTGGTCCGGACCAGCGTGGCGAGCACGGCTCCGACGAGGATCAGGAGGCCCCCAGTGGCGGTCGACCACGTGATCGACTCGTTCAGGAATACGAACGCCAACACCGCGACGGTCAGTGGCTCCATCACACCGATGATCGAGTTGCGAACGGCCCCGACCCGCTGGAGCCCGCCGATCATCGCCACGAACGCCACGGCCGAGAACACCGACATGGCTCCGAGCGTGACGGCCGAACCCGGCCCGGGCAGCTCGACCACACCGAAGGCGACGGCGTAGACGAGGTTCGCGATCGTGGCCCCTGCCCCGAGCCACGTCGCCGCAGTCAGCGGATCCGTCCGGCGAACGAACCTGTCGGTCGCCATCAGGTAGCCCGTGTAGGCGAGTGACGTCGCCACGGTCAGGACGATGCCGATCGTCTCGATCTCCACCGTCCCCCCTCCCACCACGACGATCAAGCTCCCCGCGAGCGCCAGCCCCAGCGCGACGAAGAGCCCTCGGGCCGGCGCACGTCGATCCAGGACGATCGTCGCGAGCATCACCCAGACCGGATACGTGAAGAACAGGAGCGTCACGGCGGCGGCCGAGCCGTGCCCCAGACCGGTAAAGAAGAACGCCGACTCCGAGCCGTAGCCGAGCGTCGCGGCCAGCACCAGCGGCAGGCGCTCGCCGGGCTCCGGCACGAGCGGCCTCCGCAGGACAAGAAGCACCATCAGCAGCAGCACCGACTGACCGCCGAATCGGATCGCGAGCACGATGAACGGCAAGTCCCCGTCGAGCAGGTCCTTGCCCAGAACCACCACGAACGCGAACAGCACGGCCATCAGGGCCGAGAGACCGGCGCCGGTGAGCTCGCCGCGGCGGTCTTGGGCGCGCCGGGTCGCCGGCGGCGAGCTCACACGCCGTCTCCGGACAGGAAGGCCGACACCCTGCCGACCAGCTCGGGGATCGCCTCGTAGAGCTCGCGCTCGCCGGGAAGCATGATGAGCTCGGCGTTCGGCATCAGTTCGGCGAGGGCCCTGCCGAGCGCGGCTGGATGGATCGAGTCGCCTTCCCGGCAGATGAGCATGGTGGGCGCGGACACCTTCCGCAGCAGCTCACGATCGGGAAGCGCCACATCGCGCACCACCTCGCGGATCGCGCGCGCGACACCGACCGGGTTCATGTCCTGCCAGAGCAGCAGGTCGAACTCGCGGAGCCACGGGGCGCGGAGGTAGGCAGCCGCGCGCCCCCCTTCGACCAGGATGGACTCGATCGCCTCGTCCTTCGGGAGCGTCTCGAGCAGCTCAACCACGCGGTCGAGGAACGAGTGATCGACCATGGGGACGTCGAAGCAGGCCGGCAAGATGAACACGAGCCGCTCGAACCGATCCGGGTCGGAAGCGAGCAGGTGGGTGATCGCACCCTGGCCCATCGAGGTGCCGACCGCACGAGTGGCCCCGTACTCGCGCGCGACCGCGTCGAGGTCTCTGGCGAGATCGGAGAAACGATAGGAGCCGGCCGGCGGAACCGACGAGCGCCCGTGGCCACGGAAGTCGAACCGCACGGCAGTGCCAGGGGTCATGGGGGTGAACGCCGCGAGCTCGCGGCAGGAGTTCGTCAGTCCGTGCGCGAAGACAGTGACAGGCTCGCCCGACCCGTCGACCTCGACGTGGAGCCTGGCGTCGTCGTTCGCAACCTCGGGCATCGGATCCCTCAGGATTTGGTGGCGCGGAAGCCTACCGGTCGCTTCTCATCCCGCCGAAGCTGAGGTCTCGGGCACGCCCAGGGAGCCCGGGACTGACCCATCCGGCGAACCAGACGACCGGGATGAGCAGGATGGCGAGATTGCGGAGCATCAACGCCGCCTGGCTCCACCCGGGACGTCCCTCCGTGAGATCCAGGTACCAGACGGCCATGATGCCACCCGTGATCACGAGCGGCGCTGCGGCGAGCCAGAGCCAGCGGCGATCCTGCATCGCCGCGAGGGCACCCCAGGGCAGGAGCCAGATCACGTACCCCGGTGAGAGCAGAGGCGAGAGCACGAGCAGGATCGCCACCGAGACCAGGGCCGGCGCCCCGGCAAGCTCGCCGGGATAGGACCTGACTCGCCACCAGAGCGCGGCCAGACCGCCGATCAGGGCGGCGAGCAGGAGCAGGCGGGCCCAGCCCGGCACGACGCCGGCGCGGAACGCGCCCTGTTCGAATCGCCGCTCGCCGGTCAGGGTCCACACGACGACCCCGACCGTGGACTCGACCTCCCACCCCCGTGCCCCGCGGAACGTCAGGACCTCACGGATCGCGCCGGGGCCACCCACAGCGAGCCAGCCGGCCACGCCCACCACGACGGTCACGATCAGCGCACGGATCGGCCGAGTTCGTCGTTCGATCGCGACCAAGGGAAGGAGAACCACCGGCCATAGACGCGTGAGCACGGCCGCACCGAGGGCGATCCCACCTGGCCTCTGCTCACGGCGCGACAGCACGATCCCCCAGACCGCGAGCGCGACCGCCACTAGATCCAACCGCCGATACATGAAGAAGAGCAGCCGATGACCTCCGCCAGGAGCAGCTGCCCCGGCGGGTATTCGATCGCGAAGTCGCGGTACGGGACGCCGGGCATCGACGCGATCTCGTGGAAGCGGTTTGCCCCGGCATTCGGGAACGACGGGACACCCGCGATCACGACGACGAGGGCGACCACCCGCAGGCCGAGCAGCGCGACCACCCAGCGCCTCTCGCGGGTCGCTTGCTCGCGAGAGGCGATGGGCGCCACCTAGGTCACCAGGTCGTCCTGCGGTGCGAACTGGCCTCGGATCCGCCGGGCCCATGCTGCGACCACCCCGGTCAACCCCAGGAACACGGCACCAGAGGCAACGAGGATCAAGCGGGTTCGAGTCGGGTCGCGCCCGACCCATACGAACGACAGGATCAGAGCAGGCACGATGAAACCGAGGTTGTAGGCGATGTCGAACAGCGCGAACGCACGCCCGCGGAAATCGTCGGGCATCGCCTGCTGCACGATCGTGTCGGCCGAGATCTTCCCCAGGAAGAACGCGAAGAACCCCACGAAGAGCATCCCGGCGAACCCGACCAGCGAGACCATGCTGCCGAACACGAACGTACCGGCGCCCAGGAGCGTCATCGACGCGAGCAGCAACCGGATCGGCGGGACCCGGTCCTTCCACTTCTGCGCGAGGATCAGGCCGAGCACGCCTCCCAGGAGCCCGACACCCCCCGATATGGCCGTCGGAACCTGACTCTCGGCGCCCCCCTCGACCAGTTCCTTCGCGTACAGCGCGAACACGAAGAGCCCGAAGCCCCAGAACTGGTACCGCAGCATCTGGAACGATGACAACCCGAGGGCGGCCGGGGCGCGGCCGGCCACCTCGCGGAGGCCGGCCACGATGTTCCGCACCACCTGGCGCGCCTCTTGGCCGAACGTCGTCCGGTGTGGCCGCGCCTCGATGTGCCGGAGTCGCTTGGCGACGAACGCGCCAACGATGAGCACGGCGGCCCCGGCCAGCACCACGACCCACGACGGCAGCGCGAGTCCCGCGGCCACGGAGAATGCGATGCCGAAGATCTGAGCGAGCGCCCCGCCCGCCTGCGAGAGTCCGTTTCCCTGCAACAGATCCTTGCCCGACAACACATCGGGGATGGCGGCCGACTTCACGGCCAGGATCACTCGCACGACGGCTTGAGCGGCGAGCAGCCCCACGATGAGCAGGCCGGTTTCGAGCGCCCTGCCCTCGGTGTTCTCCGACCCCAGCGGCAGGAGCACGGTGATCGCCACGATCGTGATCACGGCCGACGACAGCAGGTTCGTCCACCACACCACCCGTCGGCGCTCGAACCGGTCGATGAACACGCCGATGAACGGGGAGAGGATCGTGTACGGCACGTACAGGTAGAGGATCACCCGCAGCAAGTAGTCGGCCGACGGCACGTTCTGGACGTCGAAGCCCTCCTGGCCGCCGAACGCTATCGACTTCGCGATCGCGCCCTGCACCACGCCTTGTCCGGCCTGCACCAGGTACTGCACGCCCATCAGGGTCGAGAAGTCGACGTTTGAGAAGACCGCGAACATCTGGTTGAAGAACCGGGTCACCGAGACAGCCGGGCGGATGATCGACGCGCCCTTCGCCCGGAGGGCAAGTCCGAGGCCACACGCCACCGCCACCGAAGCCCAAGCTTTGGGGCCGGTGAGTGGGCCTCGCCAGACGGCAAGCACCACGATCCCGGCGAGCAGCGTCATCACGATCGACATCGCGGGGACCAGCGCGATCCGGGAGGGTGTGTCGCGGAGCCCGAAGAACGGAGCGGCCAGAAGCCCCGGCAGCACCGCGAGGACGAGGAGCCCGACGACCACGCGCAGCAGATGGAACGGATCGGCGAGCTGGCCGGGATGGTTGGCCAGACGGTTCTCGACCGATGCCGCCGCCGCTTGCGCACGCGCCACGGCGTCGGCATCGGGAGCGAAGTACCCCTCCCCGTTCAGTACCCACACGTCCGGACCTATCTGCGTCGCATCGCCGACGGCCTCCCGGAACCGTTCGGAATCGACCTCCCTCGTGCATCCCTCCGCCGGGTCGACACCGTTGCAGAGCCCCTCGACGTAGTACTGCCCGATCACGAACACGACCGGCTCGGCCGGGAACTGCGCTCGTCGCCGGATGACCTCGTTCCAGTGGAGGCGGGCGGCGTCCTCGTAGTCGTCGCTCGCGCCGTCCGTGACCGACGGCAGTCGGAAGTTCTCGACCGTGCCCAGATACGTCGCCGACCGCTCGGCCGCCTCGCCGGGCAGGCCCGTGCGGAACACGTTCGAGTAGGTCTTCGCCCATCCGTACGACGTGTTGGTCTGGGTTTCGGGGTCGACGGTGTCCTTGTAGTTCACGATCAAGACGTTGGGACGCTCGCCGGCATCCTCCACCACCTCGTGCACAGCGGCGAGGGATACGCGGATCTCCTGGTTTGCCCACTGGTGCTCCTCGCCGACCCAGCGGTTCTGGATACCGTCCAGCAGCAGCCACCCGATGGATCCCACCACCGCGACCGACAACACGCCCCCGATCGCGCGGCGGGCCCCGACACCGCGGTGAAGCCACCGGACGGCGACGAACGCACCCAGACCGACCAGGGCGATCGGCGCTGCGCTCGCGTTCATGAACCGGTAGTACGGGAGGTCCTCCACCACGAGGAACGACAGCACGCCCGCGAACGGCAGCATCCACCAGATCGCGGCGAGCTCGTAATGATCGGCGGGCCGCCCGGTCTGTCGAGCGTGCCAAACCGCGCCGGCGACGGCCACGAGCATCAGCGGCGCGGTGATCTCTGGGTGCAGGGAAGCGACCCACTCGCCCAGGCGCCGGAGGAAGAACCGGGTCGTGTACGGGGGCGGCAGGGCCGCGTCCTGCAACGAGGCCGTCCGGCCCCAGATGCCCATGACCCACATCGCGAGGCCGGCGATCATCCCCAGCCCGGTCGACCAGAGCAGGGGGGCGTCGGAGCGCAGTGCGTGACCGAAGCGGAACCGGGCGGTCAGCACGTGCCAGCCGAACAAGCCCATGAGCGCCACGCCGAACAACACGCACGTCGTGGGGTGGGTGAACGCCGAGGCGATCCCGACGAGGAACACCGCGACGCGGGCCCCCCAGGAATCGCGAGCCGCCGCGGCGAACGCGAGCACGACCGAAAGCAGGAACAGGATGGTGATGTTGTCGAGGTACCCGACGTACGGGGTCGTGAGGAACAACGCCGTCGACGCAAGCATGGTGAGGAGCACCACCAGGCCGTCCCGACGGCTGCGGAAGGCGCCCGCGCCCAGCGCCAGCCCGGTCAGCACCGGGATCCCGACCATCAGGAACGCGCTGAAGGTGTATGGATCGACGCCGGCCACCCGCTGGAGCAGCGCTCCGGCGAGCGGCACCGTGATCCGGTAGCCACCGGAAAACAGTCCCTCGGGCCCCCACTCGCCTACCACCGACCCGGGGTCATCCTCGAGGATGACACTGGCTCGCCACGTGTACCAAGCGGGGTCCCGCGTCGGCGCCGTCAGCGTGGGGTCTGCAACGAGCTTCCAGCCGAGCACCAGCAGCAGAAGGAGCGCGAAGCCACCGATCGCCCACCACGACGACGTCCACCTGTTGGGTTCGCGCGCATCGGGCACGAGGGTCACGGTTGCGGGCTTGATCTCGGTCGCCATGTCTCTGGTGTCGGGGCGCGTGTCGGGGCGCGTTCGAGACGCGAGGGGCGCGGGGACCCGCAAAGGATACGCGACGGCCGGAACGCGGCCGGTATGCGGAGGAAGGCTGCCTCGATGGTCAGCCTCCCGACGCCTCCGGCAGGCACGGAAGCTCACGCATCATCCGGAACGGGAACGCGGCCGAGAAGACCCGCTCGTTCGCCTGGCCCGGGTTCGGCGACACGCCGGGTCCGGCCATCTGCGCCTGCGTGAAGGTCGCGGCGTAGCGCGCCACGTCCTCCAGGGTCGCGCCTTGGGACTCGAGCTCCTTCAGGTCGATGTAGACCTGGGTGGGCTGGACGAGCCGAACGACCTTCACGGCGTCGCCGTCGGTGTCGAACCTCGCTTGGATCCTCGATCCGATCAGTGACGACGAGATCTGGAACCCGCCCGAGACCGCAGGGTCCGGCATCGAGGCGTGATCGGCCGTGATAACGAGGGCCCACTCTCGTCGCCCGACCTGGCTGTTCAGGAAGCCCACCAGGCGCTTCAGCGCACGGTCCTGCTCAACCACGGCGTCGCGCATCTCCAAGCTGTTCATCGACCAGACGTGGCTGATGTAGTCGATCTCCTTGAAGTTCAGATACAGCAAGTCGGGGATCTCGTCGGCGCCGAAGCCCTCGTGCCTGACGACCTCTTCCACGACGCGCTGCTGGTATGGGGTTCGCGCCGGCGTGTCGAAGCCCTGCAGCAGGGGCGCGATCGGGTTATCGCGCCAGTTCCCGTCCCGCTTCCCGTCGGCTTGATCCAACCGGCGCACGTCCTGCTTGAACCCGGGGACGTCGTTCGCGTAGTCGGCGAGCCGGTAGTACGGCAGCAGGCGTCGGGGAAGGTTCCATTCGAACCCCTCCTCGGTGAGCGTGTCTCCCGCGACCACGGAGCGAGTGAGGGCGACATCTCGGTCTCCGCCGGAGAAGTAGGCCCCGTGGCCGAGCATCCCGAAGTGGATGTTGACCGTGCCCACGACCCCGGCGACGGGCTCGTTCCCCAGAGCGCGGTCGTATACATCGGCGAACGTCGGCAGCACCATGAACGCCGGACCCTGGTTCCACGGCGTCGTGATCTCACCGCCGATGTCGAGGCGGTGGCCGATCAAGCCGTGGTGGCTCGGGAAGGCGCTGGTTCCCATCGTCGCGTGTATCTGCGCCGTAGAGGTCGGCGAAGAACCCACCGTGGCGCCGTCGTACCAGGTCCCATGAGGGATGAGCGACTCCAGATAAGGCCAGGCGCCGCGATGCTCCTCGAGCACGTTGATGCCACCGGCGTCCCAGACCATCACGACGATGAGTTTGGGAGACCGCTCGGTGGGCTCGAGCGCCTCGGCCATAACCTCGCCATCTAGAGCACGGAACCCTTCGAAGTGAAGGAGAGCGGCCTGGGTGGGAGCGATGTCGGCGACGGTCACCGGGCGCGCGACCCGGCCCCGCTCACGTATGAACCCCGGCCCGTACCAGAACATCGGGACGGTCTGCATGTAGTCCCAGGGTCCGACGTGGGGGAGGCCGGAGCCGATGAAGTGCGGCTCCTTGGGGATCAGCGAGATCTGAGCTCCCCTGTCGGGCCGCCAGCCGCGCCACGTGCGCAGGAGCTCCTCGTGCGGGAGGGCGCAGGCCGCCCGCACGAGGTCGGCGGCGTCGGCCGCCTGCGCGTGCGCGGGCGGCCGAAGGAGGGTGCCCGCCGTCGCGATGCACACGATCGCGGCGACGGCAGCGATCGTGTTCCGACGAGCGGTCACGGCGCCATACCCAACACGACACCGGCGGGCACGACAACCGGACGAGGAGCGGTTGTGCGGACGTGCACTTGTAGCGCCGGCTGTCCGCGCTTCTGCCTGACCCCGGACAACCCTTACCTCACGCCCTGATCGCAGGAGCGGCAGCGCCCGATCAGGTCGAGTCGATGACTGACGGTCGCGAACCCCGCGTGGCGCGCCAGCCCGTCGAGCGTCCGGTCGATCGAGTTCTCGAGCCGGGCGGGGATCTCGACGTCCTCGACGCGACCACAGCGAGAGCAGATCAGGTGGTGGTGGTGCTCGGTGAGATCCTCCGTGAGCTCGTACCGCCCGAACTCGTCGGAGATCACCCGTCGGACGATCCCTGCCTGCTCCAGAACAGCGAGGTTGCGATACGCAGAGCTCTGTGGCAGTGGGCGGCGGCCCCTCAGCAGCTCGGGGACCGACACCGGCCCACCGGCCGCTCCGAGCGTTTCGACCAGCCGGCGGCGCGCGACCGTGTACCGCTGGCCAACCTCGCGCAGCCGACCCTGCACACGCTCGTGGAGGTCTCCGCCGATCACGCCTCCGCCCCTTGCAGTCGGACGCTCCCGGGCAACGAACGCTTCGCCGCAGCCACGATGAGGAACGCCCCGGCGGCTGCAAGCACGATGGCTCCACCCGCCGCAAGGTCCCAGACCCGCGAGGCCGCAAGTCCGGCCACCACGCTGCCCACGCCCAGCACGACCGCCCACCGGAGAGTGCCGCCGAACGATCGCGCCAGCAATTGGCCCGTCGCGACCGGCAGGACCATCAGCGCGGCGATCAACAGGATCCCGACGATCTTCATCGCCGCGACGACCGACGCGGCGGTGAGCACGGCGAGCACGTTGTTGAGCGCACCCGCCGGCAGACCCGCCACCTTGGACCAATCGACGTCCGTCACGACGGCGAACAGTGCCCGCCGGAGGGTCAGCACCACCGCCACGACAGCAGCGCCGAGCACCGCGATCGTGCCGACCTCACCGGCGTCCACCGTCAGCGGCTGGCCGAACAGGAACCCCAGCACGCTTGCGTCGAGGCCTCCGCTTCGACTCGCCAGCACCACACCGAGGGCGATGCCCGAGTAGAAGAAGAGCGCCAAGGCCAGGTCCCCGGAGGTCCGGCGGCGCGCATGCAGCCACTCGATGCCGAGCGCACCCACGACGGCGAACGCCAACGCGGACCAGACCGCGTACACACCCGCCAAGACTCCGGCCCCGACCCCCGCGAACGCGATGTGCCCGATCCCGTCCCCCATCAGCGCCATCCGCTTCTGGACCAGGAACGTTCCGATGAGAGGCGCGAACACCCCCACGACGACGCCTGCCGCCAGCGCACGCTGCATGAAGTCGAGCTCGAAGGGGAACGGCAGCCCGATGGCAGCGATCACCGGAGGCCCTCCAACCACAACGGGAGGTCGCCGGCATGGATGCCGAGGCTCACGCCCTCCCGTTCGAGATCGCTAGGCGGCCCGTCGAAGAGCACCCTCTTCTTCAGCACGACGACCCGATCGATGTCGCCGGACACTGCCGACAGCTCGTGAGACACGAGCAGGACCCCCGCCCCGTGCTCCCGGATGAGGTGGACGAGGGAGTCACGGAACCGGCGTTGCGACTCGGCGTCGACGCCGGCGATCGGTTCATCCAGCACGAGCAGCTCGGGCTCGCTGGCGAACGCCCGAGCGATGAAGGCGCGCTGCTGCTGCCCGCCGGACAGCTCGGCGAGCGGTCGACGCGCGAGCTCCCCGATCTCCACCGACTCCATGGCGTGGCGCACGGCGAGGCGATCCTCCGCCGTGAACGGCCGCCACCATCCCCGCCGAGCGAGGCGCCCCGCCGAGACGAGCTCTTCGACGGTGGCGGGTACATCGGGCGAGAGGGAGGGGCGCTGAGGCACGTAGCCGAGGCGGCCTCGGTCGTGGAGCTCGTCGGGAGGGCTTCCGACCAGCCTCACGACGCCGGTTCGCGACGGCAAGCTGCCTAGCAGGATCTTCAGCAACGTCGACTTGCCCGAGCCGTTCGGCCCGACGAGGGCGACGAACTCCCCAGGCCGAACGGAGAGTGAAACCTCTTCCAGGACCGGCGTGCTCCCATATGCGAACGAGATGCCACGTGCGTCGATCAGTGGCGCCGAGGTGAGCTCAGGGGCAGCCAAGCGCACCTCTCAGGGCGCGGAGGTTCTCGCGCATCGCGGAGGCATAGTCCCCGACCGCGGGCTTCGCCTCGACCGTACGGAGCACAGCTGTTCGCGCGCCGACCTCGGACGCCAGCGTCTCGGCCACGTCGGGAGCGACAAGCTCCTCGGTGAAGACCGTCGAGACGGCCTCGCGGATGAGCAGCGCACGGATCTCGGCCATACGGCGGGCGCCGATCCCCGCTTCGGGATCGACCCCAGCGATGGCCTCCTGCCGGAGCCCGTAGGCGTCGGCCAGGTAGGCGAACGCCGCGTGAGCGGTGACGAAGACCTCGTCCCTGCATCCGTCGAGGCCGGTCGCGAACTCGGCGTCCAACAGCGCGAGCTCGTCCCGGAAGACGCCGGCGTTGGCGTCGACCGCACAGCCCTCCGGGGCACCAGCGGCGCGGAGTCCTGCGGCGATCCCGTCCGCGATGTTCGCGTAGCGGGAAGGATCCAGCCACAGATGAGGATCGATCGCGGTGCCGTCAGGGGACGGCAGGGTCGACTGATCCTGGGAGACGTCGATCACGGTCCCGACCGCCTCATCGACCGCCTCTTCGATGGCGGGCTGGAAGCCTCCCCCCAGGTAGACCACTACGTCCGCGGTCACGATGGCCTCGAGCGCATCCGACGAGAGCTCCAGATCGTGCGGTTCGACGCCCGGCGGCGTCAGGTCCACGACGTCGACGCATGAGCCCCCGATCCGCCGAGCTGCCTCGGCGAGGGGATAGAAGCTGGCAACGACCCGGAGGCGGTCATCTCGAGGCTCATCGTCCGACGGGGTGCACGCGACGGCGGCGAGGAGCGCCAGCGCGACCAGCGACCTGCCGTTCGACCTCGAGCCTAGAGCCATAAGACGAACATGATACTGAGACTCGCTCTCATTCTCAACAGAGTCGGCGCCCGTCGTTCGCAGAGGACCTCGGTGGAGTTCGTCGGAACTCGTCGTTCGCGGGGGCTCCACACCCCGCCCGCGAGTCGTGAGCATGCTGACGCACAGGCGCGCACGACAGATGCGTCAGGATGCTGACGACTGGACAGCATTGGAACGACGCAGGCGCCGACTGGGTAAGTGCAGGCGCCGACCGGCTCAGCGAGGGAGCCGAACCCGGCCTGCGGCCGTCCGCTCCGCCAGCCCGTCGGCGACCAACCCGTCGACGGCGGCGGCCACGCGGTCCTCACCGATGTCGGTCAGCTGAACGAGCCGCGGGAGCGTGGCCGCCGCCGTCCGTTCCCGAAGCGCCGCGAGCACCCGGCCGCGCGACTGTCGCGTCGATCCCTCGAACCCCGGCTGCCCCCGGCCGGGTCGACGACCGACCCGGCCCGAGCTTGCGAACCGGCACCACGAACGCAAGGGGCACCCGTCGCATCGCGGCGCCGTCCGGCAGTGTTCGCGGCCGAGATCCAACCACCTGGGTCCCGGGGGTCGAGCCACGTGTCCACCTCGATCGACAACCTGGCCTCCCCCACCTCGTCCGGCTCGGCGCCGTAGCCCACCCTCGCCACGATCCTGCGGACGTTGGTATCGACCGTTGCGACGGGAGCCCCGAACGCGATCGAGGCGACTGCTGAGGCCGTGTACGGGCCAACCCCGGGCAGCGAGCAACGGGCGACACGATCCCCCGGCACCCGACCGCCGTGATCGTCAGCGATCGCCCGGGCCGCACGCTGCAGCGCGACCGCCCGCCGGTTGTAGCCAAGACCAGCCCAAGCCCGCACCACTTCAGCCCGGGATGCGGCGGCGAGCGATGCCGGGTTCGGGAACCGGGAGAGGAACGCCGAGTAGATCGGCTCGACCCGCGCCGCCTGCGTCTGCTGGAGCATCACCTCCGACACGAGAACGGCCCACGGGTCTCGGTTCCGGCCGCGGCGCCACGCGTACGCGTGGCGCCGCGGCCGGAACCACCCGAGAAGCGCTTCCCGGGCCTCATCGGGCAGGCTACGCTTCACGGCGGAGGAGGAGTCAGTGGTCACTGTTCGAGACGTGATGAGCGCGGACCTCGTATCGGTCTCCCCGACAGCCACGATCGCCGAGGCCGCCACGGTCATGGGGACCCGTCGGGTCGGCTCGGCCCTCGTGATGGACGGCGACGAACTGATAGGCATCTTCACCGAGCGGGACATCCTGCGCGCCTTGGCCGGCGACTTCGACGCGCCCGGGCACCAGGTTTCGGGGTCGATGACCAGGAACCCACGGACGGTCGACCCCGCCACTGACGTGGGAGAAGCCCTCGACACGATGCTGCAGCATGGGTTCCGTCATTTCCCTGTCATGGACGACGGGCGGGTCATCGGGATCGTCTCGATGCGCGACCTGACCCGAGGCTCCCGCTAGAACCCGGTCCTCCGGTCGCTGCTCTCCATCACGTCGGCCGCCTCCCGAAGCGCCGCATGAACCTCGCGGAAGATGTCGCCCACCTGCGCGGGCTGCAGGCCCGCGGCCGCTCCTCGAACCGCGGCGGCCGTCACCTCCACCGCCTTGTCGAACACGTGCCAATCGGAATCACGAGACATCGACTGATGACCTCCTCGTTCGATCCAGCAAGGCTAGCCGAAGTCGACACGATGTCGATATCGGACCACCCTCGTTCGTCGGTAGGGTGAGTGCGGCCAACCGGGCCGGCGAGCGAGGAGGGGACCATGCAGTACACGCTGCTGATCTACGACGAGGAGTCGGCCAGGGGAGATACCTCCCCCGAGGACATGGCCACCGTGATGAAGGAGTACAACGCCTACGGCGAGTGGCTCCAGGAGAAGGGTTGGAACAAGGGCGGCGAGGCGCTTCACGAGACGGCCCAGGCCACAACCGTCCGTGGAACCGTGACGACCGATGGGCCGTTCGCCGAGACGAAGGAGCAGTTGGGCGGCTTCTACCTCATCGAGTGCGAGAACCTCGACCAGGCGCTCGAGGCCGCGAGGCAGTGCCCGGGCTCCAAGTACGGCGCGGTGGAGGTCCGTCCGGTCGTCGACTTCAGCCAAGGGGAGATGCCAACCTAACGAACGCATCACCCGAGGCCGTCGAGCGCCACGTCGTTGAGCAACTGTTCCGACGCGAGTCGGGGCGGGCGGTTGCGACGATGATCCGGTTGAGCGGGAGCTTCGATCTCGCCGAGGAGGCCGTCCAGGAGGCGTTCGTGACCGCGCTGGAGCGGTGGCCCCTGGACGGGCTCCCGGACAACCCTGGAGCGTGGATCACCACCACCGCACGCAATAAGGCGCTTGACCGGCTCCGCCGCGAACGGGTCGGCTGGGACAAGGCGGAGCAACTCGCCGGCCAGACGCTGTCCGACGACACGACGATGGACGAGATCCCAGACGATCGGCTCCGACTTATCTTCACCTGTTGTCACCCGGCACTGCCGATGGAGGCTCGCGTCGCCCTCACCCTTCGGACGGTGGGGGGCCTGTCGACCCCGGAGATCGGCCGGGCGTTCCTGTCGAAGGAGTCGGCGATCCAGCAGCGGATCGTGCGAGCGAAACGGAAGATCCGCGATGCCGGCATCCCGTACCGGGTCCCACCCCGAGAGCTGATGACCGAACGCCTGACCGGCGTCCTGGCCGTGCTGTACCTGATCTTCAACGAGGGCTACGCCTCCACGTCCGGACCTCTCGTGCGGTCCGAGC
>Ga0247727_10007615_pt1 | contig 20514 bp, 17 predicted proteins | sample WisWelCaveWW1625_FD_202498 | JGI IMG/M metagenome (GOLD analysis project Ga0247727, IMG submission 202498) | Biofilm microbial communities from Wishing Well Cave, Virginia, United States - WW16-25 | ecosystem: Environmental > Aquatic > Deep subsurface > Groundwater > Cave microbial mat | place... | reverse complement strand
GTCAAGCCTGCGAGCGTTGGATTTATACCACCTGCTTGTGTTTCGCGCTCGACCGGGAGGAGCAGAAGCAGAGCGGGTTTCATTACCAGTACTCGAACTACCAGGTGGAGTACAGCCGCAACCTGATTTTCGAGATCGGCGGGCACATGGACCAGGTGTTTCAGGCGTTGATTGACCGCAGCCGCGTGCTGCTGGACCTGAAAACGGTCAAAACGATACTGGGCTACAAGCACCGCCCGAAATATCGCAAGCGGAAGGGAAAGTCGTCCGCATGGGAAGTAGCGGTCGAGAAACCTGTGTATGATCTGACGATCTTCAAGCTGCACTGCGGCAAGTTGACTCTGAAGATCTATACCAAAGGCGAGCGCGTGCTTCGCATCGAGGTCGTCGTCCACAACACCACGGAACTCCGGTGTGGCCGTTCCCTGGAGAAGTTTCCCCAGATCGTGGTACACGCCAAGAGCATTCTGGAGCGATTCATGGATGCTCTGAGCTGCATCGATCAGTGCTTCATCGCCGATCGAATGCTGGAGCAACTCCCGGCTCCATCGCAGGTCGGTAAAACGAAGGTCGGTGGAATCGATCTCAACAAGCCCCGCATGCGCTGGGTAGTCGAGGCAATGATTGCTCTGTCGCCATCGCCCGATGGATTTACGGCTTCCGAGTTGGCCGGTCAGGTCCGGGCGCTCAGCAAGCAAAGCCCATCGCAGTATGGTGCCCGCCGCGCCGCCTATGATCTGAAGAAACTCAGGGGCAAGGAAATCGTTCGGCGGATCGGGCAGACGCGCAGATATGAATCGATGCCCAAGGGGCTGCAAGCGATGACCGCGCTGGTGGTTCTCAGAAACAAAGCGATCAAGCCCTTGCTGGCCGTCAGCAGATCGTGCTGTGCGATTTCGACGACCGGCCGCGCCAGCGGGAAGTCATCGTCACGGTGGTCGGCGAGTGAACCCCTGCGCACGGAACAAGAACCCGGCCGGCGGACCCCGGCCCGTCTAACGGGTTGGGTGCCCGGTCAGGAGCAAAGTAGCTCGGCATGGTGCGCCGATCGTGAGTCTGCGGCTACTCGCAACACATCGGGATCAGCAACTCCCCGCAGACCCGCCTCCTCGGCGGTTTGAAAATCGATCTCGGCCTGCTTGCGCTTCAACCCGCGAATGATGCGCGCATCCAGGTCAACATCAGCTTGGAATCCGACTCTCATGACGCGCGCGTTGTAGACGGGTGATCAAGTCGGCATTCCGGCGGCGCGACTTGGCTCGCATCTCACTCGAGAGTCGTTCCCCTTCGCGGAGGTACGCGTCCGCCATCGGCTGATTGGCGAGATAGAAGGCGATGGCGCCGTAGACCTGCTTGAGGGAATCGGCGTTCGGACTGGCGCCGCAGGCCGATCCAGCCGCAGATCATCCTCCGGAGAGGTAGGGTCCTAACAACGCCATAACCGCCTCCCTGGCACGCCCGGCGAGCTCAATAGCTCGGTTCTCGTCGCCGGGTAGCGTTTCCGGGAAGTCGGCTGGATAGCGTATCTCGACGCCGAATGGCGTGAGCCACTTCGCCTCGAGAAGGGAATCCGCGATCTCAGGGTGTACTGTCCTCAGCAGGCGCACAAGCTTCTCGATGTCGTGAGTCTTCGGAAACTCGATTTGGCGCCGGACCAGCAAGGCCTTCAAGTACTTCTCGACCGCTTGCTGGGCATGGAACACCACGAGTTCCCGGAATTCGCTTCCCCCCGCTGCCAGGCGCTCGGCGCCTGCGAAATCCTGCGCGGCCTTCCTGACCCAGTCCCCCACCAAAGCCTGTAGTTCAGCCTCCGGAGGCTTCATAGAGGACTTTCCCGTACTTGTGGGCCGGGTAAGCGATCCCGCCGAAAATGTTCTTTGTGGCTTCGAACCGCTCGGTAGCGATGACAAGCACATCAACGGGAAACCCAATGTCACCGATGGCGCTCCTGATCTTGACGCTTTCCTCGTGCCTGTTGGGGGGGGCCGGTTCGACGATCAGCAGATCGATGTCGCTGTCGCGGTTCATTTGGCCCGTCGCGGCGGACCCGAAGAGGATAATGCGGTCGGGCCTGGCCGCGGTCAGGACACGCCGCACGATCTCGTCAGTCAAATGGCCGTCAATTCCCATTATCACCCATGATACGCCACCAGGCCGCAGTTTCGCGTCCGTCTTGAGACCGAGACAGACGGAGCTGTTAACCGCAGCCGGGCCCGAGGCGGACGGGGAGACGAAATGCAAAAAGAGAGAGTGACGAGAGTCGCAACAAATGACGAGTGAACGCGGAAGTTGACCTGGTAGCGGTCCACCGCGCCGGGGTATCCGCCGGCATAGAGAACCTCGCCCGGTTTTCCGTTCACGAGCACCTCCACGGGCGAGTTAACCACCTGGAGCGCGTCAGTCGGAAAGGGCTGGCCGGGCTCGACGCCCGGGCGCGTGGGGCCGAGTCCGGAGGCGAACAAGGTCAGGATTTCGCCGGACCTCGCCGGTTTGGCCGCTGTGACCAGTGAGAAATCGCTGGAGTGGACGATCGCCGGGCCACCGGGAGCGGCGACGATTTCCGGGCGGAACATCGGTAGGATGTAGATGCCTTGCCGGATGGACCCGCCAGGGAACATGCGGCGGTTGGCAGGATCCTCGGCGATGGACGCCGCGCGGGGCGACACGATCCCGGGGGCGCCCGCAGCTCCCATGTAGCCGCGAGCGTCTAGAAACGCTCCGTTTCCTCCCACCTCGACGAAGCTCGCCTGCCGGATCTGCTGGGTCTGGCCGGGCGGAGGCGGTGGTCAAGGGATCGAGTTGCCGGTTGACGACGGTGTCGGAGTTCCACGTCCCCAAGAACGGGTCCTCCTGCGCACACAGTGTCGCGGCGGCCAAAACAAACAGCAGCGCCAGACGCACGACTCACCTCCGAGTGCTGTTGGACGGTCCATCCCCGGCCAGATTAGCGATCAAGCCCATCCGGGTCGAGACACCGGTCGGCGAGATGCTATCCTACTTGCCGGCGGCCGTCTTTCAGGGCAGCCTCTCGATCCCCACGCAGGGTCGCTGAGACTCGGGCTGGGCGCGTGGCAGCAGATCGAGCTGTGCGATTTCGACGACCGGCCGCGCCAGCGGGAAGTCACCGTGACCGTAGTCGGCGAGTGAGACCCATGCGCGCCCGACACGAGCAGGACCGGCGGAGCTTCCTGCGCCAGGCCGGAGCCGCCACGCTGGCGGCGCGCCTGGCCTCCGGCGCGGAGAAACCGGTGCTTGCCGAGAACAACAAGGGCCATTATCGATTCCTGCGTGGGATCGCGCCTTACTCCTCGGGCGCGGTGGCCATGGAAGGCTACCAGGTGGTCCACGTGACCCTGGTCCCCCCACCGCCCTACCAGGCAGGTTTCTCGGCCCTGGACCGCCACCTGAAACGGGAGCTCCGGCCCTCGCAGGCCCTCTGCGGCATCGAGCTCCGCTCGCCGCGTCCGTTTACTTTCGAGGGCTTCCAACGGTTCAACCAGGCCTATCTCGAACAGCTCCGCTCCCGCGGGATTCTGATGGGAGAGCTGAACCCGGTGGCCCGCACCAACGTGGCCCCCGAGCTGGACCCGCCCCCGGAGGTCGCGCTGTACGGCTTCAGCTACGCCGCGTCAGGCGCCGCGCCGGTCTCAACCTTCGTGGTCGCCGGCGCCGGAGAATTGCGCGGCGACCGGCTCGACGCCGGCGAGATCGTCCGCCGCGGCGATGTGTCGCCGGACGGGCTGCGCGAAAAAGCCGAGCAGGTGCTGCGCTGGATGGACCAAAGGATCGAGGGACTGGGAGCATCGTGGCCGCAGGTCACCGCGGTCGAGGTTTACACCGTCCACAACATCTTTCCTCTGGTACGGTCTTTGCTGCTTCCGCGCCTGGGCCCGGCCAAGATCCACGGCCTGCGCTGGCATTTCGCCCGCCCGCCGATTCAGGAGCTCGAGTTTGAGATGGACGTGCGGGGCTGCGCGCGCGAGCTGGTCCTGCGGACTTGAGCCGGCGGGCGCGGTTTCCAGTACAATGGAGGTCCGGCTATCGCCGGTCTGGGGGCGCTATGGATTCCATTCCTTCACGACGCCAGTTCCTCGAGAGAGCGGCCGCGGGGCTTTCCGCGGCGTCGCTGGCCCGCGCGGCGCGGACGGCCCGCCCGCGGGTAGTGGGGGCCAATGACCGGGTCCAGTTCGGCGTGATCGGGGTCGGCGGCATGGGCTTCGGCCACGTGCGACAGTTGGTGGGGCGCGCCAAGGAGAAAAGCGACGTCCAGGTGGTCGCCGCGAGCGATATTTACACCCGGCGCAAGAAGCGGGCCCAGGAGCATGCCGGCCTCGCCGATAAGGATGTCCACCACGACTACCGCGAGCTGTTGGCCCGCTCCGACGTGGACGCCGTGGTCATCGCCACCCCCGATCACTGGCACGCCCGCCAGACCCTGGACGCGCTCCAGGCCGGCAAGGACGTCTACCTCCAGAAACCAATGACTTATACGATCGAGGAGGCGCGCGACATCGCCGCCGCCGTCGAGCGCGCAGGGCGCGTGCTCCAGGTGGGCAGCCAGCACGTCTCCGACCTGCGCTACCACCGCGCCCGCGAGGTCATCGAGAAGGGCTGGATCGGCGCCCCCCTCTGGGTGCAGGGCACCTACTCCCGCAATTCCGTCCACGGCGAGTGGAACTACCGGATCGAAGAGGACGGCAACGAGCAGGGCATCGACTGGAAGGCGTTTCTCGGCCCCGCGCCCCGCCGGCCGTTCAGCCAGGACCGTTACTTCCGCTGGCGAAAGTATTGGGACTACTCAGGCGGCATCGCCACCGACCTGCTCTATCACAAGCTCGCGCCGTTCCTGCTGGCCCTGGGCCCGCAGTTCCCGGTCCGCATTACCGCCCAGGGCGGCATCTACGTCCACAAGGACCGCGAGGTGCCGGACACCTACTCGACCACCATTGAGTACGAGAACTTCTACGTCGTGATGTCCTCGTCGATGGCCTCCAACTTCGGCAACAACGGCCTGCGCGACGTCATCTACGGTCATGAGGCCAGCATCCAGTTCCTGCCCGGCCACATCCTGGTAGCTCCCGAGCGCCAGTTCCGCAAGAAGTTCGCCGACTCGACCGGCCAGGCGGAGCTGAAGATCGAGGTGGAAAAGCACGACATCGGCGAGCGGCACATGGATGACTTCCTGGCCTCGGTCCGCTCGCGCCGCCAGCCGGTGTTCGACGCCGCCTTTGGCTACAAGATCATGACCGCCATCCGGCTGGGCGTCGATTCCTACCGCCAGAACAAGCTGCTCGCTTTCGACCCGCGGTCGGAGAAGGTGATCCGCGCAGCGGCCAAGCGTCCCGGATACGAAGGCGCCGGTCGCAACGTGGAAGAGCCGCGGGACGCCTAGCCCCGGCGGAGGGCCCCAGCGCAGACTTGCCGGGCCGCCAACACCGTGTTCACGTGGATGGCGACTGTGTCCCGCACATCGAACGCATAGCCTCCGGCCAGAACGACGGCCACGCCGGCCCCGACCTGGCGCGCCGCCTCCAGCACCAGCGTGTCCCGCCGCTTCAACCCCTGCAGGGTCAGGGCCAGTCCTCCCAGTTGGTCCTGATAATATGGATCGGCGCCCGCCACATAGAAGACCAGTTGCGGCCGGAAGCTCGCCAGCGCCGGCGGATAGCGGGCCGAAAGCGCCAGCAAGTAGTCCGCATCGCCGGTTCGGTCGGGCAGGTGGATATCGATGTCGCTGGGCGGCTTCCCGGCCGGATAGTTGTTGTACTGATGGATGGAGAAGGTGAAAACGGCCGGGTCGCCGGCGAAGATGGCCGCCGTGCCGTTGCCGTGGTGGACGTCGCAATCGACGACCAGGGCCCGCTCGATGGCGCCCTCCGCCAGCAGCCGCCGCAGCGCGATGGCCACGTCGTGGAGGGCGCAGAATCCCTCCCCGTGGCCGGGAAAGGCGTGGTGAAAACCGCCCCCCAGATTGAAGGCCACTCCGTCGGCCAGCGCGCGCCGGGCGGTCAGAATCGATCCCCCGGCCGCCAGCCAGACCGCCGCGACCATCTCCGCCGAATAGGGGATCTCCAGGCGCTCGATCTCCTCCAGGCTCAGAGTGCCGCTGCGCAGGCGCTCGACATAGCCGGGCTCGTGGACCAGCAGCACCTCCTGGTCCGTCGCTGGGCTCGGCTCGAGAATGTCCTCCGCGACGGCGACGCCTGCCTCGAGAAGCCGGTCCCGAACCAGGCGGTACTTCCGGGAAGGGAACACGTGCTCGCCCAGATTCAAATCGTAACCGTCGGAGTAGACCAGCTTGAACGGCAGCACGATCGGGCCGCTCGCTTTCCGCCCGCCTGCTACCGCAGGCTCTCCCCTGCCTGGAGCGCCGTTACCGCCGCGCCGTAGAAGATCTCCTGGGCCGAGCAGCCGCGCGAGAGGTCGTTGGCCGGCTTGCTCAACCCTTGCAGGAAGGGACCCAAGGCCAGCGCCCCGCCCAAACGCTCGGCCAGCTTGTAGCCGATGTTGGCTGCGTTGAGGTCGGGAAAGACCAGAACATTGGCGCGTCCGGCGACCGGGGAGCCGGGCGCCTTGGATCGGGCCACCGCCTCCACGATCGCCGCGTCGACCTGCAACTCGCCGTCGACGCACAACTGCGGAGCGCGCTCGCGAACCACCCGGACGGCCTCGACGACCTTGTCCACCATCGGATGCCGGGCGCTGCCCTTGGTCGAGAACGACAACAGCGCCACCCGCGGCTCGCTCTCCAGGAATACGCGCGCGTTCTCCGCGGCCGCCACGGCGATGTCGGCCAGCTCGGCCGCGCTGGGGTTGGGCACGATGGCGCAGTCGGCGAAGCTCACCCCGCGGCCGTCGCGGAAGACCATCAGCATGAAGCTGGACACCAGCCGGAACCCCGGCCGTACCCCCAGGCAATGCAGCGCGGCGCGCACGGTCTCGGCGGTGGTGTTGGCCGCGCCTCCCAGGCAACCGTCCGCCTCCCCATGGGCCAGCATCAGGTCGGCGAAGTACAGCGGCCGCCGGGCCATCTCCGCGGCTTCCCGCGTGGTGATTCCTTTGGACCTGCGCCGCTCGTGATACAGGGCGGCGTAACGGGCCAGGTTCTCCGACTTCTCCGGCTCGACGAAGACCACGCCGGGCAAACCGTCTCGGGGCGGTCCGATCAGAATCGGCTGGACGATCTTTTCGGCGGCCAGGCGCGCGGCGGCCTCGATCACCCGCTCGTCGGCGCCTTCGGGAAAAACGATCCGCTTGTTCAGCGCTCGAGCCCGGGAAAGCAGCCTGGTTGTGAAAGCCTCGACCGACATAGGGGCGATCAGCCGGTTTCGTCCTTCCAAGCCCGGAGCAACATCTCCGCCAACACCGGTTCCTGCTCGGGGAAGACGGTTCGCAGGTCCAGAACCAGGCGGTCTTTCTCGACGCGTCCGACGACCGGCGTGGGTCCCTCGCGCAGCCGGCTCTCGAGCTTGCCGAGCGGGACGCCGGGAGGCGGTCGAAGCGTGATCAAGGTAGTAGCCACCTCGAGGGCGGGTGTGGACCCGCCGCCGATCAGGGAGGCGCCGTCAGCCAAATCGGCCTCCATCCTCGTCAGCCGCCCCACCAGCGCCGCGGCCCGCTCCCGGACCGCGCCGGCCGGCTCGGCAAGCATGGCCAGCGCGGGGATCGCGCGCCAGTTCCCCAGCAGGTAGTCGCGCAACGTGGCCCCCAGGGCGGCGTAGGTCAACTTGTCGACGCGCAAGGCGCGAAACAGAGGGTTGCGCCGGATCCTGGCGATCGACTCGCGGTTGCCGGCCAGTATGCCGGCTTGGGGACCACCGAGCAGCTTGTCGCCGCTGAAAGTCACCACCTCCACCCCGGCGGCCAGGCTCTCGCCCACCTCGGGCTCGTGCTCGAGGCCAAAGCGTCGAAGATCCACCAGGCACCCGCTGCCCAGGTCCTCGATCAGCGGCAGACCGGCCTGGCGCGCCAGCTCCACTAACTCCGCCAGACTCGGGCGGCTGGTAAAGCCGACCAGGCGAAAGTTGCTCCGGTGGACGCGAAGCAGGGCGCGGGTCTCGGAATGGATGGCGGCTCGGTAGTCCTCGACCGAGGTGCGGTTGGTGGCGCCGACCTCGCGCATGCGGGCGCCGCTGCGGGCGAGAATATCGGGAATCCGGAAGCCCTCGCCGATCTCGACCAGCTCGCCGCGGGAAATGATCACCTCGCCGGGCGCGGCCAACTCGTTCAAGGCCAGAAAGATGGCGGCGGCGTTATTGTTGACGACGATGGCCGGGGCGCCCAGCAGCCGCTCCAGCAGTGCCGCGGCGTGGATATCGCGCCGCCCGCGAGCGCCGCTCCCCAAGTCATATTCCAGATTGCTGTAGCCGCCCGCGGTTTGCCGGATCGCCTCCAGCGCGGAGCGGGAAAGGGGAGCGCGGCCGAGGTTGGTGTGGAGCACCACTCCGGTGGCGTTGATCACCTCTCGGAACGAAAGACTCAGGCCAGCGCGGGCCCGCTCGGCAACCTCCGCGCCCAGCCGCTCCAGCCGCCGCCTGGCCTCTTCGGCGCGATCCTGCCGGAAGGCCTCGCGGAGATCGCTCAGCGTTTCCCGCACCGCCTCCACCACCAGCGGGCGGGGGATCTGCTCGAGCAGCGCCGCCACCGCCTCCTGCTGGAGAACCTCGTCGACGGAAGGCAGCAGCCGGAACTCCTTCTCCGAAACCGGGGTCACGGTCCGATTGGACCATGGCCGCCAAGCAGGCGTCAATCGATTCCCTTTGCTTGGCCGGCGCCGATGCTGATACAACAGAGTGTTATCGAGGAGGCCTCCACGAGCGTCCGAGTCTGCGTTCTGGGCAGCGGCAGCAGCGGCAATTGCACGCTGGTGGCCGCCGGGCGCGCCCGTGTGCTGGTGGACGCCGGTCTCAGCTACCGCGAGATCCGCCGCCGCCTGCGCCTGGTCGGTGAGGACTTCTCTCGCCTGGACGCGATCCTGATCACCCACGAGCACACCGATCACGTGGCCGGACTGGCGATGCTGGCCAGAAAGTTTCTCAAGCCGATTTTCGTCACCCCGCTGACCGAGAGCCGGCTGGACTGGGGAGAGGCCAAACCGCGTCTGGAGAAGTTCCAGGCCGGGCGCCGGTTCACGATCGGCGATCTGGAGGTGGACTCCTTCACCATCCCGCATGACGCGGTGGACCCGGTGGGGTACTGCTTTCGCGCCCAGGGGTTGAAGGTGGGCGTGGTCACCGACCTCGGTTACATGCCCGAATCGGTCAAGCATCAGATTCGCGGCTGCCACTTGCTGGTGCTCGAGTCCAACCACGATCTGGATATGCTGAAAGTGGGACCTTACCCGTGGTTCGTCAAGCAGCGGGTGATGAGCCGGGTCGGGCATCTTTCCAACCACGCGGTGGAGACGTTCCTGCAAAGCGATTTCGATCGCCGCTCGCAGGTGCTCGTGCTGGCGCACTTGAGCGAGCAGAACAATCATCCCGAGATCGCGCGCCTGGCCGCCTCCGGCGCTCTGCGGACAGCCGGCGCCCGCGAGACGCGGTTGGTGGTGGCCGAGCAGGGACGGCCCACCGAGATGTTCCAGTTTTGAGCGGGTCAATTTCTGCCTATGATTACGCGATACACACGCCCCGAGATGGGCCGCATCTGGACCGACCAGAACAAGTTTCAAACCTGGCTCGAGGTGGAGTTGGCCGCCTGTGAGGCGCTGGCCGAGCTGGGGACGATTCCGCCTCCGGCCGCCGAAGCCCTCCGCCGCCACGCCGGCTTCAACCTGGAGCGCATCGCCGAGATCGAGAGCGAAGTCAAACACGACGTCATCGCCTTCACCACCTCGGTGGCCGAGACCATGGCCGCCGCCGGCGCCGGCGAGGCCGCCCGCTGGTTCCATTTCGGGCTTACCTCCAACGACGTTGTCGACACCGCCCAGGCGATCCAGTTGGAGCAAGCCTCGACCCTCATCGCCGCCGGCATCGACGGCTTGCGAGCGGTCCTGCGCCGGCGCGCCGAGGAGTTTCGCCACACCGTCTGTATCGGCCGTACCCACGGCGTCCATGCCGAGCCGACCACCTTCGGGCTCAAGCTGGCCAACTTCTACGCCGAAGTCTGCCGCCAGGCAACCCGCTTTGCCCAGGCCCGCGAGCAGATGCAAGTCGGGAAGATGTCCGGGGCGGTGGGCGCCTTCGCCCACTTGTCGCCGGAAGCCGAGGCCCGCATCTGCGCCCGGCTCGGACTGCTGCCCGATCCCATCTCCTCCCAGGTGATCCAACGCGACCGCCACGCCCACTACCTGGCCGTCCTGGCCCTCTTGGCCGCCACCCTGGAGCGGATCGCGCTGGAGTTCCGGCACCTGCAGCGCACCGAGGTTCGCGAGGCCGAGGAGTTCTTCTCCCAGGATCAGAAGGGCAGCTCCGCCATGCCGCACAAGCGCAACCCGGTCATCTGCGAGCAGATTTGCGGCCTGGCCCGTCTGGTCCGCGCCAATCTGGGGGCGGCGCTGGAAAACGTCGCCCTTTGGCACGAGCGGGACATCTCTCATTCCTCGGTCGAGCGGGTTATCCTACCGGATTCCACGATTCTGGTCGATTACCTCCTGGCCCGAACGACGGAGACGGTTCGGACCCTGCGGGTCTACCCGGACCGCATGCGCCGGAACCTGGAAATGACCCTGGGGCTGGTCTTCTCCGGGCAGCTCCTGCTGGACTTGGCCGCCAAGGGGGTACCCCGGGAGCAGGCCTACCGGAGAGTTCAGCGCCACGCCCTGCGGGCTTGGGAAAGCGGGGAAAGCTTCCGAGAGCTGGTTGTCCGGGATACGGAAATTTGTAACGTGCTGCAACCAAGTGACTTAGATGAATCCTTCTCGGTCGAACGCCAGCTCCGCAACATCGACCAGATCTTCGAGCGGGTCTTTGCCGACTCGCGTGTTTGAGTCATCTCCTGCAGAATCGGGCGTTTTGGGGGGTTCAATCCGATCGGAATTGGGGTAAAGTTGTAGCATAAGGAGTCTCAACAGGATGGTGGCAAAGGCCAGAGCCAACGCCAAGGACCGCTCGCCGTCCCCGGAAGTCGCGCGGGTCCTGCTGCTTGAAGAAGATGTCGCAGCCAGGCTTACACTTCAGGCCATTCTTCAGGCCAGCGGCTACCACGTGGATCTGGCGGCGTCGGCGCCCGAGGCCCTGGACAAGTTGGAGCGAGAGCAGTTCGCCTTGGTACTCTGCGGCGCCCGATCGCAGGCAGGCGACGAGTGCCAGCGGGTGATCGACCACGCCCGGGCCCAGGAATACAAGCCGGCCACCGCCCTGCTGACCTTCTCCGACAGCGAGAGCAAGCGGCGTCCGAAGTCGGGAAAGCTGCTGATCGAGCCGGTCGAAGTCCCCGCGCTGTTGACCAAGATCGCCAACTTGTTGGCCGATCGCGCCGCCGGCCGCGAGCGCCGCAAAATGCGTCGTCGCCGGCTCGAGCTGGTTGCCAATTAAGATCCGTCTAGGAACGACTTTCCAACCTTATAAGGCGCGTATCCAGTTCGGAGAACTTCGCCAGCATCTCGCTGTGGTTCTTGGCCATCTCGGTCTGCAGAACGCCACGCAGATCGTCCATACGAGCGTTCAGACCGCTGCCCAGCTCGCCCAGACGGACGTTGACGTCGCCGAAACGGACATTCATGTCGGCGAAACGCTTGTCGATGTCCCCGAAACGGGCATTCAGGCTGGCGTTCATGTCGGCGAAGCGCTTGTCGATGTCCCCGAAACGGGCATTCAGGCTGGCGTTCATGTCAGCGAAGCGCTTGTCGATGTCCCCGAAACGGGCATTCAGATCGGAGAACCGGGCATTCATGTTGTTGTTATTCAGCAGCAGGCCGAGCATTACAGCGACAATGGTGATGGTAGGCACGACGGCCACGGAGATGTAGAATTGGGTCGGGCTCACACCCACATCGTACCACACGCTTGCCTGTAAGATCCATGCACCGGGCCTACGGCTCCATGGCCCGGTAGCAGGTGGAATTGAAGTAGGAGAAGCCAAAAAAGCTGTCGCACGCCTCGAACTCCCGGTGCGCCTGGCACAGGTCCTGTTCCATCTGGCTGCGCGTCCCGTTGCCGAAGGTTCCCGGCCGGCCCGGGCAAGTCTGCACTCCCAGAGAGACGGCCGCGCCCACCTCCGGGAGCTTGGCGTACTCGATGACCGGCCGCGTTTTGTCGATCAGGCGGACCGGGTCGTTGAGATAGACCATCAGGGCGATTCTCTTGACCATGTCCAGCAGGTGCATGGTCGGATACTTGACCTCCCCGCGAAACTCCAGCCGCAGGTCGGGCTCCGGCTCGTAGCCGTGCCAGCCCGGCCCGACCGCGAGGCTGAAAGGGACCTGCTCAGCCGCCAGCGCCTGCGCGATGGGTTCGATCAGGCTCAGGAACTGCAGGATGATGGCTCTCTTTGCCTCCACGTCGCCGTCATCATATTCCCTCAGGGTGTAAGGCTCGATGTCCAGGTGGATGCCGTCAAAACGCTCGGCTCCTGCGGCGTTAAACTCCAGCAGGGCCTGGATCATGGCGACCACCTTGGGGTGATGCTCTTCCAGGGCCAGCTCCGCGCTGCCCCAGATCGGGACCGCCGGCCGCTGGCCGACGCCGCCCCGCATGGCATGAACCCGGAGTTTGGCCTCGTGCGCCGCGGCCAAAAAGTCGCGCAGGGCGTCTTCGTCCCTCGGCCGCACGCGGCAGCTTACCTCCGGCGACTCGCTGCAGCTCATCTGCACGTTCACAAACAGCTCGCCGATGGTTTGCTCCCGGGCGAAATTCAGTAACTCGGTCCGGAGGGCGACATCCTGCAGCACATCGGGATGGTTGCTGCCCGTGTAAACCCACATGGCCCGCGGGCGCGGGCAAGGTTGAGCCGCGGCCGGGATCGAGCCGGCCGCGACCGCCAACAGCGCCGCTATCGTCGTCCTCGTTCTGGTTCTCATGGCTGGTCACTGCTGCCCCCGCGCCTCATTGCTGGAAACCCAGCCGGCCCGCGGTAGCCTCGAAACCCGCCCGCGGAGGCGCGCTCGAAGAATGCAGATCGGCGACCTCCTTGGAGGTCAGGGCTCGATTCCAGATTCTGACCTCGGCCAAAGCGCCCTGGAAAAAACTGCGAAAGTCCCTCGTCCCCATCCGCAGCGGCGCTGTGCCGTTCTCCGGGAGGATCGTGCCCTGGTACACGTCGCTATCCCTGAACTGGCCGTCGCGGTACATGTAAACCCTTTCCCCGTCCACGACTCCGACCACGTGGATCCATTCGCCCGGCGTGACCGGATCCTGAAAGTAGCTCCCCACGCCCTGCCCTCCCGCCCGGTTAAAAACGTAGAAGCTGATCCTGTTCTCTCTTTGATGCGTGGGAGGGTCGTTGTTGCTGTACATTCGGAAGACCCACTCGTGCTGCCCCGGCTGGCCTTTGCCCAGCCAGTGGATGTAGCCGTCCCCTTCCTGCCTGGCGAAAGTCAGGGTATCCGGCCTCATCCAGACCGCGATGGTTAATCCGCCCGTCGTGCTGACGCTGAAATCATCGTTGTCCGGCGCCTCGACATAGTTGTCGTCGCCGTTGAACTGAAGATGGATCTGCCCGAGCGGCGGGGGACCTTGGGCCAACAACGCTGCCGACGGTGGCAGCGTCAGAGACAGAACCGTAACTGCTGCGAGGAACTTGTTCATGGCTTGCTTCTCCTTTGCGTTGTTTTGGGCCGGAAGGCCTGGGGCCCACCGGCTTCCGGGTCCTTCCTATTGCAGTTGGCGTTCCACAACCCGGCCCGGATCCCCCAGATCTCCGCAACCCGCTGAAACGCCGCGAGATGCGGTTGGTGAGGCGCCACGCACCGACGACTCGAACAGGCTCGAGAGTCTATCCGATCGTCGGCCGCGCTATCCTTTCGGATAGCCCGCGGCCCTCGCTCACCGGAAGTTCTCCACCAACAGGATATCGCTCTCGGTCTGGTCGAATTGCACGTAGAGCATCCATCGCCCGTCGGGAGAAACAGCCAGGCTCGGCCCGCCATAAAACCGCGCTCCCTCTGGCAAGGTAGCGAGGGGGGCCAGCCGGCGAGCGGCAAAGCTGAAGAATGCCAGGACTGGCGCCGGCGTCGCGTCCGGGTTGAGCAGACAAACGCCCTGTTGCAGCAGGGCCCAGCGACCCTGGTTTCCTTGGTCGAGAACCTGAACCTCCTCGCCGCCCTCGACCGGGACCCGCCAGACGCCGGCGACGTTGAGCCTGGTGTAGTACACGAACTTGCCGTCAGGGGACTCGAAGGCCTCGCGCCCGCCCTTGCTGGTTACCTGCCGGGCCGGCCCGCCTTCGGCCAGCGCTTTCCACACCTGCCATGCTCCGCCCTGGCGATTGGAGCCGAAGTAGATCCAGCGTCCGTCGCGCGACCAGCTCGGCCGCACCTCATCGGAGGCCTCCTCGGTGAGGCGGCGCGGCGCGCCGCCCTCCGCGCCGACCACATAAACATCGCCCTGTCCCTCCTTACGGGAGTCGAAAACAACCCGCTGGCCGTCGGGGGACCAGCGCGGGCTACCGACGGAAGCCCCGCCGAAGGAAGTCAACTGGACGGCGTTCAAGCCCTCGCTGTCGCACACCCAGATCTCCTCGTTTCCGGAGCGCGTGGACTGGAAAGTGATTCTTTTCCCGTCCGAAGAGTACTGCGGGCTGTTGTCCAGGCGGGTGGATGAAATCAGCCGCACGGGCGGGGCGGCTCGGCCGGTGAAGGCCGGTCCGGCCGTTCGCCAGATGTTCGTCTCCGCCAGGGATTGTTCGTAGGCCAGACGCTGGCCGCGGCGAGCCAGCGACGGAAAATAGGCATTGTCACCGCCCACGGCCAGCCTTTCGGGAGCGCCTCCGGCGGCCGCCATTCGCCACAAGCTCTGGCCGCCAGCGCGATTGGACGAGAAGATGAGGCTGCCACCGTCCGGATCCCAGTCCAGGCCCGCAATCCACCGCTCATCGAAGGTCAAGCGCTTCGGTTCTCCGCCGGACGCGCCGTCGCGCCGGACCGGAACAACATGGAGATCACTGGTCATGTCGCTGCGAACGCGGTTGAAAGCCAGGGTCTGCCCGTCGGGGGAGAAGGCGGGAAACCAATCGCCCAGAAAATGGGCGGGCGGAGAAGTGAGCCGGCGTTTTTCTCCCGTCTCGGTCGCCAGCCCAAAGAGGCCGTCGGGGTCGCCGGGCGATTCTTTGTCCACAATAGCCAGGAGCTTTCCACTCGGCGCCCAGGCCAGTCCGGGGCGGCTGGCGGCGCCAAAGCGGAAGACTCCGAACCAATTGACGGCCGACTGGCCCAGTTTTCGCTCGGGCCCCCCCAGGGCGCCCACCAGGAAAACGCCGCTTCCCGCCTCGGATTGTCGATAGAAGGCGATGTGGCGCCCGTCGGGGGACCAGGCCGGGCTGAATTCGTCGGCCGGGTTGGCAGTTAGCCGGAACGGGGCGCCGGCGCCGATCAGCTTGACATAGATGTCGAAACCGCCGCCTTTTTCTCCGTTCCAGACAAACGCCACCTGGTTTCCCTCCGGGGAAAAGGCCGGGGCCAGCTCATAGCCCGGAAAACTGGTGAACGGCAAGGTCTTGAGCGCAGGCGGCGCGGCTTTGATTCCAAGCCACAGGGCCGCTCCCACCACCGCCGTGGCAGCCAACGCGGCGGCCAGACCCCAAAGCCGCCGTCTCCCCGCCGGCCGTTTCCGCTCCGCCCCCGCCCCCAGGGCCGGCCCCGGGAGCCCTGCCGTGGAGACCCCCGACTCGGCGGCCTCCCGGATTTCCATCAGCGCCACCCGCACATCCGCCATGGACTGCCAGCGGCGCTCCAGATCCTTGCGCATGGCGCGCGCGATCAGCCTTTCCATCTCCAGCGGCGCGGCTGGCGCCGCCGCCGACAGCCTCTCGGGCTCGTCCCGCACGATGGCCGCCAGCGCCTCCAGCCGGTTCTGGGCCGGGAAAGCCCGCCGCCCCGCGATCATCTCGTAGAGAAGACTTCCAAAGGAAAAGATGTCGCTGCGGAAATCCACTTTTTTGCCCAAGGCTTGTTCCGGCGACATGTAGGCCACCGAGCCCACAATCATCCCTTCCTGGGTTCGCGGCGACTCCTCGCGCATGCTCTCGGTGGCGCCGAAGGCGTCGACCTCCACCGGCTCGGTCAACTTGGCCAGACCGAAGTCCAGAACCTTGATGCGCCCGCTGTCGCTGACCATGATATTGGCCGGCTTGATGTCGCGGTGAACGATGCCCGCCGCGTGCGCGGCCGCCAGCGCGTCGGCGATGTCGATGGCGTAGCGCACCGCCTCCTCCAGCGCCAAGCCCCGGCCGCTGACCCGCTGCCGGATGGTCTTTCCCGGCACGTATTCCATGACGATGAAGTCCAGCTCCTGGCTGCCGCACGCGGCCCGGTCGATATCGTGAATCGTGATGATGGCGGGATGATTCAGGGCGGAGGCGGCCCTGGCTTCCTGGACGAAACGCCTCTTGCGCTCCGGGTCGGCGACGGCTTCGGCCCGCAGCACCTTGATGGCGACCGGGCGGTCCAGGTGGGCGTCCAGCGCCTTGTACACCACGCCCATGCCGCCTTCGCCGAGCTTCTCCGTAATCTTGTAATGGGAGATCGTCTGGCCGACCATAAAGGGGTCAGGGGCGAGTGCTGAGGGCCCGGGTATCCATCTCCTCCCTCAGATTCAGATTGCGGAGCAGGCGGTGCAGGTAGTTGGGATGCACGCCGAGGAGCCTGGCCGCCTCCGTGTGACCGCCGGCCTGCTCGACGGCCTTACGGATGACCTGCCTTTTCGCCTCCTGAATCGCCTCGTGGTACCGGTCCAAGGGGGCGCCGGAGGGGGAGGTCTTCTCCAGCACGGTTTCCGGCAGATCCTCCGGGCGGATCCGGTCACTCGATCCCAGAACCAGGGCTCGCTCGATGGCGTTCTCCAGCTCGCGAACATTTCCCGGCCAGTCGTAGTGGACCAGACAGGCCTGCGCCTCGGGGGAGATCTCTCTGGCCGGCCAGCCCGCCCGGTCGGCGAACCTGGCGGCGAAGTACCTGGCCAGAAGCGGGATATCCTCACGCCGTTCTCGGAGCGGCGGCAGGGTCATGGAGACGACGTTGAGGCGGTAGTACAGGTCCTGGCGAAAAAGCCCTTTCTTGACCGCCTCCTCCAGGTCCTGGTTGGTGGCGGCAATCAGGCGGATGTCGACCTTGATGGGACGCGTGCCTCCGACCCGCTCGAACTCCCGCTCCTGTACCGCGCGCAGCAGCTTGGCCTGCGCGGCGGCGGTCAGCTCCGCCACCTCATCCAGGAAAACGGTCCCGCCCTCGGCCGCCTCCAGTTTGCCTTTTTTCAGCGCTACCGCTCCGGTGAAAGCCCCCTTCTCGTGCCCGAACAGCTCGCTCTCCAGCAGCGTTTCGGTCAGGACTGCACAGTTAATGGCGGCAAACGGCCGGACCGCGCGCGGGCTGTTGCGATGAATCGCGCGCGCCACCAGCTCCTTGCCCGTGCCGCTCTCCCCGCGGATCAGCACGGTCGAGTCGCTGCGGGCGACTTTGGCCGCAAACTGGTAGACCTCCCGCATGGGAGGGCTTTCCCCCACCATGTTGTGCTCGACGTTGATTTCCGCCTGCAGCCTCCGGTTCTCGCCCTCCAGCCGCTCCAGGCGCCGGGCGTTGTCCAGGGCCAGGGCCGCCAGGCTGCCGACGACGCTGAGCAGGCGGAGAAGGTCCTCCTCAAAGCGGACCTGCGGATTGCTGGTATCCAGATAAATGGCGCCGACGATCTTGCCAAAAACCTCCAGCGGCGCCGCCATGGCCGCCCGGATCGGGGTCCCCTGGCCAGCTGGCAGCGTGGCGCCCCCGCCAGCATCATCGCTCATTACCGCGACGCCTTCCCGAAGGACGCGGTCAATGAGGGCGCGACTCACCTGCACGGGTCGATCCGGTCCGGAATACCGGTCCCAGCCAAAGACCGACGCCAGCTCGCCGGGGCGGTCTCCGATCAGCAGGATAGCGCCCCGCTCCGCCGGCGCCACCTCCCCGATCAGCTCCAGCAGCCGCCGCTCCAGCCCCGGCAGGCCCCGGATCGAGCTGATCGCCCGGCTGATCTTCCACAACAGGTCCCCCTCCCGAGCCAGTCCCGGCGCCGCGGGCAGCGCCTCCTGCCTGCGCAGCACCACGGTGGAGGCGGCCGCAAGATCGGTGTCCCGGAACTCGACGGCGTTGGAGGCTTCCAACTCGTCGCCGCTGGCCAGGAAGAGGAACAACGAGCTTCCAATCTTGATTTGGTCGCCGTCTTCCAGGGCCCGCTCGGTCACGGGCAGGCCGTTGACGAAGGTCCCGTTGCGGCTCTCCAGATCGCGAATCCGGAACTGCTCCCCTTGTTTGCCGAGCCAGCAATGCCGTCGCGATACCGAAGAGTCCAGGATGGACACCTGATTGGCGGGTTCCCGGCCGATTGAGACGCCATCTTCGGCGAGCGGGAACACCTCACCCTTCAGCGGGCCGGCAATGACTTCCAGAAGCGGACCCATGTCTGCGCCCGTCATCCAAGATTGTTTAGCACAGTTGGGCGGAGGAAGTACAGGCCCGAGCGGGCCTCATCTGACCCTATCCGAAGAGATAGCTCTGGGAATCGATCGGATAGGCCTGATTGTGCTTCCGGGCCCGCTCGTTTGGTTTCAGGGGCGCCTGTCCACGCGTATCTTCCATGGCGCCAACCGGTTCCGGACACGGAGGCCGCCTGTTCGGCGCCGCCGGCATTTTGGCGCCCCGATTGCTTCAACAGGAACATGGAATCGCCGGGCAGTTCGCCAAGCCCGAAACAGGAGGAAGCCATGAAAAACGGAAAGTTCCTTAAGACAGTCCTCAGGATGGCGGCATGCGTGGCAATTCTGGCCCTGGGGGCAGCGCCTGCCAGGTCGGCCTCCATCATCTTCGTCTCCAATGCCGCTGAGATCCGAGCGGCCATGGGCTCCGCACAAGCGGGCGACACTCTGGTCATGCGCAACGGCGTCTGGATGAGCCAAGACATCATCTTCGAAGGCCATGGCGCGCCCGACGCTCCCATCACGCTCCGCGCGGAAACGCCCGGGCAGGTCCTGTTGACCGGCGCCTCGCGGTTGAGGATCGGGGGCAGCCATCTGGTGGTGGACGGGCTCTATTTCAAGGACGGCAGTCTGAATCAATTCGGCACCAACATTGCCGTCGTGGAATTCCGGGCGGCCTTCGCCAGAGAAGCCTACTTCTGCCGTCTAACCAATTCGGTCATCGAAAACTACAACCCACCGCCGCCCATTGACATGAGCAACCAATATAAATGGGTTTCGCTCTACGGAGCTTGGAATCGGGTCGACCATTGCACTTTCAAAGGCAAGACAAATATCGGATCCTTGCTGACCGTGGTCAGGGCCACGAGCGAGCCGCAATATCACCTGATAGAGCACAATCATTTCGCGGACCGAGAACCCCTCGGACGGGACCCGGCAACCGGGAACCTGTTCAACGGTGGAGAGATCATTCGGATCGGAGACAGCGCCCAATCTCTATCCGACTCCTTCACCAGGGTAGAATCCAACCTGTTCGAGCGCTGCAACGGCGAGATCGAGATCGTGTCCAGCAAATCGGGAGGCAATGCTTTCCGCTACAACACCTTTCGCAAGTCACAGGGGACGCTGACCCTGAGGCACGGAAACGGCGCCTTGGTGGAGGGCAACTTCTTTTTGGGAGAGAATGAACCCGACACCGGCGGCATACGCGTGATAGGGGAGGATCACGTCCTCATCAACAATTACTTCTCGGGAATCGCTGGCGCCCGGGACAACTGGCGGGCGGCAGTCACCCTGGCCAACGGCAGGGTGGACTCCCCATTGAGCGGATACTTTCAGGTCAAGAGGGCGCTGATTGCCCACAACACCTTCGTCGGCAATGAGCGGAACATCATTGTTGGCGGAGGGAGGTCGGAGTTGCTGTCGCTGGCGCCCGAAGGCTGTTCCCTGGTGAACAATGTTGTGGTAAAGGTTGAGCTTCCGCGCGATCATTGTCTGATCCAAGTGGTCGACGAGGGTAGCGACATCGTCTACCGGGGGAACATCATGTATGGCGGCAGCCCGCCGGACGGCATCTGCCTGGGCCTGTCGCCGGCGCCCGATGGGATCATGGTGGTGGATCCCGGGCTGGCGCCGAGCGAGGACGGGCTGCATCGACCGGTCCCGGGCAGTCCGCTGATTGACGGGGCGGGGGACGAGTATCCCGAGATTAGTACCGACATGGATGGGCAACCGCGCCAGGATGGCCGGAAGGACGTGGGGGCGGACGAGGTTTCCCCGGCCCCGTCCACTCGCCGCCCTCTGACCGCGCAGGATGTTGGGGCGGAGTGGGCCCGGCAGCCCTAAGAGGGCGCGCAAGAATAGAAGCGCACGCTGGAAACTGACATCTGTCATTTCGTGCGGACATCAAGACGGCAGCCCAAGAAGGGCCGTTGTCGCCGCTAGCCAACAATAACGGGCTGCTTGAAGTAG
>Ga0247727_10007614_pt1 | contig 20515 bp, 17 predicted proteins | sample WisWelCaveWW1625_FD_202498 | JGI IMG/M metagenome (GOLD analysis project Ga0247727, IMG submission 202498) | Biofilm microbial communities from Wishing Well Cave, Virginia, United States - WW16-25 | ecosystem: Environmental > Aquatic > Deep subsurface > Groundwater > Cave microbial mat | place... | reverse complement strand
AACTTCAATTGACCCGACGGTTCCGTCGCCGTACGCTTCGACATGGGGGCCTCCTTTGTGATTCACTCCGACTGTATCGGAGCGGGGGCCCTCCCTACAAAACTAACGAAGCCGCGGACATCCTCGGGTCAATTCAGACCTGCGGTTCGCCGGACGCTTACGAATGTCCTTTGCGGAGACATGAGCTTCGTCGGGCCGAGACCAGAGCTTCAGTGCTACACCGATCTCTACACGGCAGACGAGCGCGTTCTTCTGACGAACCGGCCGGGAATCACCGACTACGCGTCCTTGCACCACTTCGCTGTCGGCGAGGAGCTCTCGCATGTCGCGGACCGGGAGCGGCATTACCTAGAGAAGATCCGTCCATCAAAGATCCGCCTACAGCTGAAGTACGCTCGCGAGCGCTCGTTGCTCCTCGACATTCAATTGATTTGTACGACTGCGGGCGTCTTTCTACGACACCTATTCACTGGGCGATTGGCGAGTCTGCGCGCCTCATCAAACCCAGCGAGCACTCATCCTCGGTCGATCAAGGCAGCGAATGCGGGGATGCGATAGGGCGTTACAGAAAGTCGTGAGGTGCTGGCTTACCGAAGGCGGCCGAGCCTTTCCAAGTAATCGGCCATGCGACCATAAACGATGTCGGATCGGAAGGCTTGGTTGTAGAGCGCCAGTGCATTCACAGACATTGCTAGCAGTTTCTTTGGGTCGTCCTCAAACTCCCGCAGAATTGCCTCCAGAGAGGCAGGATTCTCCGCATCGTAGGCTAGCCCGCATTGGTGCTTCATTAGCAGCTCGGGTAGAATGCCCATGGCGGTTGTGGCCACGGGCAGGCCCGCCGACAAGTACTCGATCGGTTTGTTAGGGATGTTGCCCAAGAGGTTCTGGGTCTTTCGATACGGCGCCAGACCTAATCGACTCCTCTGCATGAGCGTGTGGATTTCTGCCGCTCCGAGCCATCCGGGGAACAGAACGTTGGTGAGCCCGCGTGCCAATCCGCGGTACCGCTCAAGGGCTGGACCGGAGCCTGCCAGCACGAACACGATCTTGCCCTTCCTTCGTTGAATCATGCTTGCGCACTCGATGATTCCGTCTAGTTCGGACTGCCACCCCATGGTTCCGATGAAGCAACAAGTCAGGGTGCCTTGTCGCGAATCGACACCTAGGGAGTCCCACTTCGAATGCGCTCTTGCCACTTCTTCCACCGATGGTCGAATCGGCGAATACGCAAGGGGGAAGTCCGCATCCATGGCTTGGCGCGATCGGCCGGCCTTCCGGACTCCCCAAGCCGCGAACTCTGCCGTTATGCCAATCATTGCCGTCGCGAGACGGCAGGCGCGCGAGACAGTTGAGAATAGAGGCGACAGTGCGAGCCGCACAGCAGGGCGCATGAGCCGAGGAAATGCCTCAGCGTATATGTCCGGCCACAGGTCGCGCACATCCAAGGCGATGGGCACACGCCGGTGCCGCGCGAATGTGACCGCGGACATGCACAACTCCGGCGTCGGGAGGCTACAGAGAATCGCGTCAGGTATTGAGAATCGCCGCGAGAGATGCTCGAACCGCTGTGCTACGAGGGCGTGGTTGACAAGGCGAGCCACAGATATATTGCGACGGTACCCGAACCCCCCATGGAGGAGGACCAACGTATAGTGCGGAGCGATCTGGAGTACTCGATCACCAGTGCTTCGGAAGCGTTTGGCCGTGTGGTCGAACGCGCTCGCCCACCACACGACGTCATGGCCCCGATCCGTCAGTATCGACGCAAGCTGGCCGGTCCGCAGGAGTCGGAGCTTTGCTCCGTCAATCGGGAGCGGTTCACCGACCGTAATCAGCCAGAAACGCATGGGGGCTAGTCAGGCAGATGATCGGATAGCGAGGGCGAGAAATCGCGCAGTAACTCAACTGACTCCCCGAAGCGCGTCATTGTATACGGCCAGTGTACGTTGGGCCACTGCATGTAGCGAGATCTCGCCAAGTCGATCCTCGGACGGCACCTGGTGTGGTGTCCCGACGGCATGCTGCAACGCTTGCGCCAAATCGCTCGCTCTGCGGGCGACAATCCTGGACCCGACTAGCCCAGCGAGGCGTTCGCGCACGTCGCCTACGTTCACTGAGATCACAGGTAGGCCGCATGCTATCGCCTCTTGGATCACAGTCGGCGAACCCTCCCAGTCACTTGTCACCAGGAGGCAATCGCACGCATTCATCAATAGCGGGATGGAGGCGGCCTCCACGGATCCGTCCAGCACAAGCATGCGGGCATTCGCTAGGCGTTGCTGAAGAGCATCGACTGCAGCACGCGCAAGGTCGAGCCGCTTGACTTCTGGCGAGCGTCCAGCGTTGAAGAGGATCACCCTGTCGTCTGGCGGCCACCCTAGAGCTCTTCGTGCGCTCGCGAGGTCCATGGGACGAAATAACTTCGTGTCGACGCCGGTAGGAACCACGGTAGTGTAGCGACCCTTCCAGAACAGTCTGGATCGAAGTTGATTGCTGACGCAGATGACACGGCGGGCACGCAATGCCGCCACTTGAGAGAGGATCCTGCCGACGGCGGTACGGAGGGAGTTCATCGACGGTGTGGGGTTTAGGTCGCTGCCTCGGAACGTGACAACAAGAGGACTTCGGGAGGCAAGCACTGTGAAGAAGCCTGTCATCGTGCCGAATTGGGCGTGAACAAGAGCAGGCTTGAATGCGCGCTCCACCTCGCGAAACCTCCCCCACTCCGAGAGCAGGATCGACGGCGAGGATCGCGAAGCCAAGTAGAACGTCTCGACGGTCACGCCCAGTTCCCGCAGAGCTGGCACCAACCGCTTGGCGAAGATCATCGAGGGGCCCTGCTCGGGGCCCGGGATCACAAAGAGCACGCGCGGCAAGAACATGTCAAATCACATAGCGCGCAAGAGGAGGTCCACGGAGTGCGAGACAAGCAAGTCTGATGCTAGGTTGACCTCAATTCGCACGATGCTCCCCTTCGACTCGATTGTCCGGACCGCGTACGCTCTCTCGGCCGGCCCAAATGCGGCTCGCGAGAGCAAGCACCAGGAACGGCAGACTGTTCATCAAGGCAAGTTTGTATGTTCCAATGATCCCGTTTCGAACCGACACCAGAACAAGCATGACGAAAACGCCGTGATACCACAACGCGGTAACATCACGAGTCATGTTGCGCATGAACCACTGATACACCCTCTCCACCGACCAACCAAAGACCAGCATGAACACGAATGTACCGACATACCCAAACGCCCAGTACCCCTCCATGACGCAGAAGAAACCGAACCCGCCGCCTGCGTCGTGCGTCGTTGGAGAGAACTCACGTGCAAATTGCTCGCCAAGAGTCAAGGGGCGATCGGGATAGAGCGATCGAGGGATGAACGTAGCGAATTCCGTCACCAGAGACTTACCATATGTCAACTCAACGGAGCCATCGTTAATCCCCTGGATCAGGGTCATGAGGTTTCCACCGACCATGAGCTCGCCGGAAGAGTCCAGCTTTGCGAAGTTCATACCTTCGGTTCTTACTTCATCGCTCATGACTTGCATCATTTGGCGGGCGTCACTCGTCTGCCGCACGAGCGCAAGTCCACTAGTGATCAAGTAGCCTAACAATGCAAGGATGGCCACGGACCATAGGCGCAAGGGCCGCACTCGATAGTGGTAGAAGACGACTGGCATTAGGAGCGCAGAAATGACAATCCCCCGCCACCCTGCCAAGGTGTTAGTGGCAATATAGGCAGCAAATAGCAAAAGGCACATTCCGCGCACCCATAGACTCCGAGACCGAATCACGAGAAGGCAGGCTGCTGCCAGGATGAGCGCTGTGGGAACATCGCGCGACACTACCGCCAACACTCCTGACTGGACGTTATCCCTCCATTCCAAGCGAAGTTCCATGGCTCGCTCGGAATAGGATGGCACTTGGAAGAAGTCAAACCCGGAAACGATGAAGGGGAATGAGACGATTGCAAGAAACACTGCCACGTAGGAAAGCACGCGTTGCACACATGCATCGCTCGGAGCCAACAGCCATATTGTGCGTGGCGCCTCGGCGGCTCGCCTATGGCGGCGTGCGCCAGAGACTCCAATCGCGAGCCCCAACAAGCCGAGCAGACACGCCACATAGTATTGGTTCAAAACAGATGGCGGAATCACGTCGCCGAGGTATGTGTGCCCGCGTCGTTCAACGTAGAGACCAGGGGCGGCGGCGTATAGAAACAACACCATCACGAGCACGAAGCCCGGGCTGAGCGGGTCGAGCGGGTCGCTGCTGAGTCGAGCGTACCAATAGTAGAAGACTAGACCGACTATCCAATAGAGAGACACGAAGACGCCGAACCGGACGCCAACGGCGAAGAAGGCCCAAGAGACGACAAGTAACGCAACAAGGCCAGCCGCGGCTGAAAGTCTCGGTGGAAGTCTCTCAGGAGTTGTCACGCGTATCGTCCTGGGAGGGTCTCGTGGCAGATGCAAGCAAGGTCATGGACGGGTCAATTCCAAGTGCCCAGCGCGCGCTACGGAGTATCCCCTTGACGGTCAATTCAGGCCGGAACCAGCGTTTCGCGCGCACAATTGGTTGGGCGAAGCCTGCACAGCGCAGCGCATAAGCAAGAGAGGACGCGTTGAAGAAATTCACGTGTAGCGGCGGCGACGAAAGTAAGCCTGTCCTCTCCAGTTCATCCTGATATGCGAGATTGGGTGTGCTGAGAAAGAGCTTGCCAGCTGGTCTGAGGGCACGTTGCACGGCGAGTAGGTACTCCTGGACGTTCCAGACATGCTCGATGACTTCCCACATCACTACCACATCTACAGACTCACTGGGAAGATCTGGCGGGGCTCCGGGTCGAATCACGTCTGCGCGAAGCCCCAATTGGCGTGCGAAAGTGACGGCGGTTGTCGACACGTCGTGGTCGATATAGTCCCATCCCCGAGACCGCGCAAGCACACCAAACGCGCCCGACCCGCCGCCAATCTCAGCCATTCGGCGTCCCCGAACCACTCGTTCAATGTTCCGAATGGTGTACTCGCGAAAGAGGCTAAGGCGACCGTTCCCGGATTTCAAAACGTCAAATTCATGACGGTGCATGGCATAGTCACCTACACCGAAGAGTTCATCATAGACTCTGGCGATAGCCTCGGGTGCCGGCTGAGCGTTCACTAGTACCGTCTTGCACGCAGCGCAACAGTATAGCTGGTACCCATTGCTCCTCCGATTGAACGGGTTTAGCGCTACCGTCTTTCCGCAGATGCGACAGGAATCCATGTTCAGTACTTCTGAGTTTATTTCTCGCTCGCGTCTGACTTTCTGGAACGGTAGATCCTAATGCAGTCGAGTGCCACTCGCCGCCACGTCAGGTGGCTGCGCGCATACGCGTACGCGGCTTGCGCAAGGCGCCTTGCGAGCGGGCGATCGCTCAACAGCCGCAAGACGCCATCGGCAACCGACCTCGGATCGGGCTCGACAAGTAAGCCAGTCTTGCCGTCTTCGACGATCTCGGGAATGCCTGCTGCCCGAGCCGCGACGATCGGCTTGCCTGCAGCCATGGCTTCGATGATGGCATGCGGGGAACCCTCGTTCAAGCCCATGTGTACATACAGGTCCGTGACGTTGAGCAATGCTGGAACGTCATCCACATTGCCAAGCAGGCGTACGTCATTCTGGAGCCCGTGTGCCTCAATGACGGCCTGTAGATACTGACGGTATCGACCGTCACCGGCCACCAGGAGTTGGACCTGCGAGAAAGTAGCTTTGACATGGGGCAGTGCTTCCATACAGAGTTTGTGACCGGCTACCTTCCAATCCCAACTCAAGACACCCACCGTAGACAGTATCGGGGTTCGACCAGCGCATGGCCAGAGGGCGCGTGCCGCCTCAACACGGCTGCTATCAACCGGCTCGTGTTCGCTTCCTGCCCGCACGACATCGTAGTTGCCTATGGGGAGACGCACATCGTGTCGGAGAGAGTGCACGATGCTATGGCTAACCGCAGTCACCCGGTCGCAATTGGCGAGCAGGAACCGTGCCGCGACCTTGCGAGGACCGGCGTATTCACCTCCGTTTCCCGACGGCACCTCTAGGTAGTCACGAACGTGAGGCATGGTGTGGAACGTTATGACAACGCGAGCCTGCGGGTTGAACGCTTGGCGATACAAGGCAGCCGGCGCCACGGCCTGTAGACGCCCATGAATGTGCACGACATCTGGCCGGAGCAGACGGAGCGCCTGGTAGACATCCCACGCCCCATACAATACGCCTGAGCGCATCTTTCGTGCTCCAGGGCCGTCACCCCACGTCAACACCTCGACATGATGCCCCAATGTCCTAAGCTCCCTAGTGAGATGGGACACAAACGTGCCCGGGCCTCCCTTGGTGTTCGTCCAAAATGGAACGACCTGCACCACGAATAGAGGCCCCGGGGCATTCCCTGACGCGCTCTCGTCGATGACGTTCACGGCAGTCTAAAACCTGCCTTCCCGCTTCAGGCGCCAGTACGCTTTGCGTGCGAACCTGCTTACCGAACGGGGTATTGCCGCTCGCCACCATGGTGGCGCTGACGCACCGAAGGCTTCACGGCCCCGGTATTCCCCTTGGCGAGGGACCCTTGCTAGGGGCTCACCCTCACCTCTGACGGCCGTAAAAAAAATGCCGACCGGATTCGGAGAGAGAAACGCCGGTGCCCGGCCATCACTCGGCCACTTGTACCAATCCCAGGGCGTTCGGTTGAGATCGGCGCTGCCTTGATCGGCCAGCCAGCAGATCATGTCGTCGTAGTGGTTTACTCCATAGAAGTCAAAGAACAAAGTGGGGCTGAACTGATAGTAGCCATGCTCGATCCAATTCGACGCTTGGCTCACATGCAGAACGCGACCACCCGGTGCTGCAAGCAAGTCGATATTCCTAAGAGTCGAGCGGACGTCGAAAACGTGCTCCATCGTCCCGCAATCCAGGACTAGTTGATACCGACCGCAAAGCTCCTTAGGAACGGGATGGTTGAGGTCATGGATGTGCTCAGCCCCCTCGTAGCTGGAGCAATCAAGATGCTCGACCTTAAGGCCAGCAAGCATCCAAAAGAGTGCAGAGTCGTTGGTGAACCCCTTTTGAATACCCTCTGTCCACGAGGGGATATCCGCGACAGCAGGCATCCCACGAGGGAGCGGTCGTGGCCGGAGACCCCGCGCGCGCATCATGGACTCAAACTCGTCCAGAGTCACAAAGACGTTCTGACGACCGAATATGAGCACCGGGCCCGCGAACGGGCGGCGTTCATGCTCGCGAATCAACCACCCGGCCAGGGATCGTGCTACGCCCATGTGGGGCTGTCCCATAGGATCTGGCAATGCTGGGTCGCCCCATGTCTTTCAGGAGCGCGGAACGGTCGAAAAGGAAGCGGGCTGAGAAGCACTTGGAAGCTCCCCGGGGATCGGTTGCCGGTGGCTGTCATGGCTTGATTCCTACCCTACCGGTGTAGTCAACTCTTGTGAGCAGCATCTTGGTATTGGTCGCCGCCAGGTACTCGTCAACGGCCAAACGAGCACCTTGCCAGTGACCGTAGTCGTCGATGATAAGCACTCCCCCCTGCGCGAGCCTTGGGTAGAGGTGGTTCAACTCATGCTTTGTTGAGGAATACCAATCCGTGTCCAGCCGCAGAATCGCGATTCTCTCTGCCATCGTACGTGGAATGGTCTCCTCAACGCGGCCCTGTATATAGTGCAGGCGCGCGCTGGGGTAGCCTGTGTTTGACATGGCCTTCCGTACTTCGTCAACGCTCGCCGAGCACCATCCAGCGCCTGCTTCCTGAACTGTGTGCCATGTCTGCTTGGCGCTCCTGCCGTGGGCGTCTACGTCCATGTCTTCTGGTTCCGTCATCCCTGAGTATGTGTCGTAGAGATACAGATCCCTCTCGGAACTGCCCTTGCAGGCCAGCAGGGTCATTGCTGCGAGCATGGAACTTCCGCCACGCCACACGCCGCACTCCACGATGTCGCCAGGAATGCGCGCCGCGCAAACGTAGTGTGTAGCGAGGTATAACGCGTACATGCGCTCGATCGATGTCATTGTGAATTTTCTGCATTGCGCGTAAATTGACAAGAATTCACGCTCGAACTCTTGTTCGCTGTTGGCTGTTGCAGGGACTATCTCGTAACCAAAGCGACGCGCGATCCGCCGTGTTGCTGATTTTAGCAGCGATCCAAATAACATGCAGGCTTCGCCTCTATCCCTTTGAATCGGGATTACCAAGGGCAGTGCCGCGCTCACCTAGCGTGTTTCTAGGCAAGTGAGGAGAGTCTCTGCGAGCCATAGAAGGGTGGCGGCAGGACTTGGTATTGATCATCGTCGCCATCCGCTGGCCAAAGCGCGTCGCATGGTTGCCAAATCGCCCGGAAAGAGCAGGCCGTAAGTGAGCGCGAATGTGGCTAGCAAGATAGCCCAATTCCAAGGCGGATTTGGAGCGAATCCGAGCCACGCGCAGACCCCATGAGCACTCACCGCAGTCACAGTGGCTACGACCGACGCCGCTATTCCCCGCCAAAGCGCACGGTCCCGCGAGAACCAGATCGCTGGCAATCGCGCGGCGAGGCGTATGCTCATGAGACTGCACGACACCGCAAGCGCGGCGGACGTGCTTAGTGCAAGTCCGACTACTCCGTGTTCGCCAACCGTCATCCATGACATGAGCACCTTCACGAACAGCCCGGCACTGAGTCCCGTGACCACGCCCCCGACATCCTTGAACGCGTACAGCGCGATGCTCAAGAGTAGGTGGAATGAGAAGGGAACCAGCCCGACCGCAAAGGCACGAAGTGCCGTTGCGGTCAGGAGTGTATCGTCCGGCGAGAACGCTCCACGTTGATAAACTAGCCTTACAATGCCCTCCGCGTCGAGAACGGTGAATGTCGCGGCGGGAATGAGCAGCGCGAGCGCGCCCCGACTCATGGCCAGCATGGTGGTTCGAACCCCTTGTTTGTTACCCGCCTGTGCCATTTCCGAAAGGTACGGCATAGCAGCACTCGCCATTGGAAATGTAATCAAGTAAACAGGTACGTTGATCAAGGCGTAGCCGTACGTAAGGGCCGTGATGCCTCCATCTGGAAGTTGGCCCGCGTAGTATCGATCGACGCCCGCATGGGCGCTACCTAGGGCAAATGCCAGAACAAACATCGGGGCGACCCGTAGAAGGCCAAGGATATCGGTTGCAAGGAGATTCCAGCTAGGCCTGTACCCAAGGAAAGCAAGGTACGAGACCGTAAGGAGCGCGCAACTCAGACCGCTCCCAATGGTCCAACTGACCACCAGCACTTGTTCGCTCCAGTGAGTCGAACCCGCTATGAGCACAGTGATGACCCCGACGACCTCGATGAGTTGGCACACAGCCGGAACGAGAAATCGCTTTCGGGAATGGAATATGCCTGTCAGCACGGTGTTGACGATTTGGGAGATGAGCCAAATGCCCAGCGAACCCATATGTGGTGCCGCGTCTACCGCGAATGAAGGGCCCAATTGGCGCGCGAGAAGCGGCGTTATCACGCCAGAGAGGGCCCAGATGAGGCAGGAAAGTGCCGCAGAAATCGCGAGAGTTGCCTCGAAGACTCGCGAATGAAATTCCCGAACGCGGCGCTCGTCAGGTTGCTCCGACGAGGCAGGGATGAGACCTGTGGCCAGGGAGGCGCCGACTGCGGTAGCGACAATCGCTGGCACGGTTAGGGCCACAAAGAACGCATCCGTGCCATGGGATGCGCCGAAGTACCTGGCCACGAGTGTGTCGCGTACGAGTGCCAGAATCTTGCCTGCAACACTTGCCGCTAGGAGTAGGGCAGAGGCCCACATGAGCCCTTGAGAAACAACGCTGGTGACAGGATCCTGAGGACTTCCAGTTTGGCGTGTTTCCATTCGGATGCGAGTCTACTGTTCGAGTGAACTCCAGACACGAAGAAGGTCCAGAATGCACGGCACTGGATCAGGTCAATGATGCCAGCTGAAGTCTTGACTCAATGTAGTTTCGAAAAATGTGGGCACGGATTTCTAGCCAGGATCACAACGCCCTGGCTAACTCATGCAGGCGTGAGACGAGGTCCTGAGCAGGCGAAGCCGTCAGGCCGTCGATCGCTGGCCTCCTGGTCGGCACTCCCCTAAGGCGGAATACTCGAGGGTGCAGGGTGTGATCGACAGCCTCGGTATCCAGTCTCAACTCTTCAAACAGCTTCTCGCCCGGTCGGATTCCAGTGAACTCCAGCCGGATGTCCTTTCCAGGAACAAGCCCGCTGAGCCGAATCACGTCCTCTGCAAGGTCCACAATTCCTATGGGCTCACCCATGTCAAGCACAAAAATCTCACCGCCGCTCCCAAGGACGCAGGATTGCAGCACCAGCTGCACTGCCTCGGGAATTAGCATGAAATACCGCTTCATTTCTGGATGGGTCACTGTCACCGGTCCGCCGGCCGCAATCTGGCGCTTGAAGATGGGAATGACGCTGCCGTTCGACCCGAGCACATTGCCGAAGCGCACGGACATGAACCGCGTTCCGGTCTCCGCCCTGAGGCTACCCACCAGCATTTCGGCGATTCGCTTCGTCGCCCCCATCACACTGGTCGGATTGACGGCCTTGTCGGTCGAGATCATGACGAACGCTTCTGTCGCGGTCGCCCTGGCAATCTCCGCCACGTTCGTGGTTCCACCCACGTTGACGCGCGTGGCCTCCGCCGGATGGGCCTCGCACATCGGCACATGCTTCAGCGCGGCGGCGTGGAAGACCACGGCCGGTTTGTGCTTTGCAAAGACCTCTTCGATCCGCGTCCGGTTCGTGACATCGGCCAGCTCTGGAACGAGAATCCCGTCCTTGACACGCTGCCGAAGCTCCAGCAACAAGTCATGCAGCGGCGTCTCGGCCATGTCGAGCGCCACCAGCTTTGCCGGATGGTAGTCGAGCACCTGGCGGCAGATTTCGGAGCCGATGCTCCCCGCCGCCCCCGTCACGAGCACGACCTTGTCGCGAATGAACTTCGAGATCGCCGCGTCGTCAAGCTTCACCGGCGGCCGCCTCAGCAGGTCCTCGATCTGCACCTCCCGCAGCTGCGGCAGGAAGCCGCCCGCCGCCGAGAGCTTCCCGAGCGGCGGCAGGACCTTGATGGCGAGGTTCGCCTTGAGCAGGTGGTTCACGATCGTGCGCACGGTTGACCCCGGCGCACTTGGGATCGCGACGAATGCCTTGCGGACGCCGAGGTCGCGGGCTAGTTCCGCCGCCTGCGCGATCGTGCCCAGAACGCGCACGCCGCGAAGGGACTGCTTGTGCTTCGCCGGCTCGTCATCAAGAAAGCCGACGACTCTCGCGCCGGAGGCGGGGTTGCGCTGGAGCTCGCGCAGCAGCGCTTCGCCGGCGTCTCCCGCACCGATGACGAAGACCGGCTCGCGCGGCACTTCCGTCGCCGACTCGTGCGACGCCGCTTCGCGCAGCGACCGCAGCATCGCATAGACGCCGCTTACCGTGAGGAAGGTGAGCAGGCCGTCAATGACCAGCACCGTTCGCGGAATGAAGACCTGCGGCAGGAGGAGCAGGTTCACGGCCGCCATCGCTGCGGACGCGAACGCCGTCGCACGCAGGATCTTCCAAAGGTCCCGGATGCCGACATATGCCCACAAGATGCTGAAGACGCCGGAGATGTAGAACGCCGAGAGCTTGATGAGCAGGGCAAACGGCAGCGTGCCGAAGAAGAACTCGCGGTAGGTCCCGAACGTGAACTCGAATCTCAGCAGGAACGCCAGCAGGTACGCCAGTGCGAACGCAACCAGCGTCGCCGCAACCACGATAAGATGCGGCCGGCCAAACGTCACCGCGCGCGCGACGCTCACCGCCGTCTGCATTCGCGTCGGCGCGGGGGCTCGTTCCGTAGTGGCCGCCGCAAGTTCCGCCATGGCTCTATCGAGTCCCTTTCATCCGCGTCTCTGGCAACCCTTCGACTCGGCTTGCGACGCTCCGCGTCGCGGCGCCTCCCTCAGGGTAAGCGCCCCGCGCGACGAGTCGCGCGGTTCGCTTAATTGTGCCCCGATCCGTTCCCGGAGTACTTGTTGTAGTACTGGTAATACTTGTAGTAGTACCCGCCCTCGTCCTGCTTGATCCGGTTCATGATCGCCCCCAAGGGCTTCACGCCCATCCGCAGGAGCGTCTGCACCGTCCGCTTTGCGCTCGCCTTCAGCGTCAGGCCGGGCTGAACCACCAGCAGGAGCCCATCCCCGTGCGGCGCAACGACGCACGCATCGCTCACCGCGCCTACGGGCGGCGTGTCAATGATCACCCGGTCGTACTGCATCGAGAGCTGATCGAGCACCGCCTTGAACCGCGGACTCCCCAAGAGCGCCGCGGGCTGCGGCGGCGTCGGCCCCGAGACCAGCAGGTCGAGATTCGGCACGCTCGAGTGCAGCACGCTCAGGTTCGGGTCGCCGTCCGACGCAATCACCGTCGAGAGCCCTTTCTCACGGCTCACGCCGAAAATCTTGTGGTGCTGCGGGCGGTGAAAGTCGGCATCGATGAGCAGGGTCCGGTAGCCTGCCTGCGCCAGCGAGATCGCCAGGTTGCAGGCGCTCACGGTCTTGCCTTCGTCGGGGCCCGACGACGTCAGGACGACGCGCTTCACCTCGGTGGCCCCGGGGTGACCGTTCGCTTCGCGGAGTGACAGCAGCACCGTCGTCCTCAGGCCGCGGAACGCCTCCGCCGCCTGCGACTTCTCTTCCTTCCACAAAACCGTCGCGGGGACGATCTCGACGCCGTTCGAGCGAACTTCAGGGACCACGCTGAGGATCGGAAGCCCCAGGAGCTGTTCGACATCCTCCGGCGTCCGCACCGTGCTGTCGAGCCGCTCAAGGAGGTAGATCAGGCTCGCGCCCAGGCAGAGCCCGGCGAAGAGCCCCATCGCGATGTTCATCGGGACGTTCGGCTTCGCCGGCGAGCTCGGCGGCTTCGCGGGCGCCAGCAGCTTCACCTGCGTGATCTCGATCCCGCCGGTGATGTCGGCTTCCTTCACCTGCTTGATCAGCGAGTCGTACATCGTCTGGTTCGCGTCGCGCTCGCGTCGGAGCACCTCGGCGTCGGCCAGGACGTTGTCGAGCTGCGCCTTCTCCTCCTTGCGCTTGGCGAGGTCGTCCTTCGCCTTGGAGACGCGGGCGGTCGCCTCGTCGAAGGCGTGGCGGATGCCGGCGACGATGGTCTCGATCTCGGCCTGGATCCGCTTCTCCGACTCGTCGATCTTCGAGTTGATCGCCTCGACGTTGGGATGGGCCGGCTTGTGGGTCTTGAGGATCTCGGCGCGCTGCTGCTGGAGGCGCGACTGCTCGAGGGTGAGGTCGCGGATGAGGCCGGAGGCCTGGACCGGCTTGAGGGAGCGGAGGTCGCTGCCGGCCGCTTTCACCATCTCCATCTGGGCCTCGGCCTGGCGGCGGTCCTCGTCGGCGCGGGAGAGGGCGGTCGCCGCCTCGTCGAGCCGCTGCTGGGCGGTGTTGCGTTTCTCGTCGCCGGAGACGAGTCCGTGGAGGCGGTTGTAGGTGAGGAGGGCTTTCTCCGATTCCTCGAGCTTGAGGCGGAGGCCGGCGGCCTGCTCGGTGAGCTGGGCGTGGAAGGCGCGGATGCCGCTGACGCGGCGCTCGATGGAGTCCTCGGAGTATTCCTTGACGAGGGTATTCACGATTGAAGCGGCGAGGGCGGGGTCAGGGTGGAGGAAGGCGATCTCGATGATGCGGGTGTTGCGGGTGGCGGTGACTTCGAGGCGGCCGCGGAACTTGGAGTCGGAGTCGGGGGGGGCGAAGTCGGGCCGTTTTTCGAGGCCGAGGGTGGCGATGACGCGGGTAGCGAGGGCGGGGCCTTCGAGGATCTTGGCCTGGGTCTGGTAGTAGTCGGTATTGAACGCCCAGATGGCGAAGACGTCCTCGGAGTTGCCGAGGCGGGGGGTGGAGCGTTCGATGAGGACGCTGGCGACGGCGCGGTACTGGGGGACCTGGCGGAGGGTGTAGGCGGCGGCGCCGCCGGTGACGAGGACGAGGACGACTAGGAAGGGGAGCCAGCGCTTGCGGAGGATGCGGAGGGGCTCGAGGAGATCGCGGTGCTCCGCGGGCTGGGTGACGGGAGCGGGCGATGGGAGGGAGGTCATGGGTGGAGGTTGATCGTAGCGTGGTGGGGGGGCTAGGGAAAGGGGGAGAGAGGGAAGAAGACGCAAGACGGAAGACGGAAGACGGAAGACGGAGAGCCGCCGAAATCTCAATCAAGGGGGTCAAAACGTTACGTTTCGTAACGTGCCAGGTTACGAAACGTAACACTTTTACAGTGACACAATAGGGCACATAGTAAACCCTTGGATGGCAAGGAGACCCGGAGGGGGTCTTTGGCATGACGATTGCATTGACTCCGTCGATGAGCATGGCGCGGCGGACGGCGGAGTCAGGTAGACTGAGGGCGATGCCCCAGGCCAGGCGGAAGACGCTGCGGGACCTCTATCGGCTCCCCCCGGAGACGCGCGCGGAGCTCATCGATGGAGAGATCCACATGCCGCCTGCACCGAATGCTGATCACCAGGATGCAACGGGGGCGTTGTATGCGGCACTTCGGAGCTTCGCGAAACGCCACGGTGGCAAGACGATGATTGCGCCATACGACGTGCTGCTGCCGACGCGCAGTGTCGTCGAGCCCGACGTTCTTTACGTCCGGCCGTCACAGGTCCGCCTGGTGGGCAGGCGCTTCGAGGGCGTGCCGGACCTGGTTGTCGAGGTGATCTCGCCGGGCTCGCGCGGGCGCGATGGCCTGCTCAAGCGACGGCTCTACGAGCGGAACGGCGTTCCGGAGTACTGGATCGTCGACCCGATCGGCCGATCGGTGACCGTCCTCGTCCTTCGCAGACGGCGCTACGAAACGGCGGCGATTGTTGGAGAGGGCGAGCGCCTCGTCTCGCGGCGGCTGAAGGGGTTCGCGATCGCCGTCAAGAAGGTCTTCGAGGGGTAGGGAAGAGCGGATCGCGAGGAAGCCGATAGCCGGACCCTCAGCGCTGACAGCGAAGAGCCCGTAGCCGGATGGCTCCTCCGCTGGTCGGAGGGCGATCCCCGCCGAAATCTCCGTCAGGGGGTCAAAACCCTTCGACTCGCGCCGCTGACGCGGCGCTCGCTCGGGGCAGGCGTTTCGCGGTCCGCCGTCGCCACCCCGAAAGCCGGCTCCGCCGAAAGCGCCGTGAAGGGGGTCAAAACGTTACGTTTCGTAACGTGCCAAGGTTACGAAACGTAACACTTTTACAGTGACACAATAGGACACATAGTAAACCCTTGGATGGCAAGGAGACCCGGAGGGGGTCTTTGGCCTGACGATTGCATTGACTCCGTCGATGAGCATGGCGCGGCGGACGGCGGGGTCAGGTAGACTGAGGGCGATGCCCCAGGCCAGGCGGAAGACGCTGCGGGACCTCTATCGGCTCCCCCCGGAGACGCGCGCGGAGCTCATCGATGGAGTGATCCACATGCCTCCCGCACCTTCGGGCGACCATCAGGGCGCTGCACTGATCATCGCGGCCGCGTTGCTTCGGTACTCGCGGCGTCATGGAGGCCGCCCCGTGATCGCGCCGTATGACGTTCTTCTGCCGTCAAGAAGCGTCGTGGAGCCCGACGTGTTCTACGTGAGGCGAGAGCGGGTTGACTTGATCCGGAAGCGGTTCGAGGGCGTGCCCGATCTCGTCGTCGAAGTCGTTTCACCCGGTTCGCGAGGGCGGGACGGGCTCCTCAAGCGCCGGCTCTATGAGCGCAACCGGGTCGCTGAATACTGGATCGTCGACCCGATCGGCCGATCGGTGACCGTCCTCGTCCTTCGCGGACGGCGCTACGAAACGGCGGCGATTGTTGGAGAGGGCGAGCGCGTCATCTCGCGCCGCTTGAAGGGCTTCGCGATCGCCGTCAAGACGGTCTTCGAGGGGTAGAGAAGAGCGGATCGCGAGGAAGCCGATAGCCGGACCCGCCGCACTGACAGCGAAGAGCCCGATAGCCGGATGGCTCCTCCGCTGGTCGGAGGGCGATCCCCGCCGAAATCTCCGTCAAGCGGACGCCGGCTTCTTCGAGGCGGGCGAGACGGCGCGGTCGACGCTGCTCGCGGGATTCACCGTGACGGTGGACGAGCTCTTCGGGGGGGCGGTGTAGGGGGCAGCCAGGGCCGTGCCTTGCGCCTGCGCGGCGCCTGAGGGTCGCCGGCTTATTCGCTCCAGACCGTTCGAAGCGGCCGCCCGGCGGCCAGGCGGATCTCGTTGGCCATCGTCTGCATGCGGATCAGCGCGCGGACCTTTTCGGCCATCGGCAGCCTGGCGCGTTCGAGCCGCCAGAGCGCTTTCTCACGAAGCGCCTTCTGAAGAAGCTGTCGTCTACCTGCCACGGAGCACCTTCAAAACGCTCTTGTACTTCTCCGCGAGTTTGTGCCGTTTGAGGACGCCTGCCAGCCGCTTGGAGTCGACCGTGCGTCCGGCGAGGAACTGTCGGATTCGTGGGAGATCCTTGTCAGGCCGCGCAAGACTCACCGCCAGGGCGATCAAGTGTTCTTCCCGGAACACGGACGCGGGCGTTCCGCCGGCGCCGACAGGCCGGTTCACAGCCTGCCTGGCCGCCTCTTCCAGAAGCGGTCCCGCCACGGGAAGAAACTGAACCGGAATGCCCTCGATGATGACCCAGATGCCGCGTCGCTCGGAGTATCCGATCGATTCGAGATAGGCATAGATCGGTTCCAGGCTGGCAATCACCTGGTCAGGCGGGAAATCGACGTAGACGTCCAGGTCCTCGGTCTCGATCGGCTCGATGTAGAACATGGCGCCGAACGCGCCGCCGATGGCGTAGCGGCTCACCACGCGGTCGGAGACCATGCGGTTCAGGACGGCCACGGCCGCTTCGAGGCCCATCCAAATGTTATGACAATGAACGGCTGAAAGGCCAAGAACTGTCGCTGCCAGGACCGCCCGTTTGAGTCGAAAAAGCGGGAGTGCTCTCCTGGCCGGAATGACCCCACCGGGTCGTTCCCGGGTTCCCCGTTTACCCCACCCCCCTTGCGTGTAGAATTGCCGGGCTATGAAACACCTCCCCCTACTGGCCGCCCTCCTTCTCGCCGCGTGCTCGTCCGTGCCGGGGACCAAGCCGAAGGATGAGCCGTACCTCCCCTCGCTCATTCCCGACGCCATGAGCAGCATCGACGACGAAGCGTCGCTCAAGATCCTCAAGGAATGGGAGGAGAAGTACACCAAGGGCTACCCGCTCTACCCGGGCGACCTCATCAAGTTCAGCGTCCTGGGCAACCCCGACCTCACCTTCAGCACGCGGGTCCCGACGGAAGGCTTCATCAACTACCCGCTCGTCGGCAAGCTCCAGCTCCTCGGCCGCACGACGGAGCAGGTGCGCGAGGACCTCCAGAAGCGGCTCGGGCAGGACTACCTCGTCAACCCCGACGTGACGGTGCTCATCGACGAGTACGCGAAGAAGCGCGTCTACGTCCTGGGCAGCGTGAAGTTCCCGAAGGACTACGAGCTGCCGAACGGCCAGATGATCACGCTGCTGCAGTCGATCGCGCTCGCCGGCGGCTTCAACGACGACGCCGAGAAGCACCAGGTCCTCATCTTCCGCAAGCGGTCGGAGACGAGCGCCGAGCGGCTCACGCTCCCCGTGAACACGGTCAACCTCACGATGGGCGGGAAGGGCAAGGACCCGCTGATCATCCCCGACGACGTCGTCTTCATCCCGTCGCGGGAGCAGGTCTTCGTGCTGGGGCAGGTGAACAAGCCGGGCTCGTTCACGATGAAAGCCGACCATCCGGTGACGGTGTCGCAGTCGATCGCCCTCGCGGGCGGGCTGACGCGGCTCTCGGCCGAGCAGGCGGTGAGGCTGATCCGCAAGCAGCAGGACGGGACGAGGAAGACGTACGTGGTCAACGTGGGGCGCGTGCTGGCGGGACACCCCGAGGAGGATGTGCAGCTGCAGCCGGGGGATACGGTGTACGTGCCGGAGTCGATCTTCTAAGCCTCAAGGGAAACACTAGAAGAACAACGGAAACGCGACGGGCGGACCGAACACTGCCAACAGGAGCGAGCACGCGGAAGAAACGCAGAGGAACGCGGAAGAAACGCGGAGGAAACGCAGAGGAAACGCGGACGGACGCGGACGGACGCGGACGGACGCGGACGGACACGGACGGACACGGACGGACACGGACGGACACGGACGGACACGGACGGACACGGAAGAAAGAGCCGCAAGAAGAAGACGCAGAAAAAGGGCCGGGAAGACTGAACGAGTGACGGACACAACTACGACGACGAAGGGCGCGAAGGCGCCCGAGGGGTGGCATCCTCTCGAGGCGTGGCGGATCGTCCGCAAGCGCTGGCTGCCGTTCGTGACGGTGCTGGCGCTGGCGATCGGGGTCGCCTCGGTCGTCACGCTCAAGACGACGCCCGAGTACCGCGCCATCTCGTCGCTGAACATCGAGGGGCAGATCCAGCGGCGGACGAACTTCCAGAACGTCGATTCGTTCGACACGTTCAACCAGGACTACTACCAGACGCAGTACAAGGTCCTGCAGTCGCGGACGATGAGCGAGAAGACGATGACGAAGCTGAAGCTCTGGGAGCGGCCGGAGTTCGGGGGTGAGCGGGACCCCGTCGAGGCGTTCCAGAAGAAGCTCGAGGTCGCGCCGGTGCGGAACAGCCGGATCGTGACGGTCGCGTTCGAGCATCCCGACCCGAAGCTCGCGGCGGAGATCGTCAACGTCCTCGTGCAGGAGTACCGCACCGACAGCGTGAACCGGCGCGTCTCGGCGCTGCGGGAGATCAACAAGCAGCTGCAGAGCGAGTCGGGGGAGCTCCTGGAGAAGCTGGAGCAGGGGGAGAAGACGCTCCAGGACTACAACCAGAAGCACCAGCTCGCGTCGGTCGACGAGAAGCAGAACGTGGCGACGCGGCGGCTGGACGATTCGCTGGTCGCCCTCGCGAAGGTCGAGGAGGAGCTGGCGAGGCTCATCGCCGTCCAGGAGCAGGTGGCGAAGGGGAACGGCGACGTCGAGCGGCTCTTCTCGCTGAAGGGCGTGCTCGATTCGAAGATGGTGCAGGACCTCGTCTCGGAGGAGTCGCGGATCAAGCGGGAGCTGGCGGACCTGCGGAAGCGGTACAAGCCGGAGCATCCGGTGGTCAAGCAGGTGGAGGCGCAGCTCGACGACACGGTGCTGGCGATCAAGCGCGAGGTGCAGCGGGTCGTGTCGAGCATCAATTCGCAGGTGGAGGAGGCGGGGGCGCGGGTGGAGTCGGCGAAGATCCAGCTGGCGGCGCGGAAGCAGGAGAAGCTCGACCTCGACCGGACGATATCGGGGGCGGAGATCCTGAAGCGGTCGCGGGACGGGACGAAGGTCCTGTACGACAGCCTGCTGACGAAGATCAAGGAGAGCGAGGTATCGAGCGCGCTGGAGATCAACAACACGTCGGTGGTGGACGCGGCGATTCCGCCGCGGCTGCCGTCGAGGCCGAACTGGAAGATGAACCTGGGGCTGGGGATCGGGGCGGGGATCCTGCTGGGGATCGGGCTGATCGCGCTGCTGGAGCGGATCGACTCGACGGTGAAGACGCGGGAGGAGATCGAGGAGCTGCTGGGGCTGCCGGTGATCGGGATGGTGCCGGCGGTGGCGGAGAAGGACGGGGCGCCGGAGACGGTGGCGATGCGGGACGCGAAGTCGGGGGCGGCGGAGGCGTTCCGGGCGGTGCGGACGGCGCTGCTGCTGTCGCCGAAGAACGGGGTCGCGCCGAAGCGGGTGCTGGTGACGTCGAGCGGCCCCGGCGAGGGGAAGACGTGCAACTCGCTGAATCTCGCGGCGGCGCTGGCGCAGGCGGGGAAGCGGACGCTGCTGATCGACTGCGACTTTCATCGTCCGCAGATGCACAAGCACCTGGGGCTGTCGAACGAGAAGGGGCTGAGTGACGCGCTGATCGGGAACGGGTCGATCGAGAACTACGTGCAGTCGACGTCGCTGGAGAACCTGCGGGTGATGTCGACGGGGCCGACGCCGCCGAAGCCGTCGGAGCTGCTGGGGATGCCGAAGCTGGCGGAGCGGCTGGCGGAGGCGATGGTGACGTACGACCACATCATCCTGGACACGCCGCCGGTGTGCGCGGTGACGGACGCGGCGGTCATCGCGCCCCATTCGGACGCGGTGGTGCTGATCGTGCAGCCGGGGCTGACCGACCGGGGCGGGGCGAAGCGGACGGTCGAGGTGCTGAGCGGGGTGGGCGTGACGCCGCTGGGGGTGGTGCTGAACAACCTCTCCGGGCCGACGGAGGGGTACAGCTACTATTACCCGAAGTATGGGACAATGAAGAGGGCGTAGTTCGCCGCTAGCGGCGAACTACGGGATGTACGATGTTCGATGTTCGATGTTCGATGTTCGATGTAGGACCCGACCCCGACCCCGACCCGACCCGACCCCGAACCCGACCCCGACCCCGAACCCGAACCCGAACCCGGACCCGAACACGAACCCGAAC
>Ga0247727_10007613_pt1 | contig 20516 bp, 13 predicted proteins | sample WisWelCaveWW1625_FD_202498 | JGI IMG/M metagenome (GOLD analysis project Ga0247727, IMG submission 202498) | Biofilm microbial communities from Wishing Well Cave, Virginia, United States - WW16-25 | ecosystem: Environmental > Aquatic > Deep subsurface > Groundwater > Cave microbial mat | place... | reverse complement strand
GTAGCCGCGACTCTCTGCAGCTCCGCCTTCCTGGTCGTGCGCGCGCCCGACGAGGCTTTGAAGGGGCTCCTCATCGTGTTGACCGGCGTTCCTCTGTACTTCGTGCTGCGCAAGACTCCGGGAGCGGGTGACGCGCGAGAACGATCCGCATGAAGAAGGACAAGTCCGTCGACGAGAAAGCAGTGACGGCTGCGTTTCTTCTAAAGAAGCTGGAGGTCAAGAACTTCAAGAAGGAGCTGCGAGACAAGGCGGCCGGCTCGCGCGTCGTCGGCCTTTCAGGGATGACCTGAACGACCAGCCGCCGCAAGGCTCGTGAGGCCTTGCTCGCCGTCAAGGACGTGATCCATGCTCAGGTCGACGCCGCCAGCAACTCCGTCGCTCTGACGACCAGGACCGCAACCTTGGAAGAAAGCGCCGTCAGGTCGGCTCTCCCGAACGACCTCAAGGTCACGAGCTTCACCAAGCGCAAAGTAGAGTCGTGAGTTGTAAACCCGCCACGAGAGTGGTCGACTCCGACGAGTTCAGACCGTCCTGCCTCGTGTCCCCGTGCGCCATTCACGATGGAAACAGGTGGCGTACTACGCGGTCGGCGGATAAGGCAATCGACTGCGAGTTCCCGCCTTTCTGATGGGCGGTTTCCCGAGGTGGGTTGGCGGAAGGGGACCGGGCGAGCGAGTCGTTCTCGGGGACGTGGCGGTTCATCACATCAGGGGCCTCAGCTTGTCTCGAAGCTCCGCAGGCGGCGTACGCGATATGCTCAAGGCTGTCTTCCCACCTGCACCAGATGCCGGCGGAGTCGCACCAAGGAGAAGGAGACCTTCTGTGAGAGTTTGCTTCCTCCTCCTTCTTCTGGCCTTCGGCTGTGATGTTCGAGATTCGCAAGACCAACCCCTCTCGCAGGTTTCGAAAAAAGGTCCCCTGTCTCGGGATACGAGCAAGATCGGCATCATCCAGGGCACGGCCAAGGAGTTCGTATCGGCTCACCTGGGCAACTCGATCATCGTCCCCCCGGGGGTGTTTGGTCCTTTCGAAGCAGAGGAGCTCGTACTTCCGCTCATGAAGGAGAATGCGCAGCGTTTCGCCGGCAGCACGGTCCTGGAGATCGGCACAGGATCCGGAATCATCAGCCTGTACGCCGCGAAGGTCGGCGCCAGGAAGGTGGTGTCGACGGACATCAGCGAGGACGCGATCCGAGCAGCCGCGGCGAACGCCAAGGGCCTGGGCTTCGATGCGGTGATTGAACAAAGGCTGGTGCCGCCGAGCGACATGTCCGCCTACTCGGTGATCGGTCCAGACGAGTCCTTCGACATCATCATCTCGAATCCACCGTACTCTCTTGATCTCGATGCAGAAGGCAACAATGCAGTCACGGATCGGGGAGATCTGGGACTGTCGATCATTCGCGGCCTGGAGAAGCACTTGAGGCCGCAGGGAGCGGTGATCCTCTTGTACAAATCGATTTTCTACCATCAGGTGATGGTGAAGTTCGCTCGTTACCGTGGCTACGAGGTCCGCAGTCACGTTCCCGAGATCCTGACTCCCTGGGAAGCCGAGACGTTGTTTAATTCGTACCTGGAGAGGCTGTTGGAGTATCAGGGCGTGGACCGCAACGTCTTCCGTTTCGATATGGATACCGACGAGGGGCTGAACCTCCAGAGACCTAAGCTCGACAGGAAGCGGGGGACGACGCCGCTCTTCCCCGGCAACTCCGCGACTCAATACCAAGGTATGATGGTCATCGAGCGACGCAATTGAGCAGGTCTGTTCCGCACGGCCTCTCGGTACCAAGTGGGGAAGCTGTGCCAGTGACCGAGTGGTCTCCGCGGCGGGCCGGTCGTCGACGGATCAAGGGCTCCAGAGAACGGACTCCCAGCTCTGCTCGAGCTCGACTTCGTACCACAGGGAATCCGGCGATGCGGGCAGCGGACTCTCGACTCACTCCCCGGTCCGGGAACCACAATCCCGATGAAGCGCTGCGTGACCTTCCGGTCGCTCGAGGAGGACCCGAGCTACGAACGCTCGGCCGATCGCGCCGCACGGATCAGACTTGTTCAACTGAGGCCCGCCGGATGCTCTGTCGAGGTTTTCCCGAGCTCCGGAAAGGAACCGGGTGAATCCGACGCCGAGTACATCCCCCCATCCCGCGGCCCCGGACCGCCGCCGCCTCGGTCTGTGGAGCGCGGTGGCGCTGGTGGTGGCCAACATGATCGGAACCGGCGTGTTCACCACTTCCGGTTTCGCCCTCCAGGACTTGAAGAGCCGGGAACTGGTCCTCCTGGCGTGGCTGGTCGGAGGCGTCGTCGCCATGGCTGGCGCGTTGAGCTACGGCGCGTTGGCGAGGCGCATGCCGGAATCGGGCGGGGAGTACTTCTTCCTGTCCCGGACCGTGCATCCTTTGGCCGGCTTTCTCGCCGGCTGGGTCTCGCTGCTCGCGGGATTCACGGCTCCGATCGCAGCTGCTGCGCTCGGCCTCCAGGCGTACCTTTGCCCGCTGTTCGGCGAGGGCCTGCAACCGGAGTGGATCGCGACCGGCAGCATCGCCGTCGCGGCTCTCATGCACGGACTGCGCAGTTCGAGGGGCGTCGCCCTGCAGAACCTCGCCGTCGCGCTCAAGGTCGTGCTGATCGGCGGCCTCGTCTGTCTCGGCGCCGCACGAATCGGGGCTCCAGAAGTCGCCCCGCTCGCCGTGGACGACTTCCCGCTCTCGGCCTTCTCCGTGTCGTTGGTCTGGATCTCCTTCGCCTACTCGGGTTGGAACGCCGCGGTGTACGTCGGCGGGGAGATCCGCGACTCCGAGCGGAACTTGAGTCGCTCCCTGTGGCTGGCCACGGCGGCCGTCACGGTCCTCTACCTGGCACTGAACGCCGTGTTCCTCTACGCAGCTCCGATGGATGCCCTCGCGGGCCGGGCCGAAGTGGGAGCGATCGCCGCCGAAGCCCTCGGCGGGACCCGGTTGCGCAACGCCGTGTCGATCCTGGTCGCCCTGGCACTGTTCACCGCGATCTCTTCCATGGTCATGATCGGGCCGCGCGTGTACGCGCGGATGGCCGAGGACGGGCAGTTTCCGCGGATCCTCTCGACCCGAGGAGAAACGCCCGGAGCAGCCGTTGCTCTTCAGGCCGTTCTCGCCGTGGCCGTGGTCTGGCTCAGCGGTCTGCGCGAGCTGCTCGGGCTCATCGGCTTCACCCTGGGCCTCTCGGCAGCGGCCACGGTGATCAGCCTCATTGCGCTGCGCCAGCGGGAAGGTGCCGGCAGAGTCCCGGTACCGGGATACCCCTGGTTGCCGGCGCTGTTCGTAGCCGCGACTCTCTGCAGCTCCGCCTTCCTGGTCGTGCGCGCGCCCGACGAGGCTTTGAAGGGGCTCCTCATCGTGTTGACCGGCGTTCCTCTGTACTTCGTGCTGCGCAAGACTCCGGGAGCGGCTGACGCGAGAGAGAGCGGCACCTAGTGGTCTGATGCAGAGATAAGGTGCCTTTTCCGCCGAGAGATTCGGACCGCAGGCGAGGCGCGCTGCCGATGCAGGTTGAAGAGAAACCTGCTGAGAAGGCGCAACGAAGCCTGCGGTTCGAAGATCCGGCGCAAAAGGTGCCGTATCTCTGCATCAGACCACTAGCCTCATCGCCACAATGCCGCCGAAGTCGCCGATCGGGACGAGCTCGATCAGTCCCTGGGCAAGCGGCAGCGTCGCCTCTGGTTCCGCTACGAGCGGGCAGCGGACGAGCTACGGACGCTGCGCGAGGCGGAGTACTTTCGACGTCGGAGTTGAGCATGGGGTCTCGGTGGAGAGGGCCGAGTCAGTGAGAGCCCGCCGGCAGCCGGTCAAGGCGCTCGCTTCGATCACCGCCTGGCCGGCAACATCGGAATCACCACACGCAGCTCGGGCGGTGCGGAAAACTCGCGACGCGCGACTTCGTAGAAAGGGCTGAAGATTTCGACGATGTAGCTTCCGGACTCGAGCAGGAAGTTGAACCCCGAGCCGTAGGATTGCATGTTTCGGCGTCCGTAATCGACCAGCGGAGCACCACGGGCGTCGAGGATGCGAAAGTGATAGGGGCCGCTGTTTTCTACTCCCTCCACGTCGAACTGCACCGTCATGCCTTCGACGAGGTAGAGCTCGAGGTGAAGCGTGTCATCGACTTCGACCTCCACCTGCTGTGCGACCGGCGCGAAAAGATCGGAGCTTGCGATCACGAATAGCGGGCCCACAGGTGCGTCGCTCAGCTGGAAGCAACCATCGATGGTGGTCGTGTGCGCCATGCTTCCGAAGGGCTCGACGTCTGTGCCGTTCGCGCGTGCGAGGCACACCGAGGCGCCGGAGACCGTCTTGCCGTCCGGTGCCAGAACTACCCCTTCGATTTCGCCTCGGCGCGAGTCCAGGGCGAGCTTGACCGGAGTCTTCTCGGAACCAGTCTTTAGATCCACTTCGGTCCAAGCGGGAATGCGGCCATCGGATCGCGCGCATACGAGGTAGCGATCGGACGGAAGCAACGGAGTCTCGAACCCGTTGCCATCGTTGTCGACTTCCCACTGGTAGCTCTTGAATGCTCCCGGAATCTCGGTTCGCGGGGATCGCTGTGCGCAGAGCTTGTAATGCGTGAGCGGCTCACCGGTCAAGGCGTCGAGGGCCTCGACGAGCAGGGACCCTTTACGAGAATTGCTTGGAATGGCGGCGAGGTCAATCACGAGGTCGGTGCGCTGCTCTAGGTTGATCAGCTCGGCGACTCCGAGCAACACGCGATCGGCCCACAACGCGAGGAACGTGTATTCCGCGTGAAGCAGTGCGATCTCATAGGTGTCCTGGCCGAGATCGATCGATCCCTGCGTTTCCAGGTGCCAGCTGGCATTCGGCATGGATCGCGGATCCTGCCTGAAGCTGCACAACGAGAAACCTCTGATCCATGGAGCGGCACGCAGCTGCTCGGCGAGATGCGCGCGCCGGCCATCTAGGCCGAGGATGTCTCCGCGAATGACGAGCGACGACCGGGGTTTCAGGCGCAGCTCGATCGCGTGTTCGTGTTGCCCTTCGGGAATCTCGACGGTTTGCCCTGCGGGATTGGCCTGGAGATTGGCATCGTCCACGATTACATTCACGTCGAAGAACCGTGCTGCGATGGGCAGGGTACAGAACTCGCCCTGCTCGTCGGTACGAAGATCGATCGATCCACTGACTCGATACCCGTTCGCTACCTTCTCTCCGGGGGAGATGACCATTCGTGCATCCGCCACGGGGGAGGAGTCTGCGTCGAGCACGACTCGCCCGCGCAAGACCACGCCGTCGAGAACGCAGTCGACTTGGCGCTCGGTCGCGATCGGGTCGAGCACAATTCCCTCACAAAAGAAACTGCCGAACTGTGGGTGATGGGCGCCGAATCCCAATCGCCGGCCGGTTTCGATGGCTTCGATGCGATAGCCGCCGGTTGCATCGCTCTGGGCTCGTCGCGGAGCGTTTTCTCCTACTTGCGGCTCGTCTGGATGGCGATGCATCCACCCATAGAACAGCACTGGGGAGGAAAGAAAGCTGTTCGCGGCCACGTCTCCAACGATGATGGTCGCGTCCGGGACCGGAAAGCCGTTGCGGTCCGTGACCGTTCCGAACAAGGATGGAGGCGAATTCGAGATCGTCGGGGCAGGCGCAGGTGGGTCACGGGCGACCTCGAGCTTGATCACCGCCGGTGAAGGGTCAGGTGCCGGGACGTCTCGGGAGAGCTCCGGGAAGGCACCCGAGATCTGCGGCAAAGTTGTCGGAGCGACCTCGGAGTCGGTCGATCGTTTCCACTGCACCACGGCGATCGCGGCCACCGCCATCACCACGACTCCGACGGACCACTTTCCAAGCATCGACATCGCAAGCCCCCCAGTCAGTGTGGCGGCGGTGCCGGTGGTCGCCGTCCTCGCAGTCAATGTCATGTCGTCGAGTTCAAACTTGTGCAACAAGATCAACGCCCACGATTCGCCGAACTCCTTTTGCAAGGGTGCACGCAGACGCTGCAGGGAACGCTTGAGACGAGTGCGAACCGTTTCGATGGGCACACCCTGGCGGTGCGCGATCTCCTCCATGGAAAGGTCTTCGAAAAAGCGCAGCAGCACCGTGGTGCGGTACGGCTCCTTCAACTGAAGCACCATGCCGGTCAATCGATGGTGCAGCTCGGCGCGCTCAACGAGATCGTCCGTCGCCGGCTGCGCGGTGGTCTCACAGGAGTCGGTGCGGCAGCGCCTGCGGCGTTCGTCGTCGCGCCTTTCTCGACGCACCACATTGCCCATCACACGAGCAACCCACGCCCGCAAGTTGCTCGCGTGGGCCGGCGGGTGACGCAGCGCCTGCAACCATGTCTGCTGCTCAACATCAGCGGCATGGTGCTCACCCTTCGTCAACTGACGCGCAAGACGCCGCATCCAGGCCGAATGCCTGAGCAATGCTTCAACAGAGTGTTGGGTGTCCGGGTCCATGAGCCTCTGCAAGGATTCAATCCCTGCGGCCTGGTAAATGGTTCAAGATTCGCCACCTCTCCCAGCGGCGAAGCGTCACGCGCGCGGGCAGCATCCGGCGTGAGCGCTCGCCGATCGACCATTCCGATCCTGGACTTGACCGTGGCTGCGAACGCGTCGGAACAAGAACTTCGGAGACATTCTGAAAACCAGCGCGAGGCGGGTTGAAAGTCCCGCGCGCGGTTCCCGGAGGCCCTCCGGGGAGACCAGTCCTTGACAGACAAATATACGTTTGTAAATATCCAATCCATTCCTGGAGCGCGGGGCCTCGGAGGACGTACTAGGCCTGGACTGGCCAAGGCATGCCCGGAATTCAGCGGAGGCTGATGACGACATGGGTGGACAGGACCTCCCCGATGCGGAGATGGACGTGTTGTCGGTGCTTGTAAGGACAGGTGAAGCCACGGCACGTCAGATCCGCGAAGCGCTCGAGAGGACCCGGCCGCTCAGCCACGGCGCCGTCTGCACTCTGTTGCGCCGCTTGGAAGACAAGAATCTCGTCCATCGTCGCAAGGGTGAGTCGGGAAAGGCCTTCGTCTACCAAGCCCGCGGCAAGCCGCAACACTCCCGGCGCAAGCTGTTCCGGGGTCTGCGCGAGCGCGTGTTCGGCGGCAGCAGCATGGACCTGATCGCCACGCTGTTCGACGCACATCCCCCGACGCGCGAAGAGATCCAGCGACTCGAACAGATGGTCGACGAGCTCAAGGCGCGCCTGCCGCGGAAGGACAAGCCATGAGTCTTGGTGCGTTCGCGGCCGCAATCGAGGACTTCGCTGCAGCCTGGCTCGAGTGGATGGTGCATTCCACCGCGCAGGGGACGCTGGTCGCGCTGGCCGCGTTGCTGCTCGCGCGCGCTCGGACCCTCTTCTCACCGCGCATTCGCCATGCGTTCCTGGTACTGGCAGTGCTGAAGCTGTTCGTTCCGCCGATGCTGGCGTTGCCATCCTCGGCATTTCACCGCTTCGAGTTCGGGTTGCAGTCGTGGAGAGAGCAGGTCGAATCCCCGGGAACGGAGCCAGGCGATTCTGGTTCGCAGCACTTTGAATCCGCCGGTCCAGGCTCGACGACAAGCCCGCTCGAGCCGTTCGTCGTCCCGCCATCGGATTCGCCGGTCGACTCGCGGCCGATCTCGACCGTTGGACCAACCCTCGAGCATGCAGCGATGAACTCGAGTGCTGAGCTCGCCGAGCACCAGGCCCACGGCGGTTCGCTCGCACTCGTCCTTCTGGCGATCTGGCTGGTTGGGATCGGAATCCGATGGCGCAGCTATTCGCAAACGCACGCTGGTCTGCGGCGCCTTCTCGAAGCGGCACGCCCCGTCCGCCACGGCCGATGGTTGGGCCTGGCGCAGCGGCTCGGCCGGGCGTTTGGTCTTGGCCGGACTCCGCGCGTGCTGGTGACGCGTGATGCGCAGGTGCCGTTCGCCTGCGGACTGCGCCGTCCGACGATCGTCGTACCGTCAGCGCTGGTCGGCAGCTCGGCGCTGCGGGACGCAGAGGCACTCCTGGCCCACGAGTTGGCGCACGTGCGCCGGCGTGACCTTTGGATCAACGAGCTTGGCTCGATCGCCGCGATCCTGTTCTGGTTCCAGCCGCTGCTGCCGTGGTTGCGCCGGGAATTGCGCAGCCTGCGCGAGGAGTGCTGCGATGACGAGTTGATCGCGCGCGGTGTGATCGATGCCCGGAGTTACGGCGATTCGCTGCTTTCGATCGCGCGGTACTTGCAGACCCACGCCGCCACGATCCCGGCCGGTGCGGTCTGCATGTCGGATTCCGAGGGCTCGCTCGCGCGGCGGATCCGCCGCGCTCTGGACCCTCGCATCGTGAGGAGAACGAACATGTCGATGAAGTCAAGACTCGCGCTCTTGTGCGTCGCGCTGTGGGTGCTCCCGGGGATCGGTCCCGGTCAGGAAACCGGCCGACCAGGAGTTTCCGGACACAATGAAGAAGGCAACGGAAACGTTGCCACGCAAGCTCCGGAACTGAGTGACCCGAGCGTGGAGGCTCGCGGGCCCGAGGCCTCGTTTCAATTGCCGGCACACGCATCCCTGATGACCGGCCACTTCCCGAACGAACTGGCCCTGCTGGCGAACGCAAGCGACGATCTCTCCGAAGCCTTGCGTCAGGGAGACCTGCGGACCCTGCAGGCCTTTCGCGAGTCGCTCAGCTCGATGATCGAACAGAAGAAGGCGCTGCTCGAGAAGGTGGAGGACGCGCAAGCGCTGCGCGTCTGGATCGAATCGCAGGAGCGACTGCTCGGCAGCGTGAAGAGCGTGATCGCCGCGATGCAGTCGGCGGGCGCTGCGGTGGACCGCACGAGTGAATCCAAGTCGTACCAACCGTTGGTCGGACGCTTCGCATACCAGCCCACGGGGGCCGGTAGTACCGGTCGGGGCCGGATCGAGGGGTCCATTCAGTTCCAGGGTAGCCCCCGATTCGAGGACGAGTCAAAGGCCGGCGCCGGCGAAGGCGACCGCCAATGCCTCGTCTACCTTGCCAACGTCCGCCCGGAGCGTGTCGTGGCGTACACGCTGCGGCCAGCCCGCATCGAGAGCACGGCCACGGCGTTCTTGCCGCGGATCACCGCGGTGATGAGGGGTCAGGAAGTCGAGTTCGTGAACTCCATGGAGGGTCTGACGAACTTTCACATCCTTGCGACGAACAACCCCGAGCTGAACTTTGCGATGCCGCGCAAGGGTACGACCAAGACCGAGCGATTCCACGAACCCGAAATGGCGATCAAGGTGAAGAGCGACGTCGATCCGCGCAAGTGCTGTTACATCGCAGTGATGGAGAATCCCTTTTTCGCGACGACCGACGCCGCAGGCAGCTTCTCGATCTCTGACGTTCCGCCAGGCCGCCACACGCTGATGCTGTGGAACGAGAAGGCGGGGCTCAAGAGCCTGGAATTGGAGGTGTCGGCGGACGTGACTGTAAGTGTCATCCTTTGCGATCCCTCCTCCAGTCCGAAGTGACCTTTCAGCACCTGCGAGACGCCGGCTCCGTTCGTCGATGCCCTGGCTGGTTCGAGAGCACGCGCGCGCTTGATCCGCCCGCGTGCTTCTCAAGCGGCTCCGCGAGTGCTTGAATGTCGAGCGACCCTCGGGGCTGCACTCACTTGGCTTGGCATTCGACTCGATCCGGAAGACTCTTGGCGACCCTGGCGATGGCGCCCAGGGGTAGACCTTCGTGGTTCCCTTGGATGATGCTGACCGGATTCGTTGCGCTGTTGCAATCCTGTCAAGCGCCCCACGACACGGGTGGCGTCACGGCCCCGACTGAGGTGACGCGGCTCGCTGCCGACCTCGCGCCGTTGAAGGACTGGTTTGCGCACGCGCACGGGAACCCACGGGCGCTGGCGCTGCTGTCGCCGACATGAAGCGCGTGCCTCTCCGGCGCGGTCGCGCTGGAGCAAGGGCTGCTGGCCGACGCCGGCGAGGACGTCGCTTTGGCCGTAATCTGGATCGACAGACTGCCTTCGGACGACGAAGGCGCGGCGCGTCGGGCGCATGCACTGCTCGACGATCCCCGCGTGAGCCACTTCCACGACCCCGACCAGCATGCCGGCCGCGCCTGGGCAGAGGTGCTGGGTCTGCGGGACGTTGCCTGGGACGTGTACCTGTTGTTCGATCGCCGGGCGGAGTGGGGCGACACGGTTCCCGTGCCACGCGAGTGGTTCCACCAACTCGGCGATGACCACGCGGACCCTGTGCGTCGACGCACCGGTCATGCGCTGGCACACGCGCTCCATGGAGCTGCGCGGACGGCTGGCTGGCCGGTCGCGCCGGAGGCGCCCGAGGCTGCTCACTGGAACACCGTGTTGGACGCGGCCCTGGCCCGCATGCGAACGGCCGACACGGATGGGGACGGACGCTGCACCGATTGCCGCGCCGCCGCGCGCCGGGTGAGTTCGTGCTCGCTGGGCGGTTGGCGCCGGCTGGTGCTGCGCCAGGAGCACGACGGTCTATTCATGGTTTCGGGCACGGAGCCCGCCGGCGATCCGGAGGGGCGCCGCGAGGTGCGTCTGGTCGTGACCGGGATGCAGTGTCCCGAATGCATGCTGCACGCCGGCGCCGGCGCCCTGTCCGTGAAGGGTGTCGACGAGGTCGAGGTGAGGCTCGACACCGGCGAGATGCGCGTTCTCATCGCCTTGTCAGGAATCGTCAGCGATGACGACGTGGCGACCGTCGTTCGCGCGCAGGGCTTCGGAGTAGAAGTGATCGGGAGGCTGCCATAGCAAGCGCGCGAAGGAAGCCGGTGACTCGAACGCATGCTCGTGAGTCCTCGCCTCTCTCGGACAATCGTCGCTGCGGCCTCTGCGGTAGGAGGAAACAGCTCGTGCAAACCGACTGCTGCGGGAATAGCGCGCGAGCGCCTGCGATACGGCAGGATGAAGGCGCAGCAGGAACGGCTTTCGTCCGACCAAGGGACCTGAAAGTCAGTGATGGAGGCTGCCCGCGTTCACGACCGGCTGAGCATGCCGATCGCTGCAAAGCACGACCAGCAGGTTCGAGACCATGGCGGCCTTTCGTTCATCGTCCAGCTCGACGGTCTTGTTCTGCTTGAGCCTCTCGAGGGCCATCTCCACCATGCCGACGGCGCCGTCCACAATCCTTGTGCGCGCGGCGATGATCGCGGATGCCTGCTGGCGCTGCAGCATCGCGCTCGCAATCTCGGGCGCGTAGGCGAGATGGCTGATCCTCGCTTCGATGACCATCACGCCGGCTTGCGATAGGCGATCTTGAATCTCGCGCTTGAGCTGATCGGCAATCTCGTTCGAGTGGCTTCGCAGGGACATCTGTCCTTCGACGTGAGAGTCGTAGCTGTAGTGGGTGGCCAGGTTGCGGAGCGCGGACTCGCTCTGCACCTTCACGAAATTCTCGTAGGCATCCACGTGGAACAACGCCTCCGCGGAGTCCACGACCTTCCACACCACGACGGCAGCGATTTCAATGGGGTTGCCGTCGTGATCGTTCACCTTGAGTTTCTCGCTCTCGAAGTTGCGCACGCGCAATGATACGCGCTTGGCGACGATGAATGGATTCGCCCACCACAGGCCCGGATCCTTCACCGTGCCGGTGTAGCGGCCAAAGAGGACCAACGCACGGGCCTCGTTCGGGCCTACGATGAAAAACCCAAACAAGCAGATGACGAGCACGAGCAGCGGAAGGATGAGGAGCGATGCAGTGACGGGCCTATGTTGGACGCCCTGGTTCACCATGAGGGTCACGACGCCGGCGATCCCCAATAACATAAACGCCACCATTGGAATCCCCAGAAGCGCCTTGCGTTCGATTTCGCGAATCATCTTTGTCTCCTCCATGTTTGATTTCAAAACAACATCATGCGGCGGAGCGCCTAGGAACATCGACTGCGCGTTCCCACATCCGCGTGCGCGCAGCCCCGCCGAGCGCCTTCTCCAGGAACCCGGCGACCGTCCGGCCTGAATCCGTGAACGCCTTCCTGAGCTGGGCGCGGCTCTTGTCGCGCGACGAGTCTTCGCGGGAGCGCCTGGGCCTCTTGCCCGTCGCGTGGAAGTAGAGCCATCCCAGGCGCACGTCGTTCATGTGCACAAGCTGGCGTGACTCGCCAGGTCTTCACAATCTGGCTTCCCAGGTCAGCGGCGCTCATCTTCCTCCTCGACTCCTCGGGCATCGCATTCTCTCTCTCTTCGCTCCTCTTTGTCCTTCTGTGCTCTGCGCCCTCTGCGCCTCTGCGGTGAATCTTGCCTTTCTCTCTCGTCGTTCGAGTGGGCCTTTCAAGCATTCTCCGTCGACGCCAACTGCCGTTGCCGCCGAACGCCTCGCCTCGCGCACGATCCTCGACAAGAAGAACATGCCTCCGGGCGGCTAGGAGCGCTGGTCGGACATGGGCTCGGGCCACGAGCTGTACTGCGCCGGCCATCTCGTTTGGGTTCACGAGAGAAGCATTCCCTGGAAACTGCCAAAGAAGTAGTGTGGCCAGTCCGAGGATCGGAACGTCGCTCGGACGCCGGCCTGATTTCTCAAGCGGGCAACGCGAGGAGGTAAATGTCATGTACACGGTTGGACTGGAGCTCGCTTGGGCATCGCTGAGGGTTCCGGGGATCTCAAAGTGTTTGCGCCCGAGTTTGATTCTTCTGATTCTGGCGATGCTCGGGCTAGTCACGGATTCTGCTGTCGGCCAGATCACCACGCGCGTGAGCCTCGGTGCTTCGGGGACCCAGGGGAACTCAAACAGTTTCCACCCGTCCATTTCCGCCGACGGGCGCTACGTGGCCTTTTTCAGCTACGCCACCAACCTGGTGCCGGGCGACACCAATGGCTCGTCCGATGTCTTCGTGCACGACCGACAGACCGGCCAGACCACGCGCGTGAGCGTGGATTCTTCGGGGGGCCAAGGCAATGAGCGCAGCCATTACCCGTCCCTCTCCGCCGACGGGCGCTACGTGGCCTTTGACAGCTACGCCACCAACCTGGTGGGCGACACCAATCGGGATTGGGACGTGTTCGTGCACGACCGGCAGACGGGGCAGACGACACGCGTGAGCGTGGATTCTTCGGGGGGCCAAGGCAACAACGGCAGCTTTTGGCCGTCCATCTCCGCTGGCGGGCGTTACGTGGCGTTTTCGAGCTCGGCCACGAACCTGGTGCCGGGCGATACTAACGGGTATCTGGACGTTTTAGTGCACGATCGGCAGACGGGGCAGACCACGCGCGCGAGCGTTTTTGGGGCCCAAGGCAACGGGGACAGCTTGGGACGCTTGTCCATCTCCGCCGACGGTAGCTGCGTGGCCTTCAACAGCTACGCCGACAACCTGGTGCCTGGCGATACCAATGGGGACTGGGACGTTTTCGTGCACGACCGGCAGACGGGACAGACCACCCGCGTGAGCGTGGATGCTTCGGGGGCCCAAGGCAACGGGGGCAGCTATTACCCGTCCATCACCGCCGACGCGCGCTTCGTGGCGTTTGCGAGCGACGCCCCCAACCTGGTGCCAGGCGACACCAACGGGGTTCAAGACGTTTTCGTGCACGACCGACAGACGGGGCGAACCACCCGCGTGAGCGTGGATGCTTCGGGGGCCGAAGGCGACAACGACAGCGCTTACCCGTCCATCACCGCCGACGGCCGCTACGTGGCGTTTTACAGCGACGCCAGCAACCTCGTGCCGGGCGACACCAACTGGTATGTGGATGTTTTCGTGCACGACCGGCAGACGGGGCAAATCACCCGCGTGAGCGTGGATGCTTCGGGGGCCGAGGGCGACGACGACAGCACTTACCCGTCCATCTCCGCCGACGGGCGCTCCGTGGCGTTTTCGAGCCTTGCCACCAACCTGGTGCCGGGCGACACCAACGGATTTGCTGACATTTTCGTCCGCGGTCCCGAGCTTACTCTCGAAGCGGACCCGCTCGTGGTGTCCGGCGGGGATGTGCTCGTGCTGACCACCTACCGAGGCGTCCCTGGCAACGAAGCGTCGCTGTGGGCTGTCGAGGTTGACAGTACTCCGATCTTCACGCTCATCTTTTTGGGGAGCTTCCCGGCGGATGGAAGGTTCGTGGTCTCTGGCATTGTGCCGGGTGGTTTGGCATCCATGGCGCTCACGTTCAGGGGCTACTGCATCGGCCAATCGGGGTCTCTCGAGACAACCAACGACGTCACGGTCTCATTCCAGTAAGCGCTGGAAGGCAAGTGGACCGAGCCGCCGTTGAAGCGGAAGTAGAGGAACAATACATTGGCTTCGATGACCTCCGCGGGGTTCTCTTGCATCTCGGGTTTGCGGAGAGGGTTCGGGGCAGCCACCACCTCTTCTTCAAGACTGGAATCGAGGAACTCATCAACCTGCAGCGGTCTGGAAGCAAGGCGAAGCCGTATCAGGTCAGGCAGCTCCGTGCGGTCATCACGCGATACGGTCTCGGAGGCGACGAATGATCCACAAGTACGAAATCATTATCTACTGGAGCGACGAAGACCAGGCGTTCGTCGCTGAGGTTCCGGAGCTACCGGGATGTGCGGCCCACGGGGACTCCCCGGACGCTGCACTCTTGAGCTGCAAGGACGCGATTGCTCTCTGGATCGACACGGCCAAGGAATCCGGCCGGCCGATACCGGCTCCCAAGGGTCGGCGACTCCGTCTTGCGTGATGGCGCGTGGATGCCCCGTAGAACAAGCCGATCCAGCAGACGGCCTTTGGCCGCGGCTTCTGTGCTCTGCGCCCTCTGCGCCTCTGCGGTGAATCCTGTTTTTCTCGGCTATCGCACCAGGTACACCCCGAACCAGCGCTGGCTGCCGGCGGCGGAGCCTTTGACCTCGAACGTGACGGGCTCGCCGCGCGGCAGGAGGGATTCGTGCACGTCGATCGTCAGGACGCCGGCGCTGTCCTCGGCGTTGTTCTGCATGACGGTGTACGACTGGCGCACAAGGTCGTCCGCGCTCTTCCAGGACTGGTCACTTACGACGACCGGAAACTCGAGGACCTTTCTGCCATCCATCGAGAGCTCGAACGTACCGGCAGGCTGTGACAGGAATCCCATGCCGGCCGCCAGCCGGAAGCGATGGAAGACGTTCCCTTTGAGAGTCGCCGGCACCGGCTCGCTCTTCCATCGCACCTTGCTCGAGCCGTCGGTCTGCCGGCAGTAGTAGAGCGGCCGGTGTCCCATCCAGCTCGGGTACGGCAGCATGTCGAAGGCCGACACGATCTCGGCGCAGCCGCTCGCGCCCTCCGCGACGAAGCGGGCCTTGCTCTCCTCGCCCTGCGCGTCGTTCGTGCTTCCGAGCGGCGAAGGGCCCGTCTGCATGTAGACCAGGAGATCGGCGAGGTCCTGGATCGAGAGTCCCTTCTCCAGCCCTTCCGACATCAAGGAGATGCCGGAGGTCTTGAGCTTCTGCACGTCCTTGCGCAGCAGGCGCTCGGTCACGGCGTTGCCCTGCTTGAGCGTGATCGAGGTTGCGGTCTCCTCCGAGATGATCCCGGAATGCAGAGTTCCGTCCGCGGTGAGAACGGTGTAGCTTTTGTACTGGTCCATCACCGCGGCGTTGGGGTCGAGCACCGCGGTCAACAGGAATGCGGAGCTGCGATCGCTGAGCGCGGCAACGTCGGGCCCGACGTCGAACCCCTGCCCGCGAAACCGATGACAGGTCGCGCACAGCCTGGTGAACAGCTCCGAGCCGCGGGCCGGATCGCCGCTCATGCCGACGACCTCTCGGTACTGCTCGACGACCTCGGCGCGCTTGCCGGGCGCCGTCCTCTCGAGCAACGAGGCCGCGCGCGCCACCACGTCCTCATTTGGATGCTGGACCAGACGGTCGCGCCTCTCCGGGCTCAATTCCTCCAGCGTGATCGTCCCGCTCTCGAAGGCCGCGATCAGGTCGAGCGTCCACTCCCTGCGCGTCAGCAGAAGATCGATGATCGCACCGTGCAACTGCGGGAGGAATCGGGACCAGCGCGACAGGAGCGGCGTCACGAAGCCCTTGGAGTCGAGCCGTGACCAGGCCTCCACCGCAGCCCTTTGAACCTCGATGCCGTTCCTCGGGTCGATCAGCGCGACCAGCAGCTCGACGTCCTCCGGTCGCGACACACCGGGATGGCCGAGCAGGCGAATGGCCGTGACCCTCTCCGATTCCTCGAGGGCCGGATCGTTCCGTGCGGCCGCCCGGAGCAAGGCCGCCGCCGCGTCGCGTTCATCGTTCAGCGCGGCCAGACCTTCGCCATCGATCTCGTCGAGGGTCCAACCCCGGCGCTCGACGGCGAGCAGGAAGTGATCGATCAGGCTCATCCGTTCGAAGCGGCGGAGTCCCCGGGCGGCTCGGAGGATGTTCTGCAGCATCCGCTCCGCGACTCGAATGTCTTCTTTCTGCATCGCCGTCGCGATCAAGGTCTCCACGACTTTCGAGGTCGCGGCATGATCGGGCGCCCGTTGCAGGATGTCCGCGAGCAGCTCCTGAGGAAAACGCACCGACGAGCTCAGCACGGCGGCGCGCAGCCAGGGATCGTCCGGAGACCGTTGCAGGAGATTGCTGAGCGCAGCCGTGGCGCGCGGGTCGTCCCATTCCCCGAGGCTGAAGGCGAGCTCAAGCACGACGCGCGGGCTTCCGTCCGACAGGAGAGCGAGAGCGGCCTCCCAGAACGCGCTGTCTTGCTTGAACGTCTCCTCTCCCAGGCGGAGCGCGTGAAGGCGCACCTCCGGATGTTCGTCCCCGAGTCCTGCCTGAACGTCGTCGAGCCGAAGACCCCCCAATCCTTCAAGCGCGTACAGCGCATGCAGGCGCGCCTGCGGATGCACGCTGGTCGTCGCAATCCTTCGCAACGTCGGCACCACTCCTCGGTCCTGCCGCTCCCAGAGAACTCGATGGACGAGGTCGCGCACGGTCCCGTTGGCCGAGTCCATCGCCTTCGCCAGCTCAACGTTCGAGAGGCGCGAAAAATCGACGGCGGCGCGGGGTCTCTCGCCCTTCTTCACGACCCGGTAGATGCGCCCCATCTTCTCGCCGGCGCGCACGTCGAGCTGCGCAAGACGTTCCTTCGGGATCCAGATCGGGTGCTCGATCACGAAGCGGTACATGTCGGCGACCCACAGGGCCCCGTCGAGGCCGGTCTTCAAGTTGACGGGACGGAACCAGTTGTCCCAGGAGGAGAGGAACTCACGCCGCTCCTCTCCTTCGCCGCGTCTTCCCTTGACCACGATTCCGGTGCGGTCGAGGTCGAGGTGATGGACGAGGTTGTGCACCGGCTCGCAGATGAACGCGTCGCCGAACCATTCCTCGCCCAGCATCGGGTCGCGCAGGATCGCCGGTCCGCACGCCGAAGTCACGCGATTCACGTGACTCAAGTCGTTGAAGCGCGCGAGCGTGCGGCTCGACGGATACAACTGGTTCGAATCCTCGCCCCACACCGCCACGCGCGAGCTCGGCGCCTCCAGGACCGGATTGCGAGCGACGTAGTGGTCTGGAATCGGATAGTGGAACAGCAGGCTGCCGCTGTCGTTGCCGAACCAGTTGCCGAAGTCGTCGCACACGCGGCCGAACTGCGTGACGGAGGACACGGGCTCGACCTCTCCGGTCTCCGGATGGAACCTCAAGTCGCGCCCGCCGATGTCCAGGGTCTCTCCCTTCTTGACGCTGCGCACCGTGCCGCCGAGCAGCCCGTTGGCCGCGTACACCCAGTGGTCGAGCCCGAACTGCAGGCTGTTGACGCGCGCCTGATAGTTGTGCGCCGCAAAACCATCGAGCAGCACCTCGCGTTCGTCGGCCCTGCCGTCGCCGTCCCGGTCGCGCGCGAACAGCACTTCCGGCGCCGCGCACACCAGCAGCCCGTCGCGCCATTCCATCACTCCTGTCGGAAACGGCACGTCTTCCAGGAAGATCGTCGCGGAGTCGTAGCGACCGTCGCCATCCCGGTCGGTGAGGAACTTGATTCGGCCGCCTGGCTCGTAGCCGCCACTCATCCCCTGCGGATAGTCGATCATCTCGACCACCCACAGGCGGCCGTCGAGACCGAATTCGAGCGCGACCGGATCCTCCACCAGCGGCTCGCTCGCGACCAGCTCGACCTCGAGGCCGGGTGCGACCCGGATCGTCTTCCAGGACTCCTGAGGCGAGCGCGGCGGAATGCTCTCGGTGCGCGCGGCATCGTTCAGGAACGAGCGGGGCACGAGCTGCGTGGACGCGCCGAGGATCATCTCCTCGATGTCCGGCTTGAGGCGCGCCGGCCGGTCGTAGTAGATCATCGCTCCTTCGGCCTCGTAGCCGCCCTCGGTGAGGATGCGACGCGACGGGATGTAGCAGGGGACGTCATTGCTGTAGGCGCTCACCCACAGGCGCCGCGGGTCGAGCCGTTGCTTCAGCATCAGCGAGTAGTCGACGACGACCTCGCCCGGCAGGAACACCATCGCGAGCGTGTCGCCGAACGTGAGCGTCTGCACCGGATACGTGAGGTGCGTCTCAAGCGCTTCACCGCGGTCGAGACGGTCGAGATTGCGCCGCGCGTGATGGCCGACGGCCCCCTTGTCCTCGGCGCGCCGTTCCCACTCCTTCCGCGACGGCGGATCCGCGAACGGGAGCTTCAAGGTCTGGACCCTGCCGTGCGGGACAGCGGTGATCCTGGTGACGGGCAGGCCCAGCAGGCGCGCCACTTCGTCGAACACCGCCCTTCCGTGCTGCTTCGCGAAGTCGACGCGCGGATTGGGACAGTACATCGGGTTCGCATCCGCGCCGCAGCCGATTGTCACCAGGCCGACTGCTCCCGCGTGCGCGCGCTCGATCTCCTCGGACGCGTACCCGGCCCAGTCGCCGCAGTGCTTGTTGAACTCTCCGCCGAGGGAAGTGCAGTGGCAGGCGTAGTTCGCCAGAACTGCCGCAAGTCGCCCGTCGATCTCGTGCACGAACAGCACCGGAAGGTCGTGATCGACCGCACCTCCGGGGGAGACGCCAAAGCCCTGATAGGACCCGCTCGCGACCGCCCGCCGATTCATCGCAAAGCTGCATCGCCCCATCGACCAGGACAACTGACGGGCTCGTCGGCCTTCGAGTGCCTTGGCGCCGGCCTCGACCAGCCAGTCTTCGAGCTCGTTCGTGTACCGGTCGATGTGCTGCCGGTGCTCTTCCGGGATCGGCTCACCGAACATGTTCGGCAGGATGCCGCGAAGGAGCGGCGCGCAGTGCGTGTGCGTGCAACACAGGACGAACTGCTCGCGCCTGATTCCGTGCGAATTCAACAGGCGAAGCGCGACTCTCTCGGTCAGCTCGAGCGGAATCGCAGTGTTGTCGACGGTCATCAGAACCGTCGCGCCTTGCTCGTCCGAGCCGATGGCAAGAGCGCGTGCGTACAAGCGCTGCTCGACCCCTTCGCTTTCCTTCCGCCGCCCGCCGTATCCGCACAGACGAATGGGGTATTCGGGCGTCACGTCGACCCGCGCGACGCCGACCTCGAGCGTCGAGCTTGGGACGGGCACCGCGTTTTCGCCTCCGGCGCGGACAGCGCCGATCAGAAGCAGCGCAAGGGTCATCACGGCAGAGGATCGAACCGGGTCTTGAACGTCATTCTTCAAGGGGGTGCGGGCGGAACCAGATCGGGACTGTTGGTGCGATCGCGTCAGTTGGACGGGCCGGGTTTGCGCGGCGGCGGGAGATAGCGGTGGCCGGAGTTGGGGTTGTCGCGGTCGAAGGCGTAGGCCTCGCGGTTGTTGAGGAAGTGCTGTACGTAGTCGATCGGAATCGAGAGGTGCAGTCCCTCGGCAGAGGTGAACGTCAGGCTGTTGACTCCGACGACCTCACCCTTGCGGTTGAACAGCGGTCCGCCGGAATTGCCCGGGTTGATCGCGGCGGTCGTCTGGATGTAGACCAGCCCTTCCAACTGCCGAGTCTTGGTCGACACGATTCCCTCGGACACGGTGCGCTCGAAGCCGTGCGGGGCACCGACGGCAAACACGGTCTCGCCGACCTTGACGTCCTCGATATTCCCCAGGAACACCTTCGTCAGCCGGAAGTCCTTGAGCTCCTCGGGCTCGATCTTGAGCAGCGCGACGTCGACGAAGGGGTTGACGGCCACGATCCGCACCCGCTCGAACACCTTCTTCTCGAGCTGGTCGCTCACCTTGGTGAACACCGTCACCGTCACCTCGACCTCACCCTGGACGACGTGGGCGTTGGTCACGATGAATCCGTCGTCGTGGATGATGAAGCCCGAGCCCAGCCCGTTCGGCGTCTTGACGACGACCACTCCCTCGCCGAAGCGCGCCACCGCCTCCTTCACCGACAGCTCCGCCAGGGCGGCCTGGCTGTAGATCCCCTTCAGGGTCTCCTGCGACGGCGCCGCCCTGGATTCGGCGTCCGTCTTCGACCAGGACAAGATGCTCGAGCGCGGAATCCCCAGGACCGTGAAGCCGAGGTCGACGAACACCTGATCGGGCGATTCCTTCACGACCGTGCCGCGCACCATCGCCCCGTCGGTCAGGCTGAATTCATCCGCCCGCGATTCGCCCGCGACCGTCAGTGAGATGCACGAAAGCCATACCGGAAGACGTCGCCTTTGAGGTCGCATTCCGTGCCGCAG
>Ga0247727_10007612_pt1 | contig 20519 bp, 22 predicted proteins | sample WisWelCaveWW1625_FD_202498 | JGI IMG/M metagenome (GOLD analysis project Ga0247727, IMG submission 202498) | Biofilm microbial communities from Wishing Well Cave, Virginia, United States - WW16-25 | ecosystem: Environmental > Aquatic > Deep subsurface > Groundwater > Cave microbial mat | place... | reverse complement strand
GTTCATTGATGCGTTACCTGGATTGCATGAGCTTATGGTATTGGGAAAGCTCTACGATCTTCTTCGGGGGACCGCAAGTTGTCCTCCGTTCGATCTTGTCGTCTTCGATGGGCCCGCATCTGGCCATATGGCGATCATGCTCAGAGTTCCCGAGGTCACGTTGAAGGCGGTTCGGACAGGACCCGTTCATGACACCACGCAGAAGATTCATTCCCTTCTATCGAATAAGCTTGAAACAGAAATTTTTGTTGTCACCCTCCCGGCCGAACTACCACTCAATGAGGCCAATGAGCTTATGCAGGAGCTTAAGGAACAACTTTTCCTTCCCGTTGGACCACTCCTGATGAATCAGATCGTTCAACCACGGTTTTCAGCGAGGGAAATATCGGCGCTGGAACGTATCGGCAATACCGATCCGATCTGGAAAGAGATTCGGGAGGCCGTCCACATCCGCTTTTCCACGGCGACGGATCAGGCGGCATATCTGGCACTTGCTAGGAGCCAGCATCCTACTGCCTCACTACCATTCGAATTTAGCTTTCACGATCGGCCTCGGGAATTATGTCAATCTATTGCACAACGAATGGTCGGACCATCTGACATTCTCTAGCCGGGGGTTCCCTTATTAGGGCGCAATGGAACAGCTCATCGACAACAAGCGCATCCTGATCTGCTGCGGAAGTGGTGGTGTAGGAAAGACGACGGCAGCTGCTGCAATCGGCGTCAAGGCCGCTCAGCTTGGAAAAAATGTCTTGGTGATAACGATTGATCCCGCCAAAAGGCTAGCAAACGCATTGGGCTTAACTGCGCTCGGGAACGAGCCTCAACTCGTTTCGTTAGGAGAAATCGCCACACCACCGCCGCGGGCTGAGGGTCATCTTTACGCAATGATGCTCGATACGAAGCGTACCTTCGACGAATTAGTTGAACGATATGCGCCCAACGAAGCAATTAGGGTGCAAATCTTTAACAACAGTTTCTATCAACATGTCTCAAATTCGCTGGCGGGTTCAAAAGAGTTTATGGCCATGGAACAACTTCATTTTATTTCGACCCATCATCCTTTTGATCTGATCATACTTGATACTCCTCCGACTCAGCATGCGCTTGATTTTTTGGAAGCTCCACATCGGATGATCTCCCTATTGGAGGGTTCCCTTCTAGATTGGCTGGTCAAACCTTATCTTGTTATGGGGAGAATCGGCCTGGGCATGTTTCGTCGTACCAGCACAAAGCTTTTGAAGTTCCTAGAGGGCATGACGGGGTATGAGCTGTTGCGTGACTTGTCTGATTTCTTTTTGGCCTTTGCAGGCTTATTCAAAGGCTTTAAAGATCGATCTCAACGCATTCTGACTTTGCTGCGGAGTCCGCTCACATCGGTCGTACTGGTTTGCACGCCTGACTCCGGCAGTCTTTCCGAGGTTGGACTCTTTTCGAGCCGTCTCGAAGAGGAGGGACTCAAAATCGATGGACTCATCGTCAATCGTGTTCATCGCGGGGCAGCATCGCATCACTTGCTAGCGCTTCCTGACCACGTGGCAACCCAATTGAAGCTTGGTCCCGATGACAACGTCGATCATCGATCTTTGGCGGATCGTGTCTGGCGTACTTATCAGGATCATCTGGCATTAGTCGAACATGATCATCAAGCCATTGCGTGGACGGCGAGCCGGTTTAGCGTTCCGATCTGGGAGGTTCCTCACTTTCAACGCGATCTGCATTCGCTATTGGATCTGGCGGAATTTGCGAATACGGTTAGTCGGCGTGGGTAACGATTAACCCTAATGTCGCGGCTATAAAAAAAGCTGAAATCAGGAACGTCGCAATTTTGATCAATCGGTAATAGACAATCACGCGTCGATATCGCTTCTCATCCTCGGTTACAGCAGGAATCGTCGTACCGTAGAGCTCTTCGTGCTTGCGCAATTTCTCTAGTAGAAAAGGGTCATCACCCCCTAATGTCGAAAACAAGAGATCGTCAACCCAGTCTTCCGGCGCGAACAGGCGTACAACGAGGGTGCTGATCAGATTAGCCATTGGAATCAATGCCGCGAAAATCAAAACCAATCCCAATAGCTCAAACCAAATCGGCCTTTCCACAGTATCCGTCAAAAGCGGTAGCAGGTAATAGCTCCAAGCGACCAACGCGAGTAGCACCCCCGCGATCAACAGAACGAGAAGGATCGGGAAACTGAGGATAGCCTCCTTGCTGAGACGAAGGAACGAACTCGGTTCAAGAAGCGTGAGTAGAAATCGTCGCAAAATGTCACGATTTGCACGATCCATAGAAATGAATTCACATCCCACAATAGTTGTAGCACTCGTCTGAGAAACCCAAACAGGTTTGACGCGCGCGACTAAATTGCGCTGGTGCCCCACATCGAGCTCGACGTCAAAAGACGCTGGGGGCGCAATATGTCGGTCAACGATGACCATCGCGCCCCCTCGGCCAATGGTAGTAAATTTTCCAGGAATGAGTTCATCCTCCACATGTAGTGTCGCACGTCGATCTGAAATGGAGATACGTTTATATTTTCTTCTGAGCATTAGGGAATGCTGATGGATCGATCGTCAGTTGTCAAGGAAGGCCCGAGGAATTGAACCCAACAACCAGATCGCTAAGACAACTAACAATAGCGACGCTAGCTGAATGAGCCGATAGTAGCTGCGAATTCGTTTGGTGATTTGGTCGCTGGGCGTGGCAGTCTTTGGGATAGTATGCAGGTGATGCTCTTTTTGTTCTGACTTTTCGTGCGAGTACGCGTCTTCGTCTCGACACACGAGTAGCAGCAGGTGATCCAGCCAGTAATTCGGGAGGAACAATCGGACGATCGTCATGCTGATCAATTCAGAAAGTAGAATCGCTGTAACAAGCGCCGGCAACCACCCGGCCGCCGTTGTGAAATCTTGCATGTAGCAAACGGGGAAAAAAGTGCAGTCTATTTTGCTTCGAAACGGGAGCATAGTGCCAATAAGGAGTCCGCCGAGAGCAGCAATCAACCCAATCCCCTGCAATGCCACCCACTTTATCATACGAACCAGCGGATTTTTCTCCAAACGACCAACTAAAAATGTTTGCAGCCGCCGGAGCTCACTCGGCGACATAGCTATAAACTCAATCCCGATCCAGGTCCCATCTCGAGATTCGTCCGCGTGACTCCAAACGACGCTGCCGGTAGCACGAAATGGTTCTTTTGTGCCGATATCGAGCTCTAAATCCAACGGACCTGGCTTTCCGGGTAGACGGTGAGTATGAATCAAAACGCCACCACGCCCGAGGCTGTGAAACGATCCCTTGGTCTCTTTCCCATCACGTCTGACCGTTGCTGGTCGATCGACCGAAATACGATGATAGCGACGTCGTGGCATGGCCGCTCATGCTTCAGTAACCCGTGCATGATGTCAAGCGTCTGATTCAACAGGATTAAGAGGAAGGTAGCAACTGAATGGAAAATCTTCGAGGGGTCGTTACAGAGAGAGCTGTAGCAAACTTGACTACAAACCAAAGCACCCTCTATAGTCTTGTTTGGCTGATAACAGTTATATCTCTCTTAACACGCCGTTCACATGATAGCGACGATTAGGTTCACAGCTCCTTATGGGGTGATGGATGAGAACCTCGCTGGTACTATTGGCGACGTCGGCATTTTTTTTCCTGCCTCTGTTGGGCAACAGCGCCTGTATACGCGCCTCTCGAGCCAATCTACGAGCTGGCCCCGGAACTGACTTCCCCGTCACATGGCGGGTCAAGCGGTTCATGCCGCTAAAACCCCTCTCGATAAGCGGTAACTGGATTCAGGTCGAAGACCTCGACGGGGAACGACACTGGGTTCATCGTCGCCTTCTAACACGCCAGATACGGTGCGCCGTCGTCAGGGTCGACAACACCGCGCTGCTGACCGGTCCGGGCTCAAGCTTCGAACGGGCATTCCTCGATTCTGCGATGCGCTACGAGAGCTTCTATCTACTCGACCAGACGCGGGCGTGGGTAAAACTACAAGATCGACATGGCATTGCCTGGGCACGCCGTCAGCGCCTCTGGATTAAATAGCATAACATACTAATTTAATGGAGATTAAATTTCTGAGGCCAAGCTCGGCGGGAGCTCCCAACCTAGCTAATTGCTGATAACAAGTCAGACGGTAGAATTGACAAAATGATGGGTGAGCAAGACTCGCGGATGGAGATAAGCCGGAGACAAAAATCACCGATAATTTTAAAGGCCCTGCAAATTTTCTCTCTCCGAGCTGTAATGAGTTTATATTGCTCATTTTTTTATTTGTTGAGCTGGCACAAAACTAGCATTTCTGCTTACCAAACGGGAGGATGCCTCAATGCTCATCGATAGCTGGCGTGAAGAGAACCAAACTGAAGGAATTCCGGTAGTCGATGCTGATGCCGTAACCATTATAAAAGCTTTTGGTCGGCCTGAACGGTCGTTTTGCATTAGCCTCACAGTCGATGATGCAACACCAAAACTGATCGACAGAGCCGATTATTATTTCGAAATGCTACAGTTTTCCGCTTCCGTCAACAAATAAACGTGCTTTCGGGCAGGCCAAAATTCCGGTGGATGCCGATAATAGTTGCTGTTACAATCTAAAAGTAATCCAAAAAGTATAACCAACAAACGAATCTATATCGTTAAGGTTCGCCACCTGACGGGGCATTATTACAGGATGTTGGAGCTTAAGACGCCGATTACAGCTCTGGTCGCAACCCGCGACCCTGAAGAGGCGACCCACCTGCGTGAGCTGCTCCAAACGGAGTCCTCTACGCTACGGATCACTTGCGAAACCGTGCCAACCGTGGAAGCAGCGCACCGACGCCTCAGCGAAACGAAAGTCGATGTTGCGCTAATCGATCTCCATCTCTCGGAAGGGAATGGACTCGATACGATCTCATCGATCGCGGAGAAATTTTCATCGATTCCGGTCATCGCTCTCATCGACCAGGCTAACCCCAAGTTAGAGGAGGCCATCTTCAAAGGTGGTGCCCAAGACATCCTAGTAAAATGCACCGCCAATCGCGAGCTCCTGACCCGCGCCGCACGATATGCCGTGCAATACCGACGCACCCGGATTGAACTCGAAGAAACACGCAAGCTTGCGCAGCTCCGCGCAAATTACGACCCACTGACAGGGTTACCGAATCGAGATCTTTTCCATGACCGACTTCTACAGGCGATCGCAACGGCAAAACGCGAACAGCGCCTCGTCGGCGTATTGCTTTTAGATCTCGATCGATTCAAATTGATCAACGACTCACTAAGCCACGTCAACGGAGATCAGGTCCTTAAGGTTGTGTCTGACCGTCTTCGTGCTCTTCTGCGGGAGGTCGACACCGTCGCTCGACTCGGCGGAGATGAATTCGCTGTCATCTTGTCAAACATTCGGTCGGAACGATCGGCAGCAACTGTAGCGAAGAAGATCCTCTATAGTTTGAGCCGTGAATTACTCGTCGAAAATCATCGCCTCTTTGCAACATCGAGCATCGGCATCAGCCTATTCCCTGGTGATGGGGAAGACCCCCAAACGTTGATTCGAAACGCCGAGGTAGCCCTGTACCAGGCAAAAAATGATGGTGGGCATTCCTATCGGTTTTACCATGCGGACATGAACGCAAAAGCTTTCGAACAGATGCTCATGGAAAGTCACTTGCGCGAAGCGATCAAAAACAATGAATTCTTCTTGCATTTTCAACCGCAACTCAACCTTCGGTCCGGTCGTATCATTGGGATGGAGGCGCTCATACGATGGCAAAATCCAACTTATGGGATCGTATCTCCCATGGACTTCATCCCGCTAGCTGAAGAAACTGGTCTGATCGTTCCGATCGGAACCTGGGTCTTACAGACAGCTTGCCAACACACCAAGCAATGGCATGAAGCGGGCTTCAACGACCTTCACGTCGCCGTGAATATTTCAGGTCGTCAATTTCAGGATGAGCTTGAAGAGCGGATTCATGCTGTGGTCGAGACAACCGGACTCGATCCGAGCTTCTTGGAACTTGAGATCACGGAGAGCGTTTTAATGAAAGAGCTGGACAATGCGGCAACCACACTACAAAATTTACACGCGCAAGGTCTTAAGATCTCGATCGATGATTTTGGGACTGGGTATTCGTCCCTTAATTACCTGAAGAAATTTCCAATCGAGAAACTAAAGATCGATCGCACCTTTGTAAAAAACCTGACTGCAGACTCGAGCGATCGTGCGATTACCGAGGCGATCATAGCCATGGCTCGATCGCTCAAGCTCAAAACCGTCGCCGAAGGTGTCGAAACTGAAGCCCACCTCAAAATTCTGCAAGCCCTTAATTGCGACGAAATGCAAGGTTTTTACTTCAGCAAACCACTCGCTGCTCGTGAATTCACCGACCTCCTCTCATCAGGTCGCGATCTGGTAAGCTTGGCGATCTGATATCTGGAGGAAATTTATAGACTGGCGCCGTGAGGACGATTTTGCCGATATCACCGATGAGTCTGCCAGTATCCGCTTACGCAGGTTAACACCAGGATAATTAATCCCGTCTTCTAGAACGATAAATGGCGAGCGGCTATAATATTGGGCACGCGACGAACCCGTTCCAAGACATCTGTCCCGACATCGACGTCCAAATCTACGATATTGTAGCCAATCTTCCCGTTACTTTCGTTCTTAAAAGAATGGATATTGAGACCCGCCTTCCCAATCACATCTGTGATCTGAGCGATCATCTGCGGCACATCGCGATTGACGACCGTAATCCGAGATCGCACGTTATGTGCCGGCTTACCGTCGATCGTTGGGAAATTGACTGAGTTCCGCACAACACCAAATTCCAGAAAGTCTTTCAATTGTAGCACGGCCATCGTCGCACAATTTTCCTCTGCTTCCGCAGTGCTCGCGCCAAGGTGGGGTGTACAGATAACCTTCGGATGATTAAGAAACTTGTGCGTTGGAAAATCGGTCAAATAGGTCTGCACCTGATTTTGATCTAGCGCCTGAATAATGGCCTCCGTATCGACAACTGGCCCTCGCGCAAAGTTCATCACCACAGCGCCCTTTTTCAGCCGGGCAAGGACCTGTGCGCCAATTAATCCCCTTGTCGATTCGTCCAGCGGAACATGAACGGACAAGATGTCTGCCCCATCGATCGCGTCGATTAGACTTTCTGCGATCGTTACGGACGAATATAGTTGGTGAACATTCCTCACGTTTAAATGAGGATCATAGGCAACCGCCGTCATATTCCTAGAGATGGCACCGTTGGCAACAAGCACCCCGATTTTCCCCAACCCGATCACCACCATCCGCTTGCCAGCGATTTCTGATCCCGAAAGTTTACTCTTGCTCGCTTCAATCGTCGCATTGAGCTCCAAGTCGTCCCGTATCGTACGGAGCGAGACGGCGAATTCCAGGCCGTGGTGAATACAGCGAAGGGCAATCCCCAAAACGGTAAATGTTAGCTCGGCCACAGCGTTAGCATTCGCCCCAGGAGTGTTGAAAACGCAGATTCCTAGTTCGCTTGCCTTGTCGACCGTAATGTTGTTAATACCCGCGCCGGCCCGAGCCACGGCAAGCACCCCGGGAAACTCAGCGACGTTTACTTTTGATGATCTTACCAATATTGCATCGGGACGAGGCTCATCCTGTGACACCGAGTATCTCGCCCCGAATAGCGCCAACCCGTTCGGAGAGATATTATTCATCGTTTTAATCTTGTAAGGCATCTACCTGCTCCCTTTTGAGCAATACCACACATTAAGATCGCGGGAGAGGTTTTTAGATCTTCCAAACTGACAAAGCAAGAGAATTACCGGAGTCACGCGGCACGTGACGGTTTCGACGAAAAACCTGCTGAAAAAAACTTCTCAGGCGGGGGAATCGACGATGGAAACCTCAAATAAGGTTTCACCGACTTGCAATTTATCTCCCTGGTTCAGCGGCGCTTCGCCAATGGACTCCCCATTCAATCGGATTCCATTCATACTCTTCAGGTCAACAACCCGTATTCCCGTTTCATCGGATACAATCTTCGCATGGCGTCGGGATACCAACTTATCATTCATTCGTACGGCTGCATCAGCGTCCCTACCGATGATAAATTCTCCCTGTTGTTCGAAGCGATACACGCTTCCTTTGCGTGGGCCTACCAGAACTGTTAGGCAGCATTCCCGTGTCCGCGTTAAATCGGGGACATCGAGCCCAAGTATCGTGTCCTCGCGAGCCGTAGCGTCTGTTCCAAGGTCAACCGTTTCCCAGCTTTGATCCGAATCGTCGCACACCGTGCGTCGAATAACCTCCATTTTTTCCCGCGGGTCGTGCTCGATGGTGATGCCATGTCGGATCACTCGCAGTTCTCCAATTTTTCGCTCCAGCTCGTCGGCCGGCACGATCACCGCCATTGTCGAGATACGGAGCGCAGTAGAAAGCCAATCCTTCGCAGGATCAGTCAGCGGCATCGCCACGCCGATGACCAATAGATTCTGTCCATTTTCCACGACTTTGCGTAATGCAATCATCCGCCATCGTTCGGCAACTTCAATCGGAATAAGCTGTCCAAGGGAATCATTAAGCTGCACCTGCTGAATCGATTCAAAGGGAAGTTGATAGAATTCTGCAATCGCCTGGGCCAATACCAGGGGCGACGCGAACTTTAGGTCAAGCAAACACTTAAGTTCAGAAATTCGATTGTTAAAGGATTCCCGCATCGTAATGACGCGCTGGCGCTGAAGGTCCGTTATGATGCCACGGCTCACAAGCGCCAGCAAGAATCTACCCTGGTCATGCGTCATGTTTCAGGATCCCCATGATCGCGGAGGAAAGTAGCTCCCTTAGAATAGAAACTTCACAGCATCATGGATAAGACGTTGATCGCCGGATCGAAGGCGATTGGTCGATTATCCATCATACAAGACTTTCCAATCGATGGGAATTCCTGTTATCATTTTAACTATTATGTTTGAACCGTTATTTTTCCTGGACTGCATTCAACCCATAAGAAATAGACAAACGACTGCATAGGATGACGCCGATGGTCAATCATCAGTTCATGAAGCGCCGCACCTATTTAATCAACAAACAGTTCCAATTTCGGTACACCTTGCTCTCGTGCATTGTTATTCTGATGATTGCATTCGCTTATGCAGCGATGGCTGTCTACACGACAAATCAGATTATTGGAGACGTGCTCATTTCGGGCAGAGAAACCTCATTGCGGGAAATCTCGATATTACATCTCAAGCAGCTTTTTAAGCTGATGCTTCCGTTCACGGCGGTCATTTTTATCGCCGGTGTTTACTTAACGCACCGGATCGCGGGCCCAGCCTATCGGATCGTGATGGACCTGGGAGAGATCGGGGGTGGTAATCTTAATAAGAGAGTACACCTACGAAAAAACGACGAACTCCATGAAGTTGCGGAAGCCATTAATCAGGCCGTTGCGGATCTCCGGATTTTGGTTCATCACGACCGGAAGCAGATTGAAGCCATTATCCAAGAACTTCAGGAAATCGAGCGGGACGGCAGCCCTTCCTCCCTTACCGGCGTTCAAGAAAAAATTCGCGGATTAACACGCGGGTTCGAACTGGGTACGCCAACCGGTCCCGCCCAGGTTCCCACTCGAGCAATCCATTAAGCGTATCGCTACCGCGCCGTCTCGCAATGCAATAGGGGGAAAAAACATTCAGAGTTCATTTCCACCATGCGAGTAGACACGTGGAAAATTTGGGCTAAGAACGAAACTGCTTTGTGCGCCCATAATTCCTTCGAAATAATCCCGTTCTCGCATGCTGACTGCCATTTGTTACTCGAATTTTGTCATCAATACAAAATTCGTCAGCGCATGCGACACACAACCATTCCCCGCGCAACCGACGAATAGAATGATGATAACATTCAACATCCGGCGTCGTCTTGCCACACTGTTCACATAGCGTCCTCGAATGCATTGCCGACCCTTCTCGGGAAGGATTATCCGAATTTTGGTTAGATCGCTTTTTCTTCTCTCCATCTGGAGGAAGTCGGCGTTGCTTAGGACTACCTTTCTCGAATTCTTTCTTTAACTCCGTAGAAAGAAATCCAGCCCTGATCAACTTGTCACGAAGATCACCCATTGTCCTTTTTACCCGTATCGACAATTTTTTTGTTCGCATCCCAGCGAAGCTGGGGCTATATACCATGCTTTGAATAATAACTCATATCCAATGAGATACGCCATTGTGTCTCTTAAAGGCGGTTCCGGTATCAACGTTGGTGTTTAGGAGTACGAATAACGCCCCATGATAAAGAAAGAATTTGCGATTAGCACCGGCCCACTCGACATCCGCGTCGCGCTGATCGAAGACGGTGTCGTCGCCGAATATTACGTGGAAAGGACCTACGATCGCGGAATCGTTGGGAATATCTACCGCGGAAAGGTTGCGCGTGTGCTTCCTGGAATGGAGGCCGCGTTCATTGATATTGGACTCTCCAAGGCCGCATTTTTGTATGTTGGCGACGTCGAAAAGTCCGCGGAAAACGGCAATGAGGACGTCGAATTCGACGGATCACGGGGTAGCCCAGCCATCAAGGATCTACTCCGCGAAGGCCAAGAAATAATGGTGCAAATCTCGAAGGATGCGATTGGGCAGAAGGGCGCCCGTGTTACGTCACGCATTTCGCTGCCTGGTCGATACCTTGTAGCGCTACCAGGCGATCGCCGCGTCGGTATCTCGCGTAAAATCGCTATTGAGGCGGACCGGGATTACCTCAGAGATCTCTCGCAAAAATTGAAGGAGGATTTCGAGTGTGGATTTATTATCCGCACCGCGTCGGCCGGAAAAATTTCGTATCGTCAACTCAAGACAGAGGGGACATACCTTTCGGGCGTTTGGAAGGAAATCCAGACGCGGTATGCGTCGTCCCGGGCACCCGCGTTGTTGAATGAGGAGTTACGGTTGTCTTTGCGCTGTGTGCGGGATTTTTTTACCGAGGATATCCAGCGCTTAGTCGTCGACTCAAAGGACGAATACGACGAAATTATCCGCTTCATAAAGATGTTTCGACCTAGCCTTCTGAAAAACGTCACTTATTATAAGGGACCCACGCCTCTCTTCGATCAGTACGGCGTCGACGCGGCCATTAATAAAGCCCTCGGACGACGCATTTGGTTGAAGTCGGGTGGCTACATTTTGGTTGACCAAACCGAGGCGCTGACGGCCATTGACGTCAATACGGGCAAATACACTGGGAAGAGGAACCTTGAAGAGACGATTCTAAGAACCAATCTTGAGGCGGTGCGTGAAATCGTCGCTCAGCTTCGCCTGCGAAATATAGGCGGCATTATTGTCATCGATTTCATCGACATGGAGAATTCTGGAAATCGCGATCAGGTATTCACAGCCCTCGAGACGGAACTAAAGAAAGACCGGACAAAGACAACCATTTCGAAGATTTCCGAATTGGGGTTGGTCGAGATGACAAGGAAACGTACGAGTGAGAATCTCAACCAAACATTGTGTGAAGCATGTCCCTATTGTGAGCGGACCGGAACCGTAAAGAGCAAGATGACGGTTTTCTTAGAGGTCTTCCGGCAGATTGAACAAGCGGCGGCCCGTAGTTCGGGGAAGGAAGTCATCGTGCGAGTCCACCCCGGAGTCGCAGAGTATCTCGAATCGGATCCACACGGCCTTGCAGCGCTGCGCAAACGATTGAAGCCATCCATCCGGCTAGAAGCTGCATCCTTATTCCATCAGGAGCAGTTTGAGATCGAGATCATCTAACTTTCTTGGCCTGGTCAATCGTGGCTCGCACTCTCTTTGAGTCAGAAAAAATCTAAAGGATTTTCTGGCGATGACATGCTATAGCTGTTCGTCATGACGATCGGGCTTCATCTAGGCCGTGAGAAACGTACACGGGTGAAAAGTCGTGAAAATAAAAAGGTGCAAGACATGAGCCGGACAACCCCCGAGCGCAATGAAAAACAACCAATTGAGCCAGATAAGCCAAAGCCAAACCCGCAACGATTGGAAAAAGTCTACTCTGAGGCTGGGGAGCCACCGCTGCGGCGTATGGATTGCCGGCATTATCGGGAATGTTTAGATCAGGCTGCATTTAAGCGTTGGCCCTCCTGGTCATGCGAGGGGTGTGAAGCTTATGAACCGGAGACCCCCGAGACCTGGTAAACAGCACTCGACCCCCGATCTATGCAAGCACCTCCTTATTATCATTATCTATATTGCTGGGTGGACAGCTGCGTCAAGCGCGGGGCTGCACCAGGTCGAGCGAGCATTGACAGATCGACCTTTTTTCTCGCATAGTGGGCAGCTGTTTCGCCTGGTTGCGAAAAGTTAGTGCGGTGAGATAAGGAGTCCCGTGCATGTATGCCATCTTAGAAGCGTGCGGTAGGCAATTCAAAGTTTCACAGGGTGATACGATCCGCCTCGATCCTATTCATGCTACGGCTGGGTCAAAGATTCGTTTTAATAAGATCTTGATGGTGGGCGGAGAGAATGCTGTGGTCGGAGCCCCATATTTGCCCGATGTCAGGATCGAAGGTGAAATTGTTGCACACGGTAAAGCGCCCAAAATTGTTGTTTTTAAATTTAAGCGTCGGCAAAACTATCGACGGAAGGCAGGTCATCGCCAGCCGTTCACTGAAGTCAAAATTACCGAAATTTCGACGAATCTATAATCGTATTTACATATTGATAGTAGAGACTCACGGTCATATTGGGAGCGGCATTATGGCACACAAGAAAGCAGGCGGATCTACATCGAACGGTCGTGACAGCCAAGGACAACGTCGCGGCGTGAAAGTATTCGGCGGACAATCCGTGAAGGCTGGTAATATTTTGGTGCGACAGCTGGGCACCAAAATTCATGCAGGGCAAAATGTCGGCCTTGGACGTGACTACACTCTGTTCGCAAAAATCGACGGAACGGTCGTTTACCGGTTCGGGAAAAAAGGTAAGACTCGGGTATCGATTGATCCTAAGCCTATAGTAGCGGCCTAGTTTTCTTGATTCGATGGGTACTTATCATACCCGCAGATACGGTACTGATTCATGCCATAAGTAAAGATGCCCGATGAAGTTCGTAGATCGCACCAAGATTGTCGTTCGCGGAGGAAATGGGGGGAGAGGTGTGGTCTCTTTCCGCGGTCCGAAGCGAAATCCGTGCGGCGGACCGGACGGCGGTGATGGTGGTAATGGCGGGGACGTCGTATTGGTTGCAACGACGAGCCTCGATAGTCTTGAACCATTCTTTTATCAACCCGAATGGCGGGCCGAAGCAGGCGTCAATGGCGCTCGCCAAATGAAAAAAGGGCGCGATGGTCGCGCACTGGTTGTTGAGGTCCCTGTTGGAACCATGGTTCGAGGTGGCGACGGCCAACCGATCGTAGATCTCAACCAACATGGCCAGCGATTCGTCGTAGCTAAAGGTGGGCGAGGGGGTAGAGGTAATTACTTTTTCGTTTCCTCGACCAATCGATCTCCTCGGGGCACGCGTTCACCGGGGCCCGGTGAACGCATCGAACTATTTTTTGACCTCACTCTCGTGATCGATGTTGCGTTAATTGGGCCCACGAAGGGGGGAAAATCGACTCTCCTTAACCGCCTAACCCGTGCGCATGCAAAAGTGGCTGATTACCCCTATACGACAGATCAGCCGGTTTTAGGTGTCATACCCGCGAACGAGAACTTTGCATCTGCCATAACGATTGCCGAGCTCCCTTCTATTCATCCTTCTCGCGATCGAAATCGTTTCCTCCACCACAGCTCGCGGGCGAGCCACATTATCATGGTTCTTGATGCTTCGCGTGACCCGAAGCAGTTGATTGCCGATTTTCATCGATGTTTCAGCGAGCTGCGCCTACATCAACCGAAGACCGAGACACCGGTGCTGATGGTCCTGAATAAGCATGATTGCTGTAGCCTAACTCGGGCTCAGTGTCGGCGACAATTCTCGCGGCACACAAAAATTCCAGCGTCATCAATTTTCGTGATGTCCGGTCGACAGGACACAGATTTGGATGACCTATTGGCAGCGTTACGTGCCCCATTAGTTAAACCGGCCGCTCCCGAGGTGTTACAGGAAAATAACCCGTTGAACTGGTTCGAAGCAAGGATGCAGCCTATCTCCCCTTAGCGCGTCAGACGGCCTATGACAAAATTCAACCATACCTCCATCCCCACAGCACGCTTAATCAGCTTTACGCTATTGATCTTACTGAGCACAAAAGCGATTGCGTCTACTCCCTATACGATTGCCTTACCAGATCAAGGTACTCCCGACCGTCACCAGTCGGAATTTATACGCGGCCTCCTTAACGAACCGGTCAGTGTATGGTTCTCACGTTACAAGACATTGCAGATGCGAGAAGTGCGTGAAATGGCAGTTGGCGAAGCATTGGGGGCCAACACCACCAGCCATGCCGCTCGGCTTGAACAAACGATCACGCGAACGATCGACAAGTTATCGATTTCTCGCGAAGATGATCAATTGACGACCCATTTTTCAATCTCCGTCGACCTTGCAAATACGGGACAATTGATGACTGAACTTGAAACCGCTGATCACCTCTGGAAAGAACTCTGGAGGATGGTGCGAAAAACCGTATCCATCACGCAAATTGAAAAAGACGAGCGCTCCGAGCGATACCGATGCCGTCTTGCTTTAAGACCAGACATCCGCCTCGATTCATCATCAATTTTTTCAGCTATCAACTCTTTAAGCGGAGAAGTCGAGCTTGATCTCGTCCATCGAGTGATTACTCAAATCGATCTTATCGTTTTGGGATCGGGGGCAGCATCGTATGCCACCCCGATCCGAATACACTTCCAGCGCTCCGTGAAAGCCGGATAATCAATAATCAGATAGGAGATAAGCAAGGTGAACCCCCGAAAAATCAATTTCAATCCCGGCCCGGGCGCTCTTCCACTATCAGTTCTCGAAAAGGCTCGTGACCAATTGGTTTCCTATCACAACACGGGTATGTCGATCTTGGAAATGAGCCACCGCTCCAAGGAATTCGAGGAGATCTTGGACGGCGCCAAGAGACGGTTGCGCTCGTTACTCAAGATTTCTGAGCAGTATGACATTCTTTTCCTCCAAGGGGGGGCGACACACCAATTTGTAATGATTCCGCTCAATTTCGCCTCTACTGACAGACCAGGCGCTTATATCATAACCGGCGCTTGGGCGAAAAAGGCATATAAGGAAGCAAAAATCTTGAGTCGCGGTGTCGTGGCGGCATCAACGGAATCGGAAAAATTTGTCCGAATTCCAAAAGAAGAAGAGATTCGGGTCCCCCCAAACGCAGCCTATCTGCATATTACGTCCAATAACACCATCTTTGGCACGCAGTATGAGTCGTTCCCTCAGACTAGCTCGGTCCCGCTGATCGCTGATATGTCTTCCGATATTATGTCTCGCGAGATCGATGTGAATCGATTCGGACTGATCTACGCGGGCGCACAAAAAAACCTCGGGCCGGCCGGTGTAACCGTTGTCATCGTTCGAAAGGATTTAATCCAAAGGATCGATGAAACGATTTCGACGCCGCTACGCTATCAAACCCACGCCGCTGAGAACTCGCTGTATAACACGCCCCCAACCTTTTCTATCTACATGGTCGATCTCTACCTCGAATGGCTCGAGTCCTATGGCGGTGTCAGTGCAATGGAACATACAAATAACAATAAGGCCCAAATCATCTACGCCTTGCTCGATCGTTTTCCAGAATTTTACCGTGGAACCGTCGACGAAGATCACCGCTCTCGCATGAATATCACTTTCCGGTTGCCGTCGGAGGAGCTTGAAGCGTTATTCTTAGCAGAATCGAAGAAGAGTGGTTTTGTTGGCCTGAAGGGACATCGCTCAGTTGGGGGCATCCGTGTTTCGCTTTACAATGCTATTACGCGGAACGAGACAACGAAGCTTGCCGAATTCATGAAGGTCTTTTGCGAACAGCACGGATGAGCAGTCGCCAAGAATCGGCACGACGCGCCGTCATGGATTGTGTCATTATATCGAATGCGTCACGCAGTCAGATTTATCTCGATACATCTGGTATTGTACGGATTAAATTGATCGCCCCGCCGATCGACGGCAGGGCGAATCGTTGTCTCATCGAATTCCTAACCGAACAGCTGAATCTCAAACGCTCGCAAATAACAATTCTTGCCGGTTTACGCTCACGACGTAAGCGAATCGCCATCAGCGGTATCTCGGCCGACGAGCTTAAGCATCGGCTTACGCAGCTGACGACAGCAGACGCTCGACATTGATGTCATGTTTCTTGATCAGACGATGGAACGAGCGTCGATCGATCTGTACGTCACGAGCCGCCTTCGAAATATTGCCTCGGGTTCGCACAAGCGCTTGAGCCAAAAATTCTCGCTCAAACGAGCGAACCAGACGCCGTTTCGCCTCGCGGAAGGTTAAGCACCCTTCACTAACCCCACGCTCTTCGGTTAATACTTCATTCATCAGCTTGCCAAGTTGATCAGCCTCTACGGCATGCATCGCATCTGACGAACGAACCTCTTGAATCATACTCTCTACCATTGTACTACCTCCTCTCCAACATCTCTGACCCGTTTACTTGAGCAATGTTCATACCAACTACCTTGTGGTATCAGGGCTCAATAATAATAGGAGGTTAGCCATCAATAACCTGTTTTTGGCCGTGCCGAAATAGGGTGTGGCGCCCCCAAGCCACATGTCGTTTAGCCCTCTATGGTGTCAACAGGCGCTATCGGGGTTTCGCAGAAATCACCTTCGCCGTGCGACGACAACACCATCACGAATCGGCAATAATATCGCTTCAAATTGGGGGTGTGCAAAAATCGTTTGGTTAAACTGTACCACGCCATCGATCGCAGGATCCGTTGAGCCAACGCGGACCACACTGCCATACCAGAGTGCATTGTCCGTGATAAAAAGACCGCCAGGTCTTAACCGGGCAGCCGCGGGCTCAATCACAGTCGGATAATCGCGTTTATCGATATCGTTGAAGATGATATCGAACTTGCCGGTTGCTCCGGACAGATACGCGACTCCATCACCGGTGATGAATTGTAGCTGTGACAAACGGTTAGCTTTCTCCAACAATCGCTTCGCCTCCTTGAGGTTCCCCGCCGAATGATCCGTTAGGGTGATCTCGCCGTCCGCTCCCAAAGCCGAGCAAAACCAAAAGGCGGAATAGCCAAATCCTGAGCCCAATTCCAGAACACGTTTGGCATTCGCGCTCCGAACAAGCCAAGCCAATAGCCGTCCGACTTGAGGTCCGACGATCGGAAATTGCCTTCGCTTGGCGAGCTGCTCCATTTCAATCTGCACGTCATGCTCGACGGGATAAAGCGACTCGATATATTGATTAATCAAACTCGATACAATTTCCACAGCTTGTTCCTCCACCGCCGAAGAACTCCCTAACTAATCACGCCCGTGATAAAGATTGCAGCCGCGCTCCGTTAAGGATTATATAGGTGGAGGCGTTTGACAACCAGCGTAACAATGCTCGATTCACATTCTATTCAGTTCTATCGATGCCGTAGGTTATTTCGGGAGTGCTCTCCTTGAAACCAAATCGTTATGTAGCGCAAGTCGTCTGCAGCGGCTTGCTTTCTGTATTACCGGTTTACGCATCCGATTCATTGTCGCTCACACAAAGAACGTTGGAGAACGGCCTGTCCGTCTACCTTCAGCCTGATCCGTCAACGCCGATTGTGAATGTTCAGGTCTGGTACCATGTTGGTTCAAAAAATGAAACGCCGGATCGTCGGGGCATCGCTCATCTCTTTGAACACATGATGTTCAAAGGGACAAAAAATATCGGCCCTGAGGAACATTCGCAATTGATTCATTCAGTAGGGGGACAAGATAACGCCTATACCACGGAAGACGTAACGGTCTATTACGAGACGGTTCCCTCAACGCGCCTCCATTTAGCGCTAAGCCTCGAAGCGGAGCGTATGCATCTGCTAGACCTGACACAAGCAACGCTTGATTCCGAGCGAGAAGTGGTTAAAGAGGAAAAGCGATTGCGTATCGATAATAACCCTATTCTCAAGACTATTGAACGCTTTCGACAACTGGTGTTTAAGGTCCATCCGTATGCCTGGACGCCCGCAGGCTATATTGAGGACCTCGACCTAATTACCCTCGATGACTGCAAAAGATTTTACCAAACCTACTACCAGCCGAGAAATGCGACATTGATTATTACGGGTGACATTCGTCTGAATGAAACGTTCCTAATGGTCGAAAAATATTTCGGCCATATCCCAGGACATCCTTTACCAACCGTGAAAATCCCAACTGAGCCTTCACAGCGACGTCTGCGTGAAGAAATACTGCGCCTCCCAGCGCAGCTTCCGGTCGTCGTTATGGGGTACCGAATACCGGGAATACGCGATCCGGCTATTCCCAACCTAGAGATTATTGACCGGATTTTGAGCGGCGGCGACTCTTCTCGTCTCGTTCAGCGCCTCGTCAAGCGGGATCGACTCGCTGTGACGGTCGGAGCATTTGTCGAAGGGATGGAGGACCCAGGAATTTACATCGTTTATGCAGTTTCTGCACCGGGTACCGATATGACCCGCGTTCGAACCGCGATCATCGAGGAGATCAACCAGCTCGGCCTAAAATCGGTTGTCGCTCGAGAAGTTGAAGCGGCGAAAAATCAACTTACCGATCGGCATATTCGATCGATGGAACCTGTCAGCGGCAAGGGCCAAGGCCTTGGAGAAGCGATCGTTCTGCATCATAATTTGTCGAGCTTCCTGAATGTCACCGAACGCTATCGCATGGTAACACCGGGATCCATCGCTCGAACGACTCGTCAATACCTAACGAGGAATCGGCTGTCTGTCGTCACACTTCTACCCACCCATCGCAAGTGAGAAGAGCCCGATGAAAACACGGTCGGTGATTTTATTGTCGACGTTGATCTCTGGATTCGCGACGGCCCAAGACTTTCCTCTACCTCAAATCGATTATCAGCGACTTAACAACGGTCTGTCGGTCATTATCGTGACACATCGCGAACAACCGGTGATCAATTTTGATCTATTGATTCAAGTTGGCGATGAGATCGATCCCCCACAAAAGACCGGCCGATCATCACTGATGGCCGCCGTCATCACCAAGGCTACGGAGCGATTCAGCTCCCTCGAACTTTCGCAAAAGCTAGACTATGTGGGCAGCACGCTGGAAGCCGCGTCTAGTAGCCATACTTTTCGACTTAAAGGTGATTCGTTACTCGCTCATGTTCAGGTGCTTCTCGATATTTTCCCTGAGGTTCTTCTACATCCTACCTTTCCAGTGGACGAGATCGAAATTGAGCGCGAGCGAGCAATCACAGACACCAAGGCTAACTTCGACTCCCCACACCTCTTGGCTAGCCTTTATTTGCGACGCCTTATTTTTTCAGCCAGGACGCCTTATGGACGTTATCCGAGTGAACGGACGATAAAGGCGATTACCCGAGAAGATCTGCTGTTGGTTCATCAACAGATTCAGGCTCCGCAAGGGGCTATTTTGGTGATCAGCGGCGACGTTTCCCCTCAGGACGGATTACGTTGGGCAAACGAAATGTTCGGCCGTTGGAAGGAAAGTCAACGATCGCTACCCAAAACCAATGAACCACTTGTTACGGATAAGAGACGGCTGATTATTGTCGACAAACCGGATTTGACCCAGTCGACAATTCATATCGGTCACAGCAGCATCCGCCGAAGCGATCCGGTCTACCCAACTCTACAGGTCCTAAGTCAAATCTTCGGCGGAGGTGGATTTTCGTCGCGGCTGATGAAGACGTTGCGATCGGACGGCGGGAAAACGTATGGCGTCGCTAGCCGTTACGTCTCGATGCTAAAAGCCGGAACATTCGGGATTTCACTTACGACGAGGAACGCTGAAACGAAAAACTGCCTCGATTTGATCTTTTCTGAAATCGATAAGATTCGCCAACGAGGTGCGACGGAAGAAGAGGTCGACGACGCCAAACGTTATCTGATCGGATCATATCCAATGGAACTTGAAGCCCCCGGGCAGATCGCTGATCGGTTGCTTTATAATTTAAGCTTCGGGCTAGGTATCGACTACCTCCGAATTCTTCCCCAACAAATTGGAGCAGTAACCCAAATTCAAGTCAACCAAGCGGCAAAGCAATATATAAGACCCGATGCGGCGACGATTATTGTCGTAGGTAATGCTAAAGAAATCCGCCCCCTGCTTCGAGAGTATGGGGCGCCCACCGTTATCGACTACCAAACCCCTCTCGATTAACGACGCGAGCAGTTTCGAATTCGGACTGGACTGTTCGAAAATCGGTCGGTCAGCGCGGCAAGGGGCTCTAAACGTCCGGCGGCCCCCTTTGACATCAACTCCCCGCTAAAGCCCCGGGAAAGCCGACGCATTGGGAAAGCCATCTCTGCAAGGACATGGCATCCCGTTTGCTTAGTGACCTGACGGATCTGACGCTCACGTCCGATCACGGGACCATACTAACCCGCTTAATAGAGGAGAATGATCGATGAAACATCT
>Ga0247727_10007611_pt1 | contig 20523 bp, 21 predicted proteins | sample WisWelCaveWW1625_FD_202498 | JGI IMG/M metagenome (GOLD analysis project Ga0247727, IMG submission 202498) | Biofilm microbial communities from Wishing Well Cave, Virginia, United States - WW16-25 | ecosystem: Environmental > Aquatic > Deep subsurface > Groundwater > Cave microbial mat | place... | reverse complement strand
TGCCAACGCGTGGCGAACTCTTTCCACTTCGACATTTCGTGGAAATCCTCGTAACGCCGCCCGCTCAGACAAGCCACGCGCAGCCGCGAGACGCCCAATTCGCGCGCCGCCGCCGCGATTTTCGCGAACTCGTCCTCGCTTTCGAGCGACCGCGCCCTCACGGCAAACTCCATAAACATCTCTTTCGTTTCGAGCTGGGCGCGAATGCGTTTCAGGTAATCGGCGTCGGTCGAAGCCAGTTGCGAAAAATCCATCTGGCATCCGTCGCCGCCGAAAGACTGACAGAGGTCAATGAATTTTTCCGCCGGGATCGCCGGGCCTTGGGCGCCTGCGGCTTCGCGCGCCTGCCGCATTCGGATCGGGAACGAGGTGTAAGCGATGCCGTAGCTTTTCATTGCGGACTTGGCGGCAGGTTCGATAAACGATGTTGCCGCCATCGCGGAAACAGAATAGAGAAATTCGCGGCGCGTAGTCATTTGGAAGCTCCGTTGTTTTATGAGTTGAGTGATGGGATTTCTCTGCTCCGTAGGAGCGCAATGTTTATAGCCGCAATGATGCAAATGCTCTTCAGCTCCGTCAGGAGCGGCATCTGCGCGCGACCAGATGCCGCTCCTGACGGAGCTACGGGATAATTCCATCCGCGATCTATAAACATTGCGCTCCTACCGGAGCGATGATGCGCATATCTTCCAGCGTTAAACCCTCGGCAACACAGCCTTCAATTCACGATCCCACGGCGAGCGATATTCTTTGACCAGCAGCTTCGACGCTTCGCGGTCGCCGACGACCTCCTCCTTCGCGTCATCCCAGCGAACAGTGCGACCAAGCTTCATCGCAATGTTGGCCAGGTGGCAGGCAATCGAAGTCTTGTGCCCGCCCTCGACATCCGAGATCGGTTGCTGGCGCGACTTGATGCATTCGAGGAAGTTGCGGACGTGCGGCACGAATTGATCGCGCACCTGCTCGAATCCGTCTTTCTTCATTGCTGTGGTGCGCGGCTGCGGCGCGGAGGGCGCTCTTCGCGGCTCGGTGAAGCGTGGAATCTGATCTTCGGCTGGCACGGCCATATCGGGGATGACTTCAAAACCGCTGCGGTCGAGCCGCAGCGATCCTTTCGTCCCACAAAACAGCAGGCTGCCTCCGCGGACCGCCGAGCTGACCTCGCTGTTCGACCAGTTCAGGATGAAGCCGGGATACTCGAAGATCGTTTCCATCACATCCGCCGTCTCGCCGAAACCTTTGAGCGAATATCGCCCGCCGAACGACGCGACCTTCGCTGGCATCGCGCGCATCGCCCACTGCGCGATGTCAATGTTATGCGAAAGCAGGTTCGTGGTCTGCCCGCCCGAATAATCCCAGAACCAGCGGAAGTGGTAGATGCAGCGATTCTCGTCGAACGCCCGCTGTGGCGCCGGGCCGAGCCACATCTGCCAATCCACCTCGGACAGCCTCTGCTCGCCAACCGGCTTGGTGAATCCGGGCGAGATGTTGCGGAAGCTGGCGATGCGGATGTTGCGCACTTCGCCGATGTGCCCGTTGCGAATCAACTCGACGCATTGTTTGTATTGCTCGCCCGAACGTTGCTGTGTACCGCATTGCACCACGCGTTTGTAATGCTTCGCCGCGTCTACCATCCAGCGGCCTTCGCGGACGAAGAGCGTCATCGGCTTTTCGACGTAAACGTCTTTGCCCGCCGCGCACGCCAGGATGGTCAACAGCGCGTGCCAATGATCGGGAGTCGAAACGACCACGGCGTCAATGTCCTTGCGGTCGTACATCCGGCGAAAGTCCTTGAAGCCTTCGGCCTTCTTGCCGGACTTTTCTTCCACGGTTGAGACGCCTTCGCGCAAACGCGGTTCGTAGACTTCGCAGATGGCCGCGACCTCGACGTCCGGTTGAGCCAGAAAATCCAGCAGATGGCGTTTGCCGATCAACCCGATGCCGATGAAGCCGGCGCGAACTCGGTCATTCGCGCCGAGAATGTTTCGATACGCCGCCGCGCTGATCGCGCCCGCGCCAGCGGCCTTCAGAAAGCTTCGACGATCTTTCATCGCATTTTCCTCCTGATTGTAGCGCGATGATCCACTTGATGTTGGCAGATTGCTGCTGCGCGACCTGCCGATTATCAGAGGCTCGGTCGTGAGAGCGAATGATCGCCCGATAAGTCAGCCGATCACCCGACCGCCCGATCCTCATTTCGACGCCGTGGTTTTCGGCCCCGCGTTCTTCACATATTTATCCGCCCAGTTGACCATCTCGGCCAGCGTGTGCAGCACCGACTCGCGCGCCGCGTAACCGTGCGCCTCATACGGAAGCGTCACATACCGCACCGTCGCGCCGTGGCCTTTGAGCGCCATATAGAGCCGCTCGCTCTGGATTGGGAACGTGCCCGAGTTGTCATCCGCTTCGCCGTGGATGAGCAGGATCGGCTCGTTGATCTTGTTCGCGTACCAGAACGGCGACATCCTGGCGTAGATGTCCGGTATCTCCCAGAACGTGCGCCGCTCGGCCTGGAATCCGAACGGTGTGAGCGTGCGGTTGTACGCGCCGCTGCGCGCAATGCCGGCGCGGAACAGGTCGGAGTGCGCCAACAGATTGGCCGTCATAAAAGCACCGTAGCTGTGGCCGCCCACGCCGATGCGATCGCGGTCGGCGACGCCCATCTCGACAACCTTATTGACTGCGGCTTCGGCGCTCGCGACCAACTGCTCGACGTAGGTATCGTTGGCCGTCTCGCCCGCACCCACGATCGGCATGGTCGGGTTGTCGAAGATCGCGTAGCCCTGGGTCAGCAGAAACAGGTGCGACGTGCCGCCCACGCGGGTGAAGCGGTAGGGCGAGCCTGAGACCTGGCTGGCCGTGTCCGTGTCGGTGAACTCGCGCGGGTAGGCCCACATCACCAGCGGCAGCCGCTCGCCTCGCTTGTAGCCGGGCGGCAGGTAGAGCGTGCCCGACAGCTTCACGCCGTCCTTGCGCTGGTAAGTGACGAACTGCTTTTCGACGCCGGCGAACTGCGGCGCGGGGTCTTTGAACTGCGTGATGGCGCGCTTGGTCGCGGCGGCCAGGTCGCGCACGTAGTAGTTCGGCGGATCGGTCAGCGTCTCGTACTCGGTGAGCAGCGTCTTCGCGTCGTCATCGAGCGGTGCGACGACCGACTCGTAGGCCTTCTCGGCGGCGCGGAAGAGCCGCTCGGTCTTGAGCGTCTTCAGGTCGAGCCGGTCCAGGAAGGGCCGGTCGCCATCGGGCGAAGCGCCCTGCCCGCTCAGATAGATGGAGTCACCGCGCTGGATGATCAGGCCCCCGCCGCCGCCAAAACCTCCGAAACCGCCTCCGCCACCGCGTCCGCCGCCACCTCCGCCGCCGTCTCTTTTGACAACGGGCGTGCCGGGATTGTTATAAGCATCCTGCTGTCTGCGCTCCCAGAGCTTGCGCGGCTGCGCGCCGGCTTCGAGAATCCACGTCCGGATGCGGCGCGTCGCGCGGTCGGATTCGCTGAGCAGCGCAATTCCCTTCTCGGTGTACGACAGACCGCCGAAGCGCCATTCGGTCTTGGCGACTTCGACTGGCTCGCCTGAAAACGGCGCGGCAAGCGCGACTGCACGGTCGCGGAACGGCACATTGTTCCTCGGATTTCCGCCGTCGAGCGCTTCGACCCAGGTGATGGTCGCCGCCTTGTCGGGGCGCCAGCGAACCCCGCGCGGCCCGGTCTGCACGCCGTTGATGGGGATGCCTTCGCTCGACGGCACGTCGGCGATCTTCCTGACAACCTCGCCACGGCGGTTCCAGACCTCTACGTCGCTGGGGAACCCGCCCATCGGCACGAGCCGCGAGAACGGCCGCTTGATGCGCGACACCAGGATGTACTCGCCGCCCGGCGAGGCCGTGACGCTCTCCAAAATCCCTGGCTTGCCGACGAGCGTCTTGCGCCCGGTGGCGCTGTCAATCGTTGCGAGTTGGCTGGTGAAGTAATGCTCGAACAACCCCTCGTCGTGATTGGTCTTGATCAGGTCCTGCACGGTCGCGGCGGGCGCCGCCTTGCCGTGGTTCTCCTGGATGTTGGGGCCGGTCGGCGTCCTCGGCTCGGCTGGCGCAGGGCCGCGGCCTGCGGGCACAAGCTGGCACAGCAGCGTGACGCCGTCCTTCAGCCAGTCGCATGGATCGCCGGTGGTCCCGTTCAGCCGATCCGTTCCACTGAGGAGCTTAGACTGCCCCGTCGCCGTGTCGGCGACCCACAACTCGATCCCGTTCTCCTTCGTGTTGGTGAAGGAGAGCCGCTTGCCGTCGGGCGAGAAGCTCACGCCGCCGATGTTTGCATTGGGCGGGACGGTGATCTTCCTCTCTGTCCCATCGGCGATTGATTTCAGCGTGATGGCGGTGATGCCGCCGCCGCGCTGCTGGCGTCCGTTGGTTTTCGGGTTGATGCGCGCGCCGGCGATCCGGTGGATCGGCTCGGCCAATTCGGCAATCGCCGGCATGCTGCGCCGGGCTAGAAGCGCAACCGTGCGGCGGTCGGGCGCGACGGCCACGCCGGGTGTTGGCGGCGCGTCCAGAATATCAACGATGACTTTGGGCGGCGTCAGGTAGCCTGATGCCGTCGCGGGTTGCTGGCGCGTCTGTCCGTACTGCACGCTAGACAGGGCGATGACGAGTGTGGCGACAAACGCGAACGATCTCTTTCGCATTGCGGACCTCCTGTGATGTCTTCGAGTTTTTGGGAAGGTTTGACGAAGGCCATATACTAGCAGCAGACGAGCCGTTGGGCTATGAGAAAGGCGCTCAGCCATCCGATCAAACATTGTTCAGGATCGAAATTTCAGGTTTGAAAAGCGCCTGAAAGCAAATCCGATCCGGCGAAAAGATGGGCAAGCGGGCGATAAGGAGTTATGATGTTCGTCCACTTGACGGTTGTGTTCCGCAAACCATCCACAAACCATCGCCACAAGTTATCGGAGGACGAAATGAAAATGACGAGACTCTCTGCGACTCTCTTGCGCCGCGTCGCGGCGGCGACGATCCTGGCGGCAATCGCGTTGTCGGCGATTGCCGGAATTTCGGTTGCCGGAGGCGCCGAAGGCAGATCAAACGGCGCGCAGGCTGACGACGGCAAGCTGCGCATCATCGCGTTCGGCGCGCATCCCGACGATTGCGAATTGTCGGTCGGCGGGACTGGGGCGATGTGGGCCGCCAAAGGCCACCACGTCAAATTCGTCTCGGTCACCAACGGCGATATCGGCCATTGGCGCGAAGCGGGCGGCCCGCTCGCCATGCGCCGCACAGCCGAAGTCGAACAGGCGTCGAAGATGCTCGGCACGACGGTCGAAGTTCTGGACAACCACGACGGCGAGCTGATGCCGACGCTCGAAAACCGCCGCGCGATCATCCGGTTGATCCGCCAGTGGAAAGCCGACATCGTCTTCAGCCCGCGACCGAACGATTACCACCCCGATCATCGTTACACGGGCATCCTCGTTCAGGACGCGGCTTACATGGTCACCGTCCCGTTTATCTGCCCCGAAACGCCTCCGCTCAAGAACAACCCGGTGTTTATGTACTACACCGACCGCTTCATGAAACCCAATCCGTCGCAGCCCGACATCGCCGTCTCGATTGACGCAATGATGGATAAGAAGCTCGACGCGCTGGCTGTGATGGAGTCGCAGTTCCTGGAAGGCGGAGCGAACGGCCACGAAGGGTTTATGCCGAAAAACGCTGAGGAGCGAACCAAGCGCGTCGCCGGTGTCCGCCGGGGCCACGCCAAACGCAACAGCGATCTGGCTGATCGGTTCAGAAACGTGTTGAAGGAATGGTATGGCGATGAGGCTGGGGCGAAGGTGAGATACGCCGAGGCTTTCGAGATTTGCGAATACGGGCGGCGGCCTGAGAAAGCTGAGTTGAAACGGCTCTTCCCGTTCTTCCAGTAAAGGCTCGATTAAAACACCGAGCATTCGGACAGGATTTACAGGATTCGGCAGGATTGAAACTGAGGAGAGACTTCTCAACAAGTCATCCTGATCAATCCTGTCAATCCTGTCTGGTTCTTTCGCCCCGCAGTTGCGCGCTTCGATTTAATTCTCGAATTGCGGTAGGCTCGCGATCCGATCGTGCACGCGCCGGTCGTGCGCTGGCACAACGACCAGTTCTGGGTACTTCCGCATCAACTGATGGACTTTGACAATCGAGCGGCGCACCTCGGCTTCGTCAACATCCACCAGCTTTCGCGCCAGCCACGGTCGCTCCGCCGGCAGTTCGAATCCTTCAATCGCCCAGGTCAGGTCGCCCGTGAACAGAAACCGTTTGCCCGAACGCAAATTGACGAAGACGCCGGTCGAGCCGTCGGTGTGGCCCGGCAGCGGCACGAGCACGACGCTGCCGTCGCCAAACAGATCGAGGCTGCGGTCGAAGTTTTCATGAGGCTCGCCGCTGAAATCGAATGTGCGCACATTGAGCTTGCCGATCATCTGATCAATCAATCCGGGCATCTTGCGGTCGCGGATGAATTGCAACTCCGCCGCCGGCATGCGCACTTCCAGGCCGGGAAAATCTTCCAGCCCGCTGATGTGATCCCAGTGCGAGTGGGTGATGAAGGCCATCTTGATCTGGTCGTGTGTGATGCCTTGATGTTGCAGTTGAGCGATGGCAGGAGTCCCTTTGTCATAACTCGAAAGCTGCCGCATCAACCACGGGATGGTCTGCCAATGCCGATCAACATTGGTTCCGAAGCCTCCGTCGAGCAGGAGAGTCGCCTGCGGATGGCGCACGAGCACGGCAACCATCGCGTTCTCGTAAGCTTCACTTGGGCTGCCGCCGCGATAGGCGAACAGCTTCCGCGCAGGCATCATTCCCGCTTTGATGATTGAGAGCGTGACTTCGGGCAGTTGCGCCGGATCGGGCCTGCCGCGCGTTACCGGCGGCGCAGGCGTCTGGTTGGCCGCCACGTCCAGCTTCATTGGCGCGAAGGTGTAAGCCAGCAGCGCCAACAGCAGGATCACGATCAGTCCGGCGACTTTCAGCGCGAGCTTTATCACTCTCTTCATCGTCATACCCCTCACTTATTCCTCCGGACAGCATTACGGACCAAGCCGTGTGACTTTGCCTGGAAAAGTTTTGGGATCGGAAGGCCAGAGGCTTGAAAAGATCGCGGCGTAAGCCGGACCGCGTTGTTGGGGGATTGCCAGGAGCACAATCCCAAATGTCGGTGTCACATAGCGACCAAGAGCGGTTGCGTCAAAATCCTTATCGCGCGTCAGGAATAAGTCATAACCTGACTGCGCTTGAGCCAGGAGCTGGCCATTCTTCAGTCCTTTCCAGCCAAGAAAGTTGACCGATTCGGCATCATGCCCGGCGGTTCGCAGCACGGGCAAAATATCAACCGGCACATTTTCATCAAGCAGGATTTTCATCAGGCGGCCTGAAACGCTGCAAGTGTGAAATGAACAGCCAACTGCCCAACTGCCGCCACATCCTGTTCAGTCAAAGACGGGAAGGATTGAATAATTTCGGCGGGCGTCACTCCGGCTTCAAGCAGTTCGAGAATCTGTTCGACGGAGACCCGCGTTCCGGCGGCTCTGAGCTTTCCATTGAGCGCATCAGGGGTTTGCTCGAAGTGGCTTCGCAATGAGATTGGAATATCTAACAAGTTCATTCGGAACCATTGTCCTTATCATTACCGTCTGCGGCGGGCGGGAGTTGCCGTTTCTCCCTGAGCATTTTGTTCTCCATCTCCAACCGGAGCCTTTCGCGCGCATCGGCCTCGCGCTCGCGCGAGCGCTGCAATTCGTCATTCAACCGCCTGATCTCGTAAACCAACCGCTCGATCAAGCTGTCTACACGTTGGAAGTTTTGCCCGGTGAAGTGCGATAGGTCTGTGACTTTTCTCTGCACATCGGCGATTTCGTCCTGGGTGCGCTTCGCGTTTTCACTGAGCAGGAGCAACTGCCGGAAAAGGTCCAAGAATTGTTTCCACATCCCAATCCCTTTCGGCCCGCTCTCGCAGGCGAGCAATATTGGCCTCGATCTCGGCGCGAACTTTATTCATTTCTACCTGACGTCGCTCCATAATCTCGTTAGTAGCGCGCAACTCCTGCACGCATTCTTCGAGCAACTCACTGAGCAGCGTGGCCTGCTCGCCCGTCATCTCAAACTTGATGGTGTTGTCCATATCTTCACCTCCGCGCGGATTCTAACACGCTCGCGTCGCCGCCAAACAACTTAACGCTCCGGTTCCACCACGTGCCCGATCATCGCCAGCGGCTCACCCTTGCTCACCGGCGGTGTGCCCAGAACGTAAAGCACTTCGCCCGCAAACGGCGCGCGCAGTTCATAAATTCTCTTGCCGAAGAAATCGGTCACATAGCCCATCAGCGTGCCCTTCGCCACGGTGTGGCCTTTCTCAACCAGCGGATAGAAGATGCCGGTCTCTTCGCTTCTGAGCACAGCGTTGCGGTCAATGAAGATCGGATGCTCGACCATCTGCGGCCGGCCTTCGATCATCTTCAGGTGGCGCATCACGTTCATCACGCCGCGTTCGATGCGGGCGATTGATTCGTTGTCGGTCGCGCCCAGCCCGCCCGCTTCGACCGTAATCGCAGGTTTGCCGCGCTTCGCCGCCGCTACTGAGCAGTAAAACGAACTGGCCGGATCGAGGGGCTGCTCGATGAACTTGATCTCGTCCGTCCCTCTGATCATCCACTGCGGCAGATCGGTGGGCCGCTCGCCGTCCGCCACGAGGTGATCCAACCCGAAGGCCAGCGCCAGTCGTTTCGACTGCTCGATCACTTCCTTCCCGCCGTTCTTCGCGTCCCAGTAACAGAAAGGCCGCAGCGATTCGCCGCCGTCGCCCGAGTGCAGGTCAATCACGTAATCGGCGCGCTCAATCACCTCCCTGGTGATCTGGTGTGCGGCGCGCTCAGGGATCGTCCCGTCGGCTTTGCCGGGGTAGGCGCGGTTGAGGTTGTTGAAGTCAACGGCGCCGTATTTGATCCTGCGCCGGTTGAATGAGTTCAGATCGGCCACGTGCACGAGGATCACCGTGCCGGAAATGCGCTTCGGATCGAGTTGTCGCAGCAGCCGTTGCAGCGCGATGATCGGCGCGTGCTCGTGGCTGTGATTGCCGGCGATCAGGGCCAGCACCGGTCCCGGCCTGGCGCCGTGAATGACCGAGATGGGAATGTTCGTGCCAGCTTCCTTGATCGAATTGTCGGCATTTCTCAATTCAGGCACAACGATCCAGCCGGAAACTTTTTCGCCGGGCCGGGGGATGAGCGAACCGGCGTTGTCGTTAGTAACTGCGTTGAGGGTGAAGTTCGGACGCGTCTTCGCCAAACGGATTGTCACGTCGGGGCGACTGGCCGAGACCTGGATGACGCGGTTGAAGACGTTGCGCGACTCGTCCTTCGGGTAATAGCTCAGCCAGTATTGATTGCGCAGGTCTTCGGCAATCCGGGAGAAGGAATTTTCGAGGTCGGTCAACGCATCGGCGCGGTAGAGCCTGCCCCCGCTCAAACTGGCCGCGTCCAGCAACAGGTCCGCCGTCTTCTGATAAGTCTCTTTCAAAAACTGAAAATCGGAAGCGGGAGTCGCGGGCGCGCGCGCCCGCATCTTCCGCGCCGCTTCGTCGTAGGTGTCATACAGGATCACGTAGACCGGCGCGTTCGATTCGGCGACCTTCTCCCGCAAGCTCCGCTCCGTAGCGAAGTGGCCGCCATCATCCGACCCTTCGGTGAACAGGACGATCGCTTTGCGGCTGCGCAGCTTCTTCAGCCGCTCGGTCAGCGTCAGCTCCACCGAATCGTAGACGTTGACGTCAAAACCGCTGCCGGTCTTGACCGCGTTGATGGCGCGGCGAATCTGCTCGCGGTCGGCAGTGAACTCCGACTCGACACAGACCCGGTAGTCGAACGAAACGACCATCACGCGGTCCTGCGGCCTCATCCGCTCGACAAAAGCCATCGCCGCGCGTTTGATCTCTTCCAGCTTTGAACTCGCGCTGTTCGAGGCGTCGAGGATCAGCGCGATGTCGAAGGTCTCTTCGACGGGACTGAACTGAGCGATCTCCTGCTCGAGGTCGTTCTCCGAGATTCGGAAGTCGCCTCTGGTCAGGTTCGTGACGCGCTTCCCTTCGCGATCCAGCGCGGTCACGGGCACGGTGACCAGGTTCGTGTCCAGCTTGAGTGTGATCTCCGAGCCTTTGATCCCCTGACTCGTCCGCTTCAGCATCTCCTGCTGGAAGCACTTCGCCAGACCCGCCAGCGGCGCCTCTTCCGCGACTCCCGCGACGGCCCTTCCTTCCCACAAAGCGACGCCGCGCAGCGCGGGCAGGTCGTCGCCGATCTGCTTGTATGATTGGGCGGGGACGGCCAGCGCAAAAACTCCCAGCGTCTGATCCGACTTGATGTGGCGGAGCCTGGCCCGCTCTTTTTCATCGAAGTGCGACGGGAAGGGACGGCTCACCTGCAGCCAGAGCACGATCTCCGCGTCGCCAACTGAGGCGGCAAGCTCGAACGGCGGTTGATTGCGCAACAACTCCTCGATCTGTTTCCTGACGCGCCAGTCAGTCTTGAATAGCCGCGTCAGTCGCGGGCGGTCGGGGACTTCGCAGGTGAAGGCGTAGCGGTCGGGCGTATGAGGTCTTGGTCGAAATTGGATGTCGCCGCCACAGTCGAGCGAAGGCTTCGACAGTGAATCGGGCATCCAGGGGATGGGCCCGAACCACGGCATCGTATTCATCTCGACGACAAAAACCGAGAGACGATGGTTGGAGGCCGACGATGCGGTCGCCGGCTGTTGCTGAGCGGAAACTGCGATTGCGCCGAACCAGGTCAGCAGGAAAAGTAGAGTGCAACGCTTGCGCATAACCAACTCCGTGGATCGAGGTCTGGTTGAAAGGCGCTCACTGCTTAGGTTCCGCGACGTGCCCGATCATCGCCAGCGGCTCGCCCTTGCTCACGGGCGGCGTGCCGAGAATGTAAAGCACTTCCCCCGCAAACGGCGCGCGCAGTTCGTAAATCCGTTTGCCGAAGAAATCGGTCACGTAGCCCATCAGCGTGCCCTTCGCCACCGTGTGGCCTTTCTCAACCAGCGGATAGAAGATGCCGGTCTCTTCGCTCCTGAGCACAGCGTTGCGGTCAATGAAGATCGGATGCTCGACCACCTGCGGCCGGCCTTCGATCATCTTCAGATGGCGCATCACGTTCATCACGCCGCGTTCGATGCGCGCGATGGATTCGTCGTCAGTCGCGCCCAATCCGCCCGATTCAACCGTGATCGCGGGTTTGCCGCGCGTCGTCGCCGTCGTCGAACAGTAGACCGAATTCGCCGGATCGGTGGGTCGCTCGCTGTCCATCACGATGTGGTCGAGGCCGAACGCCAATGCGAGTTGTTTCGATTTTTCGACCACGTCTGGCCCGCCCGCCTTGACGTCCCAGTAGCTGTAAGGCCGCAGCGATTCGTTGCCGTCGCCGCAATGAATGTCCAGCACGTAATCGGCGCGTTCGATCACTTCTTTGGTGATCTGCCAGGCGATGCGTTCGGAGACCGTGCCGCCGGTCTTGCCCGGATAGACGCGGTTGAGATTCTTTCCGTCAACCGGCGAGTAATAGATCGTGCGCTTCAGAAACGAAGGCATATTGGCCACGTGAACCAGGATCACCGTGCCCGAAATGCGCGCGGGATCGAGCCGTGGAAGCAACCGCTGAAGCGCCAGTATCGGCGTGTATTCGTAACCGTGATTGCCCGCGACCAGAGCGAGCACTGGCCCGGGTTGCGAGCCGTGAATGACTGAGATCGGAATCGTCGTGGCCTCATCTTTCGCCGCGGGAACCTGAATCGTTCCCGAAGCCTTCGCGCCCGGTTGAACGGCGAGCGGGCCGACTGTGATGCTGCCGCGCGTTTGCGTTGAAGCTTGAATGGTCAATAACAAACAGGCCAACGCTCCGACGCAAATGCTCTCTCTGATTCGCATCTGGGATTTCATCGCTCCGTCCTTTCCGTCAAACGACAAAGACGCGAAGCAGGCGTAGGAAAGGAGGAGAAACTTCGCCTGCTTCGCGTCTTCATCGTTGAAACAGCAGTCAATAAGACTGCCAACTCGAACCTAACGTCCGTTCCGAACCGGAACTTTGATCACTTGTCCGGCGCGCAGCTTCGCCGATGGGCTGAGCCGGTTGAGCGTCGCAATGTCACGAACTGACGTGTTGTAACGGCCGGCGATGTCGCCCAGCGTCTCGCCGGATTTGACCTTGTAAGCGACCATCTTCATGGGGCCGCCGGCCGCAGCCGGAGCACCAGCCGTCGCCGCCCCGCTTTTGGCATTGGTGAAGACGACGTTGCGCACGCCGCCGCCCGCAGGGATGACCACTTTCTGGCCGGCTTTGATACTGCCGCCATTGACCTGTTCAATCGCCGAAGCCGAGACGCTGGTCTTGCGGCTGATCGTTTCAAACGTGTCGCTGGTCTGCGCAGTCAGCATCCGCCAACTCGAACGTTTCTCCGCCGGGATTCGCAGCAAGGCGGTGTGAAGAATGCGGCCTTTGCCCGGCGGGACGCGCAGCAGATGCTCGACGCCCGGCGGCGTCACGCCGCGCTTGAGTTCCGGGTTGAGCGCCAGCAGCACCTCATAAGGCGTGTCGGTCGCATCCGCCACCAATCGCAGGTCAACCATGTTGTTGACCTTCACGTGGTCGTATTTGAGCAGGGGTTCGGGTTTGACCGAAAAGCCGTATTTTTCAGGGTCCTTGGCGATGATGACCGTCGCCAGGATGTTCGGAACGTAGTTGCGCGTCTCGTTCGGCAGCAAACCGCGCGCGTAAATCTCCCAGAAGTCGGCGTAACCCGAACGGGCAATCGCCGAGTCAACCCGGCCTTCGCCCGAATTGTAAGCCGCCATCGCCAATTCCCAGTTGCCGTCGTAACGATTGGCCAGCCATTTCAGGAAACGGGCCGAAGCGCGCGTGGCTTTTTCAAAGCTCGAACGCTCGTCAACGTAATAGTCCTGGCGCAAGCCGTAACGGGCGCCGGTTCCGGGAATGAACTGCCACAACCCAACCGCCGCAGCCCACGAACGGGCGACGGGCGACCAGGCGCTCTCGACCTGACCGAGCCAGGCGATGTCCTGCGGCACGCCTTCTTCTTTGAAAATCTTCCGCGCCATCTCCATAAACCGTCCGGAGCGGCGCAATCCCTGCTCCATTGTCGCGCGACCGCGACCGAGATAGTAATTGATGAAGCTCTGCACCAGCGCGTTCGGCTTGAAATTGAAATCGAGCCTGGCCGCCGCGACCGCCGTCTGGACCTGCTCTTCGGTCACGCCCTTCGTCTCCTCTTCAGTCAGCTTGAGCTTTGTCAGGTCATCCAGAGGCGAAGGCGTGTAGGTCTGCTGTCCGAAACCGCGATCCGAGCTTTGCTTCTCCTGCTGATTTTGCTGAGCGGCCGCTTCCGGCAGGCCGTTGGTTGACGCAACCTCAGCCGTCACCGGCGCAGGGGCGGCGACCATCAGGGTCATCTGGCGCTTGAAGATGTGTTCAACCAGGTTCTGGTAGTGTTGTTGCAACCGCGCATCGCTGCGAACGTCAACCCCCGATTCGAGGACGATGTCAACCGCCTTGTCGTATTCGCGGCGGGCTTTCTCGAAATTTCCGTTTTTGAAATTGACTTCGGCAGACTGGAAATAGGAGTTCGAGCGTTCGATGGCACGCTGAATCTCCAGATAACGATGCGGTACTTCAGCCGCTATGTCGGAATTGTTTGAAGCCGCCCCGCGCCCTTGAGCATAAACAATTGAGCCATTCAGGCACGGGGTCAGGGCAACCAAGAGGCAGGCGGCTAAGAGGCCAGCCGGAAAACCGATGAGGAGGCCATTGGCCAGCCTTCTTCCATCAAACTTAAACATTAGTCCGTTTCCTCCGAAAACTTTTCATTCCCAGCAATTTTCAACCGGGTCTGGCAACAGGGTCGAGATAGTCGCGTTGGCGATCTTGAGATGCGAGCTTTTTACCCCCCTATTTACCCAGTTGATCGTTTCAAAATTATGACTCAATTAGAAACGCCAACAGCGGGCGGATTGTAACTTTTACACCCCACCCTGTCAAACTTGATTTCGCCTCCCGAATCTCGCCTCCGTATTGCCAAAATGACGGTAAAAACGCTGGCAGGCAGGTCAGATTGACAGTCTTCGGTCAATCGTCGTATAAGCTGCGGCGATGAAGTTCCCGTTCAAGTCGTTCCTGCTCATCGCTGCAATCCTCGTTTGCGCGGGCTTTTCGACCGCCTTCGCGCAGCCACAGAAGTTTCCGGCTTACACCGGCCACGTCAACGACTTCGCCAACGTTATTGACCAGCAGACTGAGCAGAAACTGGAGACCTGGCTCAACAATTTCGAGAAGCTGACCGGGACGCAGATCGCCGCCGTCACAGTTCAATCACTCGAAGGCTGGCCGGTCGAGGAATATGCCAATGAGCTTTACCGAGCCTGGGGAATCGGCGCAAAAAGCGGCGAGAACCGAGACAAAGGCGCTCTGCTCATCGTCGCCTTGCAGGATCGGAAGACCAGGCTCGAAACCGGTTACGGGCTTGAGGCTGACGTCCCTGACGGTTTGGCCGGTGAAATCATCCGGCGGATGAGACCTTCGCTTCAGCAAGGCCAGTATTCCCAGGCGATGACGACAGGCGTCAGAACTTTGCTCGACACCCTGGCCGGGAAATGGAACATCAACATCGCCGGTATCGAAGACCGCAGCTATGCCTATCGCGCCCCGGCTGAGAATGAAGGACTCGGCGCTCCGGGCCTGGCCGTGCTCATCGGCTTGTTCATCCTTTTTATAATTGTGATGGCCATCATTTCCCGCGCCGGCCGGAGGCGCATCGGCGGCGGTAATTTATGGTGGCTTTACCCCATCATCTTCAATCGCGGCGGCGGATCGTTCGGTGGCGGGTCGTGGGGCAATACCGGCGGTTGGAGCGGCGGCGGAAGCGATTCGGGCAGCAGCGGCGGAAGCGACTGGGGCGGATTCGGCGGTGGCAGCAGCGGTGGTGGCGGCGCCAGCGACAGTTGGTAAATTTGAGCATCAAGATTCTGGTTTGAGTTTATGGATCGTCAATTCGATGAACTGGTCAATCGTCTACAATCGGCGCAGGGCGCTAACCTGGTGTCGGTCATAGTCTACGGCTCGGCAATCGCCGCTCCGGGCAATCCGAAAAAATCGGATTACCAGCTTTTGATCGTCACACGCCGCCTGGCGGCAACCGATCTGCGCCTCCTTCGCCCGGCCATCAAATGGTGGACTGACGCGGGCTTTGCGATGCCGGTCTTTTTCACGGCTGAGGAATTCATTGATTCGCTGGATGTGTTCCCGATGGAATTCCGGCAGATGAAACGCGCCTACCGCGTGCTTCACGGCCAGGACCTGCTCGCCGGGCGCGAAGCCTCGAAAGAGCACCTGCGCTGGCAGACTGAACACGAATTGCGCGGAAAGCTCCTGCGCCTGCGCTCGCTGGCCCTGCCGGCCAGCGAATCAACCGGCGAATTGCAGAAGCTGATGACCGAAAGCATCGTCAGCTTCGTGCGGTTTATGCGGCCGATCCTGGAAATGACGGGCGAAGAGCCGCCGCTGGGACGCCTGGCTACCGCCCGCCAAGTCGGCGAGCAATTGAAAGTAGACACCTCGCCCTTGGTTCGCATCCTGCAACTGCGCGACGATCCCAAAGAGTTGATGGAGATCGAAGCTCAAGACCTTTTCGCGAGTTACCTCGACTGCCTCAGGCAAGTGATCGAGGCGGTGGACAATCTGTAGTCGGAGGCCTTTCCCCACATTGAACTTTTCACCAAAACATCGGCAAGCTCGCTGGAGCTTGCCTTACAGCGTCAAAGGAGAAAGCTATGGGAAAAACTGCGCTGGTTATTCTGGGCGTGATTCTGCTCTTCGTTCTGATCCTCGGAGGCTGGACTTTCAGCAGCTACAACGGACTGGTTAGAAAACGAAACGCCGTTGACGCGCAATGGGCGCAAGTCGAGAACGTCCTGCAACGCCGCGCCGACCTGATTCCAAATCTCGTCGGCACCGTCAAAGGCATTGCCGGGCAGGAGAAAGAGATCTTCATCAAGATCGCCGAAGCCCGCTCGCGCCTGCTTTCAGCCACCACTCCCGAACAGAAGATGGACGCCGACAATCAATTGTCTCAGGCCATGCGCGACGGCGGACTGCTCGGCACTGGCGGTCGTTTTCTTTCAATCGCCGAACAGTATCCGCAGTTGAAGTCGGACGCGAACTTCATGAGCCTGCAAAACCAACTGGAAGGGGCGGAAAACCGCATCTCTATCGAGCGCAAGCGGTACAACGAAGCCGTGACCGAATACAACAATGGGCGCCAGACCTTCCCGACCGTGATCATCGCCGGAATGATGGGATTTCAGGACAAACCGCTCTTCAAGGCCGACGAGGGCGCGAAGAAAGCGCCGACGGTGGATTTCAGCAAGTGAGATTTGGCGCTCGACCGCCGCTCGCCGCGAGCGACCGCAAGGTTCTCGCCGATTTACCAGGAGCCGCTGGAGGTGAAACTCCAGCGGCTCTTTATCACTGGCCGGGCAATGTGCGCGAGCTTGAAAACCTTATCGAACGAGCAGTCATCCTCTCGCCCGGCCCTGAGCTTGAGATTTCCATCACTGAACTGAAACCTGCGGCGCCAGCCGAAGTCGCGAGCGAGTTGACGCTCGAAGCTGCCGCGCGCGAACACATCCTGCGCGTGCTGGGCGAAATTGACTGGGTGGTGAGCGGCCCTGCGGGCGCAGCCGCCCGGCTGGGGATGAACCGCTCGACTCTTCAATCGAGGATGCGAAAGCTGGGGATTACGCGACCGAAGTGATTATCGGCCCGCGCCCTGGTTCTTGAACCACTCAGCGATACAACAGCAACCAATTTAAGGAGTTTGGGCGAGCGTGTACTCGAACTCGTAATAATGCTTGCCGTCAGCGATCCTGATGGTCATCCTGCCCGTCAGTCCCGTCAGCTCATCGGCTCCGGAATCCGGCACTACTGTGACAGTCTGTTCCGGCGCGCCGCGCGTCATCGTGCCGCTGTGTTGGAGTACGAAACTGCCCTTGCGGCCCTGCAGCGTCCCGCTGACCCATTCGATGGCGACGTAACCAGCCGAGTCCTTGACGGATGTTATAGCGGTCAACATCTGGCCTTCGCTGATCGCTTCGAGATCGCCGTAAAATTTCTTGTTGATTAACATTCTGCCGCGGGTCGAGTCTTCGGATTTGTCGTCCTGCGGGGTCAGCTTTACTTCAAACGTTCCGCTTGCCTGCATCTTCTTATTCGTCTCCTTTGCTGCCAATTCATCAATCAGTCGCTGGCAGTCGCTGGCAGTCGCTGGCAGTCGCTGGCAGTCGCTGGACTCTTTGCCTGATTTCATCCCGCGCAAGCTGGTGTTGCGGCTTTATTGTTGTTCGTATGCTTGCCTGAGCGCGGCGATGTCCAGCTTGTCCATTTGCAGCATCGCCATCATGACGCGGTTGGCTTTCTCGGCGTCTTTGTCTTGCAACAACTCGATTAACACGGGAGGAACGACCTGCCATGACAAGCCGAACTTGTCTTTCAGCCAGCCGCAGCGGCCTTTTTCTCCGCCCGCTGAGAGCTTTTCCCACAGCTCGTCTATTTCCGGTTGTGTCTCGCAACTGACGACGAACGAGATGGCTTCCGTGAATTTGAATTGCGGGCCGCCGTTGATGGCGTGAAATTCCTGCCCCTCGAGTTGGAAGGTCGCGGCCATGACCGTTCCTTTCGGCCCTGGCCCGGCTTCGCCGTAGCGCGTTACGCTGACGATCTTTGAGTGCTTGAAAACCGAGAGGTAAAAGTTCACCGCCTCTTCGGCGTTGCCATCGAACCACAGGAAGGGAGTGATTTTTTGCATACTGTTTTTCTCCTTCTACTTACTTGACTCTGGTCGTGGTGGTCTTATATCCACCGCCGGGCCATACCCAGCCGCCGGTCAGGGTATTGCCGTCGGCGCTGAACTTGCCCTTGTAATAGGCCGGAGAGCCTTTCTCTCCGCCCCAGATCGTGAGCGTGTCGCCTTCGAGTTCGTACACGTAATCGAGCGTCAAGCCATCCAGAAAGCTATAGACGCGCGTCCGTATCTCCTTGCCCGGCTCTTCTCCCAGCGGCTGCAAATGCCCAATGACCTCGATCCCCTTGATCTTTCGCCCGCCGTGCACCAGATCAAAATGCTGCGCGAGGAAGAAGCCGCCTTCCATCCATTCGTACCTGACTTCTCCTTGCGCCCCGCCCGACACCTTCCACGTGCCGACCAATCGCTCCAGACTTTTGAGATCAGGATTTGGTTTGGGTGACGGCTGTGAAGCTTGAGAGCTGTCGGTCTCTGCCATGACGATTCCTCCTTTGGTTTGGGTTATCTGTGCGCCGAACACGAGTAGGAACAGCGCGGTCAAGCCGCTCAGGATGCGGCTGGCCCATCGCCGTTTTTTTGAGACAGGAGCAGTTCGTATTTCTGCTTGCATGAATTTTCCTCCGGTTGAAGTGGATGATTCAGGGCGCCTTTTCGCAAACTACCATCCACGGAACGCCGAATTGGTCTGTGAGCGTACCGAAACGATGGGCAAAAAACGTTTGTGCGAACGGCATCACCACCTTGCCGTTTTCGACCAGCGCGTGAAAGACGCGCTCGGCTTCCGCCGGGTCGGCCATCCCCAGATTTATGTAAAAGCCCTGCGGTGGTTGAAATTGATTGGGCGGGCTGTCAGACCCCATCAAAACCAGGTCGCCCAATTCCAGACGCGCATGAATGACCTGGCTATGGATTTTCACGGGGACGTGTGCCGCCGCCGGCGTTGAGCCGTAGGTTGACAGGGCCGTGATTTTGCCGCCGAGACATTGTTCATAGAATTTGAACGCCGCCTCGCAATTGCCGCTGAAAAGAAGATAGGGATTCATTTGCATTGTGCGCTCCTTTGATTGGATCGTTATTGTTGTTCATTCTGCTTTCACGGGTTGCTGCAAGATGCGTTGCCGCAGTTGCTCGGCTAATTTTTTCGGCGCGGTCATCAGGTAAGCCTCCACCAACACACCCTCGACCTCGGCCCAATCAAGCTGCGGAAGATCGAGCCACATGCCCAGCCAGCCGCGATGTCCGACATACTTGGGAATATGAAAATTCTCCGGCGCGCTGGCGGCCAGCGCCTGACTCTCGCCAATTGGCGCGCGGCAATTGATCGCCAGGCGTCCGTCGCCGTGATGGTCATCGAGGTACCAGCCAAACCGCTTGCCGCGCACTTCCAAACTCAGGTGTTGGCCCCCACTTTCTTTGGCCTCGGCTTCCGGCAATGCTTCGACGAGGGCAATCACTTGCTTCCGTATTTGCGCCGCGGTGAGGAGCTTACTTTGCGCCGGAACTGAAGAACGTTTCATCCTTCACCTCATCGGTTCGTAACACAGCAAGACATTCCCATTACCAAAGGCTCGCGTCTTGGTCAGCTTCAGGTTCAGCTTCTCTTTGACACCTTCGAACATGGTCTTCCCTGCGCCGAGAACGACGGGGTTCACCACGATCTGGTATTCATCAATTAAACCCTCCTGAGCCAATTGCGCCACAATGCTGCCGCTTCCCAAAATCACCATGCCCTCGCCAGGCTCTTGCTTCAGCTTGCGTATTTCCGCCGCCAAGCCGCCCTTCACCAGCTTCGTATTGTTCCACGACGCCTGGTCCATTGTCCTCGAAAACACGACCTTCGGCAGATTGTTCATCCCTGCGGCTACAACAGGCATATTCTCGATTGCAAAAGGCGTCGGCCAGAAGCCTGCCATCAGGTCATAGGTAACCCTGCCAAATACCAACTGGCCGCCGCCGCTGGCATTCTCCGCGACAAAAGCATTCCACTCCGCATCATCCTTGTGGGCCCAACTCATGTCGCCGTTCAGGTCTACAAAGTAACCATCCAGCGTCACGTGATTGAAAACGAGTAATTTGCGCATGTTTCTTCTCCTCTGAAAACGTGGGACAAGATGGCATCTTGTCCCACAAATTTTCATTGTTTCAGGGCGTCGTCACAGCGGCATGAATGACTCCTTTACTTTCCGAGTTTATTGTCGGCGCTGCAGGTATCGCTCCTGCAAAATCTTGGTGTGATGGATGACGTGCCCCACCGCCAGGTAGGCCAAAGCCCGGACCGTGAATGGGTTGTCACTGGCAATCCCGCGGCGCGCCCAGGCATCCGCCGGCAGGGATCGAAAGAAAGCCACCGTCGCCGCTCGGACCAGTCCTCAACTCACCGCTTTCTTCACGAGCGCGCTGATCCTTGCCTCTTCGGCGGCGGTCAACTCCTTCAGCGCGAAGGCGACCGGCCACAGGGCGCCTTCGTCGAGGTTCGCCGTGTCGCTGAAGCCGAGCGACGCGTACCTCGTGTTGAACTTCTGCGCGCTTTGGAAGAAGCAGACGACCTTGCCGTCCTTGGCATACGCGGGCATCCCGTACCAGGTTTTCGGCGAGAGGACTGGCGCGCTGGCTTTGATGATC
>Ga0247727_10007610_pt1 | contig 20525 bp, 20 predicted proteins | sample WisWelCaveWW1625_FD_202498 | JGI IMG/M metagenome (GOLD analysis project Ga0247727, IMG submission 202498) | Biofilm microbial communities from Wishing Well Cave, Virginia, United States - WW16-25 | ecosystem: Environmental > Aquatic > Deep subsurface > Groundwater > Cave microbial mat | place... | reverse complement strand
TTCAAAATCACCGCGCCCACCAAGGCTTGAGCCGGCTCTCAGCCGGGGATACTTCAGGCGGCTTCAGCCGCAATCCGACTTTCAGTCGGATTCAAACCTACCGGCTTTTAGCCGGTAGTCCGTTAGCAAGCGGTTTTCCGGACACCACAATAGGGTTGCCAACCACCCGTGGTTGGGGTATAGTAAACCAGATCGGGTCTATCTCTATCAGATTCCTGATGATGGCCTTAAGGGGGTCCTTATGAAGCTCGCTTGCAGACTGTTGACCGTTTTGGCGGTTGTGTCCGGCGCCTCCGTTCTCGCACAGGAGTTCCGCGCCACCATATCCGGCCACGTTTATGACTCCAGCGGCGGCATCGTCGCCGGTGCCAAGGTGCAGGTGGTGAACGCCTCCAACAACGAGACCACCAACGCGACAACCGATGCATCCGGAACCTACAGCCTTCCTTTCCTGCGGCCCGGCGTCTACAAGATGGCTGTGACGGCTCCAGGGTTCAAACAACACAACCGGGAGAACGTCACGATCGAGGTGGGCAGAATCGTGGGCATCGACGTGACGCTCGAAGTCGGCGCGGTCACCGAGTCGGTGAACGTAACGGCGGAGGTGGCACTGCTGGAGACGCAGACGGCCAGCCGGATTGGCGTGGTCAACACCAAGCAGGTAATGGAGCTGCCGCTGAATTCGCGGAACCCGTTCATGCTCGGCGCCATGATGTCGGGTGTAGTGTTCCGCGGCGCGGCGATCTGGCAGCGCCCCTTTGACAATGGCGCGATCGCCGAATGGTCGGTGAACGGAGGGCGCCAGTCCAATAACGAGTTCTTCATGGACGGCGCGCCGAACAACGCGCAGATGGGCAACAACAATATCGCCTACGTGCCGATCGTCGACGCGGTTCAGGAATTCAGCATCCAGCAAAACTCCTACAACTCCGAATACGGCCACACGGGTGGCGGCGTGTTCAACGTGGTGCTGAAGAGCGGCACGATGCAGCATCACATTACCGGCTGGGAGTTCTTGCGCCGGAAGTTCCTCGATGCCAATACCTTCCAGAACAACTCGGTCAACGCAGCCCGCCCCGCCCACAGGCTGGATCAGTACGGGTTCCAACTGGAGGGGCCGGTTTACCTCCCCAAGCTCCTCAAGAAGGACGGCCCGGTGAAACTGTTCTACCTCGGCAGCATCGAGGACTACTACGAGCTATGGCCGCAGTTCCTCCGGAACTCCTATCCTTTCCCCGAGATGCGTAATGGCGACTTCAGCCGCCTGACAACCGCCCAGGGCGCGCCGGTCACCATCTACGATCCGGTCACTTCGCAATTCCAACCCAACGGGGATCCGATCCGGGCGCCCTTCCCGGGCAACATCATACCGGCGAGCAGAATTCATGCCGTGGCGCGCGCGGTGACGGGCTTCCTGCCCGCTCCCAACGCCAATACGCCAGGCCAGCGGTACGCAACGCAGAACCGGCTCAATCCCGAGTACCCCGCGACCGACAACTTTTACAACGTCATCCTGAAGTTCGACTGGAACTTCGGCGACAGGCATCGCGCCTTCTTCCGCCACGCTTCGAACGATCGCACCGAGGACCGCTGCGTAAACAGCATCTGCACGGGGCCGGGCATGGACGGCCAGCAGCCGTTTCAGCGGATTAACGATGCCTACGTGGCCGACTGGGTGTACACCTGGTCGCCGTCGCTGATTCTGAACGTGCGCGCTTCCAGCAACCGGTTCATCGAGAAAGGTTTTGGGCGCGGCAACGTGGATTTCGATCTTACCAAGCTCGGCCAGTCTCCCTCGCTCCTCAGCCAGCTTCCGGGCCCGATCATGTTCGGCCGGTGGAACTTCAATGGTTACAGCTCGCTCGGGCGCGCCCAAAGCTTCAACTTCACCAATACCTACAATCTGGCCGGCAGCGTGACCAAGATCGCGGGATCGCATACCATCAAGTTCGGCGTGGATCTCCGGCGCATCCATTTCATTCAACAAAACAGCGGTGACATCCTGTCGTACACCGGCGAGACCCGCTGGACGCAACGCCTCTACAACCAGGGCGAGGCGAACGCCGGCGATGGCTATGCCTCGTTCCTCATAGGCGGCATCGGTGGTTCATCCAACTATCCGCTGTATCCATTCTTCCGCCAATGGTACTTTTCTCCCTACTTCCAGGACGACTGGAAAATCACCCGCAAGCTCACTTTGAATCTCGGGCTGCGATGGGACCTCAACCTCAATCCGGACGAAAAGTACAACCGCATCAATCGTGGCTTCAATGCGGCGGTTGCCAGCCCGCTCGCACAGCAGATTCCGGCAGCCATGCTGACCCAGTATCCCAACCTCCGCAATCTTCGGGGAGGCTTGGAGTTCGCCGGTGTGGGCGGAAACCCGCGCATCGTCGGCAAAAAGGACTTGAACGACTGGCAGCCTCGCATCGGCGCGGCGTATCAGTTGACAAAGAAGCTGGTCCTGCGCGGCGGCTATGGGTTGTACTATCTCAACCCGAACAATAATTTCCTCGAGACGATCGGCTTTTCGACCAACACACCGCTTGTGAACACGCTGGACGGCGGCCGGACACTGGTGCCGAACCTGCTGAGCAACCCATACCCCGACGGTATCACCCGGCCGGTAGGCTCTTCGCAAGGTCCGCTGACGTTCGTCGGCCAGAACTACAACTGGTACAACCCGAACATGCGCACGCCGAAGGTTCACCAGTTCTCGCTCGAGTTCCAGCGCAGTTTGTCCGACAGCTCCACGCTGGCGGTGGCCTATGTGGGAAGCCGAACGGTTGGCGCCAATTCGGAGCGCGACTTCAACATCCCCGGCCTCGACTTCCGCAAGCAGTGCAACATCCTGGAAGGCGGCAGCCCGGTCTTCTGCAACCAGCAGATCCCGAACCCGTTCCAGGGACTGGCGCCGTTCCGCGGCACCGGGTTCTTCACCGCCGCGACCCAGTCGCGTTACCAAATGGCCCGTCCTTACCCGCAGTTCACCGGCAACCTTCAGGAACGCGGCCGGGGCGAATCCAACATCTGGTACAACTCGTTGCAGATCAACTACAACGTCCGCATGGGCCGCCGCCTCACGCTATTGGCAAACTACACGCTCAGCAAGATGACGGAACGCTGGGGCTACAATGACGCCTTTGCCAACGTGATGCAGCAGGGGCTCTACTTCAACGACCGTCCGCACTACATCAAGTTCTCGACCGTTTACGAACTCCCGATCGGCAAGGGCAAGAGCCTGGCAGGAAACGCCAGCGGATTTGTGGAAAAGTTGATCGGCGGTTGGCAGTTCAGCACCTACTCCCAATTCTCCTCCGGGGAACCGAGCAATCTGCCCGGCAGCGCGATCATGCTGAAGGATCCGCGGACAGTCGGCGGAGACTGGAAGGGTTCGGTCGACTGGAAGCAGCACCAGGTGCAGGGTTGGAATCCGTGCGTGCTGCGACAGTTCGACGACGGCAGAGTAGAACGTCAGGCGTTCAGCGTCAGCCGTGGCTGCGGAACCGATAACGCCAACTACGCCTGGTTGTTGCCGGCTGGCTTCGCACCGAACGTCAACCCGTTCCGCAGCGGACAGATCCGCAAGCAGCCGCTGTTCAACATGGACATGGCGCTCTCCAAGGACACCTACATCACCGAGAAAATCCGGATCCAGTTCCGGCTGGAGTCGTTCAACACCAGCAACTACTATTTCTTCGGGCGCAACGAGAGCTTCAATACGGACGCCAACAACCCGAACTTCGGGACCATGTTCCCGAACCAGCACAGCACGCAAAACGGCTATCCGCGCCAGATCCAGATCGGGCTCAAGTTCTACTACTGAGCGGGCTACGACCGCCCCACCCATCCGCGTTCATCGGCGTTTATCGGTGGCCAGATGATATGATGAGCGGGGAATGGGTGAAACGCGGGAGAACCCACCGGCGGCGGAGACCGCGGCGGAATCGATCGACATCGAGCAGGACCTGGCGCTGGAGCTGGTCCAGGTAGTAGAGCAGGCGGCCATCGCCTCGGCGCGCACGGTCGGCCACGGCGACCGCAAGCACTCCGACCACGTGGCGGTGCAGGCCATGCGGAGCGCATTCGAGCGCGTCCCGATCCGCGGAACCATCGTCATCGGCGAGGGCGAGCGCGACCAGGCGCCCATGCTCTACATCGGCGAGCAGGTGGGCGCCGCGCCGAAGCCGGGCGTCAGCTACACGGAGGTCGATATCGCCGTCGATCCGCTGGAGGGAACCAACCTGTGCGCCACCGGCGCCGCCAGCGCCATCTCCGTGCTGGCCGCCTCCGAGCAGGGCGGCCTGCTCCACGCGCCCGACTGCTACATGCAGAAGATCATCGCCGGGCCGGCCTGCCGCGGCGCGCTGGACCTGGACGCCCCGGTGGCGGACAACCTGCGCGCCATCGCCAGTTGCCTGGACCGCCGCGTCGAGGACCTGGTCATCATCGTGCTCGAGCGCACGCGCCACGAGAAGCTGATCGACGAGATCCGCGCCGCCGGCGCGCGCATCCGCCTCATCGGCGACGGCGACCTCTCGGCGGGTATCGCGGTGGCCGTGCGCGGCGCCGGGGTCCACGCCGTAATGGGCACGGGCGGCGCCCCGGAAGGCGTGCTGACGGCGGCCGCGCTGCGCTGCCTGCACGGGGAGATGGTGGCGCGCCTGGCGGTGGACACGCCGGAGCTGGAGGAGCGCGTGCGGAAGATGGGCATCCGCGATCCGCGCCGCGTCTACAACGCGCGCGACCTGGCGCCGGGCAAGCGCATCGTCTTCGTCGCCAGCGGCGTCACCCAGGGCGCGCTGCTCAACGGAGTCCGGTTCTTCGGCGACGGCTGCCGCACCCATTCCCTGGTGATGACCCGCGCGTCCAACAAGGTCCGCTTCGTCGACACGGTGCATCTGGACCGCCCCATCGGACCGCGCGGCGTGCGGTTGTATTAGAAGGCCCGTGGCAGAAGCCTGGACAGGCCAGGAGGCCTGTCCCACACCTACGGACGACGAAGCCGGCGACGCTCCGCCCGCAGCACCTGCCGCTCGTCCATGCCGAAATAGTGCGCCACCTCGTGCCACACGGTCTCCCGAACTATCTGTTCCAGGTGGCGCGGGTCGCGGGCCATGCGCTCGTGCGGACCCTGAAAAATCGTGATGCGGTCGGGCAGGTGGAACCCGTCGGTCACACTGCGCAGGGGCAGCGGGCGGCCCTGGTAGAGTCCGAGGAGATTCGAGCGCGGCGGCGGCTCGGCCTCCACGGTCACCGCCACGTTGTGGAGGCGGCGGCGGAAGCGCGCCGGGATGGCGGCCAGCGCGCGCTCGACCAGGTTCTCGAAATCGCGGCGGGTCATGGATCGGGCACCGGGGTCTGCCATTATTGTAAACAGGGCCGCTAACCGCGGGGCAAGCCGCGATCGCCCAGGATCAACTCGGGGCCGTCGTACTCGCGGGAGGGCGGCACGCAAGCTCAGGAGAGTGACGTCATGAGAAAACTTGCCCTTGGGATTGGGCTGATACTGTGCGCGGGCGTGGCCGGCGCGGAAACGGCGGCCATCCGCTGCGGCCAACTGCTCGATGTGCGAACCGGCCAGATGCGCTCCCACAACCTCCCTCGGGCCACCTGCCTGCCGGGGCTGATCGACATCCAGGAGGGCTGCTTCGCCGACCCCGTTGGACGCTCCATCTTATGAGACGGCCGATGGTGGTGGCCATCGACGGGCCGGCGGGCGCGGGCAAGAGCACCATCGCGCGGCGGATCGCCGAACGGCTGGGCTTTCTCTACGTGGATACCGGCGCGATGTATCGCGCGGTGGCTCTGGAGTCGGTACGCCTGGGCATCCACGAGCACCAGGAGGAGGAGTTGGCGCGGCTGGCCCAGGACGTACCGATCGAGCTTCGCGACGGCGCCGTGTTCGTCCACGGAGTCGACAGCAGCGAGGCGATTCGCTCGCCGGCGATCGCCGCCGCCGCCTCCAGGGTCGCCGCCATCCCCGGCGTGCGACGGGCGATGGTCGAAACGCAGCGCCGCCTGGCCGCCACCTCGCCGGTGGTGATGGAAGGCCGCGATATCGGCTCGGTGGTTTTTCCCGACGCCGACGTGAAGATTTTCCTCGACGCCGATCCCGGCGTCCGCGCCGGCCGGCGCCGGCAGGAGCTCGAGCGGGCCGGAGAGACGCCGCAGGCCGACGAAGTGGCTCTGGAAATCGCCGAGCGCGATCGCCGCGATCGGGGCCGCGCCGAATCCCCGCTCATCCGCGCGCCGGGAGCCTTCTATATCGACTCGAGCGGCCTTTCGCAGGAGCAGGTGGAGGAGATTATCCTGGATCAGATCGCGCTGGCGGCGCAGGAGAGGATTTCGACCCAGTGAATAATCTGCTCGTGATGAAGTTCGGTGGGAGCAGCATGGGCTCGGCCGAACGCATCTGCGCGGCCGTGCGGCTCACGGCCGCCCAGTGCGAACGCCGTCCCGTGGTGGTAGTGGTCTCGGCGATGTCGATGATCACCGACCTGCTGCTGGAGGCGCTGCGACACGCCGAAGGCGGCGACGCCGCGGGCCTGGGGGCCTGCCTGCGCCAGCTCGAACAGCGGCACCTGGACGCCTGCCGCGAGCTGCTGGCCGCCGACCGCCAGCCGGCCGCGCTCGCCACCATCCACGAGTTGATCGCCGAGTTTCGCCGCATCGCCGACGGGGTACGCTTGCTCGGGGTGCGGCCGCCGCGTTCGGTCGACGAAGCCGTCGCCGTCGGCGAGCGCCTCTCGGCCTGCCTGATGGCCTCCCGCCTGGAGGTCGAGGGCATTCCCGCGGCCGCCGTCAACGCCGCCGAGGTGATCGTCACCGACGCGGTCTTCGGCAACGCCACCCCGCTCATGGGGCCGACGCGCGAGCGGGCGTGGCGGAAGCTGGCGCCGCTGATCGATCAGCGTATCCTCCCCGTGGTGACCGGTTTCAACGGCGCCACTCTCGACGGGCGTCCGACCACGCTCGGCCGCGGCGGCTCGGACTTCTCCGCCTCGATTCTCGCCGCCGCGCTCGACGCCGCCGAGCTGTGGATCTGGACCGACGTGGACGGCATCATGACCGCCGACCCGCGCCTGGTGCCCGAAGCCGCCGTGCTGGACCAGGTCACCTACCGCGAGGCGGCCGAGCTGGCCTACAACGGCGCCAAGGTGCTCCACCCACGCACGCTGACGCCGTTGGTCGAAAAGCAGATCCCGGTGTGGAGCAAGAACAGCTTCGCTCCGGAAAAACCCGGCACGCGCATTGTCCCTCGCATCGACCCGCGCGGCGGCCCGTGCGCGGTCACTTCGATGCCGCGGGTGGCGTTGGTGGCGCTGGAGCCGACCAGCGCCGAGATCTCCGGCGCCCACCTGATGGGGCGTGCGCTGGAGGCGCTGGCACGCGCCAACGCCGAGCTGCTCGCGCTCTCCAGTTCCAGCTACCGGCAGAGCTTCTGTTTCCTGGTACGCCAGGAGGAGCTGGCGCGCGCGCTGGAGAGCCTCGAGTCTACCTTGGCGCTCGAATTCGCCCACGGCTACCTAAAGCCGATCGAGGTCGACGAGAACGTCGGCCTGCTGGCGGTGGTCGGCGAGGGCATGCGCGGCACGCCCGGCCTGGCCGGCCGCATCTTCACCGCCATCTCCCGCGAGCAGGTCAACATCATCGCCATCGCCCAGGGCTCCAGCGAGCTGACCATCTCCATCGTCGTCCATCGCGACGGCCTGGAAAAGGCCGTGCGCGCCGTGCACCAGGAGTGCCGCATGGGCGAGCGGTGATGTTTCACGCCGCGGCCTGCTATAATTGACAAAAGCGGTCCTTCGATTTTCAGGAGATCCCATGTTTGATCTGTTTCGCAGCCGCGCAAAAGCCATGCGCTACCTGCTCGGCGCGCTGTTGCTGATGGTCGCCATCTCGATGGTGGTGACCCTCATCCCAGGTTACGGCAGCGGCGGACAGCGCTCGCAGACGGTGGTGGCCGAAGTGGGCGACGATGTGCTGACGCTGCGCCAGGTCCAGACCAGTATCCAGTCCCAAATGAAGAACAAGGGCTTCCCTCCGGAGATGGCGCAGCACTACGTGCCGATCATCATCCAACAAATGATCGCCGACCTGGCCGTCTCCTACCAGGCGCAGCGCATGGGCTTCGAAGCCACCGACGAGGACGTCGCCCGTACCATCCAGTCGATGCTGCCGCAGTTGTTCCAGGACGGAAAATTCGCCGGCCAGGAGGCCTACTCCCAGATGCTGGCGCAGCAGAACACCAACATTCCGGAGTTCGAGGCCCTGGTGCACAAGCAGATGGTGCTGATCAAGCTGCAAAACATCATCCTGGAAGGCGTGGTGGTCTCGCCCCAGGAGATTGAGCAGGAGTACCGGCGGCGGAGCGAGAAGATCAAGCTGGAGTACGTGGTATTCAACATCGACCCGACCGAGGCGCAGAAGCTCCTCACGCGCGAGGAGATGCTGGCCTACTACAACGAGCGGAAGACCACCTACTTCACGCAGGAAAAGCGCGGCTTCCACATCGTGGTGGCCGACCAGAGGCGCATGATGGAGGCGATCTCCATCCCCGATGAGGAAATCCGACGGCTCTACGACAATTCCAAGGACCGCTTCCGCACGCCCGAACGCGCGCGCGTGCGCCACATCCTGCTGAAGACCACCGAGAAGCCCAAAGAGGAGTTGGAGAAGATCCGCGCCAAGGTGGAGGGTCTTCTGAAGCAACTCAAGGGTGGCGCCGACTTCGCCGAGGTGGCGAAGAAAAACTCCGAGGATCCGGGCTCGGCCACCAAGGGAGGCGATCTGGACTGGATCACGCGCGGGCAGACCGTAAAGAACTTCGAGGAGGCCGCCTTCACGCTGAAGCCCAAGGAGCTGAGCAAGGTCATCCAGACCGAGTACGGATTCCACCTCCTCCAGGTGTACGAGAAAGAGACGGCCCGCCTGCGCCCGTTCGAAGAGGTGAAAGCGGAGCTGGCCGCCGAGCGCAAGGGCGCCCGGGTGGTCGATTCGATGCAGGCGGCCGCCGACGCGGCGCGCGCCGAGCTGGTGAAGGATCCCGCGGGAGCCGAGAAGATCGCGAAAAAGCACGGGCTGCATTTCGTGGCCGTCGAGAAGGCCGCCGCGGGCGACCCGATTCCGGAGATCGGCGTGAATCCCGAGTTCGAGCGCGCCATCCAGGCCCCTCCCAAGGACGGCGTCACCGCGGTGGTGCAAATCGGCGCCGACAAGCTGGTGTCGGCCGTGGTCCGGGAGATCTTCCCGCGCCAGCCGGCCGGGTTCGCCGAAGTGGAGAACAGCATCCGCTCGCAGATGGGCAACCAGAAGGCGATGCTGCTCTACCAGCAGCGCGGCGAGGCGTTCGGCAAAAAGTTGAAGGAGCTCGGCAACGACTTCGACAAGACCGTCAAGGCGCTCAACGCCAAGGTGCTTACTTCGCCCGAGATCGACCGCCAGGGGACCATCGAGCGGGTCGGCTCGGGCATGCAGTTCGAGGAGGCCTTCTCCAAGCCGGTCGGCGCCGTGGGAGGGCCGCTGCACATCGCCAATGCGATCGCCTTCTACCGCGTGGCCGCCAAGGTGGCGCCGGATGCCGCCAAAATGGCCGAGCAGCGCGAGGAGATCCTCATCCAGATCAAGGCGCGCAAGGCCCGCGAGCGCAAGGACCTGTTCGAAGACGGCCTGATCACGCAGCTCATCAAGGAAAAGAAGATCAAGATGTACGACGACGTGATCAAGCGCCTGGTGGCCAGTTACCGGAGCTGAGTTCCCCGCCCCTACTTACCCCGGCGCGTTTGCGATGCTCGATACCCTCCTGGACTTCCTGCGCAACTTCACCGACCCGGAGCGGCTGATCCGGCTGCTGACCACTATGCTCAGCGGGTGGGTCGGCTACGCCGCGCTGTTCGGGATCGTGTTCTCCGAAACCGGCTTGCTGGTGGGCTTCTTCCTTCCGGGCGATTCGCTGCTGTTCACCGTGGGCGTGGTGGCCGGCGCCGGCCAACTGAACCTGGTGGTGGTGTGCGTGCTGCTTTCAGTGGCCGCCATCGCCGGCGACGGAGTGGGATACGCGCTGGGACGCCGCACCGGCCGCCGTATCTTCAGCCGGCCCGATTCGCGGGTCTTCCGCCAGGAGCACCTGCGGCGCACCGAGAGCTTTTACAACAAGCACGGCGGCAAGACCATCGTTTATGCGCGCTTTGTGCCGATCATCCGCACGTTCGCTCCGTTCATCGCCGGCGTGGCGCGCATGGGCTACCCGCGGTTCCTGGCGTTCAACGTGTTCGGCGGCATCGGCTGGGTATTCGGGATGATCACGCTCGGCTATGCGCTCGGCAACGTTGCGCTGGTGCGGAACCATTTCGAGAAGGTGATCCTGGGGATCATCTTCGTCTCGGTGCTGCCTGTGCTGCACGAGCTGGTCCAGGCGCGGCGCAAGAGCCGATAAAGTGGCGCAGGCTCTCAGCCTGCCGCGCCGAGACTCGTCTCGGCGCTGTTTCCGATGTGGTCGGCAATTCGCTCCAACTTCCGCTCCACTCGAACCCAGTGATCGATCCCTCGAGGTGCTCATGCGGGAGACGGCGGCTGGAAATTCGCTGGCGTCGAGACGAGTCTCTTGACGCGGCAGACACGAGTGTCTGCGCCACATCGTTGGCTTGGAGTCTGCCAATTACTATTCACCCGGCCCGGCAAGGATCGCCGGAAGCTCCTCGCCGGCCGACGCTTCCCCGTCCCTGTACCTGGTGTCAAGCAGCCGGTCCGGCTCCAGGCGGCCCATCGCCGCCAGCAGAGTCTCCTGCAAGTGCGGGTACTCCTGCTCGAGGCCGGCGAACATGTCCCGCAGGCGGCGTCGCACGGTTCCGGTCTTCTGCGAGCAGCCGCAAGGCACCACCGGGGCGCCCGTGGATTCGGCGAAGGGGCGGGTGAGGCGCTCGGAGACGTAGACCAACGGGCGGATCAGGCGAAACTCGCGGTCGCGCGAGGTGGTGACAGGCGGCAGCGCGCTCAGCCGGCCGGTGAACAGGGCGTTGCGCAGGAAGGCCTCGCAAAAATCGTCGGCCGTATGGCCGAAGGCGATGACGTTGGCGCCCAGGCCGCGGACCACTTCATAAACCGCGCGGCGCCGATATCGGCTGCACAGGTCGCAGCCGTGGTCGGGCTGCTCGGAAAGCAGGCGAAACGAGGGCTTGTCCTGGTAGTACGTCCAGGCAACGCCGCGGCGAGCGAGCCACTCGCCCAGCGGCTGGATGGGACGCAGGAACTTGCCCTGCTCGATCGTGAAGGCGCAGACGGAGAACTGGACCGGGGCGCGCCTGGCCAAGGCAAGCAGCGCCTCCAGCAGAGTGAGCGAATCCTTGCCGCCGGAGAGGGCCACCGCCACGCGATCGCCGTCGCGGATCATGCGGAAACGCGCCACCGCCTCGCCGACCTTGCGCAGCAGAGTTTTTTCGAGGTCCAAGTTCCTATTATAGTGTTGTGGGAGCCAAGCAGCGTGTCTCGCCGGCGCGGAGGCAGGCGTTCGAGATCCTGCGCCTAGTGCACGGCGGCAGTCACGCCGCGGATCTGCTTCATGCCCGCCGCGGCGATCTGGACACCCGCGATGCGGCGCTGGCCTCCGAGATCGTGCTCGGCTCGCTGCGCGCGCAGGCGCAACTGGATTTTCTCCTCGCCCGGCACTCCCGGGAGCCGGCCGAGCGGCTGGACCACGAGGTGCTCATCGCCCTGCGCATGGGCGCCTACCAGATCCTCTATCTGGACCGCGTCCCGCGCCACGCCGCCGTCGGCGAGAGCGTCGAGCTGGTGAAGCTGGCGCACAAGAGCTCGGCGGCCGGCCTGGTGAACGCCGTGCTGCGGCGCCTCGATCACAAACCGCCGAGCTGGCCCGACCAGGCTACGGAGCTCTCGCTCCCCGCCTGGATGCTGGAGCGATGGCAGCAGCTCTACGGGGCTGAAATCGCCGCCGGAATCGGCAGCGCCTTCCTCGAGCGGCCGCGGACTTACGTGCGTCTGCCGCCCGGCCAGGACCCGCCTTCCGGGCTCGAGCTGGAGCCCACCGAAGTGGCCGGCTGCTTTCTGCTTCGCACCGGCCACGCCGACCCGCTGCGCATTCAGGACATCGGCTCGCAGAGCATCGTCGGGCTGCTCGAACTCCAGCGCGGCCAGAGTTTCCTCGACTTGTGCGCCGCCCCCGGCAACAAGACCGCCCAGGCTCTGGAGTACGGCGTGCGCGCGGTGGCCTGCGACACGAGCCGGCCGCGCCTGCGAGGCCTGGAGGGACTGGCGTGCGCGCGCGTGGTGGTCGACGGCACCCAGCCGCTCCCGTTCGCCCGCCGCTTCGACCGCATCCTGGTGGACGCCCCCTGCTCGGGCACCGGCACCCTGGGGCGAAACCCGGAGATCCGCTGGCGCATCCAACCGTCCGATCTGGCGCGGCACCACCAGAGGCAGGTGGCGCTGGTGCGGCGCGCGCTGGAGCGGCTCGACGCCGGCGGCCTGATGGTATATTCGACCTGTTCGCTCGAGCCGGAAGAGAACGAGCGGGTGGTGGAGGAGGCGCTGCGGGACTCGCCCGGCTGGAGGAGCCGGCGGATCGTGCGCCGCATCCCGGGACGCGACGCCGGAGACGGGTTTTTCGCCGCTGTGATAACATCAGAAGTAGCTGCCGCATGATCGAGATCGTCCCGTCGATCCTTTCCGCTGATTTCACCCGCCTGGGGGAAGAGATCGCCCGTTTGGAACAGGCGGGAGTGAAAATGTTTCACATCGATGTCATGGACGGCCACTTCGTGCCCAACATCACCGTCGGACCGCCCGTGGTCGCATCGCTCCGCCGCATCACCCGCGCCTCGCTCGACGTCCACCTGATGGTCGCCGAGCCGGAGCGCTACATTGGCGCTTTCGCACAGGCCGGCGCCAGCCAGCTCTCGGTCCACGTGGAGGCTTGCCCGCACCTGGATCGCACGCTGCGCGCCATCCAGGGCGAAGGGATGCTCGCCGGGGCGGTGATCAACCCGGCCACGCCGGTGGCGGCGCTGGAGGAGGTGCTCGAGCTGGCCGATTTCTTCCTCCTGATGAGCGTCAATCCCGGTTTCGGCGGCCAGGATTTCCTCCCGCAGACGCTGCGCAAGGCGCGCCAGCTCGACCGCCGGCGGCGCGAGCTGGGATTGCAGTCGCCGATCGAGATCGACGGCGGCGTCACGCTGGACAACCTCCCGGACATCGTCCACGCCGGCTGCGACTGGGTGGTGGCCGGTTCGACGGTTTTTCACAGCCCGGACCCGGCCGAAACCGTCGCCGGAATGCGGCAGATCGCGCGGGAGGCGCTTAGCGTCCGCGTATAAAACAAAAGTGGGACAGGCCTCCTGGCCTGTCAAGAATAGGTGCATTATGTTTCGACTTCGCTTTTGCCTGATTCTCGTCGTGGCGGCAGCGCTCGCCACCGGCTGCGGTTTCCGCCGCAAGAAATACGAGAACCCCATCACCAAGGACACGCTCCAGCCGGACAAGATCCTGTTCGACAAGGCGATCCGCGACATCGAGAAGGCGCGCTACGAAGTGGCCCGCCTGGTGCTGCAAAACCTGATCAACACCTACGACACCAGCGAGTTTCTCGCCAAGGCCAAGCTCGCCATCGCCGACAGTTGGTTCCGCGAGGGCGGCTCGCACGGGCTGGCCCAGGCCGAGGCAGAGTACAAGGACTTCATCCTGTTCTATCCGACGCTGGAGGAGGCGCCGGAGGCGCAGGAGAAGATCTGCGGGATCCACTTGCGGCAGATGGAGAAGCCGGACCGGGATCCCCGGCACGCCTACCGCGCCGACGACGAGTGCCGCCAGGTGCTGCTCCAGTTCCCCAACAGCAAGTTCGCCCCCACCGCCCAGCAGAAGTTGCGCGAGATCCAGGAGGTGATCGCCGAAAGCGAGTATCGCGTGGGCGCGTTTTATCACAAGAAGGGCAGCTTTCCGTCGGCGGCCAACCGCCTGGAAGGACTGACCGAAACCTACCCGCTCTACAGCCTGGCCGATGAGGCGCTGTGGAAGCTGGCCGACTCCTACGACAACCTGGGACCTCAGTTCCGGGACAAGAGCGCGGCCGCCTATTCGCGCATCGTGAAGGAGTACCCGCTCAGCGCCTACGTCGAGGAGGCCAGGCGAAAACTGACGGCGATGGAAAAGCCGATCCCGGAGGCCGACCAGGTGGCGCTGGCACGCATGAAATACGAGCTGGAGAACCGCGAGAAGGCGGGCATGATGAGCCACTTCTGGGGTGTTTTCCGCAAGGGGCCCGATTTCCGCACGGCCGCCAGGTCGGGCAACCCCACCATGACCTCGATACGCCCGACGGTGCCGGTCAGCGTGCCCACGGGCGAAAGCGGAGCCGCCGGCGGCACTACCGACGTCACCGTCGCCCCGGTGACCGACTCCACGGCGCTCGACACGCAGCCGGACGCGCGCCGGACTCCGCCGCGCGAGGCCCAGTCCACTGAGCAGGCGCCGACGGCGCAGCCAGCCGCCGGCCAAGCCGAATCCAAGAAGAGCGGCAAGGACAAGAAACCGCCTAAGAAATGAACCGGGTCCTGCTGGCCGACGACAGTCCGCACGCCCAGCGCATGGGCGAGCGCATCCTGCGCGAGGAGGGGCTCGAGGTGGTCACGGTAACCGACGGGGAGACCGCGATGCTGCGCCTGGCCGACGTGGATCCCGACGTGATCCTGGCCGACGCGTTCCTGCCCCAGCGCTCCGGCTTCGAGATCTGCCGCTGGGTGAAGAGCCAGCCGCAGCATTGTCACACGCTCGTGGTGCTGACCGCGGGGCTGCTGGAACCATTCGACGAGGAGGAAGCCCGCCGCGCCGGCTGTGACGCCATCCTGAAAAAGCCGTTCGAAGCCTCCGCCGTGACCCAGACCATCTTGCCGCTGATCCAGGCCGCGCGCTTCGCCCGCGGGCTGTTCGCCGACCAGGTCGAGGTGCGGCGGCCGGACCCGGAGGACGGCATCCCCTCGGTCCCGGCCGCGCCGCCGGAGATCGATCCGGAGCGCGTCCGCGCGGCCATTACCCTGGCGCTGGACGCGTCGCTGCCGGCGATGATCGAGGAGATCACCGAGCGCGTCCTGGTCGCCCTGGGACACTGAGAACCCATCGATATGCCCGACAACACCTTCGACATCGTTTCCCGGATCGAGCTGCCCGAGGTGGTCAACGCCATCCAGCAGTCGCTCAAGGAGATTCACACCCGCTTCGACCTGAAGAGCTCGAAAAGCGACATCCAGTTGCTCGAAAAGGAGCACAAGCTGGTGGTGGACAGCCAGGACGAGTTCAAGCTCAAGGCGGTGATCGACATCCTCGAGCAGAAGCTGGTGAAGCGCCACGTGCCGCTCAAGGGACTCTCCTACGGGCCGGTCCAGCAGGCCGCCGGCTCGTCTGTGCGCCAGGAGATTTCACTCCAGCAGGGGATCCCGATCGAGAAGGCGCGCGAGATCGTCAAGCGGATCAAAGAGGGCAAGAAGAAGGTTCTGGCCTCCATCCAGGGCGATTTCGTGCGCGTCAGCGGCCGCGACCGCGACACGCTGCAAGAGGTGATGCAGTCGCTGCGCGGCGTCGATTTCGGGATCGACATGCAGTTCACCAACTACCGCACCAACTGATCGGCCCGCGAGAATCCGCTCCCTGTGGTCGCGGCTCGGAAATGGGTTGCCTCTCCCGCATGCTATACTGAATGATTCGTACCATGCCCAAGCTGAAGACCCATAAAGGTGCCTCCAAGCGCTTCAAGAAGACCGGGACCGGGAAGGTGGTTCGCCAGCACGCCTACGGCCGTCACCACCTGACCATCAAGTCGCGCTCGCGGAAGCGTAAGCTGCACCAGGGGGTGGTGGCCGACGATGCCAACAAGTCCGCATTGAAAGCCATGCTCCCCTACTAGGGGAGCCGGGAGTCGCCGGCGCGATGGCACGTGCCCGAGCGGCCCCGTAATCTGATCAACCAAGGAGGAAAACGTGCCTAGAGTCAAACGCGGATCCCACCGCCGCGAGTCGCGGCGCAAGGTCCTCAAGCTCGCCAAGGGCTATTTCCTAACCAAGAGCAAGCTGCACCGCTCGGCGCAGGAGGCGGTCGAGAAAGGTCTCCGCTACGCCTTCGTAGGGCGCCGGCGCAAGAAGCGCGATTTCCGCGCGCTATGGATCGTGCGCATCGGGGCGGCCTGCCGCCAGGCGGAGATTTCCTACAGCCGCTTCATGGACGGATTGAAAAAGGCCGGCATCGCGCTGAACCGCAAGATGCTGGCCGATATCGCTGCCTCCGACGAAGCCGCTTTCCGGCAACTGGTGGACAAGGCCAAGGCGGCGCTGGCCGCCGCCGCCGCCTGAGGACAAACCTATGAGCCCCGCACGCGAGCCGGAACCGGATGCGCTGACCACGCTCGAGCTGCGCATTCACAAGGCGGTGCAACTGGTCGCCCAGCTCCGCCGCGAGAAGGAAGCGGCCGAGCGTGAGAAGGAAGCCGCCCGCGAGGATCTGCCCGAACTGCGCGCCCGGGTGCGTGCGCTCGAGGAGGAATTGCAGGGGCTGCGCTCGGAGCGCGAGCTGGTGCGAACGCGCATCGAAAAGCTCCTCGGCCAGATCGATGCCCTGGGCACGGGTTAGAAAGTCCCGCGTAGCGCGATGGAACCGGAAGCTACGGAAAAGAAGCAGGTCCGGGTCACCATCCTGAACCAGACCTACACGCTCACCACCACCGGCGAGCCGGAGGAGATGGAGCAGCTCGCCCGACAGGTCGACGAGCTGATGACGGGAATCGCCTCGCGGTCGCACAACCTGGACAACACGCGCGTGGCCGTGCTCGCCTGCCTGCACCTGGCCGACCAGTTGCGCGGCATGGAAGGGGAGATCGCCCAGGTCCGGCGGAGCTTTCATCAGAAGGCGCGGGAGTTTTCGCTGCTTCTGAACCAGGCCATCGAGCCCGCAGAGCGCTGACGACAGGCCGGGAGGCCTGTCCCACAACTCAAAAAAGCCTCTCCTGGCGCCGCAGCGTTCCGAACGAGCCGATGTTGGCGACCACGAACGCCACCCGAAACTGGTTCTCATTGCGCTGGCCGAAGCTGAAACGCCGGTACTGGACGCTGAATCCACAGCAGTCGCTGTTGTAGGAGACCTGGGTGGTGGCGAACTGCATAATCCCCAGGCGGAAGTCGTAGATGGCGGTAAAGGCGGTGCTCCAGCCGCGGAGGTTTTCCTTCCCCCACCCGAGCAGGCCGCGGAACTGGTTGGCGCTCGGCGAAAGGTGAGGCACGCTGCGTACGTGGTTGTGGCCGACCGAGACCAGGTAGTGGCCGACTCTGGCGTCGGCGGTCAGGCCGCTGTTGGTGATGCGGTGGCGCAGCGGGTCGTAGTCGGCGCGCCATTCGATGGCGGTGCGCGGGGAAGGGTTGACGCGCAGGGCGGAGATCACCGGCGAGTAGCGACGCCGGCCATCGAGGAAAGCGTAGGGGGTCAGCTCGATCTGGCTGAGCAGGATGTTGCGGTCGCCGGGCGTGAGGGCGCCGCCGAAGTCCGGGTCGAAGTAACGGCGCTGCCAGAGCTGCCAACTCACCAGCTCGCTCACCACGCCTCCGCGCTTGACGAACAGCCGCTGGGTGAGCGAGATCTCGGCTTCCCGGGTATTGGAGATCAGCTCGGTTTCATCGAACCGGATCAGCCGACGGAAATCCCCCACCCCATCCACCGCGCGGAAGCCTGCCCGCGGCTCGATGACGTGCTTCAGCTTGTCCCCCAACCACCGCGGCGCGGGGAAGACGCGCGCCAGCGAGGGTGCGATCAGGTCGAGCGTGAACTCGCGCGTGCTCCGCAGCACGCCTTCCCCCTGGATGCGCCCGCCCAGCAGGCTGGAGCCGTAGTGGGTCTCGCGCAGGGAGAAGGCCGGCAGCAGGTGAAAATCCTTCCATCGCAGCGCCGTCATAACGCGCGGCGCTAGGTCCAGCCGCTCGACGAACTGCCGCGTCTGAAACAGCGGCTGGTTGCGGCGCACCAGCCCGGCGCTCGATTCGAGCGATACCCACACCGGCGGCCCACGCCGCAGCAGCGGCCGGTCCCGGGCGGTGAATTCCACCGACGGCAGCTTGCGGATGACAATCTTGTCGTCCGGTTGGGTGGTCTGGAAGTTCTCGTTTCGCAGGAAAACGATGTTCAGAGCGTAGCCGCGCCCGTGGCGGCTCACGAAACCCACCGAGTGTATTTCGGAAAAGACCGCCTCGTTGAACGACTCGGTGAACGCCTGCCGGAACGTGAACGAGCTGAGATAGTTCACCTCGCCGCGCGCCGAAAAGCCGCGGCCCAGCTCGGCCTTGCCGTCGAAGGTAACCAGGAAGCCGCCCTGTTTCAGACGCTGGCCGCCGGGGAGTTGGAGACCGCGGTCGTTGATGCCGTACAGCACGGCGTTGAAGTCCGAGCCGGCACGCGGCTTGCCGCGCACGTCGACGTGGTGTGCGAATCCTCGCTGGGTGAAGTATTGGCTGCGATAGGAGAGGTCGTAGCTGCGATTCACCGCCCAGTAGTAACCCAGGCCCACCATCTTGCCGCGGTTGGAGCTGTTGCCGATGTTGGGGGTCAAAAAGCCGCTCTTGCGCGGCGCCTCTTCGAGCGACTTGTAGAACACCGGAACATAAAACAACGGCACCCGCTTGAGGCGGAAGATCGGCCGGTATGCGATCGCACGCTTGTTGGGGATGATGTCGAACCTGGGGCCTTCGAGTACCCACCAGGGCTTGGGCAGCAGACAGTTGGTGACAAAGCCATCGTGGAGAATGTAGCGATCCTTGAGCCGCTCGGCCCATTTCCCTTGGAAAACAAACGGGTTGTCCGTGGCCAGCAACCCCTGCCGCGGCGCGGCGCGGACGGGCGCACGCCCGCGCATCTGATAGAAATTGCCCGTCTTCTCCCGCAGCCGATACTCGGCCCGGTCCGCCTCCAGTTCCTCGCCGCTTTCCAGGTTGCGGAACTTCACGTTTCCGCGCGCCTCGGCGTAGCCGGTCTCCTCGTTGTAGTCGATCTCGTCGGCCCGAAGCGTGAAATCGGCGGACTCCAGCTCGGCGCCGCCCCGCAGGCGACGGTTGGGGCCTTCAGCCTCCTGGCTGGCCGCCCGAACTACCAGCTCGTTCGGACCCGGTGCGTTAATGCGAGGGATGATGAGGGAGGGTGGCGCCTGGCAGGCAGCCGGAGGCCGAGCAAGAACAAATGTCATCAGAAGGTTGAAGGAAAAAACGTGACAAAGTCCTTTAAATATGGTACAGAGTAGATGCGGCTCTTTTCGGGGTGATTGGATCGAGTGGTCCAATGCAGCAACCCTATCATGCTCTTGAAGACGCTCGCAAGCGAGGACCTATCGACTGATGATTTGCGGCTTCTGCGGGACCGCTAATCCGGACGACGAGCACCGCTGCCTTCGCTGCGCCCGCCGGCTGCGTTCCGGAAACGCGCGTCGCGCTCCGGAGATATACCCATTGAGGTCTTCCGCGGTCAGAGCGCTGGCACCCCAGCCGGCCGAGCCGGACTCCCCGGCGGACACTCGTCCGGAAGCCGCCAAAGAACCTATGGCGCCGGTGCAGCCTTCCTTGTTCTCCGCAAGCGATCTGCCCCGGGTTATTCCGTTCGAGGCGCTCGTCGGACGGCTGGCCAAGCGATCCAAGGGCAACCAGAAGAGCTCGGGCAAGGGCGCTTCCAAGCCCGCCGGTCCCTCGGCCCAGCAGGCGTTCTACTTCGAGGAGACCGCACCGCCGGAGCTCGTGCGATACTGTGACGCACCCGTGGCACGTCTGATCCACCGCGTCACGGCCGCGACCCTGGATGCGAGCCTGATCCTGATCGCCTGTGGCATTTTCGTCCTGGTTCAGTACTTCGGACCCTGGCAGGTGATTCCGAGCGCGCAAGTGCTCCCTTACTACGCCGCCTCCTCGGGATTCTTCCTGTTCCTGTACAAGCTGCTGTGGTGCCTGGCCGGCACGGACTCCCCGGGCATGCGATGGATCGACCTGCGCCTGCTGAACTTCGACGGTCATCCGCCGACGCAGTCCCAGCGCCTCCAACGGCTGGTGTTCGGCTGCTTCAGCGTGCTGCCCGCCGGATTGGGCCTCTATTGGGCGATTGTCGACGAAGAGACGCTTTCCTGGCACGACCACATGTCGCGAACTTTCGTGACACCGAAGGACGCACGGTAGGACAGGCCTCCCGGCCTGTCCAGGGAGTTTGGACATTTTGGGAGCCTCCGAGCCAACGATGTGGCGCAGACACTCGTGTCTGCCGCGTCGAGACTCGTCTCGACGCCAGCGGATTTCCAGCAGCTTGCCTCAGGCCTTGTATCCTGGGCCCGACAAACATTCCGGCGGGAAAGCCTTTGTCTGAATGGATCGCCACCTCAACACTGCCCGACAGGACTCATGGATCTGCACCAGGAACCTGTTGCCCGCATCATGCTTCGATCCTTGCAGCGTGGGGTACCGAGAGTGCTACCGGCAAGGCTGCTACAGTCGCTGGAGGCTCAACCGCAC
>Ga0247727_10007609_pt1 | contig 20526 bp, 15 predicted proteins | sample WisWelCaveWW1625_FD_202498 | JGI IMG/M metagenome (GOLD analysis project Ga0247727, IMG submission 202498) | Biofilm microbial communities from Wishing Well Cave, Virginia, United States - WW16-25 | ecosystem: Environmental > Aquatic > Deep subsurface > Groundwater > Cave microbial mat | place... | reverse complement strand
CCAATCGTAATGCCTCAGATTGGTGGAGAACGTAGCGCAGACATCTTGTCTGCAGGCAGGATGCCTGCGCTACTCCACACGTAATCTGAGGCATTACTGCCAACCGATTGCGCCGGTACAAGCGCATGCACATGGCACTCCTAGCGGAGTTGGAAGACGAGGGCATCTTGCGGCTATAAACATTTCAACCCTACGGGTTTTGAATTTTGGCTCTTGACCTTTGGAATTAGAATTTGAGGTGAATCATGAAAACGAAATTCATCTTTGCCCTGCTGCTTTCGATGCTCGCACTGCAAACGCTGCCCGGCCACGCGCAGGATTTTTTGAAACGCGTGAAGCCCTGGCTCTTTCCGTTCGATTCACTTAAAGAGCGAGACGCAAAACAGCCGCCTCTGCCCGAGCCTCATCGCACCGGCAAACGTTTTGAAGATAGAAGAATGCCGCAGCTTGCAAACACTTCGCCCGCATTGAGCGGGGGTGAAAGCTTCTCTGATAGCGTGCAAGCGTTATGGGTGAGGCACTATGCTTCGGGACTGATTTCTCTCGAAGACAGAGCTACCGCTATTGCTGTTGACAATGCGGGGAATGTCTATGTGACTGGATACAGTGAGAGTTTAGACACATACGATGATTACGCCACGATCAAATACAACGCGGCAGGGGTACAAGAGTGGGAGGCGCGCTACAATGGGCCGGGATATTCTAATGACGCAGCCACGGCCCTGGCGGTGGATTCTGCGGGAAATATCTATGTGACTGGGTACAGTTGGGGTTCAGGCACAGGTCTTGATTACACCACGATCAAATATAATGCGGCTGGCGCTCTACAGTGGGAGGCGCGCTACGACGGACCGGGAGGCGATCATGAAATAGCCACGGCCCTGGCGGTGGATGCTGCAGGAAATGTCTATGTGACTGGTTACAGTAGTTTTTCTTCAGATTTTTATGATGATGACTACGCCACGATCAAATACAACGCGACTGGAACACAAGAATGGGTGATTCGCTACACTGAGCCGAGAAATTCTGATGACGAAGCCACAGCCCTGGCAGTGGACGCCACGGGAAATGTCTATGTGACTGGGTACAGTCGGGGTTCAGGTACATCTCAAGGTTACACCACGATCAAATACAATACGGCTGGAGACCAAGAATGGGTGACGCGCTACGATAGGCCGAGATATTCTGATGACAGAGCCACGGCCCTTGCTGTGGATGCCACAGGGAATGTCTATGTGACTGGATACAGTGGGAGTTCAGACACATACGAAGATTACGCCACGATCAAATACAACGCGGCTGGCGACCAAGTATGGGTGATGCGCTACAATGGGCCGGGAAATTCTGTTGACATAGCCACGGCCATGGCGGTTGATGCTGCGGGAGATGCCTATGTGACTGGCTCCAGTACGGGTTCAGGCATATTTCAAGATTACGCCACGATCAAATACAACGCGGCTGGAACACAAGAATGGGTGATGCGCTACACTGGACCGGGAATTTATGGTGGCAGAGCCACGGCCCTGGCGTTGGATGCTACAGGAAATGTCTATATAACTGGATCCAGTGTGGGTTCAGGCACAGGTGCTGACTACGCCACGATCAAATACAACGCGACTGGAACACAAGAATGGGTGATTCGCTACACTGAGCCGAGAAATTCTGATGACGAAGCCACAGCCCTGGCAGTGGACGCCACGGGAAATGTCTATGTGACTGGGTACAGTCGGGGTTCAGGTACATCTCAAGGTTACACCACGATCAAATACAATACGGCTGGAGACCAAGAATGGGTGACGCGCTACGATAGGCCGAGATATTCTGATGACAGAGCCACGGCCCTTGCTGTGGATGCCACAGGGAATGTCTATGTGACTGGATACAGTGAGAGTTCAGACACATACGAAGATTACGCCACGATCAAATACAACGCGGCTGGCGACCAAGTATGGGTGATGCGCTACAATGGGCCGGGAAATTTTGATGACATGGCTACTGCCATGGCAGTGGATGCTGCAGGAAATGTCTATGTGACCGGTTCCAGCACAGGTTCAGGCACATCTAGTGATTACGCCACGATCAAATACAACGCGGCTGGCGCACAAAAGTGGGAGGCGCGCTACAATGGGCCGGGAAACTCTTCTGACAGAGCCACGGCCCTGGCGGTGGATGCGACGGGAAATGTCTATGTGACTGGGTACAGTTGGGGTTCAGGCACATCTAGTGATTACACCACACTCAAATACAACGCCGCTGGCGAACTACAGTGGGAGGCGCGCTATAATGGATTGGGACTTCGTTTTGACCATGCCCTTGCTGTGGATGCCGCCGGGAATGTCTATGTGACCGGATCCAGTTTGGGTTCAGGCACATCTGATGATTACACCACGACCAAATATAATGCTTCCGGGGTTGAACAATGGGTGGCGCGCTACAATGGGCCGGGGAATTCTATTGACATAGCCTTAGCCCTTGCGGTAGATACGACGGGAAATGTCTATGTGACTGGATACAGTAAGGGTTCAGGCACATCTGATGATTATGCCACGATCAAATACAACGCGACTGGCGGCCAAGAATGGGTGATGCGCTACAATGGGCCGGGAAACTCTTCTGACAGAGCCATAGCCCTAGCAATGGATGCCAAGGGAAATGTATATGTATCTGGGAATAGTTGGAGTTCAGGTACATCTGATGATTACGCCACGATCAAATACAACGTGGCTGGCGGCCAAGAATGGGTGATGCGATACAATGGGCCGGGAAATTATCATGACAGAGCCACGGCCCTAGCAGTGGATGCTGCGGGAAATGTCTATGTGACTGGATTCAGTTATGGTTCAGGCACATCTAATGATTATTACACGCTCAAATATAATGCTTCCGGGGTTGAAAAGTGGGTGGCGCACTACAATGGATCGGGCTATTCTGATGACCATCCCAAGGCTTTGGCTGTGGATGCCGCTGGCAACGTCTATGCAACGGGTGCCAGTACCAAAAGGATCTCACAAAATGATTGGAGCATTTATACGACAATAAAGTATTCTCAAATTGAAGGACCTACAGTTGTAACAAATCCCGCTATGAATGTGGGACACACCTCTGCGACACTCAATGGCATGGTGAATCCCAATAATCTAAAGACGTCACTCAAATTCCAATTTGGTACAACCAGCCGCTATGGCGTTACAGTTACGGCAACCCCAGATATTGTTACTGGAGTGGGTGAAATGCCCGTGAGTGCAAATGTCTCCAATTTATCTCCCAATCGCACCTATCATTATCGCTTGGTAGCCGCTAATTATGCGATAACAGAAAATGGGATGAATCAATCGTTTACAACGACCAATCAATCGCCAGTGATGGTGAACACCATTCCCGATCAAAATCTCACCGTCGCTCGCACCGCATTGCGGCGGAATTTGAGCTTGGTTTTTAAAGATCCCGATGGCGACACGCTATCCTATTCGGTGAGCAGCACACTTCCCTCGGTGGCAAAGGCGGAAATATCAGACAGTCTTCTCAGCGTAGAGCCGATTACTTCCGGAAAGTCATTGATAATTGTCGTAGCAAGCGACGGATACGGCGGTGTCGATTCATTGAGCTTTACAGTAACCGTAAACTCTCCCCCGAGAATTGTCCGCCCGCTCGCGGATATTGTTTTGACGATAAACAGCGATGCCTTTGTCAGAGATCTCAACACCTCACCTTTTGTATTTGCCGATCCTGACCGGGATTCATTGCGTTTTGCCGCGTCAAGCTCAAATGACAGCATTGCTGTTACCAGGCTTGATGGCAGTCTTCTTGCCGTTTCGCCCGTTGCAATAGGCACTGCACAAGTTGCGGTTGTTGCCGATGATAATAAGGGCGGTGTAACTTCATTGGGTTTTACTGTCACGGTCAAAGCGCCAAACGCGGCCCCGGCTATAATCCCAGACTCAGCCTTCCATGCGCCCAGACCTGAAAATCAACCGATTGCCCTCAACGTGAATATCACCGACAACTCCGGCGTGGTGCCTGAGGCGAATTTTTATTATCGTCAAGGCGGGGATAGTGATTTTAGAAAAGCGGAACTGCGCAGCACGACTCCTGGTCTTTATCATGGCGTCATTCCCAAAAAGGAGGTGACTGCCTTTGGAGTTGAATATTATTTTGAAGCCATTGACGATGGTGGTTTGAAAGCTCGACAGCCTGCAGCCGGCGCTTATTCTATTCAAGTCAAAATCGCCGCTCCTGGATTAGTCAAAAACGAAGCGCAGCCTGGCGGCTCCGAAAAGCAGGCGTATCGTCTGATCTCAATACCCCTAGATTTGGAAGACAAAAATCCACTTTCGGCCTTGAGAGAGGTCTTGGGCGATTACGACAATAAGAAGTGGCGCTTGTATGCGTTTGATGCCAGCCAAACTCCTATCGAATTCCCCGGTTTCTCAGAAATGAAATCCGGCCATGCCTACTGGCTCATTCTCAAAGAGTCGGGCAAAAGAATAAGCACGGGCGCGGGGAAAACCAATCGCACGGATAGCGCATTCGCGATTCCGCTGCATGCTGGATGGAACTTCGTGGCGAATCCTTTTAACTTTACCATCCCTTTGAGCAACGTCAAGCTAAAGGTGGGTAACTCTACAAGCCCGATTGACTCAAGCAAGATGCGCACATACTTGGGACATTGGAACGTGACCACGGATGATCGAGAGAAGATCACAGAGCTCAAGCCTTTTGAGGGCTACGCGATTTTCAGTGATTCTTCTGGCGTACTTTCGATTGATCCTGATCTCTCCAATATAACCGGCCAGCTTGCTAAATCTGCCATTGACACGAACGAACAGGGCATTTTGTGGTCGGTTCGCGTGCTCGCACAATGCCAGGAAGCGAGCGATGAAGATAATCTCGCTGCGATCGTTGGCAACGCCTCGCACGAATGGGATGACATGGATCAACCCGAGCCGCCGCCCATCGGCGAATACGTTTCCGTCTACTTCCCGCACCGCGAATGGAACGCGCTCGTGAAAACCTATTGCCTCGACGCGCGGCCCGAACCCGCAAACGGTGAGGTGTGGGAGTTTGAAGTCAAAACCAACATTCGCGACAAAGTCAATTTGAGCTTCGAGAATTTGGCCAGCGTGCCGGAGGAGTTTGAAGTGTGGCTGGTGGATGAGACGTTGCAAATCACGCAAGACTTGCGCGCGTCGAACCATTATGCCTTGGCCGGTTCCGGGCCGGAGCATCCCAAAAAATTGAAACTGATCGTGGGCAAGAAAGGCTTTATTGAAAGCGAGCTTGCCGATACGCAGCTTGTTCCAACAACATTCGAGCTTTCGCAAAATTTCCCCAACCCCTTCAATCCTGTCACCACGATACGTTATGGCTTGCCGCGCAACGAGCGCGTGACGTTGAAGCTCTACAATCTGCTCGGCGCAGAAGTCGCGACCCTTGTCAATGACGAGCCAAAGGTCGCCGGGTATCATACTGCCATTTGGGACGGCCGCAGCCACGCGGGACAGGTCGTGAGCAGCGGACTCTACTTGTATCGCATGGAAGCCGGCAGCTTTACGGCCACGCGCAAGCTCGCGTTGATAAAATAAAACAGCCGCACGGGCTCGCCTTAGTAGACCTTTGCCGATCCGTCCAAGCTCGAGGGCACGTTTGCGCTGCTACCATCTCGCCCGTCCCAGAGCAAACGATGTTGCCCGGCCTGCTGCCGATCATGTTCGAATCCAGCGCGCCATCAATCCGACACTTCCTCCTTCTCTTCACCGCAACACCGTCATCACTCTCGTCTGCCGATTGAGCGAGGCGGTCATCGTGAAATCACCTTGCTGAATCTCTTCGAGAATTTCGAGCGCGTAGAGATACTTGCCGCTGGGCACCGGCTCGCCGTTTTCGTCGCGGCCGTTCCAAATCATCGGATGCGTGCCGGCAGCGAGCGTGCCGTCGTGCAACGTGCGCACGGCTTGACCGAGCATGTTGTAGACTTTCATCACGACGCGGCTCTCTTGACGCAAGCGGCATTCGATCACCGTTTGCTGCGCGCCCGAATTGAGTTTGAGAGGGTTCGGGTAGTTGTTTACCAACTCGAAGAGTTTGGGTTGCTCGTTTCCGCCGTTCGCGCGCAATTCCAAATCTTCGACGAGCACGAAGTACATGTTGAGCGGCGTGCTCGTCTTCACGCCGTTGGCCATGTTGCCGCCGAGCAGCACGCGGCCGGGCGAGAAGCGGCCGCGCCAAACTTTCATCTGCACAGTGTTGCCGCCGGTTGCCACGGTGATCTTTTGATTGTTGTCGATGAAATTATCGCGCAACCAATTCGGCACGGCCTCGGCGCGGCTGTCATAGATCACGTACACGTCCGCAAGGTGATTGAGATTGAACTCGAAAAAGTTTTCGGCCTTCATCTGCCGGTCGCGATTCGCGGTGCGGAACATGAGCTTGTTGCGCAGCCGGGCGGGCACGTGCGTCACCGTGTTGCCGAGATCCATATACTGCTTCTGCCCGGTGCGCAGCGTATCCATGAGATAATACGCCGGCGCCCACGAAGCAATCGTGAGGTTGCCGTTCTGCTTGTCGCCGGAACCTTGCAAGCTGTACGGTAAGCGCAAAGTATCGGTGATCGTATTCGCGTTGGCGGAAGCATCGACAATGCCGCTGAGGCGCAGCAAATAGCTTCGGTTGTAAACGTGTTCGGTCGTGGTCAGCGTCACTTCCTGCTCGAACGCATCCAAACGCGCGGAGAGAATTTGAACATTATCCGTGCTGCGATAATTGTTCGTGTACTCGGCGGAAGCGAGCGTGACCTTCTCATCGAATGTGACCACAATGGTCGTCACATTCGTGAGCGCGACGGAAACGGCGCGGGGGGGCTGAATGTCATTCGCGCGAAAAGTGTAAGAATAGTTTGCCGCAGTTGGCATCACGTTCGGCGGAATGGCTTGATCGGCAAGGTTACGCACGGTCAATTGATACGTAGCGCCGTCGCTGTGCGGGCTGGTGTTGAGCAACACGCCGCGCTCGTCGCTGTGCAGCGCGACGCTGACGATGTTGATGCCTTGATCGATGGCGTAATTCGCCAAGTTCTCCGCGCTGCTGCGGGTGATGCGTTCATCGAAGCGCACTTCCACTTTGACGTGATCGAGCGCGCGCACTTCGGCGACAGTTGGCGGCTGCGTATCTGCAAGCGAGAATTGATAACTAGCGGTCGCGGGCGCGATGATCGTGTTCGGCGGCGTCGCGCGGTCTTGAATGTTCTGCACACTCAACGTGTACGTCGTGCCGTCAACATGAGCAGCGGTAGTCAAGATCACCGTGCGCGTATCGGCTTGCAAAGCGGCAGAGTTGATGATGATGAAGGGTGCGAGGCCATAGTTGGCAATTTGCTCGGCAGAGTTTTTTGTAATCGGCTCGCTGAATTGCGCTTCGACTTTGTTTTGATCGAGCGCGCGGGCGCTGACGAGCGTTGGCGCCGTTTTATCGGACACGGGCACTTCCGTGGAGACTTCAACAGAATACACGCTTTCATTGCCGGCAGTATCATACGCGGTCACGACGAAAAAATACGTCTGCCCTTCAGTAAGATTACTGAAGACATATTTCAGCGCAAGCTTGGCGTCGACGTTGGCAACATACTTTCCCGTTTCCTGGCCATAGTAAACTTTGTAGCCTGCGAGATCAGGCTCTTGGTTCGCATCCCAACTGATTTCCACGTTGCCCGCAATAGCGGAAGAAAAAAGTGTTTGCTCGACGCCACACAATAGCGCCAGTGTAAAGAGAATGGCGGTAAGTGATGCGCGACACGAGAGGGAATTGACGCAGTGAAACGCGCGCTTACTTTTGAAACGCAAAAGAATAGTAGCATCCTGCATTGCGCTAAAGACCTCCAAATGACCTTGCAATATTGGATTGACGAGGTGTTGCTTTGCCAGCAATCCATTACTCCAATAAACCAGCAATCCAAAAGTTTTGGTGTTGCCGCTCCACGCAAAGCCGATGCCACCCAGCGAGCGTGTTTGCTCGACAGAGCAAATTCAACAATTGTGTGAGAGTGCTTTCAAACGTGAGAGCAGATGAGTGGCAGGATTACTTCGCAGTAATTCGAAAGTGTAGAATGAAATTGTCAGGCGGGAAAAACAAAACGAGCGCTGCTTGCATTGCAGCACTCGTTTTGTTTGCGCGCTCTTGCGAGAAAATAAAAGCAAGAGCGAATCGCGCCAAAGATCTTTTCGCAGCGAGATTGTTCCGCGTAAAGACGGCTGTATCAACGAGGCATACGCTCGCTCCCGCTACGTTAATGCTCAAGCCCGCGAAACACGCGAAATTGAACGGTGTTGCGCCTAACCCCTCTCAAGGGGAATTGTTCGCCGGGAGAGAATTGCTCGGATCATTCTTTTCGTGGTGCAGTGCACGATAAATCGTGGCGCGATTCACCTGCGCAAATTCGGCGGCGCGAGTGACGTTGCCTTCGCAGCGTTCGAGCACGGTGTGAAAGTATTCTTCTTGAAAACGCGCGAGCAATTTGTTCTTGGCTTCATCGTAAGGCAGATCAAAAAGCGTTTTGAATTCTTCCGAGATCGTGCGCAGCTTGGGCAGGCCGAGGCGAGGGCGGCTGGTGTCGATCTGCCCGCCTTTGCTGAAGAGCACGATGTTCTGCACGAGGTTGCGCAGCTCGCGCACGTTGCCGGGCCATTCGTAGCTTTGCCAAACTTCCATGAGCGCGCCGGGAATTTCCGGAACGGGCTTGTGCTGCCTGCGCGCAAAGTGTTCGAGATAATGCCGCGCTAAAAGCGGAACGTCTTCGGAGTGCTCGCGCAAGAGCGGAACGTGAATCTCCACGGCATTGAGGCGATACAGCAAATCCGCGCGGAAGCTGCCGGCCTGCACGGCTTCGGATAACGTTTTATTCGTTGCGGCGAGGACGCGGACCTCCGCGTGCAAATCCGCCTTGCCGCCCACGCGCCGAAAATTGCCGGTTTCCAGCACGCGCAAAATTTTCGGCTGCGACTCCAAAGGCAGATCGGCGATTTCATCGAGAAAAAGTGTGCTGCCCTCGGCCTCTTCGAATTTGCCGAGGTGCTGGCCCATCGCGTTGGTGAAGGCGCCGGCTTCGTGGCCGAAAAATTCGCTTTCGAAAAGCGCCGAAGTCAGGTTGCTGCAATTGACGATGAGCATGGGCCGGTGGCTGCGCGGGCTGCGTTGGTGGATTTCGTGCGCGACCAGCTCCTTGCCGGTGCCGCTTTCGCCGGTGATGAGCACGGTGCAATCCGAAGGCGCGAGCGTTTCAATCTCTTCCAAAAGTTTTTGGATGGCCGTACTCACGCCCATGAGCCGCGGATAACGGCGCTGCAGCTCTTCGCGATAAGCGTGCTGCACCGCGCGATGCTGCAAGCTTTGTTGAATGAGCACGCGCAGCTCTTTCAGGCTCGGCGCTTTGTTGCAATAGTGCGCCGCGCCCAAGCGGCCGGCTTGCAGCGCGGTTTCATATGAATCGTGCGCCGTGACGATAATCACCGGAACGTCGGGAGCGATGCGCTTGATCCGTTTGAGAGCCTCGAGGCCGTCGATGCCGCGGCCGAGCTTCAAATCCAGCAGCACCAAATCCGGCGAGACTTTCGGCAAAATCCGCAAACCTTCTTCGCCGCTCTTGGCCGTGACGAGGTGAAACTCCTCGCCGGTGAGCGCGCGAAAATCTTCGGCGAGCCGCGGCTCGTCGTCGATGAGCAGGAGGGTGGGTTTATCCTGTGGTAATGTCATGTTTGTAGTTCCATTTCGTGGCCGAGATGGTAAAGAAATCAAATTTCATTTGCAAGCCGCGCGCTCGAGAAACCTGCCTTGCAAAAGCAAGCCGATAAAATTATATTGCCTCGAAACGGAAGGAGGAAAGCATTACGAATCCGAAGATTGCCGTCGTTATTCCTGCCTATAATGAAGCGCTTTCCATCGGCAAAGTGGTTGCGGAAATTCCGCGTCCGCCGGTGCATGAGATCATCGTGGTAGATAATGCCTCCACGGATGGCACCGCGGCGTTTGCGCGCAATGAAGGCGCGTTGGTGGAGTATGAAGGTGAGCCGGGCTACGGTGCGGCGTGTTTGCGCGGCATCGCAAAGGCGAAGCAGCTCGGCGCGAATATTGTCGTGTTCATGGACGGCGATTATAGTGACCACGCCGAAGAGCTTCCGCTGTTGCTCGCACCCATTCTCAACAATGAAAGTGATATGGTGATTGGCTCACGCGCGTTGGGAGTTGCCGAAGCCGGCGCGCTGACGCCGCAACAACGCTATGGCAACAGGCTCGCGTGCTTTCTCATGCGCGTGTTGCTCGGTGCGCACTATACCGACCTCGGTCCGTTTCGCGCGATCACCATGACGGCTTTGGATAAGATCGGCATGGCGGATCGTAATTACGGTTGGACGGTCGAGATGCAAATCAAAGCCGCGAAGCACAAGCTGCGCGTACAAGAAGTGCAGGTGCGCTATCGCAAGCGCATCGGCAAATCCAAAGTCTCGGGCACGGTCAAGGGTGTGGTGATGGCAGGATACAAAATTATTTTTACCATTCTGCGGCACGCGTTCAAAAGGTGAAGCAGCGGCCAAACATAAACAAAAGGCTGCTGATTCTATGAGCAGGGCCTCAACGCGGCATTTTCCTGCCAGGTTTTCGCTTGACTTTTCTTAGCTCTGAAGCTACATTGACACGCTTTTTTTCGCATAAAATCTCCATTTGCTCATCAAAATTACGAAACCGCTCATCATGTGGAGGCTCTGCGCATGCCGGTGACGTACCTCGACGGGCCGCGCTTGAAAAATGCGACGGTCGCTGCCGCACAACGTCTCATTCAGATGCAGGAGCAACTGAACAACATCAATGTATTTCCGGTTCCCGATTCCGACACCGGCACGAACATGGCGTTGACGATGCGCAGCGTCGCCGAAGGGGCATTGAATTGCAATGAAGAGTCGGTGCATGCGATGAGCGCGGCGTTGGCAGATTCCGCCTTGATGGGCGCGCGCGGCAACTCCGGCGCAATCCTCGCACAATTCTTTCAAGGTCTGGCCGAAGGTTTTCAGGGCATGGCGCGTTCGGATTTGCGAGGTTTTGCGCAAGCCGCGCAGCACGCCGCGACGTTGTCGCGCGAAGCGATTGCCGAGCCGCGTGAAGGCACGATCCTCACCGTGATTCAAGATTGGGCCGCGCACATTCACGAAACGTGGCAGCGCGTCTCAGATTTTCCCGCGCTCATTCACGGCTCCTTGCTCGCGGCTTCGGAATCTTTGCGGCGCACGCCGGAGAAATTGAAAGAACTAGCCAAGGCCGGTGTGGTTGATGCCGGCGCGCAAGGTTTCGTGCATTTGCTCGAGGGTACGATCAGCTTCATGCAAAACGGCAAGATCGAGCGGCTCGCGCGCGGCATTTTGGATTTCGGCAATGCGAAAGCGAAAGTTGAAGAAGCGCCGGAAACGATCACGTTTCAATTTTGCACGCAGGCTTTGATCACCGGCAAAGCGATTGATCGCAATGCGCTGAAAGAGCGGCTTCGCACGCTCGGCGACTCGATGATCGTTGCAGGCTCGAGCGAGCGCGTGCGCATGCACATTCACACCAACGAACCGGAAACGGTTTTTACCATCGCGCGCACCTATGGCGAGCTTGCGGATTCGCGCTACGACGATATGCGCAATCAGCACACGCGCGCGCACCACGACCCCCAAGCGCAAACCATCGCGCTCATTACGGACTCTTCTTGCGATCTTCCCGCCGAGGATTTCATTCGCCATAACATTCGCATGGTGCCGGTGCTGGTCATGTTCGGCAGCCGCAGTTACGTGGATAAAGTCACGATCACCGACCGCGATTTTTATCACATGCTCACGCTTGCAGCGCAACCACCGACCACTTCGCAGCCCGCGCCCGCGGATTTTCGGGAAGTATATTTGCAGTCTGCGCAGAACCATCGCGAGGCTTTGGCGATCATTCTCACGAGCGGATCGAGCGGCACGTATCAATCCGCGGTGCGCGCGGCGCAGAACGTGAAAGATCAAATCGACGTGCAAGTGATGGATTCAAAAAGCGTCACCATCGGACTGGGCTTGATCGTGCGCGAGGCCGTGGATGCGATTGCTGCGGGCGCGAAGATGGAAGAAGTGAAGCAGCGCGTGGCATGGGCGATTAAAAACGTGCGGCTGTTCGTCAGCGTAGAAACTATGCACTATCTCGTGGCCGGCGGCCGCGTATCAAAGTTTCGCGGCGCGCTTGCGAATCTGTTGAATCTCAAGCCGCTGCTGACGTTCAACGCCGCAGGCAAGCCGGAAGTGGTGGGCAAAACTTTCGGCGGCGAGCATGGCCATAAAAAGCTGGTCGAGCTGGTGAAGCGCGAGGCCATGGGCAAACGCAATCTGCGTTTCATGGTCGCGCACGCGAACGCGCCGGAGACTGCGGCATTTTATGCGAGCCAAATGCGCAAACATTTCGAGCTGAAAGAAGTGCCGATCGTTTCGGTCTCGCCCGCGCTCGGCGCGCACGCCGGACCCGGCGCAGCCGCAATCGCGTTTTTGGGGGAATAAGAAAAAGCATTTTAAATTTTAAATTGAAAATTTAGAATTTTCAATTTTCAATGCTTTCTCGTGGAGTCAAATCCTATGCTCTCCTTTTTCACCGTCGTGCTCGCGAGTTACCTCGCCGGCGCGATTCCGACTTCCATCATCGTCGGCAAAATTCTGCGCGGCAGGGATTTCGACATTCGCAACGAAGGCAGCGGCAATGCCGGCGGCACAAACGTTTTTCGCGTGCTCGGTTGGAAGCCGGGCGTTTTCGTCATGCTCCTCGACGCCTTCAAAGGTTTTGCCGCCACACTTTGGGTCGCGCACTGGCAGCCGTTCGGCCCTTCGCACATCGATGCTACTGTGCTGCCGATCATCTGCGGCGTCGCTGCGGTGATCGGCCACATCTGGACGGTCTTTGCCGGGTTTCGCGGCGGCAAAGGCGTGGGCACGGCAACGGGTATGATCGTCGCATTGTATCCCATCGCCGCGTTGGTGTGCTTTGTAATTTTTGTCGGCGTCGTCTATCTCACGCGCTATATTTCGGTCGGCTCGATCATCGCCGCGGCCTGCTTGCCGATCGTGTTATTCCTCGGCGAAAAGTTTTTTATGAATGAAGTGCCGGACGCGATGTTCCAATTCAGCGTTATGCTCACGATCTTGATCATTTATACGCATCGACAAAACATTCGCCGCCTGCTCGCGGGCACGGAAAACCGGTTTGGACAAAAGCGCAATGCCAATGCTTGAGAACACGGCTGCGCCGCTGCCGCAACGCACCGAATTGCCATTCGTAGAAATTGCCCAATTGGCCGGTGATTTTTTTATGAACAAAGGCGTTGTATACGAAACCATGCGCCGGCTTGTCCGACGACTCGAAGAAGAGAATATCGATTATGCCGTGATCGACGCCATGGCGCTCGCCGCGCACGGCTATGCGAGATTGACGCTAGATATCGATATACTTTTGACGCCCGAGGGTTTGCGAGTTTTTCATGAACGGCTCGTTGGCAGAGGATATCTTCCCGCCTTTACCGGAGCCCAAAAAACTTTTCGCGATACCGAGTCAAAAATCAAAATCGAAGTAGTAACGACGGGAGAATATCCCGGCGACGGCCGCCCCAAGCCTGTGGCTTTTCCGGATCCTTCACAGCACGAATTTAAAAGCGATGAGGTGCAGTTTATCACGCTCGAAAAACTCATCGCGCTCAAGCTGGCTTCGGGAATGACTGCGCCCCATCGCATGCGCGATCTTTCCGACGTGCAAGATTTGATTATCGCGCTCAAGCTGCCATTCACCTTCATACAAAAACTCGACGAGAGTGTGCGGCACGAATATGAGCGTCTCTGGCATGCCGCGCAAAGTGGAATGGGCGCGGTTGAACGGGAGCCGTAAATATTCGTCGCCGCTTTATTCGTTGCCGTTTTATTCGTTGCGAAAGTTAAACGAGGACTTCGTTGAAAAAATCTACCGATGAAATTCGCGCTTTGATCACGCTCTTGGGCGATGAAGACGTGAGCGTACGCGACGTGGCTCGCGAGCGGCTTTTTCAATTCGGACCGGACGCGGAAGATCACCTCCGCGCGGCCACGAACGCCGATCTCGAAGGCAAAGTGCGCATCGAAGCGCGCCATGTTTTGGAAAAAATCCGCCAGGAAGATTTGCTAGGCTCGTTCTATCTGTTGGGCCTGCGCGAAGACGAGCAACTCGATTTGGAGCACGCGGCTTTCTTATTGGCGCGTTTTGGCTATTCGGATGCGGACGTTGCGGCGCACCAACGCGAATTGGACGAGCTGGCCGATCGTGCGCAACAGCGGATTTCCGCTTTGGGCTTTCAACCCAGCGGCCGCATGATCGTCGAAGCCGTCAATCAAGTGCTCTTTGTGGAGGAAGGATTTTACGGCAACCGCAATGCCTATTATGAACCGGACAATTCTTATCTCAATCGTGTGCTGGAGCGGCGCACCGGCATTCCGATCACGATATCGCTGGTTTATTTGCTCGTTGCGCGGCGCTTGCACTTGCCGATTCGCGGCGTCAATATGCCGGCACATTTCATTTGTCAATATCACACTCGGCACGAGTCTTTTTATTTCGACCCTTTCAACAAGGGCCGCAGCCTCACGCACGCAGAGTGCGCGATGATTTTGAAAAACTCCGGCCATACTTTGGACGATGACAGTTTACAGCCCGCACGGCCGCGCATGATCATCGCGCGTATGATTCGTAATTTAGTGTTGATCTACGAGCATCGCGGGCACCATGAAAAGGCCGCGCGCTTGGATCGCATTCTAAAAATGTTGAGAACGAACGGATAAAGGAACCAGTAATGAAGTGTGGAAGTTGTGGTCACGAATTGGCGGCCTCGAGCCGCTTTTGTTCGCACTGCGGCGCGAAAGCTCCGGCTGTTGGTGAGAATAAATGCCCGGCCTGCGGCACGCAACTCAAGCCGAACGCAAAATTCTGCAGCAATTGCGGCGAAGCCATTGGCGCTGAACCGGTCGTGTTGGCCGCCGTTCGAGCTGATGACGCGCTTTTTATACCCGGCGCGCAGCACAAACGCTCGCCCCTGCTCATCCTCTTGCCATTACTCGGTAGCGTTTCGCTCATTGGAATACTGTTCTTGCTGTTTTATAATCCTTCCAACCCAAAGCCGGGCAACGCGAACGGCATGCCGAATCCCGCTCAGGCGGCTGCGCCGCAAAATGAAGACGATCAATTCGACATGGCGCAAATGGCGCCGGTGTTCCGGCAAATCGACTCGCTCAAAAATGCGGTGGCAACCAACCCGAAAGACGTCGGCGCGCTCGCGCACCTCGGGGCGCTCTTTGACATGGCCGGCAAGTATGAACAAGCCGCGGGCTATTATCGCGACCTGCTCGCCGTCGAGCCGGAAAACGTCGAAGCGCGCATGAATTACGCGGGCGCGCTTTTCAACAACAACGAGCGTGAGAAAGCGTTGGCGGAATTGCACTCGGTCTTGGAGTATCGCTCGAATTATGATTATGCCATGTACAATCTCGGCGTCATCTACGCCGCGCAGCACGAACATGATAAAGCCAAAGAATGGTGGGAAAAAGTTATCGCCTTGAACGCCAACAGTGATCTCGCCGCGCGCGCGCGACAAAGTCTCGATGCGATGGCGAAAGAGTGACTCCGCTTGGATTGATGGATTATTGGATTGATGGATCGTTGGTTTTTGATCCCGGTACGCACGCAATCCACCGCTCCAAGACTCCATCAATCCAATCATCCAAAGATCCAACAATCCATTTTCTGAAGGAGGAAGAGCCTTATGCCGACTGTGACTTTTCAAAACGAGAACATCAAAGTGGAAGTGCCGGAAGGCGCAACCTTGCGCAAAGCCGCGAAGAAAGCGGGCGTGAGCGTTTACGGCGGCCCCAACAAACTTTTGAACTGTCGCGGCTTCGGACTCTGCGGCTCGGATAAAATATCGGTCACGCCGGATACTTGCATCAGCAAGCAATCCTTCTTTGAAAAGCTCCAATTCGGCGAAAACTCCAAAACACGCCTTGCATGCCAAGTAAAAATCACTGGCGACGTAGTTGTGAACACCGCACTCGCCATGGAATACGGCGAAGAGATGGGCGAGAATCTCAAGTTCGTCGCGCTCGCCGGCATCTTCGGCATTCTCACGCTCGGCGCGGTCATATTCATGGTTTTTGAAATGGTCGGCAGCCCGCTGTTTTGAAGTTCTGGGGATAGCACCCGTCCGAAAATGTTCCAACCTCGGCTGAGCCGAGGTTTCTAAAACTTCGAGTATCGTGGAAACTCTGAGGCTTTTGATGCAACGGCCAAGCCGTTGCAGGAACACTTTCTCAAAAGGTTACGATTTTGGAGAGATTAAATATTACCTGAGAGGGGCCGCGGGGTGTTGAGGTCGCCGAGAGAGAAACTCACCTTCATCGCGAACAGACTTATGCTCACACACGACACCGAATCGCCGCGCCTTCAGCCCGAAGCCTCAAAAGCACGACCGCACTCCCCCCCGCGAATCGTGCAAGACGATTTCGCCTATTGGAGTTATTGCGACAACTGCGGCACGAAGCTCGAAAACTTTCGCTGCCGCTTGACCTGCCCCAAGTGCGGCTTCTTTCATAGCTGCTCCGAGCCGTGAAGCTGAAGCATGACGAAAGCATGAATTGTGTTCTTAACCTAATCGAATGAAATGCCATGACAACGACGCTGGAAGAAAAAGGCTATAAAGAAGAGAAGGTCTTGATCGAAGTAGAGCGGCCTTCCGCTTCTTCGCCGCCGACCAAACTGACTTTAGAACAAGCCAATAAACTGGCGAATGGGAAGCCCTTTGAACTCATCAAGGGAAGGATGGTTTTCAAAATGCCGGATTATTCACATGCCCAGACACAATCGCTTTTGTGTATCGAGCTCGGTGTTTACTTAAAGCGCGCTCCAATTGGCCGCGTATTAACGGAATTGACGCATCGCTTTTGGCCCGACAATGCGCACGAAGGCCGAATGCCCGATCTTTCGATCATTCTCAACGAACATCTTGAATTGGGAGAACGCTATCCCACGCGCGCGCCCGACATTGCGGTTGAAATCATTTCCTGTGACGACGCGTGGACCAAGCTCTTTGAAAAGGCCAAGCTCTATTTCGAGAAAGGCAGCCGCGAAGTTTGGCTCGTCGATCCTTATGAAAAAGGCGTGCTCGTGCTCACGCCCACTGCTCGGCGTTGGGAATGGAACACGCTCTCGTCTCCCGAGTTGCTGCCCGGCTTGCAAATTGAGTTGAGCCAAATCTTCGCTTGGCCGGCCGCGCCATCTCCAGCGCAATGATTGTACGCCTTCAGCTTCCAATCCAAAATCTAAAATCCAAAATCGGCATGCGCTTCGAAAAACACATCTTCATCTGCACCAACCAACGTCCTCCCGATAATCTCAAAGGCTGCTGCGCCTCGAAAGGCTCTGAAGCCATTGCCGCGAAATTCAAAGAAGAGTTGCACAAACGCGGCTTGAAAGGCAAGATGCGCGCGAACAAAGCCGGCTGTTTGGACATGTGCGAGTTTGGCCCGAGCGTCGTAGTTTATCCCGAGGGCATTTGGTACAAGCATGTTGCACTCGAAGACGTGGAAGAGATTATCGACGCGCATTTGATTGGAGGGGAGCCGGTGGAGAGGTTGAGGGTGGGAGAGGAGTATTGGTTGCAATCGAAAAAGAGCAAGCCGTCTTAATCAGAGCCAATGTAGAATTACGTTATGAGCAGAGACGATTATTATTCGCAATATGCCTCACGTATTAATCAAGCCAGTGAACGCCTTTTGGTAGATGAGTTTCTTTGGCCTTTATTGGGAGCGAAACTCAGGGTCATTCTTCCTCAGCGCCAGTTTATTGACAGCACTGGTAAAAGTAGGCGGATTGATTTTTCGTATGTCGAAGGTAAAACCAAGCTCGCCATCGAAGTGAATGGCGAGACCTATCACGCCGAAGGCATCGTTCCCAATGAAATGTTTGACGACAACTTATTCCGGCAGAACGAGATTCTGCGTGAGGGCTACAAGCTGATTCGTTTTTCATACAACATGCTCCAGTCCCCGCAATGGCGGCCAGTCGTGATGGAGTCACTGAGAAGTTTTTTCACCGCTCACGCTCCGTCCTTGCTTGGCGACGAGCCGATCAAGCCCAACCCGCTCCAACAAGAAGCGTTACAGGCTTTGGAGTTTTATAGATCGAAAGGTTGGAGGAAAGGCGTGGTTATTCTCCCGACCGGCACGGGTAAAACGATCTTATCGGCTATTGACGCAAAGAGATTCGGCGGCAAGGCGCTGTTCTTGGTACATCGTCTCGATATTTTGAAACAAAGCATCGCCGCTTATCAAAGAGTATGGCCTCAGATGAAAACCGGCGTACTCACGGGCGAAGTGAAAGAGAACGAGGCCAAATGCGACGTTTTATTTGCATCAAAAGACACTTTGCGGCAGCCCGCCGAGCTGAAGAAGTATAAGCGAAACGCATTCGACTATATCGTCGTTGATGAAGTCCATCATGGGCAAACTTCTTCTTATCATGAAATCTTTGCGTATTTCAAGCCGAGATTCATGCTCGGCATGACGGCCACACCTGATCGAACCGACCGGAAAGACATCTTCGAGCTTTTTGACTACAACAAGGTGTTTGAGTTTTCACTGCAAGAGGCCATCGAAGAGGGCCATCTCGTTCCGTACACTTACTATGGCCTTCTCGACAACATTGATTACTCGCGCATTCACTATCAAAATAACCGTTTTCGCGTTGACGATCTCGAACGTTATCTCATCATTCCTGAACGCAATGAAGCCATATTGCGAGAGTATCTTGAAAAGGGCAATGGCGATAAAACCCTCGGCTTCTGTGTTTCAATCAAGCACGCCGACCGCATGGCCGAATTCTTCAATCAGCACGGAGTCACATCGGCGTCAATCACTAGTGAGACTTACGACCGCGACGAAAAAATCGCGGCTTTCCGCCGAAACGAGATAACAGTCGCCTTCACAGTTGATTTGTTCAATGAAGGTATTGACTTTCCCAATGTCCGCGTGCTGATGTTTTTGCGCCCCACCGAATCCAAAACTGTGTTCATGCAACAACTCGGGCGCGGACTTCGATTGTGCCTCAACAAAGACCGAGTTTGCGTTCTCGACTTTATCGGAAACTACAAACGCGCGAATCAAATACGAAAGTGGCTTGCAACTTCGCAGCAAGAGATTGCTCGCAACGAAGCAGGCGAACGGCGCAAGAAAATCGAGTACACATACTCAACAGGCTGTGAAGTCAAGTTCCAAGCAGAGGTTGAGAAAATTTTAAACCGCCAAGATGAAGCGGAATTGGAAGCAACAAAAGACGATCTCAAGGAAGCGTATTTCTTGCTGGCGGAAAATTTAGGGCGCAAGCCAACCCGTTCTGAAATTGATGCCGAAGGCCAATATAAAACCGCTCTCTATACGCGCCTGTTCGGTTCGTGGAAAAACTTTCTGCAAGAGGTCGGAGAATACACGGAAGCAAGTTATCACTATCCGCAAGGCGTACATCTCGGGCATGTGCTCGCAATTCTGGAATTCTTCGGACGGCGTAGCCGTACCGGAACATCGTTTGACGAAAAGTATATTCGTCTGCGCGGCGGTTTAGCTGAAGGGCGTATCGGCGCTTACCAAAGACAAGTGAAGTACAAGCTGTTGGCTGCTATGGAACTCGGGATTTTAGCCGACGACCGAAAACTTCGCGCCGATGAAGTGTACAAGCCAACGCTTACAACTCTCGGCCAAGACTTGAGAAATACGCTGAAATCGTTGTTGCAAAGGTTGGATCTTAAATTCAAAAAAGACGATGGCAGTGTTCCAAGCACACGAATGTCTCTTGATGACCAAAAGTACAATCGCATAGTGGCAGAATTTTTAGTCAAGCATCCTGAGGCAAGAGTTCTTTGGATGAACACGTTTTTTAAAATGCCTGCTATAGTCCAAATGCTCTTATATCTTTATGAAGTCGCCCGCAAAGTCACCATAGAGCGATCTGAAATCTATCACGATTTTTTTAGCGCACCTTTCGTAAAGCAGTTTTGCGATCACGAAGGCATTGAAGAAGCGACGGAAGAAGCGGCTCGTCATCGGTGCCCGTTCTTGCTCAATGTGTTGGAATCGTGTGGCGTCATTGAACAGGATCGGCGAGCCGTGACGGTCAAGAAATTCGTCCTCACCGCCAGCGTGATGCGTTCACATCGCCGCGAGAGTATCGAAGAAGCCGAAGCAAGGGCGGCAAGTTTGCACGGGGCTTGGCCTGATAACGAAGCCGCGTTGGATCCCGCTGACGTTAGCATGCTACGTGAATTGTTTGGACGAAATTTCTTGACCGCAAATTACCATTTACAGCGTTTTTCACTTGGGTGTTCAGGTTAAGACATAACCGCAATGTTGAAACCATCCGCGAATATCCTGAATCGTGACTTGGGCGAAGGCTTGTTTTAAAGCATGCCATAAAGCGGTTATG
>Ga0247727_10007608_pt1 | contig 20528 bp, 20 predicted proteins | sample WisWelCaveWW1625_FD_202498 | JGI IMG/M metagenome (GOLD analysis project Ga0247727, IMG submission 202498) | Biofilm microbial communities from Wishing Well Cave, Virginia, United States - WW16-25 | ecosystem: Environmental > Aquatic > Deep subsurface > Groundwater > Cave microbial mat | place... | reverse complement strand
GATTAGTTTCGTCTAAGCTCCCGGTCGATGATCGGCACGAGTTGCCCGCGCTGCGGGGCGCGCGTCCCGCTCTCGCTCGCCGCACCCGACACACTGCGCTGCGTCTCCTGCCGGCACGTCGGCCCCTTGCCCGGGGACGTCGCCGACCGGATGCGCCTGGCGGTCGACGTCTTCCACGCCGCGGACCTGCGCGGCCGGCAGCTCACCGCAGCACAGCGACGGGGTCTGACGTCGTCCGGCCTGTACACGTTCCTCTTCCTCGCGACGTTCGGCGTGCTCGCCGTCCCGTTCTTGACCTGCGCCGTGTGCGCGCTGCCCGACGCGCAGACGGGCCGCGCGGCCGACCCGATGACGGTGGTCGCCTTCGTCGGACCGCTCGTCGTGTTCGCCGCCAGCGGCCTCTTCTTATTCACCGCGATCGGCCGCGCGCGCCGCAAGCTGCAGCTCGCCTGCGCCGCGAACCCTCCCGCCGCGGCGGGCGAACCCGCGACCTGCCACGTCTGCGGCGCGCCCCTGCCCGTCGTCGCCCACGGCGCGATCGTCGCCTGCGACTTCTGCCGCGCGGACAACGTCGTGTCCGCCGAGGTCCTGCGCCGCGTCCACGACGTGCGCCACATCGTGCTCGACGACTTCGCCGCCGACGTGCGCAGCCAGACGATCGCCGTCGGCTCCACCGCGGGCCGCGTGACCGCGCTCGCGTTCGGCGCCGCGCTCGCCGCGCCCGTCGTCGTGCTCGTCCTGTGCGCTTCGATCGTCGTCGTCGCGGGCGGCGTCGAGGCGCCGCCGGATCTCACGATGGAGTACGTCGTCGCCCCGACGTCCGCGGGCACCTGCGTCGCCGAGGTCGAGCGCCGGCTGGACGGCACCGTCGCGTACGACTTCGGGTCGGCGCCCGGCATGCCGAGCGGCCCGCAAGCGCAGCCCCGCGGGACCGTCCCCGCGATCCTTCGCGCGACGGAACTCGTCGGCCGCGTCGTCCGCCGCCCCGACGGCCGCGCGTCTCGCGTCACGCGCGTGACGTACAGCGGGATCATCGTCGACCATCAACTGCACCTCGAGCCGGTCGCGACAGGCCCCCACGCGCCGACCTACGTCTACGCGCGCGGCGCCTGCTTCGCCGACATCCCGTAGCGCTGTAGCATGCTGGCATGCGCTCGATCGTCCCGCTGGTCGTCTTCCTCTCCGCGTGCGGCACCGTCGAGGGGGACGACAGCGCCGACGCCGATTCGGACACCGACACCGATTCGGACACCGACGCCGATTCGGACACCGCGTCCGGCGAGGTACCTACCTGCGCCGAGCAGTACGGCGACGCCGGGGAGTACCAGTCCTGCACCCAGGAGAGCGTCCGTTGCGTCTTCCACGCGGCCCTCTTCGGCAGTACGTGTGACGGCATCTGCGGCGACCGCGGCGGAGAGTGCAACGCCGCCTTCGCCGCCGGCGCCGACGACGCCTGCACACTCGGCCTCGCGACGGGGTGCGACGACTTCGCAGACCGAATGATCTGCGACTGCACCCGCGGCTGCGGCGGAGCCCCCGCGTGCGAACCCGGCTCGGACTGCATCGGCGACGCCTGCCTGTAGCCGGCTGGGCGCGGTCGATCGACCTGGGCGCAGGGTAGAATGACGGGTCGGCGGCACGGCGAAGGAGGAGGAGCGATGCGGCGGACGCAGGCGGGTCTGGTGGTGGCCGTGCTCGCGGGATGCGGCGGCGGCGGCGGGAACGGCGCAGACGCCGACGCAGACACGGACACCGACACCGACACCGACTCCGGCTCGGACGCGGATACCGACACCGACTCCGACACCGACTGTTCGAGCGACGACCCCCTCGATCGCCTCGGCGTGGACGACAACTGCGACGGAGCCGAGGGCGTGGCGGACGAGGGCGTCTACGTCTGGTGGAACGGCGACGACCTCTTCAGCGGCGCGCCGGACTCGCCGGTGGCGACGCTGCGCAGGGCGCTCGAGATCGTGCAGGAGGAGCCCTCGCGCGACACCATCTTCGTCGCCGAGGGGCCGCCCTACGACGGCGCGGCCCTCGGGGAACTGCTCTCGCTCGGCTGCCAGGTCGTCGGAGGACTGGTCCCCGACCTCTCGTGGACCCGCCGGGACCGGATCCGCATGAGCGAGGCGACGACGATCCACTCGCCGCCCGGTGGCGCGATCGCGGTGGGCGGTAGGCAAGCGGCCCTTCGGTACCTGACGGTCCTCGCGACGGCCGGAGGATCCGCGGGGAACGTCGCCCTCGCGATCGACGGGGCGACGGACTTCGATCTCGAGGTGGTCACGCTCCAGGCGGATGCGGGGGACGACGGTTCCGCCGGCGCAGACGGCGACCCCGGTCCCGACGCAGCGGCCGCGCTCCGCGGTGGCGACGGAGCCGTCGGTGGGGCCTGGGACGATCCGGGAGCCGGCGGCGACCCCGCGGAGCCCCTCGACTGCAGCGGCGGACCGAGCCCCTTGGGCGGCGCGGGTGGACGCGGCAACCTCGACTGCGACTTCGATGGGGACGACGGCGGCGCAGGAGAGGGAGGCGCGCCCGGCGGTACCTGGGACGTTCGAAACGGGGCGAGCGGGGCAAACGGAGCCGATGGAGCTCCAGGCCTCGGCGGCTCCGGACTCGCCTGGGACGCGGCCTCGCATCGCCTGGTACGCGCCACTCCGACCGCACCGGGCGCGCCCGGCGAGGGTGGCGGCGGCGGCGGCGGCGGCGCGGGCGGCATCGAGGGGGACTGCACGGGTTCGGGCGGCGGCGGCGGCGCGGGCGGCGGCGGCGGGTGCGGCGGCGGCGGCGGCGGCGCAGGCGGCGACGGCGGCAACGCGATCGCGCTCGTCGTGGTGGGCGACTTGCCGTCGATGGTCGACGTGCGGCTCGTCGCCTACGACGGAGGAGCCGCGGGTCCCGGCGCCGACGGCGCGGTCGGAGGCCCTGGAGGCGAAGGCGGGCTCGGCGGCGAATCGGGCGATTCGTTCAATGACCGGGACGGCGGAACGGGCGGCAACGGCGCCCTCGGAGGCGCCGGCGCGGGCGGCGGCGGCGGCGGCGGCGGCTGGTCGGTCGGCCTGCTCCTTCTGGGCAGCGCCGAGACTCCGCCGCTTCCGGACGGCGCGACCGCGCAGATCGGCTCGCCGGGCGTCGGCGCTTCGGGTGGACTGCCGGGAGGCGGGGCCGGAGCGGACGGTCAGGCCGGCGAGGTCGTCGCGCTTCCCTGACAGCGCTCCGGATCAGTCGCAGGTCGGCGCGAACGTCCCGCCGGCGCCCGCCGCGATGGCGACGTGCGTGACGTGAAGCACGATGTCCTCGATTCCAAGGGGATCGAGATCGACGTTCGCCGGCGAAGCGGAGGCGTCCGGAACCGTCACGATCCAGCTCGTCTGCGCCACCGCGAATCCCTCCAGCGAGCGGTTCGGCGCGGCGGCCGACGGACCGTTGATGCCGGACTGCACGAGCGCGGGCGCGGGGTCGCCGTCGGGACGCAGTCCCCACTCGACGATCCGGTCCTCGCCGTCCGCGTCGCACGCCCGCAGGAGGTTCCCGCCGTCCGCGAGGATCTGCACCTCCGCCTCGGCGTCCCCGAGGAGCGCGGCGTCTCCGAGGATCTGGATCTGGACGCTCTGGATCCTGTCGTTGCACAGCAGGTTCGAGAAGAGCCCCGGCACGGCGGCGTCTCCGGGGTTGAGCGTCGTCCCGAAACGGATCGCGGGCCAGACCGCGCCGCCCCGGACGAACGCCTGCTCGAAGAGGTAGCGCCGGAACTGCTCTCCCTCCGGGATCGTCTCGTGCGTGTCGAGATCCTCGCGCGGGCCGACGATGCCCAGCAGGTCCTCGCGGATCGAGATGTCCGTCTCGTAGGTGTTCGTGGAGGACACGTTGCGCAGCCAGTCGTTCCACGCGTTCTGGACGCACGCGAGCAGATCCTCGAGCGCGGTCGCGTTCCAGGCGCCGAGGATCGACTCCGCGATCTGCGGCAGCTCCACGTTCGTCTCGTACTCGAGCCCGCGCGCGGCCAGGTAGACGTCGAGCTTCGCGCGACGGAAGGACGACAGCGCCCGGAGCGCGGCCCGATCGCGCTGGATCCGGAAGGCCGGGTCGTTGAGGTGCGGCCGCGCCGCGTTCGCCCGGTTGCCGTCGTGATCCGCGGAGAGGTTCGCGAGCCGCTCGCGTGCGGACGCGATCGCGTTGAGCGCGCGCGCGAACTCGTTCTGCGCGATGGCCTCCTGGATCCGGAGCCCCTGCTGGTCGAGGAGCATCTCCTTGATCTCGGCCATCGCCTGCTCGTACTCGATCGTCATGTCGGTGCGCGCGCTGTGCATCTCCTGCATCCGGACGAGCTTCTCGCGCTCCGCCGAGATCGCGCCGGAGGCGAACTCGAGGGCCCCGATGGCCGCGGCCGCTGCGCACTTGCCCGGCGTGGCGATGCCGCACTCGCTGCCGGCTTCCACGCCGGACTTGATCCCGTCCACGGCCGCCTTCGCGTAGTCGAGGGCGTAGATGACGTTGCCCGTGCTCTCCTGGAACGAGAGGTCTTCCTCCCGCAGGGAGAGGACGCGCGCGGCGGTGTTCGTCTTGATCTCCACGCGGCGCCCGAGGACCTCGATCTGGTCGGTCGCGGCCGCCATGTCGAGCCGGGCGGTCTCGGCCCCGAGGAGCAGGTCCCGCATCTCTCCGGTCGTCGCGCCGCACAGCAGCGGATCCGCGTTCGGGTTCCCGTCGCCGTCGACGAAATCGTTTCCGCACAGCGCGGTCACCTCCGAGAGGAACTCGTCGTCCGCGTCGAGGAGCGCCTGCTCGATCCGATCCACCTGGTCGTCGAAGTCGCGGACGGACACGACGGCGTCGTCCTGCCGTCCCACCGCCGTCTCCACGGACGTCGTCGCGATGGCGAGGAGCCGCTCGAAGTTCGTCTCGGTCCCGTCGCCGGTCCGCGCGAGGAGCGGGACGTACGAGCGCGGGATCCCCAGCGGCGTGAACCCGGGCCGGAGGGCCGCGATCCGCCGGTTGAGCGCGGTCAGCGAGGGCCCGAGCGCGGAGGCCTCGGGCGTCGGCGCCTGGTCTCCGCGCCATTGCGCTTCGAGCCGGGCCACCATCGCGAGCTGCAGCCAGGCAAGAACGGCGTCCTGGCCCGCAGCCGCGCGCAGCGCTTCCACGCCGCGTCCGACGCCGTCGATCTCGACGACCTGGGCGGTCGCCGACAGGCTCCCGGCGAGCAGATCGGCGAGCTTGCGCAGCGCCGCGCGATCGTTGGGGCGTGCCGGCGCGAACGGGCCGTCCAGCGCGTCCGTCGGCCCGAGCGCCAGCAGCTCCTCGAAGAGGCGCGGGTCGAGCAGCCGCGCGAGCCCCGCGTCGTAGGCGGCGCGGGCTTCGGTCAGCCGCTGCTTCATCGCCGCCGCCGGATCGGCCTGCAGCTGCTCCAGCGCGGCCTGCACCATCGCCTCGTTGCCGAGCAAGAGGTAGATCTCCGCCCACGCGCGGGAGGCGTCGTGCGCACCCTGCAGGCGCAGTGAATCCGCCTCGGCCCACTGGTCGGACGCGAGCCAACGAGCGCACTGAACGTCCGTCGGGACGACACAGGTCCCGCCGGGCCCCGCGTCGGCGCGCAGGTCGACGCCGAGATTGGCCCGGCACTCCGAAGCCACCGCGTCGTACGAGATCAGGCCGACCTCGAACGTCGAGGCCGACGGGTCGTCGAGGTAGAACTGGTCCAGCGGAGCGCCGGTGGTCAGCTCGGACGTGACGCACGCCCACAGCTCGTCGTCCGTCACGCCTGCGCACGCACAGCCCGCGGGCATCGCGCCCGGGTCGCGCGCCGGCCCGTCGGGCATCGTCGGAGGGCCCGGCGCCACGAAGTCCGGCTCCGATGCGTCGGGAACGAGGTGAAGCTCCACGACTCCCTCGACGACGATCGGCTCCGAGGTCAGCCCGTGGATCGTCTCGGTGTACGTGCCCGTCAGCGTGCCCGAGCCCGCGAGCTCCATCCCGACGTCGAGCTGGCGTCCGACGCGCGCGCTCGCCAGGAGCGGAGGGCTCTGCGCGAAGAGGGGCGCGAGGGTGTCCAGATCCGTCACCTGCGCCAGGTGCAGCGCGACCTCGAGGCCGCGCGTGAAGGTCCCCGTGCCGCTCGCAGTGTCGCCTTCCGCGCCCGGCCACAGCAGGCTCGATCCGGATTCGATCCGTGCCTGCACGTCGCCGCCGAGCTCGAGGACCTCGAGCCCCAGCTCGGTGTGGCCGAGATCGATCGCGACCTCGGTGGGATCCGCGTCCGGCCCGATGGTGACGGTCGTCGCGTGCAAGGTCCCGCGGTAGACGCCGGTGAGCCGGACCGGCGCGGTGACCTGGACCTGGGAGCGTCCGGCGTCCGTGAACACGTAGAGGAATCCCTGCGTTCCGTCCGTGGGTGCCGCGTCGAGATCGACCGACACCCGCACGTCCAGCGAGTCGTTGAGCTCGCTGCGCGCCGTGTCGACGAGGATCCAGTCGGCGGACGGCTCGAGCCTGTACCGGGTGACTCCGGCGGCGGCGACGTGGACGTCGAACGCGTCCTCGCCCGGCGCGAGCGCGACCGCCGCGGGCGACACCTCGAGATCGACGTCGAGCGGCACGGGCGCGGGGTCGACCTCCTCCTCGCCGGACGCCACGCACCGGCCGCGGACGGTGCACTCCAAGCCGTCTTCCGCGCAGGGCAGGTCGACGTTGCACACCTGCAGGCACTGCCCGAGGTCGCAGTGCGTGCCCGACGGACAGTCCGCCGAGAAGGTGCACGGATCGCCGCCTTCCGCCGCCTCGGGGGGGCGGCTGCGTCGAGCTTCTTCGTCGCAGCCGCAGCCGGCGACGCCCGAAACGCAAAGGGAGAAGGAGAAGAGGAAATGGAAGTTGCGCAGCACGGGTCGCCTCCTGGTCATCGGATCGTCACGGAATTGCATGCACCTCGTGCGCCTCGCCCGGCGCACCGGCAGCGCCATTCGGAAGGCCGCCCGCCCCGCCCGCACCACCGGCCCCGAGCGAGACGACGACTCCGGCCGGCAAGGCCGGGGTCTCGGCTGCCCCGACCACGAGCAGCCCGGTGGACCATCCTCCCGCACCGCCGCCGCCGCCGCCGCCCTGGCCGCCGATTCCGCCCGGTCCGCCGTGCAGGCCGTCGAACTCGCAGTACTGCTCGCCCGCCCCGCCGCGCGCACCGGGGGCGCCGGCGCCGCCATCGCCGCCCGCGGCCGCGTCGCCGCCCGACCCGGCCTGCAGCGCCACGGTGTCGAAGGAGGGGAAGTCCCCGATGACGACGAGCGGAATCGAATGGCCGCCGTCCGTCGCTGCGGATCCTCCCCAGCCTCCGCAGCCGCCGGCCCCGCCGGCGCCGCCGGGCGCGATCTCGCCACAGCCGCCGAAGAACGCGAAGGTGCACTGCGCGCCACCGCCCCCGTCGCCCATGAAGCCCCGCCCGCCATCGGTGGCGGACGATCCGAACAGGTGGGTCACGCCGTCGAACGAAACGCCCGCGCCGCCGCTGCCGGGTGCGCCGATCGCGCCCGCCTCGGGGATCTGCCAGTAGGCGGCGCCGCCCTCGCCGGCTTGCGCGGCGCAGGTCTCGATCGTGTTGTCGCCGCCGGCGCCTCCGCGCGGGGTTCCCTCGCCGCACTGATCCTCCGGCGCGATGACGGCCGGTTCGCCGCCGTTCGCGCCGGCCGCGTCACCGCCGACCCAGGCGTCCGCCGTCCGATCGGGCGCATCGGTCGGCGCGCCGGGATCGCCAGGACCCCCGGCCGCGGCGCGGAGCGTCACGACCTCGAGCTCCAGCCCTTCCGACTCCTCTGCGACGAGCACGACGTGGTCTGGGTCCGAGCCTGCGGAGACGATCGTGAGGTAGCGCAGCGCACCGTCGTCGGCGCCTGTGACGACGACGCCGGCGGCCGGCACCTCCAGGGTCGTGCCGCGGCTGAGGTCGAGCAGCTCGCGGCGGCTCCAGCCGAGGTCGGGGACCAGCCCGCCGACGACCTCGCAGCCGAGCTCCAGGAGGTCCGCAACCCCCGACCCCTCGATCGTCGGGCCCTCCGCGACGAACACGAAGCGGCGAAGCGCGTCGTCGCGGGCGATCTCCAGCGCGCGCGCGAGCGTGACGACGGGCGAATCTGGTGAGCCGCTGAAAAGGTCGTCGCCCGCCCACCACAGGTAGATGCCCCGATCCGCCACCCCTTCGGCGCCGTCGCAGTTGTCGTCGACGCCGAGCGGGTCGAGGGGATCGTCGTCGGCGCAGTCGGATCCCGTGTCGGTGTCCGTGTCCGCGTCCGTGTCGACGTCCGAGTCGCCGCCCTCGGGCAGGCACTCGCCGCCGACCGCGACCGTGCCCGGCCCGCACCGCAATCCGTCGTTCTTGGAGTCGTCTCCGCACGACGCGACGAGGGGGACAAGGAGCGAGAGCGCGAGGACCTTCGACATGCGGCCCAGGGTAACCGCGGCTCGGTTGCGTGACCAGAGAATCGCGGCGCCGTCAGGGGACGATCGCGGCGAGGTCCACCGCGACGTCGGGGAACGCATGCAGCGCGAGCCGCTCTCCGCGGCCGTGCTCGGTGGCGCGCGTGTAGACGCCCCGTTGCGGCTCCAGGTAGCGCACGACGACCGCGCGCTGAACGTCGAGCACCCAGTACTCGGGCACCCCCGCCTCGGCGTAGATGCGCGATTTGATCTCGCAGTCCTTGCGCACGGAGCTGACGGCCACCTCGACGACGAAGAGCGCCGTGGTCGGCTGCTCGTCCCGGTAGTCGCCGAGTGGCACGACCGCGAAGTCGGGCTCCGGCTCCGAGTCTTCCGAGAGGGCGAGGGGGGACTGCGCCCGGATCCTGGCTCGACCGTGAAGCTGGACGGCGAGCTGGTCGATCAGCTCCTCGACCGGGAAGGAATGCTTGGCGCCTTGCGGGCTCATCGCGACCAGCCACCCGCGCAGCAGCTCGATCTTCTCGTCCTCGAATACTCCGGCCTCGACGAGCTTGTCGTACTCGGCCCGCTTGAGCGGCCGGATTCTTTCGGGACGCAGCAGATCGAGGTCGAGCACGACCCCAGGATCATACCATTCCATGAGCACCTACCTTTCGCCGCCACGGACACGGCAGGACCCAGAGCAACCCCCGTGCCGCCCGATTCGCGAGTCTCTTCGCGGCTCGAACCGGCGGACCGGCGAAGTTCGCCGGCGATCCCTACGCCGGATCGCCGGACCGCATCAGGGAGGACCTCGTGGCAATCCCCCGCTTCCCCGTGCGACGCTCCGATCATGCCGAACGACATCGTCGTGGAGAGCTATGCCCGGTTCCGCGAGCGCGTGGACGAGGCCACGCTTGCCGTGATGAACGGAGACAGCCGCGTCTGGGAGCAACTCTACTCCCACGCCGCCGACGCGACCCTCTTCGGCGGCTGGGGCGGCCACGAGAAGGGCTGGGACGAGCTGGCTGCGCGCTGGAAGATGGTGACCGGCCGCTACCGCCGCGGCACGGTGCAGATCGAGCGAATCGCGGAGCACGTCCGCGACGATCTCGCGGTCACGGTCATGATCTACCGTGGCGAGGCGACGTTCTCGGACGGGTCCGCCGGACGATTCGCGCTGCGCGTCACGCACGTCTGCCGCCGCGAAGAAGGCCAGTGGCGCATCGTCCACCGCCACGCCGACGAGCAGATGAAGCTGGGCCCCATCCAGGATCACATCCAACCCGAGTGACGGCGGCCTCCAAGGAGCTCGCCGGCGTCGAGGGGACGTCGCAGCCCGGGACGGACCGAAAAACACCGCGTGCTATCCTTCGCGTGTGACGGCTGATGCCACCGATCGCATCGTCCACGTGCTGCGCGCGCATCCGGAGGTCTGCGTGGCGTGGCTCTTCGGGTCGCTCGCGCGAGGCCGCGCGACACGGGCATCCGACGTCGACGTCGCGCTGATCTTCGGAGAATCGGTGAACGCCGATCGCCGATTCGCGCTGCGCTGCGATCTCTCCGAGGAAATTGCCCGGGCCGCCGGGGTCGAGCGAGCGGACGTGGTCGACCTCGAAAGCGCGTCTCCGCTCCTGGCCCGAGAGGTCCTGCGTGACGGTCGTCTCCTGTTCTCGGCCGACGAGCCGCGCCGCGTGCGCGTCGTCGCGCGCCAGCGGATGCGCTACATCGACACCGCGCCGATGCGACGGGTCCTCGACGCGGCGGTCCGCCGGCGCCTCGCAGAGGGACGCTATGGTCGTCTCGCGTGAAGTCGCCGCAGCGCGCCTCAGGCGCCTCGAGGAGTCTATCCGGCGTCTGCGCCGGATCGCGCAGTCGCCGCGCGACGCCTACCTCGCGGACGACGACGCGAAGGCGCTCGCGGAGCGTCACTTCCAGATCGCCGCGCAGTGTCTGCTCGACCTGGCGAACCACATCGTCGCCGAGGAGGGGCTCGGCGACCCGGAGGATGCCGAGAGCATCCTCGACTGCCTGCTTCGCGGCGGCGTCATCGACCCGGATCTGCACGGGCGGGTGAAGGGCCTCGGCGGTTTCCGCAACGTCCTGGTCCACGACTACCTCGGGGTGGACCACGTTCGTGTCCATGGACTGCTCCAGCGCCTCGACGATCTGCTCGACCTCGCCCGCGCCCTCGAATCTCGCGCGGCGCGCTGAGACCCCGGGGCAGGACCCGCGCCAGGTCGTAGCCAGGGCCGGCAGCACGACCCAAGGACCCATGCGCCCCCTGCTAGGCCCGCTTGCCGTGCGAGCGGAGGAAGACCGCTGCGTCCGCCTTCGTCAGCTTCGCGGCGGCGACTCCCACCGTCAACTCCACGAGTTCGTCCTCGGTGGACGAGATGTCCCGGTCGTTCAACCGGAGAAAGACGAGCGCCGCCACGGTGAAACCACCGACGCTCGGCTCAGCGCAGGATCGCGTCGATCGGCACGACGACGTCCGGGAACGCCTGCAGCGCGAGCCGCTCGCCCCGACCGTGCTCCGTGACACGCGCGTACGCGCCGTCCTTCGGCTCCACGTGACGGACGACGACCGTCCGCTCCACGTCGATCAGCCAGTACTCCGGGATCGCAGCCTCGGAGTAGATGCCCGCCTTGAGCACTCGATCCTTGGAGCAGGAACGGGCCGCCACTTCGGCCACGAGGAACGCGGTCGTCGGATGCGCGTGCTGGTAGTCACCGTTCGGAATGATGGCGACGTCGGGCATCGGCTCGGAGTCGTCGGAGACCGCGAGGGGCAATCGGCATTGGACCTGCGCGCGATCATCGCGGAACGCGAGAACGAGGAACGTACCCAGCTTCGTGATCGTGTGCGCCTCGCCCGGGCTCGCACGCGCGTCCTCTACCAGAAACCCCCGCAGCAGCTCGCCCCTCTCGTCCTCGAACACCCCCTGCGCCGCGAGTATGTCGACCTCCTTGCGCCTCAGCGGCCGCAGCCGCTCGCCACGGAAGAGATCGAGATCCAGCACGGCTCCAGGAGGTTTCCGCAGCATCCGATCCCTAAGCCGGATCGCCGGACGGCTTGGCGAGGAGGATCGCGTCGATCGAGACGACCACGTCGGGGAAGGCCTGCAACGCCAGGCTCTCCTCGCGGCCATGCTCCGTGACGCGCGCGTACACGCAATCTTTCGGTTCGAGGTGACGGACGACGATCGAACGGTCGACGTCGACCACCCAGTACTCGATCACCCCCGCCTCCGCGTAGATGCGTGCCTTGATCTCGCGGTCCTTGCGCACGGAGCTGACGGCGACCTCGATGACGAGAAGCGCCGTGTCAGGCTGCGCGTCTCGACCGGCGTCGAACGCGACCACTGCGAGATCCGGCTCGGTCTCGGAATCGTCCGTCGCAGCGAGCGGCAACTGCGTGCGGATCTTCGCGCGGCCGTGCAGCAAGAAGGCCAGCTCGTTCTCGAGCTCCTGGATTGCAAACGAATGCTCGAGGCCCTGCGGGCTCATCTCGACGAGCCACCCGCGCAAGAGCTCGACCCGCTCGTCCTCGAAAGCGCCCGTCCTGACGAGCTGGTCGAACTCCGCCCGCTTGAGCGGCCGCAGCCTTTCCCCACGCAGGATGTCGAGATCCAGCACGACCCCCGAAGGATACCATTCCATTCGCACCTGCCTTTCGCGCCCACGCCAGGCACGCAGAGCACGCATCGTGCCGCCCGATTCCCCAATCCGCTCGCGGACCGAACCGGCGGACCGGCGAAGATCGGCGGCGATCCCTACGCCGGATCGCCGCGCACGGGCCACCGTCCCGGGCTCCTGAGGCAACGTCCCCTCGAGGAATCGCAGGGCAGGGGAATGGGGCTGCGTTTCGACCTCTGCCGCCTCGAGGTCGACGTCGCAGATGATATGCTCCGCGCGATGATGACGAACGGGGGTCTTGTCCGTCGTGAAGCGCGTCGGATCGCGGTGATCGCCGTTTGGCTCGCGATTCCGATCGCCGCCGAGCGGGGGGCGGACGCGCAGGCGCAGCCGGCGGTCGGCGACACGGTGCGCATCGAGATGGACGAGGGCGCGGTCGAAGGCGTCCTCGTGGACCGGCTGCCGACGGGCTACCTCATCCGGACGGGCGCGGGCACGCAGGTCGTCGCGTACGACAGCGTCCGATCCATCGGCCTGGTGGGCGCGACGCCGCAGCCTACGCCCGAGCCGCAGCCGCAGCCGACGCCGGCCGAGACCGCCGCGCCCGAACCGATTCCCCTCGCCGAGTCCACGACTCCACCCGCTCCCGAAACATCGCCCGAGGATTTCCCGATCGATCGGTGGATGCTCCTGCGCTTCCACTACCTCTTCGGCGTCCAGCCGCACATCGTCTACAGCGCCGTGGCCTCGAGCGAACGAGCAAACAACTCCGGCGTCGACAGCGAGCTCGCACTGATGGTGGACGTCACCCAGGACTTCACCGACTGGCTGGCGATCGGGTTCGACGCGGTCGTCGACATCACCGAGCGGCAGGTCGTCGATCCGGGTGAGCAGGGATGCGAGTTCCTCGGCAACTGCTACCCCTTCGAGAACGGCCTGTCGCACGAAACGATCACCGCGATGTTCACGCTCTGGGGCAAGCCGTACTACCGGTTCGGCAACGCGCGTGCATGGGCGGGGATCGGCTTCAACGTAGCCCTCGTCAACTACTTGTACACGTTCTCGAGCGGGTCCGGATACTCCGGCAGCGATACCGCGTTCAGCGTCGGTGCCGGCGCGGGCGCCGACTACATCCAGCCGCTGAGCCGCAAGTTCGGCCTCGTCGGGTCGCTGTCGCTCATGCTCGGATCGCCCGTCTACGACGAGGAGATCTCGAACTTCGTCGAGGCCGGGAACACCTACCAGCGAAGCGCCGTCGGTCACGCAGTCGTCCCGTGGAGGCTCGGCGTCGGCGTCGGCATCGCGATGGGCTCCGCGTCGACCGCACCCCCGCCCGCGGCTGTCGAGGGCGGCGGCGGGTTCGGAGGGAAGCAGTGATCGCGAGACTTGCTGCGTCCGCCGCGTTCCTCGTCTCGTGCGCGGAGCCCTCGTGCCCTCCCGGTGAACCCGGCTGCCCCGCGGGCGACGCAGATGCGGACACGGACGTCGACGCCGATGCGGACACGGACGTCGATGCCGACACGGACGCCGACACCGATGAAGGCGTGATCGTCATGGACTTCGACTCGGTGGACGCCACAGCGGGCAACGTCGACGCCTTCAAGTACTTGGGGGACCACGGAATCTCCTACGGACTATCGGGCGGAACGACGATCGAGATCGTCAATGACGCGAACCTCTACGACGGGCAGGCGGCCAACTCGACCAGCAGGCCGAACCTCCTGACCCAGATCGGCAGCAACGATCCAGTCGAGTTCTACCTGCTGCTTCCTCGGGGATTCTCCAGCGTCACCTTCCGCCGCGCCGAGCTCGAGCCGCGCTCGGACGGGACCGGCATCATCCATCCGCCATGGAACGCCCGCGCCTACGACGCCGAAGGCTTCGAAGTGGATTCGGTGAGCGAGGCGCAGACCCGCAGCTACGGCGTCGTGCCCACGGCAGACTTCTCCCTGACCGGGGTCATCGAACGCCTGGCGTTCTTTTCGGACAACGAGCACATCGCCGCATTCAGCGCCGTGCTGCTCGACGACCTTGTGTTGACCCCGTGAAACTCGCCCTGTGCAGCCTCCTCCTGACCGCGTGCTCGGAGCCGAGCTGCCCTCCCGGCGAACCAGGATGCCCCGGCGGCGATGCGGACGTGGACGCGGATACCGACACCGACGCGGATACCGACGCCGACGCGGATACCGACGCCGACGCAGATACCGACGCCGACGCGGACGGAGATGCGGGTACGGACGGCGATGCGGGCACGCCCGTCCGAGACTGCACCGTGGGCTACGCGCGCTGCTGCGACGTCGACGGAGGCTTCATCGTCTGCTACGCGCTCGACGTCTGCGACGCCAAGTGCGGCGCCCCATGCGCGCCAGACGGCGAAGGCTGCCCCGCAGGCGGAGGCGGCTGAGGCCGGGCCGACGGCGGTACGCTTACTCCCATGCACGAGTACGCGGTGGTCTTCGAGCTCGAAGATGACGGTGGCTACTCCGTCTGGGTACCCGACCTCCCCGGCTGCGCCTCGCAAGGCGACACGTACGAGGAGGCCGTCTCCAACATACGCGAGGCCATCGAGGGCTACATTGCCGCTCACAAGGCCGAGGGACTTGCGCTTCCCGAGCCCCGCGCGAGAGTCGAAAAGGTATCGGTCGCTCCAGCTTGAGCAAGGTGCCGCAAGTCAGCGGCGATCGGCTCCTGCGCGCGCTCGACAAGCTCGGCTTCGTCGAGGTCCGGCGTGACCGTTCAGAGCTCATCTTCCGTCAGGCCTGCCTGCCGTAGGATCCTCGCTACGATTCCAGGCCAGAGTTCCTGTCCTTCATGGCAGGCAACCGTGAGCTGCCGCCCGTCGGGGTGCCGGAGCGTGCGGTGGCTGCCCGAGCGGCGAACCAGGACGAAGCCAGCGCGCTGCAGGGCGCGCAGAAGGCGACGGCACTGGATCGATTTCAAACGGCGACGCGAAGCTCGACGACCGTGGCGGGGAGCGGCGGCTCACTGCCGTGCTCGCGCAAGACCGCGATGTGCTGCTCGAGGGTCTTGCGGACCTGGCGCAATGCGGCCGCGCGACCGCGCGCGATGGCAAAGACGGGAAGCCCGGCGACGGAAGCCATCCAGAGCCCCTTCGGTCCGGCCGACTCGAGCACGATCGGGTATTTCCGAGTCGACTTCATCTCTGGAAGATAGCACGCCTGCTCGGCCGCCTCGTCCGCCTCGAGCTACGCTCTCGGGCGGAGGCACCTGGAACCCCCGACAAGAGCTGGGAAGCCGACACGTGCGACGACATCGCCAGCGTGCTTGGCGCCCGCGAGCTGCACCCGGATCGGCGCCTGCGGGTCGATTGAAGCACGTCGTGAGTTAGCATCGCGCTCTTGGCGCGGCCCCTCGCAGACGGTCTGTACGAGCACGTCGTCACGAACGCGCTCGCCGCGGACCTCGAAGGGCTCGATCCGGGTCGCAAGCACGACACGCGACCGCTCGATGCCGCGGACGGACATCTGGCTCTGGCGCGACACGTCGCTGCCGAAGTCGCGCGGATCCTCGCCGAGGTCCCGGAAGCCGAGCGGGTTGGACTCGTCAACCAGGTGCTCGCGACGCTCGCGGACAACGGACCGCAGGCGGAGCGCGGAGACCGCGACGAAGCGGTAGCTCCGCCGGGCACGCAACTGCGCTCGATCTCTCGCGGCAAGCCTCCGAAGCGGCCTGCGACGCCTCTGGCATCGAGCACACTGCTCACGCGCAACCAGGCCGAGCCCTCCCTCGGACACGAGATCGCGAGCGAGATCGCGTCCGCGGAACGGGTGGACGCGCTCGTCGCGTTCGTGACCGTCGCAGGCGTCCGCGCGTTGCGATCGGAGCTGGAGGCGTTCGCGAATCGCGGCGGAAAGCTGCGCCTGCTGACGACGGTCTTCACCAGGACGACCGAGGTCGAGGCGCTGGCCAGCCTCGCGCGGCTTCCGGGCGCCGAGGTGAAGGTCTCGTTCGACGTCATGAACACGCGCCTGCACGCGAAGGCATGGCTGTTCCACCGCGCGAGTGGGCTGCACACCGCCTACATCGGGTCCGCGAACCTCACCGCGCCCGCGCTCGGCAGCGGGCACGAATGGATGGTGAAGGTCTGCGCGGCGGACCTGCCGCACGTGATCGAGAAGTTCGAGGGGACCTTCGAGAGTCTCTGGAAGGATCGGGAGTTCGTCCCGTTCGATCCCGCCTCCGAAGAAGACAACGCCCGACTTCGAGCAGCCCTCGATCCGGAGCGAGCGCGGTCGGGCGTCACGGTGCTCTTCGATCTCGTCCCGAAGCCTTTTCAAGAAGAGATCCTCGATCGCCTCGAAGCAGAGCGCTTCGTGCACGGCCGACACCGCAACCTCGTGGTCGCCGCGACGGGAACCGGCAAGACGGTGATCGCGGCATTCGACTACCGACGGCAGGCCGGCAAGGCGGGCGCCCCGCCCCGCCTTCTCTTCCTCGCGCACCGCCGCGAGCTGCTCGATCAAGCGCGCACGACCTTCCGACACGTGCTCCACGAAGGCTCGTTCGGCGAGATGCTGACCGACGGCGACGAGCCGGAGCGGTGGGACCACGTGTTCGCGACCGTTCAGAGCGCGGTCCGCAGGGACCTGATTGACCGCTTCGGGGTGGAGCACTTCCGCTACGTCGTCGTCGACGAATGCCATCACGCCCCCGCCGACTCGTACCAGAAGCTCGTCCCGCTCCTGCGGCCTGAGATACTCCTCGGCCTCACCGCGACTCCGGATCGGATGGACGGCAAGTCTCTCCTTCCCGACTTCGATCACCACGTCGCCGCGGAGCTGCCGCTGCGACGCGCGCTGAGCGAGGAGATTCTCGTTCCGTTCGAGTACTACGGGGTAGCGGACGGCACGGACCTGACGCGGTTGAAGTGGGGACGCTCGGGCTACGACGAGGCCGAGCTTGCGGACCTGTACACGGGCAACGAGGCCCGAGTCGATCTCATCGTCGGCCAGCTCGCCAAGCGCGTCGCGAACCTGAGAGCCGTGCACGCGCTCGCCTTCTGCGTCTCGGTCGACCACGCCGAGTTCATGGCGCGCGCCCTCGCGCGCAGGGGCGTGCCGGCGCTCGCGGTCCACGGCAAGAGCGAGGACGAGGACCGCGCGGACGCGTCACGACGCCTGCAGGCTCGCGAGGTCAACGTCCTGTGCACCTGCGACCTCTACAACGAGGGCGTCGATCTCCCGTTCGCCGATACGCTGCTCCTGCTTCGTCCGACCGCGAGCGCGATGCTCTTCATGCAGCAGCTCGGCCGAGGCCTGCGGCGTCACCAAGGCAAGGCGTCGTGCCTCGTTCTCGACTTCATCGGACGGCATCGGACCGAGTTCCGCCTCGACACGGTCCTGTCGGCCCTGAGCGGCGTCTCCAAGGCGCGGCTGAAGCGCGCGGTCGAGGAAGGCTTTCCGTTTCTTCCCAGCGGCTGCGTCCTGCAACTCGACGCCGTCGCGAGGGACGAGGTCCTTCGCTCGTTCGAGGTCTTCTCGGCCCAGGCTCGGCGGCTCGTCTCGGAGGTGCGCGAGCTGGCGGCGGAGCACGGCGGCCGGCTCACGCTGGGGCAGTTCCTGGGCGCGACCGGCCGCGACCTGGACGAGGTCTACACGGACGACGGCGGCTGGACGACGCTGCGCCGCCGCGCGGGCCTGTCGAGCGAGACGGACGAGGAGACCGAGGACCTGAGCCGGCGCCTAGGCTGGCTCACGCACGTCGACGAACCGACGAGGCTGCGGGGCTGGCGCCGCCTTGTGGAGCCCGCCTCCCCGAAGCCGGAAACGCAGCTCGAGGTCCAGCGCCTCGCGATGCTCGACTTCCAGCTCAACCACCGCGGAATCCTGAACGTCGCCGAGGAGACCGCCCGCTACCTGACCGAGCGGCCAGAAATCCGCAGCGAGCTCCTCGAGCTGGCGGACGCCCTCGAGGACAAGGTCGCCCTCGCAAAGGACGTCTATCCGGTCGCCGACTGGCCCCTCGCGCTCCATCGCCACTACAAGCAGCGCGAGATCCTCGCCGCAGTCGGCGCGGTTCGCCCCGGCCAGAGGGGCAAGAACCTCATGAGCGGAATCCTCAAGCTCGAAGACCAGAAACGCGAGCTCCTGCTCGTCACGCTCGACAAGTCCGGCAAGAGCTTCAGCCCGACAACCCGCTACCGCGACTACGCCGTCAGCCGCGACGAGTTCCACTGGGAAACCCAGTCCGTCGCGAGCGTCTCCCGTCCCTCCGGCCGCCGCTACATCGAAAGCCCCGCCAACCTATGGTCGTTCTACCTCTTCGTGCGCACCGACCCCGACGCCGCCTTCGCCTTCGTCGGCCCCGTCCACCACGTCTCGCACACCGGCGACCGCCCCATCGCCATCACCTGGCGCCTAGCCCACCCCCTCCCCGCCGCCCTCTACCAGCCTTTCGCGAGCCTGACGCCGGGGTAGCGATGGCCGCAGAGCTCCCTTCGGCGTTCCATTTCGCTACGCTTCGAACATGAAGAGCCTGCTCGGCGCACGGATGACGGAGCTCCTGGCCGAACGAGTGCTCGTCGTCCTCGACGCGCTGCCGGCCAACGCAGATCCGGACGAGGTCTTCGGCGCAGGTGCGGACGTTCACGACCCGAAAGCGGCCCGCGCGATCGGCTGGATCGAAGGCGTCGCGGACGCCGAGGGCGCGACGGTGCTGGAGCTGCTCGACGCGGCGAACATCCAGATCGATCGTGTGGCAGTCCGGTCACTGACAGGCCGGGGATCGTCGTCGAAGTAGGCGACTGCTGAGCTCACTCGCAGCGCTGCGCGTACTTCAGCGCCGTATCGGTGATGTCTCGGTAGGCGACGTGCACGGAGCCATCTGGACCGAGCGCGAGAGACGCATCGGACGCGGGCCCTTCCGCGATCGTTTCCACAACCCAGCCGCCTCCTGCGTCGGTGATGTACTCCACGTCCCCCGGCTCCCCGGCGAAGTCTCTGAAGCGGATGAAGACGGCATGGAGCGCGCCATCCGCATCGAGAACAGAAGGGCCAACGGTATAGACGTCCGTCTCGATCGGGTCTTCTACCCAGCCGCCGCCGTCGTTGCTGGCGTAGCGAAGATCCCCTCCGTCGTGATTGTAGAGGTATCGAAGCGCGCCATCCGCGTCCAGAAAAATGGAGCAGGCGTTCGCGCGCGCCGCCCCCACGAATTCGGTCGTCCAGGTTCCTGCGTCCAACGTCCGAACCTGCGCATTTCCAGAGGCCACAACGCCGACGTGCACGATGTCCCCGTCGACCGCGATGCAGGCTCCCCCCGCCGCTGAGACGCCAATCTCGTCGATCGCCCAACCCCCCCCCGCGTCGGTCGCGTATCGCAGATAGGTTTGGGTGTCTACGTCGCGATACCAGTACGCGACATGCAGCGTGTCCGCCGCATCGGCGAAGATCGCCGCGTAGATGCCCGTCGATGCCTCATCGATGTCCTCGATCAACCAGCCGCCGTCGCCCTCGAGCGTTCCGTGCCGAAGGTTCGAGTCGCCTGCTACCCACCACTCGTAGACGACGTGCAGCACGCCGGTTCCATCGAACACGAGGCCCCCGAGTGTCGCACCGTCCTCGATGGTCTCGGTTTGCCACGCCTCCCCGTCCCGCCAGGCGTGCCGAATGTCCGATCGGGTCACGTCCACGTAGACGAGGTGGGGGGCGTCGACCTCGGCGACCGCCATCCGGGTCGTCCAGCCGGTGTCGTTGGGCGCGTCGACGGTCTCGGCGAGCCAGGTCACACCTTCGGGGCACTTCGGCCCCGGCGGGTCGGTGCCCGTGTCAGTGTCGGTGTCCGTGTCGCTCTCGCTGTCGGTGTCGGTGTCGGTGTCGGTGTCGGAATCCGTGTCGGCGTCCACATCGCTGTCTGTATCGCTATCGACGTCGGAATCGGGACCGGCGTCCGCGCAGATCGAGAACGCGCGACAGTCCTGGTCGTTGCAGTCGACGAACCCGTCGCCGTCGTTGTCGATGGAGTCCGAGCACTTCGCGATCGAGTCCTCGGTCGGACCGCGTTCGCGCGCCCCGCAGCCGAACAGGAAGAAGGGGAGGAGCACCGCGATTCCCACCCGAAGCATATGGAAGTCTACCACCTGACGCGCTGCGGTAGCCCGTGTCGACCAGGGGCGGAGGCAACTTCGGCCACAGGCCCCGCTCACGCGAAGGAGCAGGTCGGTTCGAACCCGCTTTTTCGGATCGGGCGCATGTGACGCTCTCGCAGGAGAAGCCGCGGCTGCAAGGGGCGCAGGCGCGCGGAACACGGCGTGATCGCAGTCTCGAGCTCCCGCCCGCGGCCCGTGCCGGCTGTCAGCCACCAACCTGCCGCACCCAGTCACGTATGTTCATCGCAAGTATCCGTTCGGCGACCTGCGTTCTTGACGTAAACGATCAAGGCGGTTTCGCGGTGTGTCGGCCGAGGGCGACGCCGCGGAAGATGTTCTCCTCGAGTCGGGCTTGGACGTCGGGATGATCGCGTGT
>Ga0247727_10007607_pt1 | contig 20529 bp, 22 predicted proteins | sample WisWelCaveWW1625_FD_202498 | JGI IMG/M metagenome (GOLD analysis project Ga0247727, IMG submission 202498) | Biofilm microbial communities from Wishing Well Cave, Virginia, United States - WW16-25 | ecosystem: Environmental > Aquatic > Deep subsurface > Groundwater > Cave microbial mat | place... | reverse complement strand
CAGCCCCACCAGCGCCTATGACTGTAACGCTTGGTTTGGCCAATTCCATCGCAGCTCGTATGGTTTCCTGTTCCATTAGTGATTCCGGTGCTACTTTGTTCGTTTGCAATTTTTCACCCCCAAACAATTATTACAAGCATTTTCAGATAAGTACTAGGTTTACACAGCGATCTAAAGTAAGAAACTGATTTTCGGTAATTACTTGTGTTGTAGTTTTATTTTTATTGCATCATGATGTTGCATGTTGCTAAAGATATGGATCTTGAATTGATCACTCTTCTATCATGATGTTGTATGTTGCTAAAGATATGTTTCAAAGAGTTTCATTAGCTTACAAATGAAACACGATAGAAATTGTGTTTGATTGCTTAAATCAGATAATCATTGTGAAATTATAACCTTATAATAGGATATTTGAAATAGAATCTAGAACTTGAGCCAGAGTATCAAGGAATCTCTTATGCTTGCGCAGGGTAGCTCCGTCGAGCTGAATGGTTGGGTAGTTACGAAGAGCTCCATGGGAGGCCTGCTGTTCCTTTTGATACGTGATGGTTCTGGCTATATCCAGATAGTAGGAAAGAAAGGAGTTACGGATAAAGCGTTCATAGACAAGATGAAAGACGTAGCTATAGAATCTGCCGTTAAAGTAAGGGGACAGTTGCGCGATGACCCCCGAGCGCCTAGCGGGAAGGAATTAACAGTACAACACTTTGAAATTATAGCGCTATCAGAAAAATGGCCTATAACAAAAAGTGCTGTAAAATCATCTGCGTTTCTTTACGATAACAGACACTTGTCGATACGAGGAAAGAAGAGCAGTTCAATAATGAAGATAAGATCTGAATTAATCAATGCTACTTTTGATTTTTTCACAGAACGTGATTTTACTTATATCAACGCGCCGTCGATAGTAGGGTCTGCAGTTGAAGGTGGTTCTACATTATTTACCATAGACTACTTTGGAAAGAAGGCCTATCTCACGCAAAGTGCACAACTGTATGAAGAAGCGGCTATCTGTGCATTCGGCAAGGTTTTCATAATGCAACCAGCCTTCAGAGCTGAAAAATCAAAAACTGCAAAGCATCTTACAGAATTTGTCATGATCGAAGCTGAAGTTGCGTTTAATACTCAAACAGAAAACATGAAGCTGCAAGAAGATCTTGTCAACTACATTTGCAACAGAATTGCAGAAAAGAGAAGTAAGGAACTAGAAATTCTTGGCAGAAAGTTTACGGTGCCAGAAAAACCTTTTCCTAGGATAACTTATGATGAGGTTAGAGAAACTGCTGGAAAGAATGGCATCAACTTTGAATGGGGAGAAGATATACCTACAGAAGCCGAGAGAGCAGTTTCGAAAATGTTTGACAAACCATTTTTTGTTACTGATTATCCGTTGAGTGCAAGGAGTTTCTACCATATGACAAAGCCTGACAATGACAAGGTAACTTTGTCAGCTGATCTGATCGCGCCAGAAGGTTTTGGAGAAATAGCTACTGGAGGGCAAAGGATCCATGATTATGATTTGCTGGTTGAAAGATTAAAACAGCAAGAACTACCCGCAGAATCATTTCAGTGGTACGTTGATCTAAGAAAATATGGTATGCCGCCACATGCAGGGTTTGGCATTGGTGTAGAAAGATCTGTCAGATGGATCTGCAACCTTAAGCACATAAGGGCAACTTCGCTATTCCCAAGAACAATTACTAGAGTTTATCCATGATCTTGTGATCTTATCTCCTGCTTCCAAGTATGTGTCAATGCTACGCTAACTTTCTCCATTGTATCAGAATATCGGTTATTCAATATGAATACATATGAATCGCTTATGACGGGAATGAAAACATCGTTTATGTTTTTGTGCTTCTTCTGATAAACACTCTGCACGGTATCATTATTCTTCCATCGTTGAAAGTCCTTTCTCGTTACTATCAACACTTCGATATCATCGCCTTCCATAACGTTTACATCAAACGACAGCCTGTATTCGAGCATCAGTATCAGGTTAACCCCAAAGTACATTGCCTCATAACCATAATCTTTGCCAGATGGGATGTTGAACTCGTTGCTGTTTCTTAATACTCTGCTTTCCAGCATATCAATCAGGTATATGCAACGCTGATAAACCTTCAATAAGAGCAATAATTATAAGCCCAACTCGAGTTGGGATACATATGCTTAAGATAAGTACTGAAGAGGTTCAAAAGATTTCTGATGGTATGGAGAGTAAGAGTGCGGAGGAAGTTCTAAAGTGGGCACTGGACACTTTCCATCCAAGAGTTGCTCTGGCGTCGAGTTTCGGCGCAGAGGATGTTGTTTTGATAGACATGCTTGCCAAGTTAAGGAAGGATGCCAAAGTCTTCACTCTGGAGACTGGGCGGTTGAATCAGGAGACATATGATGTTATGGACGCTATACGTGACAAGTACGATATGACAATCGAGGCTTACTTCCCAGATCAGAAGGAAGTCGAGGAGATGGTTAAAGAACGTGGTCTGAATCTGTTCTACCACAGCGTTGAAAACAGGAAACTATGCTGCGAGATCAGGAAAGTGCATCCCTTGAACAGAGCCTTGAGCAAGCTGGATGCGTGGATAACCGGTCTAAGGAGAGAACAGGTTGCTACCAGAGCCGTAGCAAAGAAGGTTGAGATCGATTCTGGACATAATAACATTGTAAAGTTGAATCCACTTGCGGATTGGAGCTGGGAGAATGTTTGGGAGTACGTAAAGAAGAACGATGTTCCATACAACAAGTTGCATGACAAGGGATACCCAAGTATTGGCTGCGAGCCTTGCACGAGGGCGATAAAACCCGGAGAGGATCTGAGGGCTGGAAGATGGTGGTGGGAGCAAGACGCCCACAAAGAATGCGGCTTGCACTTCAGCCCACTGAAGAAGAAGTGATCTGTTTTGAGCGAGAGCAGTGGTATTCCTGCTCCACACGGCGGTGTGCTGATAAACAGAGTATTATCTGGAAAGGCGTTAGAAAGAGCGCGTGACGACGCGAAAAATCTGATGAGCATTACGGTAGATAGCGATCTTGTTAACGATATAGAGAATATTGCTGACGGTATCTTCAGTCCGTTAGAAGGATTCATGCTGAGCCATGATTTTGCAGACGTGCTCAAGCGCGGAAGGCTTTCAAACGGAATAGCATGGACTGTTCCAATAGTGCTTGATGTTGATGAGCAAACCGCAAAGGATATGAAAGATTCTCATGATATTGTCATAAAGGATGAAAGCGGAAGAATATTTGCAATGATTCATGTAGAAGATATTTTCAAGTTTGACAAACTTCAGATGGCAAAATCAGTTTATCAGACCGAAGATATGAAGCATCCAGGCGTTGCCAAAACATTAGAAATGAAGGATATGCTTGTTGGGGGAAGAATTGATCTGATGGACAGAATAGATGGCAGTGAACTCAGGAAGCACAGAATTTCACCCGCACTAACAAGAGATGAATTCAGAATGCGAGGATGGAAGACCGTGGTTGGTTTTCAGACAAGAAACATACCACACCTTGCCCATGAAATGCTGCAGAAAGCAGCTTTGAACATCTTCGACGGTCTGCTTGTAAATCCGTTGATAGGAAGAAAGAAGAGCGGAGATTTCAAGGACGAAGTTATCATAAAAGCGTATGAAACACTGATTGATGGTTATTATCCCAAGGAGAGTGTGATGTTCGTAACGCTGCACACTGAAATGCGATATGCCGGACCAAAGGAAGCTATTCTACATGCAATAATGCGCAAGAACTTTGGATGCTCCCATTTCATAGTTGGCAGGGATCATGCTGGTGTCGGGAATTACTACCATCCATTTGCTGCGCAGGAAATCTTCAAGGATTATCCAGACCTTGAAATAAAACCAGTCTTCTTTCCAGCATTCTTTTACTGCAAGGTATGCATGGGCACTACAAGTGAGAAAACCTGCCCACATGACGCGCAGCATAGGTTGGAGCTCAGCGGAACAAAGTTGAGACAGATGGTGACCAGCGGAGAAAGACCTCCTGAACTTTTGATGCGTCCAGAAATAGCCGACCTGATAATAAGCTGGAAGGACCCGTTTGTAAGTTAATGTGTTCTTTGCTACGTCTAAATTACTCTTTTCGCTAGGCGACTGGTCAGTCGCTGCAATGCAGGTGACCTGTCGTTAGGATCCAGATGCACATCCAAAATACAGAAATCCTTCGTATATTCTTGAGCTGCCAAAAGAGCCTCATCGAGTTGCTCTTCCGTCTCTACTACAAAACCTCTACCAGCACCTATCACCTCTGGAATGCGACTGTATTGCCAATTTTGCAGGTCATTGAATGGACCATCAAGCATAGCACGTTCTGTTCCGTATCCAAGATTATTTAACACAACAACAATCGGATTCAGATGAAATCGAGCAGCTACTGACAACTCCATACCTGTCATTTGAAAACCACCGTCGCCAACCAATACTAATGGTCGCAAATTTGGATTCGCAAGTTGAGCTCCGATACTTGCAGGCACAGCAAAACCGAGGGAAGCGTAATAAGCTGGGCATAAAAATTCTGTACCATGATGGATAACTAGATCAATGCCTCCAAACAAAGCATCGCCTACATCTGCAACAACGATTGTCTTATCTGTCAAAAATGCATTGAGACGCTGGAATAAACGCTGAACAGTTATCTTCTGTCCTGACACAGAGGAGAAAGTCTGGGGCACTTTCGGACTGGGTATATCTTTACGAACACGACGGTTAAGGTCTGCATCGATCAACCCTTGCAAGAAATCTTTCAAATGAACATTTTCGTAGTTATGATAAGAGATGGAAAGTTTCTCGCTGGTCGCATAGATCGTTTTTGCCTGATCGATTTGTGCCGTGAACATACCAAGAGTGATGTCGCTCAAAAGTGCGCCCAACAGAATCAGACAATCACTAGATTCGACGTATTCACGAACAGATTCCTGGCCGATTGCACCCTCGTACACACCCAGATACAAAAAATGGTATTCGCTGATCACGGATTTACTCAAGATTGTTGCCGCTGCTGGTATGTTGGTCATCGCCACTAGGAGCAAGAGTTCATCCTGCAATCCGAATCGCTGAAGTTCTTCACCTGCAATGATGACAGGTTTCTTTGCTGTATTGATCATGGTCACAGCTTCTTTCAGTGATTCTAGAAGAGCATCGGGATCACTCTTTTCCTGAATTTCATGAGTGGTATGATGACTGGTAACGGGTACAGAAACCATGTCTCTAGGTAGCTCAAGGTAGACAGGTCGCTTATAGCGAAGAGCTGCCGATAAGACACGATCAATTTCTGGCAAAGCTGTTTTTGCATCATTCAGCACAGCTGAAGCAACAGTTATCTGATCAAACACTTTATGTTGTGTGTCAAAATCGCGAACCTTATGATGGAGTAGTGGGTTCTTCTCGCGTTCCTTAGTTCCAGGTGATCCACTAATTACGACAACGGGAGATTTTTCCGCAAAAGCCTGTGCAGTTGTGTTTACTACCTTCAAGGCACCGACGCCATAGGTAACACAGACAACTCCTAAACCACGTACGCGCGCATAAGCATCTGCTGCGAATCCAGCTCCTTGTTCATCGCATGTATTGATAACAGCAACTTTGCTATGACTAAGTTGATCATAAAAACCGAGCACGTAGTCCCCTGTGACGCCAAAAACATGATGGACTCCATGCGCGTAGAGTTGGCTAATAAGGTAACCACCGATGGTATCTGAAGTTTCCATGATTCACCTACTCGATTTGATGCAAAGTGATTAATAAAAGTCGTGTCAATCCTGAAATTTTAGTAAGACTTGACTAGGTTTTAGATATAAGACTATGATGTATGAATTTTTCTCTAGGAATTTGCATTTTCGTAGAGTATAGAATACCCTACATGATCGTTCGCAACAGACAACCATACTTGGAGTAGTTGTGGGGCATCTCCCATGTAACATAATAGATACATTCTAATCCTACGTGTAGTACAAAGACAATATGTTGCAAAATCAGACTCGATGCGATAAATGCAATTTAGTTATCCATCAGGACTTCGTAGGGCATCATCAATGTGGTTTGGGAAACTGTCCAGTTTGTAAGAACGCGATTGCAAATTCGGAATACTGGGACCATATCAGAACCCATCCAGGACATGAGAATGATAGTCCTCCGCCAAGGAAGACCTTCGATAACAGAGAAAACAGAGAGCGTCCTCATCGTACTAGGTACTAGACAATCATTTAATTAAGATCGTGTGAAACCACGTTTGGTAAATGAAGAGGCACCAAAAAATTTTTTATTTAGTTCAAAACTGAATGGGTATCTGAGATCTTTTAGCCTTGTCAACTTGCGTTATCGTCAGCTTTACATTGGTCTAAATGCCGGATAGTTATTCAAACTAGGTTTTTATTACTGACTTCTAACATGTGTCTTAGATGAAGTTAATAGCTTTTGTAATGTTAAGTTTGCTGCTAACATCGTTTGTCAGTGTTGTTTATGCACAGCAGGAAACGCGAAAGGTTGAGAGCATAACAATACCATACGCTGCGGCAAATGCTGATAGACAGAATCCTGCTCATTTCTCTTTTCCATCACAGCACATAGGTGATTGGATATTAACCATACGCAACGAACTTTTATACAATTCCGAGAATCCGGAAGCGAAAATTGTTATTCGTCTCAAGGAAGAAGCGGCAAGCGAAAGTCATGTTGAAGTCGCGATGTTCAGTGCAGCGACGTACAAATTCTGGCTGGCGGTAGCAAATAAACAGATAGGATACTCTGTACTTTATGAAAACGATAACTCTTGGGTTGAAGATAGGCCCGTAATGGTATCATACATCCAGAATGATAGGTTGAGCGTAAGCAATGGAATTAGAAATGTTGCAGATCGCTTGAAGATAGGACCATTCATTCTTAACACCGTAGAGGTTTACGGTAAAGATTCGGCAGATGCTCCTGCTAACACATTTGGAGGGCAGCTTGTGTTTGATGTTATTTCCGGTAATCCTCTTGAAAACCCAATAATGATGATACCAGCCATTTTGGCTGCTGCAGCTGGTGGCATAATTTTAACACTGATCAAGCTCAAGAAGAGGACTTGAGCTGCCTGTAATACTTGCAGCTTCGTTTTAGCAAGCAATGTTCGCAAAGCGGTCCTACTGGTCTGCAGATATTCTGCCCGAACATGACGAAGGTATCGTTGATCTTTGTCCAGTATTTTTTGTCTATCTTGGATGTTAGTTCCAGTTCAGTCTGTTCAGGTGTCTTTGTTTCTACTAGACCCAAACGGTTTGAGATCCTATGAACATGCGTATCAACTGGCACCGCAGGTTTGTTAAATGCGTAGACAAGAACGCAGTTAGCAGTCTTCCTTCCAACGCCTGGTAGCGAGAGCAGTTCATCGATATTGTCAGGAACTCTTCCAGCGTATTGTTGTATTAGCATATTTGCAACATCCTTGATCCTTTTCGCCTTGACGTGATAGAAGCCTGTAGATTTGATCAATTTTTCGATCTGCTTTGTATTGGCATTTGCCAGCTGCTCGACAGTCTTGTATTTTGTGAATAGGTTACGAACAGCTACTGTCGTGTTTTCATCTCTCGTTCTTGCGGAGAGTATGGTACCTATCAGTATCTGCAACGGATCTCCGCTCTCTTCCTCCTGCAACTCTTTCAATGCGGTCAACCTAGGTGGCTTTACCTTGTTTATCGTTTCAATCATTGTGCCGAGCATCTTCTGAATGTCCATCTTAGTAACAAAGCGGAGTGATTGTTATTATTCTTTACATCTTTCTGAAAGATTATTATTGTCAAAAGAGCAAGTGTGACCGTTGCAATTAACAAGTGATGAAGAGAAGGCGTTAAAAGGTGAACGTGGAGATGCGTTAGCCACTGCCTACAGGATCTTGCTTGCCATAGGCGAGGCCACAGAAGCCAAGAAGCTTGTACCAATAAAGTGGGCTCATGTTTCCGGCGTTAACTACAATACCATCGGGGATTCTGGTGTTGAATTTCTTGAAAAGTTGAGCAAGGATGGCAAGGTAGCTGTCAAGACAACAATCAATCCAATGGGTTTCGATCCAATCAAGGTTAGTTCGCTAAAGTTGAACAAGGAGTTTATCGCCAAACAGAACAGAATTGTTAGTGCTTACGAGCGTATGGGCGTGACAAGATCATTCACATGCATTCCATACGAAGTCTTTGATCTCCCAAGCAAAGGAACCGATGTTAGTTTTGCGGAAAGCAATGCGGCTGTTTATGCAAATTCAGTAGCAGGGTTAAGGACAAACAAGGAGAGCGGTTTGAGCGCTCTTGCAAGTTCGCTAACTGGCAAAGCACCTTATTCGGAGTTAAGGGTTGAAGAATTGAGGAAGCCGAACATGGGCATTAAGGTCAATTACGAATTGGACAATGAAGTGGACTATGGTCTTTTGGGATACTTTGCTGGGAAGGTCTCCAAGAATTCCGTTGCTTTTTCTGATATTGAGAATTTGAGCAAGAGAAACGCAAAATCGCTTTCTGCAGCTCTGGGCACCTCTGGCTCGTGCGGAATGTTTACTCATGGAAAAGCTGGCGAAACGATCGAGTTTGGAAAGGAAGAAGCTAGAAAGATAAGGGATGAATTACACACTAGCGAGAAGGGAGATATTATAACACTTGGCAGTCCTCAGCTTGGAGTTGACGATCTATCGTTGCTAGCAGATATGGTGCAGGGCAAGAAGTTCAGGAAGAGATGCATGATATTTTGCGCCAGAGCTGCGTATGAGAGTGCCAAGAAACTAGGTTATACTGAAAAAATCGAAAAGGCTGGAGGAGAGATGTTGTGCGACTGTTGCACATGTCTAACACCCTTGATAGATCGAAATGAAGTTGATGATGTTATTACTAACAGCATCAAGGGTGCTTACTACCTCAACAATTCTAACAAGGTCGGTGTATGCTTGAAGAGTTTGAAGGACATAGTGAGGGAAGAATGCGAATAAAGTGCAGGGCGATAGTAAAGGGTAATGGTGAAGGAGAAGCATTAGTTACAAAACAACCGATCAACTTTCTTACCATGATTGATCTGAAAAGTGGTATTGTTAAGGATGATAAGCATGAGCTGTATAAGAAAAATATTGCAAATAAGGTGCTTGTATTCCCAAATGCTATTGGGAGCAGTGTTGGTGCGTATTCTATCTATGCATTGAAGACTGGTCATGTAGCTCCTGAAGCTATTGTTTGCAGCAAGGCAGACATAACTACAGCGTCGGGATGCGCCATTGCAAATATTCCACTCGTTGACAATCCCGAAAGTGATGTATTTGCTATAAAATCTGGATCTACAGTTAAGGTTGATGCGGCAAATGGCGTCATACAATCCTAAGTACCGTCTAAATTTTTGACTGTATATTCTATTTATTAGAAATCTTCATTTGACGAAATATCGTCATTCTCTCTGGTGGATCTGCTTTCACCTTTACCGGCCTTATCTCACTCTTCCTGTGCTTGATGTCAATCCGAATGCTTTTAATTGTAATTTGGTTAAATTAGCTTGTTCTGGTGCACGGCAGTTTCGATGGGCGAACGGACCAAAACGGGATGATGATAAAAGTCCGTGCGCCAGATCACCTACATTTTGAGAAATGACGCCAGAATCTAAAACCAGTATTAGAAATCCATGTCATAAATAAACGATGACTCCCAAATATATACAATCAAAATTAATCATGATCATAGATTAGAGATGTGAGAAAGTTGGAAAAACACGTGGATACATGTATTGCGCTGCTTGCTCTAGCATTATCTGTTCTCCTGCCTACGCAAGTTGTAATTAGAGATGCTAATGGAGAAGGAAGCCCTGTAACTTGTGTTGTATTAACGAATCCAACCGTTTCTGCAGTGCCATCAAACTACACTGTTACTGTAGATCCTGCAAGTGCTAAGGTGATCCCCGGCGAAACGGCTACTTTTGGTGTTTCTGTTATGTCTAATGATAAAGCAACGGAGGTTATATCACTGGATGTTACGGGTTTGCCAGACGGGATAAGCGCCGTATTCGATCCTGAAAAAGGAACCACGGATTTTGAATCAAAGCTGACAATAGCCGTAGATGAAATGATCTGCCCCGGTGTTTATGCGCCAAGCATAGTTGCAAGGGATACGAATCTGCAATTAGCCGAATTTAGGCTCGAAGTAGCCGGTGCCGGTTCTATACGTGAAGCGCTCGAGGATGAAATTGCAGAGCTGAACTTCAAGATAGATGGATTGAATACAAAAATCGATGATCTTGAAAGCAAGATAAAGAATGGCCAGTTTGATGTTTCTGGAGGATATCTTGCCATTATACTAGTAGCGATAATTGGCAGTTTCTTGTTAGCAGCATTTGCATTATTTGTGCTGCTGCGCTATTCGAAATCAAAGAATTCGCCAGCACCAACGCCTGTGCCAGTGCAGCCGCAAGCGTCAGCAAGTAACAATGGAAAACTTCAAGAAATAATATTTCTGCTGAGACAGTTGATAGAAACGTCGAGAAGACTGCCAGGGATCATTTATGAGCCTAAACAAGAAGCTAGGAGCGAAGTTGAGAAGGCCGTAAAGAAAGAACCTGTTTCGGAACCAAAGGTAGGTGATGTCTGGTATGCTTACTGTCAGATTTGCGGGCTTCAAACAGAACATGGAAGGGATTATCAAGGAGAGTTTTGTGCCAGATGTGGTAACCGTTCAACATGAGTTATTTACTATGGACGTGCGAACAATTTTATATAGTTCCAAAGGAGGTTCCCTGAAGTGACAACTACTTCCTGTCCAGAATGCGGTGGAGAGTTACATTACGAACCAGACACGAAGAAATTTGCATGCAAAAAGTGCGGTCTTTATGTTACTAGAGAGCAGATAGACGATATCAAGGACAAATTAAGACCGCAGAAGAAGAAGAGCCGAGAAGACGAGTATCTTGAGTGGTGGCAATCTAGCAAGAAATCTCCGCAGAAAGGCTAACTCCTTTTCAATCTTTTTGTGTTTATTTTGTTTTGAATGTATTTTAGAACTATAGCTTCCCTCAGTAACACCGAATATCTAGTATGTAACTAGATTGTAAGTACATAAAAACTAGGTCTTCATGCCTTTTGCAATAATCGCAGTATGAATATGTAACAGATTAAAATTAAAAATGTATAAGTAGGCAATTTTTCTTAGGCAGACTGATGAGCACCGAACTTCCAAAGTGGGCAGAGGAGGAGATAAACTTGATAACTGCTTCCTCATTCAAGCAATTAGAAAGTTACGAGGGAACTGGATACTTTCTTGAGTTGGATGAAGAGAACAGAAAGGCCGATGTACAGTTTTACGAAAAACTACCAGTTGGAAAACATATTGTAACAGTGAGCATACCGAACAGCATAAAGATGGGCGATCTGATGAAGGGTTTCGTTTACGGCTACAAGGTAAAAATACTGAAGGCACCCTTGAGCGACAAACTCGTTAAATTCCTTAAAGAGAATCTGAACATCGATATGGATGGCATCTATCAGTTTGAACTAGAAACCTTGCAGTTGCTAGATGTTGAATCTGATCTTGCTCCTACCGCAACCGAAGATGATTCCGAAGAATAATTCGTTTTACGTTTCTGACTATGTCTTTCAGCTTATGTTGAGATCACTTTCAATATGCATTCTAAATGAGATATTGAGGTGCTATGTTGCTTTAGGTGGTTTGTCCACTTTACCAGCTGCGAGTTTCATCAGAACTATCCAGCTTAATACTAACGGTATGTGATATGATGCTATCCTCCATGCAATTATAACGCTTCCAAATGTTGTTGCATCGATCCCAAACGTAGCTAGATAAAGACCTATACCTGCTTCGCTAAGACCAGAACCGCCGGGGCTTATCGGCAACGTGCTTATCGCTACAGAAGCAGCAACAGACATCAATGACTCGAAAAATCCTATATTAGATGCTGTATTTGCAACAACCATGAATGTTAAGGCGTGTAATGATGCGCCCACAAATGTCAGCATAAGTCCCACGGCAAATACCTTCATTGATGACGAACTCAAATTCTCTCTGGCCATCTCGCAAAGTCCTTTCAATATATCGTTCGTACTACTGATCCATTGTTCTGCCTTGATGGGGCCAAAGATTGTTGATAGCAGTGGCCGAGTAAACCTTGGCATCTGCAAGATTCTTTTGGATGATAGAACTAGCAAGGCCATATAAGCTGCGAATATAGGAGCAGCAATCGCAACAATGCCAGCTGCTATAAGATAGCTCTGGGCCATGAATGCTAGGAATGCTGCCATGAACGCTAAAACACTGCCAACAAGTACATCGCTGATAACTTCTGTAGTTATTATCCACATACCCTTGCCTGGATGCACTCCTTTCTTGTTAAGCCACGCAACTCGCACGAACTCTCCTCCGATGTACGCTGGCGTTGTTAGCGTTACAAATTCACTTCCGATTCTAACTGCCGTATTTTGACGGATCGTTGCAACAGGACCAACAAAACTGTTGATGTAGTAATGATATCTTACGCATTGAATCAGCAGTTTTGCGATCGCAATGCCACTTGCCAAGACAAAAGGCACTACACCAACTGCCAGAATGTCCTCAGGTCCGACATCAAGTAGAGCACCTATAATGAATAACGGAACTATACTTGCCACTATAGCAATTATTCTCCACTTCTTCAACGCGGTTAAAAGATCACCTCATGGTAATAAGCACTATGATTACAATAGTAACAATAGGCGATTTGAAAAATTATACTTTCACGAACTATATAGACATGACATATGTGATCATGAAGGATTATGTATCGCAGCATTCTGGAATTTGTTACCATATGTCCATATTCATGATTCATGAAAAGCCGTAATGAAATGCTGAAAACCAAGAATGCGTTTAGAAGCATATTCGGGTTAAGTAGATTCAAAATGTATATTCCCAGAGCAACCAGATGAGGTGGTTATCTATCCGAATATCTAGGCAGGAGGTAGGGGTTTTACAAGGTCTACAACGTCAATCCAGCATCTGGCAATCTTATCCATTGCATAAATTATGTTCAATACATTGGCAGGAGCGTTTTGCTTCGCGGAATCAAGTAAATCACTGAATTTCGCATATTGTTTTATGGCTTTTATGGAATCTGCTCTGTTCTTTTTTGCAAATGCCAGAACAGCAGTGTCCTGTATTGACTCTATCAACTCTCCAGCATGCTGCAAACTACCAGACCTTTTCAACTGGCCTGCATTCATAATGGCCTTCGCAAGTTCAACTATGGCATCTCCTGCAGCCTCGTACAGGTTCGCAGCAATTCTGTAGTCAAGAATATCTATGTTGCTTAGATTCAACTTGCTTGCAAGTTTCTGATCCATCATTGCACTTCTGATAAGCCTTACTAGCAAGAAGTACTGGCGATCTACTTCGTCATCTCTCCTTGCAATTATCTTCAATATATTGGAGTCTCTATTTGTTAAAGATGCTAAGGTATCTTTGTACATTCCAGAAACGATCGCACTCATTCTATTCAAGATTTTTTCTGGATCAAGTGTAGTTGCATCAAGCAAGAACTGCGCGGTTATGTTAGATGCGTCTTCATCAACAATCTCTATGCCGACCATCTTTCCTATAATTTCCTTGATCCTTTCTCTATAATCGTATGATATGCTAGATTTGGCTTTGACCTTGATAAGATCATACCCAAGCAAATATGCACCGGTAATTTCATTCACTATAGCTTCAGCATATGGTGATGGATATGGAATGACAACTTCTTTTACTTCCTCTTGCTCGCTGCCAGATGGATAGATCGCTATCGCATTATCTTTGCCAACTTCTACAACAACAGTGTTGCCCTTGTCGAGCTTGTTTTGTTTTATCCAGTCCTTTGGGAGCGAGACGAGAATGCTACTCCCTATCTTTTGCAATCTTCGAGCATATCTAGTCATGTTTATACTAGTTTATACATTTTATACATCATTTATATATATTTGGGAATACATTAGATTTCCAAATGAAGTCTGCTGTTGCATTTTCTCCCGGACATATCACAGGATTTGTAGAATTCCCTGTTACGCCAGATGATCCTGTTCTGATAGGATCTAGAGGGGCAGGTTTCTGCATCACCAAAGGCGTCAAGACAATAGTTCATGCAGAAAGGGCTGCCAGAAATGATTTTTCCATTTTCATTGACGGAAAGTTTGCAGAAGATGCAGAGGTATCTAGGTATGTGGTTGAAGAGTATCTTAGGATTGTAAGACAGCCATTTAGCATTAGAGTCGAACATTATCTGGAAATTCCAATTGGTTATGGCTTGGGTTCGAGTGGTGCAGCTGCATTAAGTTTGTCATTGGCACTAAACAAGGCTCTTAACACTGATTTAAGCCGTGTCGAGGTTGGACAGATTGCACATAAAGCAGATCTGGCGTGTCGATGCGGTGTTGGAACAGTCTTGGCAGAATACCATGGTGGTTTTGAAATGCGGTTGAATGCAGGAGCACCTGGAGTTGGTGTCGTAGAAAAGATTCCATTACAAGATCAAAAAGCGCTTATACTATGTATTGCACCTATGTTGACGAAGGAGTTTCTTACTAACAAGATATCACTGATCAATGGGTTAGGTGGTAAGATGCTAAGCAAACTTGTAAAGACGAAAAGTGTTAATGATTTTCTAGATATGTCGCTTCAGTTCGCGGGGTCTATAGGTTTTGTAAGTGAAAGGTGTCAGCAAGTTATCGATGAAATGCTTGCTAACGGATACAAGTGTTCTACTGCTATGTTTGGCGAAACTGTGTTTTCTATAGTAAGGAATGATTCTGTTGAAGATGTCCAAAGAATTCTTGGCAGACACAATGGTGAACTGTTGGTATGCGATATTGATTATCAGGGAGCTAGGATGCTTTAATGCTAACAAATATTCCTGAACACCATCCGCGAGCAAGGTCGCTTCAGATACGGGAGTTGCTTGTTGAAGGCTTCAGAAACGGCATTGTTGCTGAGGAGGGTCTGATTGCGCATGGCAGAGGTGAAGCGTTTGACTACTTGATTGGAGAGAAAACCACGGAAGAAGCATTCAGGGCAATGAAGTCTGCTGTTGCTCTCATGATGCTTGCAGAAAGGCCAGTTATTTCTGTGAATGGTAACACGGCGTGCCTATGCACAAGGGAAATTATACGGCTGGCAGAACTTACTAGAGCGAAAGTCGAGGTTAACCTGTTCTATAGAACGTATGAAAGGGAGGTAGTCATTGAAAAACTGCTCAAGGCGAATGGTGCCAGCAAGGTTTACGGCGTTGGCAGCAGGGCAACAGCAACTGTACCTGAATTGATGAGCGATAGAAGGCATGTCGATCCTGATGGTATCTACACTGCAGATGTTGTTTTGGTGCCGTTGGAAGACGGTGACAGAACAGAAGCACTAGTAAAAATGGGAAAGAAAGTCATTGCAATCGATCTAAATCCACTATCAAGAACTTCGCAGAAAGCAAGTGTAACTATAGTTGATAATGTCATAAGAGCAATGCCCACGATGGTCGAGTTTGCAGGACAGTTTACTAATTTACAAAAAAGCAAACTGCAGAAGTTAGCAAATGATTTTGATAACGCAAACAATCTGGAGAAGAGTTTGCAGCATGTTTTGCAGGGATTGAAATCAAGGGATTAAAATGCAGAACGGCAAGGCAAAAGTTACAGTCGATGAGATATTATGGATGAAGAAGAAGAGAAAGATAACTGTGCTTACTGCATACGATTTTACTACTGCAAACATCTGCGACAAAGCTGGCATAGATATCTTGCTTGTGGGAGATAGTGCCGGTATGGTCATGCTCGGTTATGAAACAACGACACCCGTAACAATGGAGGAGATGTTGTTGTTTTGCAAGGCAGTCTCAAGAGGAAGCAAAAGAGCAATGGTAGTTGCTGATATGCCTTTCATGTCATATCAGGTCGATGTTACTGAAGCTGTTAGGAATGCGTGCAGGTTCGTCAAAGAAGCTGGGGTCGAAGCTGTGAAGATCGAGGGGGGAGAGGAAGTAGCTGATGCTGTTAAGGCTATAGTTAGAGCTGGAGTTCCAGTCATGGGTCATATAGGTCTGAAGCCGCAAACCGCAATGCTCTGGCAGGGATACAAAGTTCAGGGCAACAGCAAACAATCTGCGTTGCAGTTGATAAAAGACGCGAAAGCCCTCGAGAAAGCGGGAGTATACACAATAGTTCTCGAGAAGGTTGTTTCCGAGGTTGCGAAGATAATCACTGATATGGTAAGCATACCAACGATTGGGATAGGTGCGGGGAATGTTTGTGATGGACAGGTCCTTGTAATACATGATCTACTGGGATTGTATGAGCAGGTAAAACCAAAATTTGCGAAGCGTTATGCAGAGATGTCGCAGGAAATGGTTAATGCTTTAACTTTGTTCAAAGATGATGTTGTAAGTGAAAAGTTTCCTGCGGAAGAGAATACGTTTCATATGGAAAAGGCAGAGCTTGATGCTTTGATGAAGGAGCTGAGGAGCATATGAGCGAGCATCCCTCGAAAGACATTGTCGGAACAGATGGTGATGAATTAAAGGATAAGAAGATCGTTCTGTGTGTAACTGCAAGTGTTGCCGCATACAAGGCAGTTGACCTTGCTAGACTGTTAATGCGTCATGGAGCAGATGTTTATGCTGTCATGACCAAATCAACGAAGATACTTTTAACTCCAGACCTTATGAAGTGGGCAACTGGAAATGATGTTGTTACTGAACTAACATGGAAGTTGGAGCATATACAACTTGCAGATTACGGCAAGTCAGACTTGATCCTGATCTATCCTTGCACCGGAAATACAATGAGCAAGATTGCTAACGGAATAGATGACACTCCTGTAACCTCGGTTGCAAGTGTAGCGTTAGGCTCCAAAACTCCCATAATGATCGTTCCTGCAATGCATGAAGCTATGTATGAGAATCCAATTTTGCAGAAGAATATGGAAAAATTGAAAGGCTTGGTTGAGTTCATAGAACCCAACATTGTAGAGGGAAAGGCCAAGGTCGCTGATCCAGAAATTGTACTTAATGCTGTTCTTGCTAAGATGCGGAGTAATTCGAAGCTAAAGGGCAAAAATATACTCATTACCGCTGGAGCGACGTTAGAACACATAGATCCAATACGGGTTGTAACTAATCCTGCATCAGGAAAGCTTGGAGCTGCTATAGCTAAAGAGGCAATAGGCATGGGTACTAAAGTTACGATCGTGTATGGACATGGAAATGCCTTCTTACCTGATGGTGCAAACATAATTAATGTAAAAACCAGTGATGAGATGATGGAAGCTGTAGTTAACGAGCTAGAAAGCGGCAAGTATCATATAGCTATAATGACAGCTGCTGTATCGGATTTCAAGCCCGAGAGTCCTAAAGGTGCCAAGATAGAAACGAAAGGAAAGGAACAGATAACGATAACACTCAAAACCACAAGCAAGATAATCGATCGTGTTAAGAAAGTAAGCCCAAGAACATTTCTGGTTGCATTTAAAGCTGATAATGATGTTAGCGATCAACAGCTGATAAAAAATGCTTATGAAAGGATGATAGAGTGCAACGCTGATCTAATGGTTGCGAATGATGTAGGTAGAAAAGGTTCTGAAATGGGTTCTGATACAAGCGAAGTTTTCATCATAGACAAGAATAAAACGATACAACATCTGCAGACTCAATCCAAACGAAGTGTTGCAAGAGCATTATTGAAAGAACTGGCAAATCGACTGTAAAGAGAATCGATTATTATAGAATTATCAAGTCCTTCGTGTACTTGTTCAACACACGTACCTTCTTGTCTACTATAGCACTGTCCTCAATCCTAACGCCAAATTTGTTAGGCAGATAGATTCCAGGTTCAACAGTAACTGTCATATTCTTCTGCAATACCTCATCGTTCTTCATTCTTAGCCATGGCGGCTCGTGAACTTCTAAGCCTATGCCATGACCAGTTGAATGAATGAAATATTTTCCATATCCTGCTCTCTTGATAAATGACCTGCAGGCATTATCTACCGCACCGCATTTAGCTCCAGCTTTAACTGCATCCAGTCCACGTTCTTGAGCTTCCTTCACTATATGATAGATCTTCTTCTTTTCAGAGTCTATTGTGCCAACAGCAAAGGTTCTGGTAGCATCCGCTATGTACCCATTATATCTAAGCGTCAAATCTACCGTAACAAGGTCACCCTTCCTTATCTTTCTGTCAGTAGGGTCTGCATGCGGTAATGACGAATTGATACCTGAAGCAATTATCAGCGGAGAGACGGTAAACCTGTACGAAGGCGGGTATGCTCCCAAGTTCATCGCTTCATAAAGCAATGTAGCCTGCAACTGCTTCTCGGTGACATTTGGTTTGATCTCCTCGCATATTGCAAACAATTTATCAAGTATCCTGCTTGCCTTTGCTATGATTTCGATTTCCTTGCTGTCCTTGATCTTTCTTGCTTTGTAGAACGGATCTACGTTATGAATTAGCCTATTCCCTATTTTCTGCCTGATCTTCTCTATCGTTGCGTAATCATTGCTGTCAGTACAGACATTACCATTAGTCAAGTTAGATAGAAGAGATTTGATCATATCACTCCCTCTTTCTGACTCTATAACCTGGCAATTCCTGCTACTCTTTCTTGCCCTGTCTGCCTCCAGTTTCGGCGCAATTAACTTCACACTGCTTCCATTAGATAATGCTATAACTTCGCCCCAGAAACCAGTCATGTAAAATATGTTCTCTGGCTCAAAGGCAACAACATTGTTACACTTGATCCTGGAAGCTTCCTCCAAGAGAACCTTATTCCTTGACATATGAGGAAGTGAATTGCTCTACGCTTTTTAGCTTTGCTACATGATAGATATGGCTATACAACATTTATAGTGGTTACATTCCTTGTCTGATAAATGGAAGAAACATCTGAAAAACCAAAAGCCGTTGCATTGTTATCCGGAGGCTTGGACAGTACTCTTGCTGTTAAATTGATGATCGAGCAGGGAGTAGATGTCAAAGCGGTTGCAATCAAAACACCGTTTTGTGATTTCGACTGTGGTCACGGCTGTGGTTTTAGAGTCAAAGAAGTAGCGGAGAAATTAGGTGTTGATCTGAAAACAGTTTACCTTGGTGATGAATATCTGGAGATGCTAAAGAATCCAAAGCATGGTTATGGCTCGGGCATGAACCCATGCATAGACTGCAGGGAAATGATGTTCAAAGTTGCGAAAGATTACATGCAAGAGATAGATGCGAAGTTCATAGTAACTGGAGAAGTTTTGGAGCAGAGACCCATGAGCCAGAACCCTCGAGCGTTGAAGATAATCGAACATGAATCTGGTTTAGATGGAAAAGTGCTGCGACCGTTGTCTGCGAAACATCTTGAACCAACAGAAGCTGAAAACTCTGGTCTTGTAAAGAGAGAACAATTGCTGAGCATCAAGGGAAGGACAAGAAAGACACAGATCGCACTTGCGAAAAATCTTGGAATAACTGATTATCCGAATTCTGCTGGAGGTTGCTTGCTGACTGATCCACAGTTTGCAAAGAGAGTTGAGGATTTGTTTGAACATGTTGATAAACCGACATTAAACGATACCGAACTTTTGAAGAGTGGCAGGCATTTCAGAATAAACAAAGATGCAAAATTAGTTGTTGGAAGAAACAAAGACGAAAATGATGTTATCAGTTCACTGGCAATGCCCAATGACTTATTGTTAGAAGTTAAAGATCACACAGGTCCGATGGCACTTCTAAGAGGCATATATGATGAAAGCATAATTACCCTGGCGGCCTCGATAGTGCACAGATATTCAGATGCTCCAAAAGATGCAGAATGTGCCGTAACAATAAGAAATAACAACGGTTTGAGGGAGATTTCTGTCTCATCAGCAAACACTGAAGAGCTAAATTCATATAGAATTTAGTCTTCTTAAGCTTGATGTTAACCAATGTTGATACTCAAGGATTATCTGTCCGTGGAGGTGTCATTGATTAATTATGCAAGCTCATAAGCCTCCAACTTATGTCAAAGCTATCACGCTAAGAGATCTTTCGGATTTAGATGCCATAAAGCAGGACGTGAAAAAGCAGATGGTCGTTATAATTAGAGTGACGCCATTAGCGCAGAAAGATATTGAAGAGTTAAGAAAAGCAGTAGAGGAACTTTACAAGTTTGCGCAAACAATTGAGGGCGACATTGCTAGACTCGGAGAAGAACGTATTGTAATAACTCCTCCAGGCACTAAGGTCTGGAAGGGCGCTTATGATATGAAATAATTTCGGAACTATTTCTTCATTTTAGCTTTAATTGGAAGTTTAACTTCACAGGCTTTAACACTGATAATTTCAAAACCAATTACGTTTCCTTTCTTATCCTTCTTTGCTAGAACACCATCTTCAATTTCTTCTGATATTACTTATTTCTTTGGATCATCAAACCATATATCTAAAGAGTCTGTTTCCTTTGAATAGAATACCCTCATTTCTTCCATACAACTTCACCAATCTTCACCTTGTCTGTCATATATGCAGTAATCAGGAAACCTT
>Ga0247727_10007606_pt1 | contig 20530 bp, 16 predicted proteins | sample WisWelCaveWW1625_FD_202498 | JGI IMG/M metagenome (GOLD analysis project Ga0247727, IMG submission 202498) | Biofilm microbial communities from Wishing Well Cave, Virginia, United States - WW16-25 | ecosystem: Environmental > Aquatic > Deep subsurface > Groundwater > Cave microbial mat | place... | reverse complement strand
CGCTACAAAATTTTTGCGGAATACATTAGACAGCTGAACGGAAATCAGCCGGCAATTACAGTTCTTGGTTTAGATTTCAGACATTATCAGAAAGTTCATCGGAATATTATCTGGGCAAATAGGCTTGCTGCAAGCACATCATTTGGCGATCAGAAACTTATTTATTACATGGGCGGAGTTGACAATTGGCTCACACCAAGGTTTAATTATTTTACACCGATAGCAACCGACCAAAATTATGCTTACCAAACACTTGCAACCCCTCTACGCGGATTTTATCAAAACTGGCGTAATGGAAATAGCTTTGTGTTGTTAAATAGCGAATTGCGTATTCCTATTTTCCGCTACCTGATGAATAAGCCGATCAAATCGGATTTCATTAACAACTTCCAAATTGTAGCTTTTGGCGATTTAGGAACAGCATGGACAGGAAAATCGCCATGGGACGATAAAAATTCACTGAACACTTATGTTATCAGCGCACCGGGAAATCCGATTACTGTGATCATAAAAAACAAGCGCAATCCTATAGTAGGTGGTTTTGGATGGGGAGTTCGTAGCCGCTTACTTGGTTATTTCGTTCGCCTCGATTGGGCATGGGGTGTTGAGGATGGTGAAATTATCCCACGCAACAATAATCCAGAAATGGGAAAAAAATCAACCATTGTATACCTTTCCTTCTGTCTCGATTTCTGAAAAATTTCTTGTGAAAAAAAACATAATAAGTATGAACGAACTTTTATTATTGCTCGTCATCGGGCTTGCCGCAGGCATGCTCAGCGGAATTGCGGGAATTGGCGGTGGAACAATCATTGTTCCCGCTCTAGTTTTTTTTCTCGGTTACACACAACACCAGGCTCAGGGAGTTTCGCTCTCTATGTTTTTATTGCCTATCGGGTTTTTAGGAGTTTGGAATTATTATAAAGGAGGACATATAAGTATGCAAACAATACAAGTTGCATTAATCATGTGTGCTACTTTTGTTTTTGGAAGTTATTTCGGTTCTAAAATAGCTGTTAGCATAAACCAAGATGTACTGAAAAAAATTTTCGGAGCGTTTATCTTTTTGCTTTCTTTGAAAATGATTTTTGGAAAATAAATGGATTTGAAAGAAAAAATAAAATTGCTTGCAGAAAAATATCATGCAGAAATAATTTCTGTAAGAAGACACATCCATGCCAATCCTGAAATTTCTTTTCAGGAATTTAATACAGCAAAATTTATCGCAGAGAAATTAAAAGAGTTCGGAATTCCTTTTGCTGAAGGAATTGTAAAAACTGGAATTGTCGCATTGATAAAGGGAAAAAATTCGAACAAAAAAATTATTGCTCTTCGTGCAGATATTGACGCGCTTGCCATAAAAGAAGAAAATAAAATAGAATACAAATCTAAAAATGAAGGTGTAATGCATGCTTGCGGTCACGATGTGCACACTGCATCTTTACTCGGCACAGCAAAAATTCTTAACGAACTAAAAAGTGAATTTGAAGGAACAGTAAAATTAATTTTCCAACCAGGAGAAGAAAAGGCACCAGGGGGAGCATCCCTTATGATAAAGGAGGGAGTTTTAGAAAATCCTAAGCCCGTTTCCATTTTCGCTCAACATGTTTTTCCTAGTATGGAAACAGGAAAGGTTGGTTTCCGTTCAGGTATGTATATGGCGAGCACAGATGAAATTTATATTACGATAAAAGGCAAAGGTGGACATGCTGCCATGCCTGCTGAATACGTGAATTCTGTTTTGATTGCTGCAAGAATAATTGATGCTTTGCAAAAAGTTTTCATGGAGGAAAAAACTAATGAAATCCCTACCGTTATAGCTTTCGGAAAATTTACTGCTGAAGGCACAACGAATGTAATTCCTGCTGAAGTAAAAATTTCTGGAACATTCCGAACAATGGATGAAAAATGGAGAGCAGAAGCTAAAGAAATGATTTCGCAAATCGTTAAATCAAAAACCGAAAGCATGGGAGGTGTGGCCGAAATAAATATAATGCAAGGCTACCCGTTTTTGGTTAACGATGAAACAACAACAGCTCGAGCAAAAAAATCAGCAGCAGAATTTTTGGGAAAAGAAAATGTTGAAGATTTGCCGCTCCGTATGACAGCGGAGGATTTTGCTTTTTACACACAACACTTGCCAGGTTGTTTTTATCGACTTGGTACACGAAATAAATCAAAAGGAATAATCTCCGGAGTACACACTTCTACTTTTGATATTGATGAAAAAGCTTTGCAAATCGGAATGGGGCTAATGGCCTGGCTTGCATTGAATGAATTAAAATAAAATTATCTGAATTTTTTATTTACTACTCTTTAAAATCAATTTCCAAAATCGGAAATAAATTTAATCCGCATCAAGCGCACTTCTTCGTCCGTAAAGTTATCTTCTCCAAGTTCACTCAAAGCATCTTCGATTGAATCGCTTTCCGATGCTTTAAAATATTCTCCAATTTCTTCCTGTTTCTCCTCGTCAATCACATCATCAATGTAATATTTTATGTTGAGTCTTGTTCCCGAATTCACGATCGTTTCAAGTTCAGTAATCATATCTTTTAGCTTCATTCCTTTTGCTTTCGCTAAATCTTCAAGGTTAGCTTTTTTGTCAATGTTCTGAATGATGAAAACTTTCAATCCACTTTTATTTACCACCGATTTCACAACCATGTCCTGCGCGCGCTCAATTTCATTTTCGGTAACGTATTTCGAAATCATATCAACAAATGGTTTTCCATAACGCATTGCCTTGCCCTGTCCCACTCCCGTAATACGCCCCATCTCTTCCATGTTAATAGGATATTGAATTGCCATTTCGGCAAGAGAAGTTTCCTGAAAAATAACGTAAGGAGGTAAATTGTTTTGCTTGGCAACTTTTTTTACTAAGTCTTTCAGCATAGCAAACAAAATTTCATCAGCACCTGCTCCGCGGTGCGCAGCACCTGATGCGATGTATTCATCATCATCGTCCTCATCTGCTTCAAAGTCGTGGTCTTTCGTAATTTTTATTGACCATGGCTTATCGAGGAATTTTTTTCCTTCTTTACTTACTTTGAGTAGACCATAGCTTTCAATATCTTTTGTAAGAAGCCCAGCAACTAAAGTATGGCGGACTACGCTGTTCCAGAATTTATCATCTTTTTCCCCTTCGAGTCCTTTCCCGAAAATTTCTAATTCATTTTGCTTGTAAGATTTTACTGTAGAAGTAATGTTTCCATTCAACACATTTATCACATCTTTCGCTTTGAATTTTTCCTTTAGGTCAAGAATTGCTTCTATTAAAAGAGCGACATCATCTTTTGCTTCAAATTTTTGTTTCGGATGTAAGCAGTTGTCACAACTTTTACAATTCTCTTCCTTATATTCTTCACCAAAATAATGGAGCAGAACCTTTCTGCGGCACATGCTTGTTTCGGCATAGGCCACAGTTTCCTGTATAAGTTGTTTTCCTATTTCCTGCTCGGCTACAGGTTTTCCTTTCATAAATTTTTCCAACTTCACAATATCATCGTAGCTGTAAAAAGTTACACATTTGCCTTCTGCCCCATCGCGACCACCACGACCTGTTTCCTGATAATACCCTTCAAGAGATTTCGGAATATCGTGGTGAACAACAAAACGAACATCGGGCTTGTCAATTCCCATTCCGAAAGCAATGGTGGCTACAATCACATCAATTTCTTCCATTAGAAACTGGTCTTGTGTTCTCGCGCGAATTGGTGCCTCAAGACCTGCGTGATATGGAAGTGCTTTTATCCCATTCACCTGCAAAGAATTTGCAACTTCCTCTACTTTTTTTCTGCTCAGGCAATAAATGATTCCAGATTTTCCGGAGTTCTTTTTTACAAACTTTATAATTTCTTTTATAACGTTTACTTTCGGACGAATTTCGTAATACAAATTTGGACGGTTGAATGATGATTTGAAAACGTTGGCATTTGTCATATCCAAATTTTTCAGAATATCCTGCTGAACTTTTGGTGTTGCCGTGGCGGTAAGGGCAATTATAGGAACTGTTCCTATCGCCTCAATTATCGAGCGAAGTCTCCGGTATTCAGGACGAAAATCGTGTCCCCATTCTGAAATGCAATGTGCTTCATCAATTGCGAAAAAGGAAATTTTTATTTCTTTAAAAAACTCTACGTTTTCTTCTTTTGTTAATGATTCGGGTGCAACGTAAAGGAGTTTTGTATGTCCTGCTGTGATGTCGCTTTTAACTTTAGTTATTTCAGCTTTGTTAAGAGAAGAATTTAAAAAATGTGCAATTCCTTCCTGATCCTTGGCTGAAAAGCTTCGTAGTGCATCTACTTGATTTTTCATTAATGCAATCAGCGGAGAAACTATAATTGCTGTCCCCTCACTGATCAATGCAGGTAACTGGTAGCAGAGCGATTTCCCTCCGCCAGTAGGCATTATTACAAATGTGTCTTTTCCATCAAGAACACTTGTTATTATTTCCTCTTGTTGGCCTTTAAATTTAGTAAATCCGAAAAACTTTTTTAATTGCTCCTTCAGCGGAGTATCAACGCTAATCATCTGGTCAATTGGTTTAATATATTTGATTTAGATTTGTAACGTAAATATAAAAGAAAATCTCATACAGGAAAATATTTTTTACCAAATTTTCTACCAAAGCAGGAATTAAACCGATAAAATTTACCAATGAAAATTGCCGTCATAGTTCCAGTGTTTAACGAAGAGAAGTCGATTGCTTCTGTTGTTGACGATATTCAGAAAGTGACGACAGAAAATAATTTAAGTATTGACATTATTGTTGTGAATGATTGCTCGATTGATTCTACATCTGAAATAATTTCAAAACTTAATTGTATCGCGCTTCAACTGCCTGTTAACCTCGGCATTGGTGGAGCGATGCAAACAGGATTTAAATTTGTACACGAAAACGAATACGATTTCGCTATACAAGTTGATGGTGATGGACAGCATCCCGCCAATGAAATTCCAAAATTACTTGTTGCACAAAAAGAAAATAATGCCGATGTAGTTATCGGTTCGCGATTTTTGAACAATAAAGGATTTCAATCCACCACATTGAGAAGAACAGGAATAAATTATTTTCGTATTCTGAATAGAATTTTTGCTGGTGTTAATATTACCGACAGCACTTCAGGTTTTCGTTTGCTCAATAAAAAAACATTAGAATTTGTGTGTGAGTATTATCCCGATGAATATCCCGAGCCGGAAGCAATTGTTTTGTACACAAAAAAAAAAATTAAAAATTGTTGAGGTTTCGGTTGATATGAAGGAAAGGCAAGGAGGAACTTCTTCTATTAGATTTTTTTCTTCCATCTACTACATGTGGAAAGTTTCGCTAGGAATTATTTTTACATTTATAAGAACCAAATAAAAATTATAGCATGGAAAAAATTCAAATCATCGCCATAAGCATTAGTTTGCTTTTTCTTACTTACATCGGATGGCTGATTGTAAAAGGAAAGCTTCGGGAAGAATACGCAATCATCTGGATTTTATGTACACTCGTACTTGTTATTTTTTCTTTTTGGAGAAAAGGCCTCGATGTAATGTCTAATCTAATTGGAGTTTTCGACCCGCCAAATTTGGTTTTTACAGGAGCCATTTTCGCAGTCTTGATTTATCTGCTGCACCTTTCCATTGTGGTTTCAAAACTTCAACAGCAAAACAAAACGTTGGCGCAAGATATTGCATTACTTAAAGAAAAATTGAAAAATAAATAATGACAGAAGCGGAAATATTCGGGAAATACCTGCTTGGCAATATTCCAAATCAGAAAAGCGTAATCCTTTATGTGGATGCAATGAACAAGCTGAAAATTTCTCTAGATAAAAAAGAAGAAAAACTTTTGCAGTTCATGTTAAGGAATCCAAATTCAGTAAAATGGATCGACTCAGGTTTGGCAATGTTCAGAAAAGAATCCCCGATAAGAAAAAAACTTCTCGTGATGAGTGCAATTTTGGAAACAATACCTGAATACGCAAATTTATTTTTCCCAAAACGAACAAGTATCATATATGTATTTTGGGTTGGTTTCCGTGCGGGATTTAAAGCAATGATAGGTGGATTGATGATTAAATTTATCTGATGCCCGAAGTTCACGATTATATAGTTGTGGGAAGTGGTTGCACGGGAGCAATGGTTGCGCAAACGCTTGTAGAATCAGGCGTTCGAGTTACTATGCTTGATGTTGGTGTACAAGACAAAACGTACAAAGGGGTAATACCGAAAAAAGATTTTATTTCCATTCGGAAAGAAGAGAACGAACAACACGAGTATCTATTAGGAAAAAATTTTGAAAGCATTCCCCTAGGAAATGTGGGCACAGGAGCTCAGTTAACTCCGCCAAGAAAATTCATGACAGAACTTGTTGAGAAATATCTCCCCCTTGTTTCTGAAAATTTTTTTCCAATGGAATCACTTGCATATGGAGGCTTGGGAAACGGATGGGGACTAGGATGCTGTGAATTTTCGAGACTAGAACTGGAGAAGTGCGGACTCGATGTTTTGGAAATGAAGAGTGCATACAAAATAATTTCAGAACGAATTGGAATTTCTGGATCTAAGGATGATGCAAGTGCTTACACTATTGGAGAGCTCGACAATGTAATGCCACCTCTTGAAATGAACACGAATAATAAATTAATTTTTGAGAAATATCAACAAAAAAAGGAAAAATTAAATTCCCGTGGATTTTTTATGGGCAGACCAGCCCTTGCTGTTCTTACTGAAGATAAAGGCGAAAGAAAAAAATATAATTATGATGAAATGGATTTCTATTCTGATAATGGAAAAAGCGCATACCGCCCATGGATTACAGTTGACGAATTAAGAAAGAAAAATAATTTTAACTATACAAACAATGTTCTGGTTACTGATTTTTCCGAAGAAAACAATATGACAAAGGTGAGTGCACTGAATGTTGAAACAAATGAGCATGTAAGTTATTTCTGCAAAAAATTAATTCTCACACCAGGAGTTTTAGTAACTGCCAGAATAGTTCTTCGCTCTTTTAGAAAACAAGAAAGTAACCTTCCCCTTATAAGTAATGTTTATACTTACATGCCATGCATTAATTGGAAAATGCTTGGTAAAGAAATGGATGAGAAAAATGTTGGATTTGCGCAGTTGACTTTGTTGCACGATGCAAACAAAGAGAATTTTGATGTCGCGATGGCTTCGCTTTATAGCTATCGTTCGCTCATGTTGTTTCGTTTGTTGAAAGAAACACCACTTAACTTTAGAGATGGGAGAATAATCATGAATTACCTATTGCCCGCGTTAACTATTCTAGGAATTCATCACCCAGAACAAGGTGGCGAAAGCAAATTTCTTAAAATAAAAACGGATCAAGATTCTCCAACAGGCGACAAACTAATTGTAGAATACAAGTTGACGAAAGAAGAGAAAGAAAAAAATAACAGCATTGAAAAAAAATTTATTCGAGCTATGCGATCGCTTGGTTGCAAAACATTAAAGAAAGTAAATCCGGGAAATGGTTCGAGTATTCATTATGCAGGCACTCTTCCGTTTAATGACGAACAAAAACAATTTTCAGTTTCACACTCTGGAAAATTAAACGGAACAAAAAATGTTTTCGTTGCTGATGGAAGCGGATTTAAATATCTTCCTGCAAAAGGGTTAACTTTTTCATTAATGGCAAATGCTCACATTGTAGCTAAAAATGTTTTAAAGAATGAATAGTTCACCAACAATAATAATATCCGGAGCATCTGGATTTATTGGTTCTGAGCTTGCAAATCATTTTGCGAAAAAAAAATGGAAAGTGATTGGTTTAGTTGTAAATATTCCCGAAAAACCACTAGTTGATGTTGTCTATGTAAAATATGATTTGAATAAAACAGTTGATGAAGGAATTTTCGAAGGCGCAGATTATTTGATTCATTGTGCATATATAAAAAACAATATCGAAACGAATATAGTTGGCACAAAAGTACTTAAGGAAGTTTCTCAAAAGTATAAACTTAAAAAAAATATTTTCCTTTCAAGCTTTGCAGCAATGGAAAACGCAATTTCAAAATACGGAAAGCAAAAACTCGAAATTGAAAAATATTTTCAAACGGAAAGAGATTGTGTGATTAGAGCAGGAGTTGTATTGGGAAAAGGAGGTTTATTTAACCAAATGAGCGAACATGTTCGCAAAGGCAAAAGAATTCCGTTGATAGATGGTGGCAAACAACCGTTCCAAACTATTCATATTCAAGATTTAATTTTAATAATAGATAAAATTCTTAATGAAAATTTTTCTGGGACGTTTACGGTTGCCGAAATCGATTCAGTTTCATACAAAGACTTTTTTGCAGCTGTGTGTAATAAGCTTGGAGTTAAACCAAAATTTATTTCTGTCCCGTTTTCTCTCTTAATTTTCGGAATTTCAATTGCTGAAATTTTGAGAATCAAAATCCCTATAGCAAAAGAAAATGTGCTCGGCTTAAAAAATCTTAAAGAAAGAGAAACAGAAAAGGATTTAGAAAAATTAGAAGTAAAGATTCGCAACTACAAAGAGTCGTTAAGAGATTTATAAATTCTCGAAAATTTTTTCATCTCCCTTTTTCGCAACCACATAATCCCCCATAATCAGGTAATCTATATCAGCTCTGTCGAAACTTTGAACTGCATCATAAGGATTGCAAACAATCGGTTCGCCTTTGATATTAAAAGATGTATTTATTAATACTGAATAATTCGTTTCTTTTTTAAAAGCTTCAAGTAGTTCGCGCATTTGAGGATTTTCGGTTTTGTTTACAGTTTGTATGCGTACCGAGTTATCAACATGTGTAATTGCTGGAAGCTTTCCTAAATATTGTTCGCGAACATTATAAACTACAAGCATAAAAGGATTCGGAAACGAACTGTCGAAATACTTTCCGCAATCTTCTTCCAAAACAATTGCAGCAAACGGACGAAATCCCTCGCGGAATTTTACTCTTGAATTCAAAACATTTTTCATTTCTGTTACAAGAGGATTGGCAATAATACTTCTGTTTCCTAATGCCCGTGGACCGAATTCTAATTTCCCCTGAAACCAGGCTATAATTTTTCCTTCTGCTAATTTTTTTGCTGCGAATTCAGCATATCGTTTTTTGGTTTTTACATAAGGAAAATTAAATTGTTTGATCGCTTTTTCATATTCAGCATCATTATATTCGGGACCAAGAAAAGCAGTATCCATTACAAATTCCCTTTTACGATTAAGAATTTGATGATTCACAAGAAGAGCTGCTCCTAGCGAAGTTCCAGAATCTCCAGCAGCAGGTTGAATGAAAATATTTTTGAATAAACCTTCTTTAGCAACCAGCCCGTTAGCCACACTATTCAACCCAACTCCACCTGCTATACAAAGATTTTCAGATTTAGTAAACTTTTTCAAACTTTTTGTCATGTGTAAAATAACATCTTCAACTATATGCTGTGCAGCAGCAGCTACATTTAATTCTTTTTCCGTCCAGTCTTTTACTTCTGTTTTGGATGGGCCAAATAAATCAATAAATTTTTTACTTACACCTGATTTTCGTGTGTAGTGATACGAAAAATAACTCATGTCGAATTTGAAACCACCGTTATCAGTCAAGGTAAAAAGTTTTCGCATCTTTTTATATTCTTCGCTATCGGAATTTCCATATGAAGCAAGGCCCATTAACTTTCCAGGTCCCGAAATTAATTTGAAACCAACATGTCGTGAAAGAGCTTGGTAAAACGCTCCGAGCGAATAAGGAGTATCAACACTAGCCAATTTTTTTATCTCGTTTCCTTTTCCATGTGCTAGAAGCGAAGTACTCCATTCTCCAGCACCATCAATTGTTAGAATGGCCGCATCGTTAAAATTTGTTGGATAAAAAGCACTAGCTGCATGACAGAAATGATGTTCGAAAAAATGAAATTTGAATTTCATTTTTTCATTTGGAAATAAATTTTGCAAAGTTACTGGCAGCTTTTTCATATCTTTCAAATAATTCAGCATACCGAGGTTTTCTTCCACAGAAAAATTTCTTTGTTCGCGTAACAGTGAAGGAATGCGATACCAGTATTTGAAAAGAAAAACAGGAACTTTTGAATAGGAAATAGAAGGTTTCCAAAAAAATGCAACATGGTCTATGTCGCTCATTTTTATTTTCGCGGAAGCGAGACAAGCTTTAATGGATCCAACAGGAACACCTCCGAAATGTTTTTTTCTGTTCAGTCGCTCTTCTTCCACAGCAAAAACAACTTTGTTGTCAATTACCAGTGTTGCCGCTGAATCGTGTCCGTAACAATTAAATCCGAGAATTTTCATGAAATTATTTCTGTCCTTTACCCTGCTTGGCTATAGCGATGTGTCCTTTTATCAAACCATTGTTAGCATTTATTTTCAATCCTTTTTCGCCTGCTTCTATTGCTTTATCCCACTCTTTTATCGCATTGTAAGCAGCACATATATTATTGTACGCTAAATCATATTTCGAATTTATTTTCAAAGCTTCTTGCGCTGCTTCAATGCATTTTTCAAATTTTCCGGAGATAAAAAATTCTTCACTCAACTTCAAATAATTTTCGGGTGAAGGATTGTTTGATGCCTTAATAATTGCCTGATCAAGAGTTGAAGTATTTCCTGAAATAATTTGCTGAGAATTGTTTTCTACAACTGTTGCAAGTTCTTTCCCAAGATTTAGTAACTCAACCGAGTTTGGAGATATTTTCAAACCATCAGATAATAATTTTTTGGCTTCTGCAATTCTTCCTTGCCTTTTCAACCAATTTGCATAATAAAAGTAACTACCTGGATTAAGTGGATTCAATTGCAAAGCATATTTAAAATTATTTTCGGCTTCAGTAGGATTATTTGTCGCTCCATACAAAACCCCAATGTTCACATAGATATAAGAATACTGAGGCCAGATTTGTTTTGCTCTGTTAAAATAACTTAAAGCATCGTCCCATTTTGCCTGTGCCATCAGCACATTTCCGTAATTCATTAAACCACGAGGATTATTTGGTGATTTGATAGTAACATCATACCAGAGATTTTCCCCGCTGCTCCATACTTTATTTCTTGTTCTCACACCAACACTATGCAGGACAAGAATACTTATCCCGATCAAGAGACAAAACTCAACCGGCTTTTTTATGAACCCCCATTCTGAAAACTTCATTAAGAAAATTGCTACTGACCAAACCAGAGCAATGCACAAGCCGATATATGGAAAAAATGCCCGGTGATCATTTAACACTTCAGAAAAAGGAAAAATACTGGATGTAGGAAGAAGTGCAATAAAAAACCAGAGAATGCCGAATGAAATCGGACGAGTAATTTGTTTTTTGGAAGTAATGAAAGCAATTATGAGTAGTGCAATGATGAAACAAGTGCCGATAATTACACGTTCGTCAGTGATGCTGTTGATTAAAGTCCAGTCAGTGTCAGCAGAGAGATTAAACGGAAAAAGAAAATTTGTAAAATAATGTACAACAACAAAAGTTTGAGTTTGTAGATAAATTAATTTTCCAACCCATCCCCTTCCTCCACCCGGATCCCAAGTTGATGATGTCATCTTCTGTGATAAATAAAATAAAAGTACTCCTGCAATTAAAGCAGGAACAAGAGTAAGCAAGGTTTTTAAACTTTTGCGACCTTCGATAGAAAGAGAATCTTTAAGCGAAATCATTTTTTCAAAAAGAAGAATAAAAATAAAAAGAAGAGGGGCAAACATGAGAGCAGGCTCTTTCACGAAAAATCCGATTATCATCGGTATGACATATAAATAATATTTTCTCCATAAAGGGAAGTACATATAAATTACGAAAGAGAGTATAACCATCAATGTTGAAAAAGATTCTGCGCGCTGAATGATGTAATTGATGGTTTCTGCATTGGCTGTGTGAAGCATGAAAAATCCTGTTGCAAAGAGTGCAAAATATTTATTCCATTTATGTTCAACAGACATATTGAAAATCTTGTAAATCATCATGAAAAGAAAAATTCCAAGCAGAACAAAGCTGATAAAAATGGACAAATGAAAATAAAAAGGATTTGGCATTTCTTCTCCACCAATCCAGTAATCGATAGTATTTAGTGTTGTTAATCCTGGCCGATAAGATTGATTCGCAGGCAGCGAACTTGTAGTCGTAGCATCAGTAAAAAAATTTGGAATGTTTTTTATAGTACGAATGGATTGATTGCTTACAATGGTATGATCATCGTCAAAATGAAAAGGGTTGTGAAAATGATTAGAGTAAGCAAAAATGAGCAACAGAAAAAAAAGAGCCGATAAAAGAATAAATTCAAAACTTTTCAACGAATTGTTTCCGGTAGTTTTAATTCCGAAAAGTTTTCTGAGATTTTTAGAAAAATTATTTACCGGATTTTCGCTCATGATAAATTTTCATAAAACTAATCACAATTTTATTTCCCTGCTAATTTCGATTTTGCAACTTGAAGATTATTCTTGAAAAGCTCAGATGATGGATCAAGTTGAACGGCTTTCTCTCCGTACGGTACAGCTTCTGAGAATTTGCCCAACGCATTGTAAGCTGAACAGATGTTATTGTATGCGAATGCATTGTCGGATTTGTTTTTTATTGCAAACTGACAAAATGCAATACTTCGCTGGTATTGTTCCAGCTTAGAATAGATAACACTCAGATTAGTATAATTTATAGAAAGTGTATCAGCCGAAACTTGTTTCTTTAAATTCGAAACCGCCTCGGAATAATTTGCTTTTGCGGAAATAAAAACTGAATCAATTTGCAGTGCAACTTGCCCGGCCGCCATTGCTTCATTGTACATTTTTAGTTGATTAAAAGAACTGCAAATATTGTTGTAGGCAAACTTGTTAGAAGCATCAAGTACAAGCACCCGTTCGCAGGCCGCAATACACATCAAATAATTTCCTGAATTATAAAATTGTATGCTTGAATTAATAAGAAAGTTAATATCAGTAGAAGTGTAAACTGCATTGGCTTGATTTTCGGAAATTAATTCGGGTGTTCTGAAATTTTTTACAACAGCAATAATGGGTACCGTATCTGCGTAAGCTTCAAAAACTGTCCCCTGTGGGGGCCAATTTTTCAAAAGCAGAGAATCAAATTTTGCTTGTGCCGGAAGAACAATTGAATAATCCCAGTCGAGGGATTCTTCGTTGGCAAAAACGTATTTCAAGTTTTTATATTTCTTTACAAAATGCTCGCAACTTTCTGTTTCACCATACCAGCATCGCACTCGGTTTGATTTTGTTTTATCCGAATTTTCTGCTATCCACTCTACCGCTTCTCGTATCGAAGTCCCATAGTAATCAATTTCATATTTTTTAAATGCACCATTAATTCCTCCAATAAGTGGGCTGAAATAGAAACTTTCGAAAGGGTGATTGTTATACATCCAAAAGGCGGGCTGAAATATTGAAAACGATAATACGATAAATGAAAGAAGTTTGTAAATATTTTTTGAAATTATTTTTAAAAAACCGGTCCACATGACAGCACAGATAGCAACAACAGGGGGGTAAACAAACAAAGCATGTCGCCACCCATCATAAACATTTGAGCTTTTTATAATTATGTACAAAATCGGAAAAAGGAATGCAAAAACTATTACAACAAAATAATTTTTGCTTATACTTGAAAAAATATTTTTTGATTTAATAAAAACGAGCGGAACAAACAAAACAGATAGGCTAATGAATAGAGGTGTGGTAATCCAGATCCATTTAGGTATATAATACCAAGGGACTTCCCATCTGTGAATCCATTTTCCATCAAATAAGTTATATGAATCAAACGCCTCATAATTTGCCATCAATGTTAAAGCTTCAAACGGATGTGATAGAGGATTGGTTAATCCGTAAGGCCAGAAAAGCATTCCCATAAAATAGGATAAAACGGAAATGCCTAACACGTAAAAAAAACTTTTTCTGATTTGCTTTACGTTCTCCGCTTTAATATCTTTTTCTTTTACGAGAATTGAAATGATTTTCAGAACCCAGAATAATAATAAGTATGCAATTAAAAGCAATCCTCCGATACGGATGTTTATGGCCATTGCAATACTAAGTGCGAGAAAAATGCACACGGACAATGTTGGTTTCGGAAATTGCTTTAAAAAGCAAATAAGAAAATAAATTGACAAAATATATGAAGCAGCAAAAGGAATATCTTTTGAATTATACATGCTGTGACCGAAAAAGACAGGAGTAAAAAAAATAAAAAGCAAAGCAATTATTCCAGCTGGCCATCCAGCAAGCTTTTTTGCAAGGAGCCCAGTAAACAACATGGTAATAAATCCGAAAATAGCAACTATAAGATGACGTGTGTTGTAAACATCCCCACCAGAAAATTTTGTAGCAACTGCAGAAATTGTTTCTACAAAACCTCCATAGAGGTGAATAAATTTTGTCCGGTCAATATAGCTAGTGTCTTTCCCTCCAGAGGAATAAAATTTTAGGATATTTTCTCCGTAATCTTTCTGAATTTTTTCATCCCAAGTTATTCCGTAATCACCGCTTACAGATAACATAACTAACAGCATTGCAGTTGCACACGCAATAAAAATGCGTTTTAAAAATTTTGGCTCAGATACAAGTTTGAGATAACTCATTTCTTTTTTGAAAAGCGAAAAAACAGAATTACAAAAATAAGCTTTAAAGTTTCGCTCATCGCTTGCATCGTTATTTTTAATGAAGCACCTTTACTTACACCCGATTTGCGCTGAAGATAAACAGAGTTTACTTCAACCACTTTATTTTTTCTGAGTAAAAGCTTTGAGCAGATTTCGCTTTCTACCAATGAACTTTTCATTTTTAGGTTTAATTCTTTCAGTTCGCTGTTTTTGTAAATTTTTACCCAGTTAACATCCTTTAGGCGTATGCCCAGAAAAAATGAATTTACTTTTTTATTTAAATAAGAAAGAATGTTCCTCTTGATAGAATAAACGGTGTTCTCTTTTCTAAAAAAGGAAACAAAAGTGCCATTTTCAATATTTGCAAAGGGAATTAATTCATCAAGATTAAATTGGCCGTCAGCCGGAATAGCCGTAACATTTTCCATTTCAATTTTTGAATAGCCTGCCCGTAGGGCACGTCCAATTCCAAAATTATTTTCATGAAAAACCGTTTTTATCTGAGTAAATTGTTTGCTTTTTTGTTTTATGATTTCACGAGAACCATCGTTGCTACCATCATCAACTATAATGATTTCATATTGCGAACATTTTATTTTTTCACAAAATTCAACAGCCGAATGAACTACCGATTCAATTGTTCCGACTTCATTATAACAGAAAATAATTATACTCCACGATTGTGTTGCTTGCATCAGTAATTGTTAAGTTGTTCAATTACGTATTCCACATCTTCATTTTTCAATTCAGGAAACATGGGAAGAGATAAGCAATTCTCTGAAAGATATTCCGCATGGGGAAAATCTCCTTTTTTGTGATGGAGATTCGCAAAAGCTTTTTGTAGATGAATGGGAACCGGATAATGAATGCCAGGAAAAATGTTTTTTTCGTTGAGATAAGCCATTAAATCTTCACGTTTTTCAACTGTAATAACGAAAAGGTGAAAAACGGATTCGATGTTTTCAGGATGATTCTGAAATTTTATTTTTTTATTTTTTATTTTTGATTTATACAACGCAGCTATCTCTTGTCTGCGTTTTGTCCATTTTAAAATATGATTAAGCTTAACATTCAAAACTGCACCTTGCAAACCATCCATTCTCATGTTATATCCGATCAAATCATGATAATATTTTTTTTCTGAGCCCTGATTAATTAGAATTCGAATTTTGTCGATGAATTTTTTGTTATTCGAGACAACAGCTCCTGCTTCACCAAATGCACCTAAATTTTTTCCGGGGTAAAAGCTGAAAGCAGAAATGTCGCCAAAGCCTCCAACTGTTTTTCCATTGTATTTAGCCCCGTGAGATTGTGCGCAATCTTCAATTAAAAATAGTTTATGTTTATCACATGTTTTTTTCAACGTATCAATATCACATGGCTGACCATAAAGATGAACCCCTATAATCGCTTTTGTTTTAGAAGTAATTATTTTTTCAATAGCACTAACATCAATGTTCCAGGTTTGTGAATCACAATCAACAAAAACAGGTTTTGCGTTTACATAACAAGAGGCCCATGCGGTTGCGATAAAAGTGTTTGTGGGAATAATTATTTCATCACCTTCTTTTATTCCTAGAGCAAGCAGGCAAAGATGCAAGGCCGAAGTTCCGTTATTTACCCCAACAACATTTTCAACTGCGATATATTTTGCAAAATTGTTTTCGAATTCGGTTACAAACTGGCCAGATGAAAAAGCTGTCTGTTCAAATACTTTCGAAACAGCAACATTCACTTCATCTTTTATTGAAAGATATTGTTCCTTCAAATCGAGAAAAGGAATTTTCTTTTGCATAAATTACTTAGAAGATTTTTTTATCCGGGCAGGATTTCCGTAAACAACTGCGTTGTCAGAAATATCTTTTGTGACAACAGATCCTGCTCCAACAACTGCGTTTTTTCCAATGCGAACACCGCATAAAATTGTTACGCTTGTGCCAATTGATGCACCTTCTTCAATAATTGTTTCAACTACTTTCCAGTCTTTTTCAGTTTGAAGTTTTCCAGATGAATTTATTGATTTTGGAAATTTATCGTTAATGAATGAAACATTGTGGCCGACAAAAACATTATTTTTTATTGTAACACCCTCGCAGATAAATGTATGGCTCGATATTTTGCAGTTTTTTCCCACCTTCACATTCTTCTGTATTTCTACAAAAGAACCTATTTTTGAATTGTCGTCAATTTCACAATCGTATGCATTCACGAAATTGAAAATTTTTACATTTTCTCCCACTTTTACATTTTTTAGGCATTGTCGATTATCGTCTATGTTTAAAATTTTCACAGCTTGATTTCTTTTCCGTTTTGCTTTATTGATTTTTCTGACGCTTCAAGAATTTTTACAACATTTAAGCCACTTTCGCTACCAGAAATTGGTTTTTTATTTTTTGTAATAGCTAAAATAAAATCACTCACAACTCCGCTTAATGCTTCCCGCTGTTCGATTTTCGGAATAAAAATATCTCCTGCTCTATAATCTATTAGCATTTTATGTTTGTCTTCATCTGACGAAATCGAATAACCTGTATCGTAAATCTTTACTTTTTCTGTGGGCTCCACATCATCAAACAAAATCATTTTTTTACTACCTCCAATCAAAATTTTGCGAATTTTAACTGGAGATGTCCACGAACAATTAAAATGCGCGATAAAATTATTTTGATAGAATAGGGTGAGATAAGCAATGTTTTCTAGTTTGTTTTTTGTGTGCGAAATTCCAGTAGCGGATAGTGAAACAGGTTTTTCTTTCACCAAATAGTCAAGAATAGAAATATCGTGAGGAGCTAAATCCCATATTACATTAATGTCAGGTTGGAAAAGACCGAGATTAATGCGGGTAGAATCAAAATAATTTAGAGAGCCTATTTCACCCGAATCAACAACGGATTTTATTTTCTGAACTGCACCAGTATATAAAAAAGTATGGTCAACCATTAGCACTTTTTTCATTTTCGTGGCAAGTGCAATTAATTCTTTAGCTTGTTTTACCGATGAAGCCATCGGTTTTTCAATTAAAACATGCTTCCCTTTTTTTAATGCATCTTTTGCAATGTAGTAATGAAGCGAAACAGGAGTTGCTATTACAACTGCGTCAATTTTGTTATCGTTCAGAATTTCCGAATAGTCTAAAACAGCTTTAATAGAGGGGTAATGCTTCTTTGTCAGCTGAAGCCTTTCGTTGCGCGAGTCGCTGACATATTTTACAGCACAATCGTTACGAAAATGAAAATTCCTGACAAGGTTAGGCCCCCAGTACCCGTAGCCAATAACTCCTATATTGAGCATCTTTAATGATGTTTTTTACAAAAATAACATAAAATGACAATTATCTTTGCAGTATGACTTCTGGTAAACAAATTAATCTAGGTTTCAAAACATACGCTCGTTCGTTCGGATTTATTTTCACAAATGGACTATGGATTTATTTTTTCTATCCCATCATTCTTTCTATTGTTCTTTTTTTCATCGGTATTGAATTTATTAATTCTTTATCTGATTATGTTGTTGAATACATTAAAACTATTGCCGGATTAAACAATGCCGATTCCTGGTTTATGGCTTTACTGGGAACTTTAATTTCATGGCTGGCAACTTTTTTATTTTGGATACTCGCATGGTTTATTCATTCTTGGTTTTCGAAATATATTGTTCTTATACTTATGTCTCCGGTACTTGCTTATGTTTCTGAAAAAACCGAAAAAATACTCTCAGGAAAAGATTATCCATTCGACATTTACCAACTTATGAAAGATATTTTAAGAGGAATTTTAATGGCGTTGAGAAACATGTTTATTGAATTCTTTGTAATTATTCTTTTCTTTTTCATAGGATGGATTCCCGTAATCGGGTGGATTGTTTCATTAGTTGCACTATCATTATTCTCTTGGTATTTTTATGGTTTTAACATGATTGACTATTGCGCTGAACGAAAAAAAATGAATGTTTCACAAAGTTCATCCTTTATCCGAAAACATAAATGGGTAGCAATTTCTAACGGTCTATGTTATTCCTTACTTTTCGCAATTCCGTTTATCGGTGTTGTATTTGCTCCAATAACAGGAGCGGTGGCAGGAGCAATTGCTGTGAATGAAATTGATAAACAGAATGAAAAAAAATAGCATTAAGATTAAAATTTCGGCCGTTTCTTATCTCAATACAAAACCTTTAGTTTACGGGATAAAGAACAATCTTGATAAAAATTCATATTCACTCAGTCTCGATACTCCATCGGGTTGTGCCCAAAAATTGCTTTCAGGAAAAGCAGATTTGGGATTGGTTCCAGTTGCCATTATTCCCGAAATGAAAAAATATTTTTTGATTTCTGATTACTGTATAGGTGCTGTTGGTGCTGTTGGTTCGGTAATGCTTTATAGTAATGTTCCCTTAAAAAAAATCGAAAAAATTTTGCTCGATTACCAGTCGCGCACTTCAGTCATCCTGGTTCAATTACTGTCTGAAAAATTCTGGAAAATAAAGCCCGAATGGATAAAAGCCCGAAAAGGTTTTGAAAAAAAGATTAAAAGTTCTACTGCGGCAGTAATAATTGGCGATCGCACTTTTCAACTACCTGGAAAGTATAAATATGCCTATGATTTATCTGAAGAGTGGTATAAATTTACCCACTTACCTTTTGTTTTCGCTTGCTGGGTTTCTTCTAAAAAATTACCTTCTGTGTTTATTAGCGATTTCAATAAAGCGCTTGAATATGGTCTTGACAACAGAGCAAAACTCATAGATAGGTTGAATAAGAGTAATCGGTATTCATTTGATCTAAAAAAATATCTGATGACGAATATCAATTACGATTTTGATAAAAGCAAAAAACGGGGAATGGAGAAATTCCTGATGTTTGTAAAAAAAATGCCAGAAGGTTATTAAGAAATCTGACACAATTGAGAAAAAATCTAAAACACTCTGTAAATTAAATTTTTGTTATAAATTTGAGAGGAAGTATTAATCCCAACCACAACATGATCAAAAAACTTTCATTAATTCTCGGAATAACAACTCTTACTTTATTATCTGTAACCGCAAACGCACAGGAAAAAGATCAGAGTTTGATTACACAGGCAGCCGACAAAGCGAAACTAGTTCAGGCACAACAGGAATTTTACAAGGGCGATTATGTGAAAGCACTTAATCTTTACAAAGAAGTTCTCAATAACAACCCTAACGATGCTGGCCTTCATTTTCATGTTGGCGAAGTTTACTTTGCAATGAAATTATATGATGATGCTCAACAATCGTTAGAAAAAGCAAACAGCATTGACCCTAAAGGACACGAAGATCTGCCATATTACCTAGGAAGAGTATACCATATAAACGGAGATTTTGACAAAGGGCTCGAGTTTTATACTACGTTTAAAACTGCTATAAGCGAAACTAAACAAAAAGAATATGAAATAAATAAGTTGATAGGAGAATGTAATGCAGGGAAAGAAATGGTTAAAAATCCAGTGAGTGTTACTATAACAAACGGAGGTGACATGATTAACTCGAGCTACGATGATAAGGCCCCTTGTATTACTACGGATGGAAAAACTTTTATTTTCACATCAAGGAGACCGCAGGGAAAAAGCGGGCAAAATGTTGACAAGGAGGGTGATTTTAAATATTTCGATGATATTTATATCAGCACCTGGAGCGGGCAAAAAAGTGCATGGGACGAAGCTGACCTTTTGAAAGGCTCGGTAAATACAGAAGGACACGATGCATGCGTAGGGGTTTCCCCCGATGGCAAACAGATTTTTATTTACAGAAACAACGAAACAGATGCCCGTGGAGGAGAAATATTTGTTTCAAAAATTCAAACTTCCGGAAAATGGGGAGCTCCAAAAAACATCGGGAAGCCAATAAGCTCATCTTACGTTGAAAACGGAGCGTGTCTTTCTCCTGACGGAAACACCATGTATTTTGTTACCGAAA
>Ga0247727_10007605_pt1 | contig 20530 bp, 15 predicted proteins | sample WisWelCaveWW1625_FD_202498 | JGI IMG/M metagenome (GOLD analysis project Ga0247727, IMG submission 202498) | Biofilm microbial communities from Wishing Well Cave, Virginia, United States - WW16-25 | ecosystem: Environmental > Aquatic > Deep subsurface > Groundwater > Cave microbial mat | place... | reverse complement strand
AGCACAGGAGATAGTGGTGGTGACCGGACGATTGCGCTGGGCTCCAATATGCAATCGAATGCCTGGCAGGTGGACGGTGTTGATGTTTCAGCGCCTGAAACGGGCTCGGTCTGGTTCCTTCCCAATTTTGATCTGGTCGAAGAGGTCCAGGTTCTTGGAGTCGGAGCGCCTGCCGAATACGGAAACCACACGGGAGCTGTTTTTAACGTTGTAACCAAAAAAGGCAGCAATGAGCTTCATGGTAGTGCCGATGCTCTTTTTCAGGATGACGGACTAACCGGCGAAAATGTGGTGCTGACTGATGATCCGAATGCGCTTCCTTCGTTTGTGCGGGACAAATTTTACAATGTCACAGCCCAGATGGGCGGTCCGATTGTAAAAGATAAAGTGTGGTTTGTCGGGTCCGTGCAAACGTTCCGTAATGCTCAAGCGCCACCGGGGGGCAGTCCGAATTTCTTCCCGGAAACGGTCAGCGATAAATATGACATAAAGGTTACGTCTCAGGTTTCGCAAAATCACGAGATATCGGGTTTCTTTCACTGGGAGGATTGGGCATCTCCCAATGACTCCTCCCCTTATTACACGCCATCCGCAACGGCGCAGGAAGCCGGAAAGAACCCGGCTTACGGAGTTAGCTGGACCTCAACACTTTCTCCGAATCTGCTGTTTGAAGCCAACTACTCCGGCTGGTGGAGCGATGATTTGTACCAGTCGCAACTGGGTGTAGTGGATGATCCGTTCTTTGATTACACTCCTCCGGGCGGCGGCCCAACAACGTATTCCGGCGGAATCTACTATCCGTACGATTACAACACATCAAGAGATCAGTTCCGCACGAAGGCGACCTATTACGCTGAGAATTTTTTGAATTCTGAGCATGAATTCAAATTTGGCGTTCAGTTCTCAGTAGGTGAAGCCTTTACCGCAGCCGTGTCTTACGGAGCCAATGGATTCTACGAATACAACTACTATGGATATTTGTATCGCGTCTATCAAGGTCCATTTCAGTACGGGGCCGATAATCGTGAGCTCGGGTTGTTTATTGATGATTCGATAACCGTTAACGACAGACTGACGTTGAATATGGGTGTGCGATTTGATCACAACAACGCCGGCATACCTGAGTATGATCGACTGGCGATCGGAACACCCTCAATTTCGCCGGATATCGGCAATTTTGTTCGAACAGGCGAGAAGGTCCCCGGGATTGATGACGTCATCAATTGGAACCTGGTTTCACCCCGATTCGGATTCGTCTTCCAACCGAAGGCTGACGGCAGATCCAAAATTCAGGGATCGTTTGGCGTTTATTATGATCATAACGTCACCGGAAACTGGGATTATCCGCCGCCAGGTGTTCCACCTGTACAGGGATTCTACTTCAATCCCGATACGCAGGAGTTTGAGCTGATTTATACCATTCCTGGAGACGACGTCGTCGTAAATAAGGACATCAAGGCGCCCCGAACCTTGCAGTACTCGATCGGCTTCGAACATCAGATCGGAAAGGACATGGCTGCTGGAGTTCAATACGTCTATAAGGACACGAAGGACCTTGTGGGCTGGCACCTGGAAGGCGGTAATTACACAACCAGTATCTTCACGGACCCGTTCACCGGAACGGAATACACCATCTACAACATCATTGAAGGCCAGGGGCCCAAGATCGGAAAGGGAAATGATCCGGGAGACATTCCGGGCCAGCCCGGTCTCAAATACTTCCAGGAATATCACGGAGTGCTTTTCACTTTTGAAAAACGCTTCAATGAGAATTTCGGGATGAATGCAAATTACACATGGTCAAGGTCTACGGGACTGATTCCGAGATTTATCTCCCAGACACAGTTCAATCCATTTTACGGAAATCGCGATGGATCTGATCCGAATGCGTATTACAACGCTGAAGGCGATTTACAGGGAGATCGTCCGCATATGTTCCGCGTGCAAGGCGTGTTTCGCGGATTACCTCTGGACTTGCATGCAGCAGTTTCCGCCGATTTCGAAACCGGTCGTCATCTGACTCGACAGATTCGAGTTCCTACTGATCAAGGTAGAGTGACGGTCATTATGGAACGGGGGTTCCGCCTCGATCCGATTCAGGCAATTGATGTAACTGTGGGCAGAATGTTTAATTTCGGTGAAGATGTTCAACTGCGTGTGGAAGGTACGATATTCAACCTTCTCAATTCGGATAATCCGCTGAGCGTAGCCAGTCTGCGGCTCGCCGATCCGAGTGAGGATTTCGTACCCGATTCCTGGACTCAACCCAGAAGATTGCAGCTTCGTCTTGGATTCCAGTTCTAGTTAAAGTTCTTGTTCCGGCGGTTCGGAGAAGATGAACTCCGAACCGCTTTTTTTTTGCGATGTCAAAAAAAGTTTCGGTTTTAGCGGTTCTTTCGGCAATGATCCTGATGGTTATTGCTTATTTGATCTATTCAAACAGGCAAATCAAGTTTGGATCCTTTCGCAATTCCAATGTATTGTTGATCACAATCGATACTTTACGCGCCGATCATCTTTCTTCATACGGTTACTCGCAGATCAAGACCCCGGCCATCGATCGCCTTGCAAACCAGAGCGTTGTCTTTGAAGATGCGGTCGCGCATGTACCGATGACGCTACCTTCTCATGTTTCGATTTTAACCGGACTCCTTCCGTTTTCTCACGGCGTACGTGATAACGCAGGCTTTTCGTTAAGCGCACAGATCAACACTTTGCCGGAGATTCTAAAAAACCACGGGTATAAAACAGCGGCATTTGTATCGGCTTTTGTTCTGGATTCACAATTCAAACTGGATCAGGGATTCGATTTCTATTCGGATGACTTCACCCTGGCGGAAGCGCGCGTGATCAATACGGACGTTTACAGACGCGCTGCGGATACACAGGTGGAAGTTGACGCATGGCTGAAAGAGAACAACAGAAGTAAATGGTTTTTGTGGGTCCATTATTATGACCCGCATGATCCGTATGAACCGCCGGAACCTTACAGGACCGTGTATGCAAAATCTCCCTATGATGGAGAAATTGCGTACACAGACGAGATAGCCGGCAAACTACTGAAGAGCCTGGAAAATTCCGGGATCTCTCAGCAAACCATTGTTGTGCTTACCGGCGATCACGGAGAAGGACTGGGAGAGCACAAAGAAAGGACCCATTCGCTTTTCGTCTACAACGCGACGCAACACGTTCCTTTAATGATTCGCTTGCCGAAAGTCGAACCCGGGAGAGTTCGCCAACCTGTGGGTCATATTGATATTGCTCCCACTCTACTTGATCTTCTGGGAATCGCCACGGATCCGGAAATGCAGGGGAAAAGCCTGATTCCAGCGATCAATGGTAAAGAGGATTTCGCGAGATCGGTTTACAGTGAAAGCATTTTTCCTGAGCTGCATTACGGATGGAGTCCGTTTAAGAGCATTACAACACGGGAATACAAATTCATCGATGCGCCTAAACCTGAACTTTACGATCGTCAGACGGATCGAGCGGAGACAAGAAATCTCATTAGCGAAAACCCTGGAATTGGAAAACAGCTCCGCGCGCAGATGGAAGAAATAATTCGTACTCACAGAAAGACACCCGAAAATACACCGCAGGCTGTGGATCCCGAGACGGAAGAAAAACTCCGCTCGCTCGGTTACGTTGGAACGACTGTAACCGCGACAGAACAAAGCAGGAAGATTGATCCGAAAGACAAAATCGATTTGCTCGAATCTCTTTCCAGAGCTGCAAGAGCGATGGAAATCAAGAATTATCCGCTCGTTCTCGAATTGACGAACGGCGTCCTGAAGCAAGATCCCGATCTGGTGGATGCTCATTTCCTTGCAGCAAGCGCGTATTTACATTTGGAAGAGAGAGAGCGCGCGCTTGAACAAATGCTGATAACGATCCGGTTGAAACCGGATCATACGCTGACGCTTTATAACCTGGCTTTCTTTTATCAGCTCCAGGGAAATCTCACTGCTGCCGAATACTGGTATCTGCAACTCTTGAAATACGAACCGTATCACCTGTTCGGCAATTTGAATCTGGCCGGATTGTATCGTCAGAGAAAAGACTTTCAGAAAGCCGAACCCTACATCTCAAAAATTGTGAAATCGTACGAGGACGCTCTGCGAACAACGGTCGCACCCCGTGCCAGGTCAAGACTATTCGAAAAAGTGGCGGAGATCCGGTTTAAGACCGGGGACCTGAACCGGAGCCTGAAGGACCTGGAAGAAGCGGTGAAAGCCGATCCGGGAAATCATCAGGCATGGTCGAAACTGGGCTCGCTGTATCGTGAGACCGGAAGGATCCAGGAAGCGGAAGCGGCTTTTCAAAAAGCAATGGACCGCCGGCATTGAGGCTGTTGAAAAATTACAATTCGTGGGGGCAGGCGAGGTAGTGCGGGCGTCCCGCCTGCGCGCTCCGCGGACAAGACGTCCACGCCTGCATTATGGATCGCGGGCGTCCCGCCTGCGCGTAGCGAACTGGAAGTAAGGCGATAGCAGGCCGGAGGCCTGCGATCCTCAGCACAACTGACTTGAAATGATTTTGCTCAGTTCTCCTGCCATTTCTTCGATCTGAGATTGTTCGGGGCCTTCAATCATGATGCGGGCAAGCATTTCGGTTCCCGAGTAGCGCACAACAATCCGTCCGGAAAGCCCGAGGGCTGCTTCGATATCCAGAATTTTTTCGGGCACTCCCGGAACGCTTTGTAGATCCGGTTTACTCTTGACGGGAACGTTTGTCAGTGTTTGGGGGAATTTGCGGATTCCATCCCAGATAGCTGAAAATGACGATGAACCGGAGTTTTTGTAAATGCGAAGTATCTGTAATGCCGTCAACAGTCCATCGCCAATGTGGCTGTCATTCATGAAAATTACGTGCCCGGATTGTTCACCACCCAGAGACAAATCCTCAAGCTCGAGTTTTTCCAGTACATATTTATCTCCGACAGGTACTCTGCGCAATTCGATTCCCAGTGTTTTTAAGAACACTTCCAATCCAAGATTGCTCATCGTCGTGGCAACCACGGCGTTTTGCTTCAGAAGCGATCGTGAGTGGAGATAGCGCGCTGCAGCTCCGAGTATAAAATCGCCGTCGTACATCGCATTCGTATCTGCAACGAGACACCGGTCTCCGTCTCCATCGAAAGTGAAACCGCAATCGAACTGCGTTTTCCGCACAGCGTTCGCAAGAACTTCGGGAAACAATGAGCCGCACATGTAGTTGATATTTTTGCCGTCGGGTTCGACATTCAGTACAGCGACTTCGGCCCCGAGACTCCTCAAAACTGCGGGAGCGATTTCGAAAAGGGCCCCGTTTGCACAATCGATCACGATTCGAACATCGGAAAGATCCAGGTCTGAAAATAATTCCTTCAGATGATTCGAGTACAACGTCGCGAAATGCTGGTGATGAATGCTTGATTCGCCGGGTCCTGCTGCGGTTTCCTTCAGAAACATTTTCTCGCCGGTTAAATACGATTCGATTTCGGATTCCACCTGTTCCTGCAGTTTGTAGCCGTCCGGCGCAAAGAGTTTTATACCGTTATCATCGGCAGGATTGTGAGAAGCTGTGATCGATACGGCCAAACTGTTTTGAGTTTTAGCCAGATACGCGATGGCCGGAGTGGGAAGCACGCCGCCGTCGTGTACATGACCTCCGGAACGGATGAAACCTCGCGTCAGGGCATCAGCAATTGTGGTTCCCGAGGCCCTTGTATCGCGACCAACTATGAGAACCGGCGCAATCGCTTTTTCAATGAAGAAGAAATACAGGATGCGGCCCAGCAATTCAAGCGTCGCGTTGTCCAAAGGATATTCGCCCGCTGCGCCGCGCAATCCGTCTGTTCCAAAAAGCTTTCCCATGCGCAAAGAATTTTACCATTATCTACGAGATTCTCACGTGAATACGGGCGGGAATCATGTCCTTTACGGAAATCTTTTTCTCCAGTTCCGGATTGAGAATCACTCGTGGAGTCAACTCATAGACACCCTGAGCAAGGTCTTTAACATCAAGGATGACCTGAATCTTATCGGGAGCGAGTTGAGAGAGGAGAGTTTTAGGGCCCAGAAAGTCAACCCTGACGGTTTTCGGGTTGAAACGCACCTGCAGTCCGGATTCACTGACTGTAACCGGCACACGCAATGTGATGACGTCCTTGATTTCAGTTACAGCGATGGAGACCTGAACGGTTTTGCTTCCCACGATACGGACGGCGCTGTTCTCCACTCCGACATTCACGGCTTCATTACGCGGACCCTGAATCCGGCTCACATCAATCGAATCGGTAATTGCCTGCCGCACCGCGGCCACAGCTGATTGCGGACCTCGAATTTCAACTTCAGGCGGTCGAACACTTGTTTGCGATACGGCAAACCCGATCGCAGGTTCACCTTCTAAACGCACAGTTACAGGGACCATTCTGCTGACCACTTCATCCAGTCGAAGCGTAATTCGTGAAGGATTAATCCGCAAAACCGAAAAACCGTAAGGCGCGCGGACCTGATCCGGCCCCAGTTCCACATTGCGTTCGCCTGATCTGGCATTGGATAAATCAACCCACGCCGAAACTTCTGCGGGACGCAAATTCTTGATCGTGGTGATCGTTCCTTTCACCCACACGTTAACGGTTGTGACCAGATCTTTGTGTGGAAGAATTTCCATTCCTCGCGGAAGATTTCGATATTCCAGGGGGACGCTCACGATAATTTCAGAGTGCTCCTGGGCCCCCACCCACATCCACAATAGAAATGATAATCCGATGGATAAACCGATAAACACCAGTTTATTCGCAGGAATTCTCATCAAATTTCGATTCCTTTTCGCAGTTTTGCCGGAATGCCAACATAATCCTGTACTAATTTCTCTGAAATCTTTCTCTTCAATTCTGAACCGTCAAGATCAGTTAAATGTTCTTCCTTGTGAACAAGACTGATTTTTCCCGTTTCTTCAGAGACCACAACAATGATTGCGTCCGTTTCCTCGCTGAGTCCGATAGCTGCCCTGTGCCTGCTTCCCATTTCTTTGGCAAGATAGGGATTTAACGTCAACGGAAGAAAACAAGCGGCTGCACTGATTCGATCTCCCTGAATGATCACCGCTCCATCATGAAGAGGCGAGGCCGGATTGAAAATGCTCATCAGTAAATCGTAAGATACCCGGGCATCGAGGCTCACTCCGCCTTCAATGTAATTTTTAAGACCCATTTCGCGTTCCAGAACCATTAAAGCTCCGATTCGCTTGCTTCCCATGGCGGTTGCGGCAAAAATGATTTCATCCAGCGGTTGCGATCCAAGTTTTCCACCAAAAAAATTCAGGAGCGGATTCTGACCGAGCATGGAAAAGGCTTTTCTAATTTCATTTTGAAAAAGAATAATAATCAGAAAAAACAGATATGGCAGAATCTTTGTGATCGTCCAATGCAGGGTATTTAGCTGAAGCCACTGGGACGCGAAGAAAATCAGCACAAGAAAAAGCAATCCAAAACCAACCTGAACTGCGCCCGTTCCGCGGATAATCAGCAACAACTGATAGATCAGGAACGCAACAATTCCGATGTCAACCAGATCTAACCACGTGATCTCCATGGTTCAATAATACAAGTTCTCATGTCAATTTGTAGCGGAGTTTTTTGCGGGGCGGCGATTACAGCAGACGATCCAGAACGTCGCAAAATCTTCGGAAGAAGGCAACATCATGGACCCGGAGGATATGAGCGCCCTGACGGACACAGACTCCTGCAGCGGCGGCCGTTCCTTCAAGACGCTCCCCGGCGGCAAGGCCGGTAATCTTCCCGATAAAAGTTTTTCGTGAAGGCCCCGCAAGGACCGGTCGCTCCAGAGTTTGAAGGAATGAAAGACTTTTGATGATATCAAGATTGTTTTCCAGCGATTTTCCGAATCCGATTCCCGGATCAACGATCAATTGTTCCGGCATCACGCCGTTTGCTGCCGCGGTTTCAAACGTCTCATGAAAAAAGTTGAGGATCTCATCGAAGAGATCACTGTATTGCGGGTTTACGGGCATGGGATGAATACTGTGCAGGAAGTGCATGCAGACAACAGGCACATTAAACGCGGCCACAACACGCGGCATTTCAGGGTCCTGCCGGAATGAGGAAACGTCATTGATCATATCGGCGCCTTCCAGAAGACATTCCCGGGCCACATGACTGTTGTAGGTGTCGATGGATATCCAGCCTGAAAAAAGTTTTCGTACTTCCCTGAGTACGGGCAGGATACGCCGCAATTCTTCCTGCGATCCGACAGGCTCGGAGCCCGGACGTGTTGACTGCGCGCCCAGATCCACGATATCGGTCCCGTCTGCGATCAATTTTTCGGCATGTGCGATGGCTGAATCCGGATCGAAATGTTTTCCGCCATCATAAAAAGAATCCGGAGTGGTGTTGAGAATACCCATGATGCAGGTACGCACTCCGAGTACGAGTGTTTTATTTCGTGAAGTCAGTTGAAACTGTTTTCTTGAGACGGGCAATTTTAGTTTTGCGGAACGATCACAGGTTGACCCTTTACTTTGGCCTCTTTCCTGTCATCCGCTTTGTCTGTATCGTTGCGAGGTTCGAGCGGCACGCCTTCGCACACCATTCGAATTTGTTCGGAATCCAGCGTTTCATATTCCAGCAGAGCTTCTGCCAGTTTTTCCAACAGGTGGCGATTCTCTTCCAGTATCCTGTGGGCCCGATCGTAGTTTTGCATAATAAAACGCTTGATTTCCTGATCGATCTTAACGGCAGTATCCGGGCTCACAGCGTTTTGCTGGTTGAAATCTCTTCCCAGAAAAATCGTCTCTTCTTTTTTTCCGAACGAGATCGGTCCGAGTTCTGTGCTCATTCCCCAGTCACATACCATTTTGCGCGCGAGTTCTGTAGCCGTCTCCAGATCGCTTTCAGCGCCGGTTGTAATCTGACCAAGAGTGAGTTCTTCTGAGATTCTTCCGCCAAGACAGATGGCAATCATATTTTCAAGGTGAGTCTTACTGTAATTGTACCGGTCATCCAGCGGAAGTTGCTGTGTAAGTCCGAGCGCCCTGCCGCGTGGAATAATTGTAACTTTGTGCAACGGATCGGCGCCCGGCATCATGTGAGCGACGAGCGCGTGGCCGGCTTCGTGGTAGGCGGTATTCCGTTTTTCCTCATCGCTCAAAATCAATGAGCGGCGTTCCGCTCCCATCAGAACTTTGTCCTTCGAGAATTCAAAATCAGCATGAGTTACAGCTTTGCGATTGTGATGCGCGGCGGCGAGTGCAGCTTCGTTTACAAGATTGGAGAGGTCCGCTCCGGAGAATCCGGGAGTTCCGCGCGCAATCAGTTTGATATCAACATCGGGAGCCAGCGGCACTTTACGAGTATGAACAACAAGAATTCCTTCACGTCCTCTCAGATCGGGCCTGTTTACGACAACGCGACGGTCGAAACGTCCGGGCCGCAGTAAAGCAGGATCCAGAACATCCGGACGGTTGGTTGCTGCCACAAGAATAACTCCTTCGTTTGTTTCAAAACCGTCCATTTCGACGAGTAACTGGTTTAACGTTTGTTCACGTTCATCATGACCGCCGCCCAGTCCTGCGCCACGATGACGGCCCACTGCGTCGATTTCATCGATGAATATGATGCAGGGAGCGTTCTTTTTACCCTGTTCAAACAAATCGCGAACACGGGAAGCGCCGACACCCACGAACATTTCAACGAAATCGGAGCCGCTGATGCTGAAAAACGGCACATTTGCTTCTCCGGCGATCGCGCGTGCAAGCAAAGTCTTGCCCGTTCCTGGAGGCCCCATTAACAACACACCTTTGGGAATACGTCCGCCCAGCTTGATAAATCTCTGCGGATCCTTCAAAAACTCGATAATCTCCTGAAGTTCGTCTCTTGCCTCATCAACACCCGCTACGTCCCGAAAGGTGATTTTTTTCTGCTGTGAAGTAAGAAGTTTTGCGCGGGATTTTCCAAAGGACAGCGCTTTGTTTCCGCCGACCTGCATCTGGCGCATAAACAGAAGCCACATCAAACCCATTAAAATGACAATAGCAATTCCCGAAAGAAGCCAGGAAAACCACGGACTCGAAAGTGTATTCTGAGAGGCAACCACAACTCCTTTTCCACGAAGATCGCTGATGAAGTTGTAGTAATCGTAGCCCTGCGGAGTGAAGGTGCGATAATTCAGTCCATCCCGGGTGGCTACTCGAATCTCGTTGCCACGAATCTCCACTTCCTTGATTCTTTCGGCCTCAACATCATCCAGAAACGAGCTGAATTTGACCGGCTGGTTGGCTTTACCGGCAAAATGCCCGTAGTAAAGAGCCATGACAATGGCCGCCGACAAAAACCCTACAATTACAAATAAACGAAATGCTGTTTTCACCCGATTCTTGCTCCGCTGTTATTAGTGTAGTATCGCCGCTCATGTCGAACAATGCAAGATTTTTCTTCTCGTTACTCTTCATGCGCAGCAGGATCAATTATAGCAATATGGCGCATATTGCGCCCCAGTTCGTTGTAATCCAATCCATAGCCGACTACAAAATGGTCCTGAATCTCAAATCCTACGTAGTCAGCCTTGATATCCAGCTTCCTGCGGGCCGGCTTGTCCAGAAGCACGCACGTTTTCATCGTACGCGGGTTTCTGGCTCTCAACCGCTCGAGAAGGTAATTCATGGTAATTCCTGTGTCCAGAATATCCTCTACAAGCAACACGTCGCAGTCCTCCACTTCAAAAGCAGACGAAAAATACAGGTTAACGGTTCCCGAGCTTTCTGTGCTTGATCCGTAGCTGCTCACTTGCATGAAGTGAACGCGAACGGGAACGGTAAGATTTCGAAACAGATCAGCGGCGAAAAACATGGATCCCTTCAAGACACAAAGAGCGTCGACTGTCCTGCCTGCGTAATCCCGGTTCAGCGAGTCCGCAATCTCCCGGACCCTGTTTTGGATGCTTTCTTCAGAAAGCAACGGTGTGCTTTTAAACATCTTTCCTCATTTCCATACACAAAACCCTCTTTGTCGATTCTGTAACGCGATAGTCGTCGTGAATCTGAAGACCGGCCACCCAGATCAAGTCGTCATCTTTAAATACCAGAGGAATTGCCTTCCTGGTATTTCTCGAAACCTTTTTATCAATAAAAAAATCACTCAATTTTTTGTGTCCTTTCATCCCAAACGGCCGAAATCGATCTCCTTTCTTAAAGTTCCTGATGTATAAAGGAAAAGCTGCTTTTTCCAGATCAACAAACGCCTTGCTCGCGTGCGGCGCCGGTGGAAGGTGGAATTCATCCTTTCCCGTGACCGCAAAACTCAAAACCACCTTCGAAGCAGGAAAACGATACTGACCAGGTGATGGTACGCTCAATTCGATTCTTCCAAACCGCCCGGGGTCTTTATCAGTTAATAGAATGTCGTTACCAGAATATTTTAACATCAGATAACCCGGGAATTCGATATCTTTTTTTGATTGAATGGCCTGAATGGAGGCAACGAGCAAGCGTCCTGTGAGGCGCAGATCCGGATCCGCTTCAGCCAGGGCAAGTCGCAAAACTGCTTTCCGTAAAGGATGGCTGAGAGCCTGGAAATCCATCCAGTTGATGACAATTGAAGAGGATTTATCCCTCCGAATGAGCATCCGGTACGGTTGCATCAACTTGTCCATCAGGTGGTTCTGTTCGTTGATCCAGCGAATACTTCTGGTGATTGCATCAGGAAATGCCGGATTCAAGTGTTTTTGAATGTAGGGAATGAGCTCTTTTCGAATCCGGTTTCTTTGCAGATCCAGATCATCATTTGAGGTGTCGTTGAAATACCGGATTTTGTTAGTTTTCAGGAAGCTGAGAATCTCAACCCGGGAACATTCCAGAAGTGGCCTGATATACCTGCCGCGAACGGGTTGAATTCCGGAAAGTCCGCACGGACCGCTTCCCCGAATGAGGCGCAATAAAAAAGTCTCAACCACATCGTCTTTATGGTGCCCGAGGGCCACTTTTTCAAAGTTATGCTGGAGCGCAACTTTCTCCAGGTGCCGGTAACGACGCCGGCGCGCAGCCTCTTCCAGGTTTGACGGCCGGCTCTTCCAGTGAATTATTTCAACAAATAACGGAATCTCCTGACTCTCGCAAAAGCTACGGATGAACGCCTCTTCATTACTGGATTCGACCCCTCTCAAGGCATGATTCACATAAACAGCCGACACCCGGTATCCCAATTTACGAAGCAGCATGAGAAGACAGCTGGAATCCGGACCTCCCGAGTAAGCAACCAGAACCCTCTCTCCATCCGTAAGCAGTTCATGGTTGCGAATCAATTGGACTACCTTTTTTTGGAGCATAGAGAGGAAATCAAGAGTGGCGGTGCAGGGATTCGAACCCCGGACGCCGCGGATATGAGCCGCGTGCTCTAACCAGCTGAGCTACACCGCCAAAGTGATAGGTAATTCTAAGTGCCTCCCAGCCTGCTTGTCAACGAAAGTTCGTTTATAATGATATCTATGCCGGTTGCGGTTTACTGTGCAAAATGTGAAATATCGGAAGAAGAAAGAAGAATGTACAAATGCCCCATTTGTTTCAAAAAAACTTGTGAGAACTGCTGTTTTTTCTTTGCCGGGCGGCATTTTTGCACCAAAGGATGCGCAGACTTCTTCTTTTTCGGGTCCGGTGATGAAGATGATGATTGATTGATGTTTCCTGTTCACCGACCCCGACGACTTCGTAAGACTCCTGCTGTTCGATCTCTCGTTCGAGAAACGAGGGTCGATCTGTCGCGATTGATTTATCCCATGTTCGTTACATCAGGAAAAATCAACGAGACACCGATCGACGCTATGCCGGGAATTTCTCAGTACAACATGGATGGGACTCTGGATGAAGCTTCGATGCTTTTTAACAAAGGTGTGCAATATTTTTTGATTTTTGGAATTCCCGAATCCAAAGACGAGAATGCCACAACAGCCTACGCTGAAAATGGAATCGTTCAACAGGCGATTCGACGTCTCAAGAAAGAACTTCCTGATGCCGTGATTTTTACCGATGTTTGCCTGTGCGCTTACACGGACCACGGACATTGCGGTGTAATCAAAGACGGGAAAATAGACAATGACCTGTCCGTAGAACTGCTTGCATTAAGCGCGTTGAGTCACGCTCAGGCAGGCGCAGATTTTGTTGCTCCGTCAGATATGATGGATGGCCGCGTAGCTGCAATTCGAAGGCTTCTGGATCAGGAGTCGTTTCAGGATGTGGGCATTCTCTCGTATGCCGCAAAGTTTTCCTCTGCTTTCTACGGTCCTTTCCGGGAAGCGGCCCACTCAGCGCCCCGGTTTGGAGACCGCAAAACACATCAAATGGATCCGGCAAACCGTTTGGAAGCGCTGAAAGAAATGGAATCGGATATTGCTGAAGGCGCCGACATTGTCATGGTCAAACCTGCCCTTTCGTATCTCGATGTATTGCGGGAAGCCAGAGACAGATTTCTTGTTCCACTGGCCGCCTATAACGTTAGCGGTGAATACTCTATGATTAAGGCTGCCGGACAGAAAGGCTGGATCGATGAAAAGGCGGTTCGCGATGAGGTGCTGCTTTCCATTCGGCGTGCCGGAGCCGATATGATCATCACCTACTTCGCAAGAGATATCGCCCTGGAGGGAGATAGTGAGATAGAAAAGAGATCAGGAGATAAAATGGATTGATTTCTTTATCTCACTATCTGCGTTTATCCCACTATCTCCCTTTTTACCTATCGCGGCAGAGCCGACAACCAAAATGAGTTTCGGAAGAGAAAGTCCGAATATCGAACAAGGAACTCCGAACCGCAGAAGTGCGGTCGTGCCTTTTCGATGTTTGGTCAATAGAATCAACGTCTGGTACGGATCTCATTGGTCTTACTATTTACAATCTCGACGCTTTTTCGCGAAGATCAGCCATACCCGGCCCATAGAACTTCTGCGGTTCTAAATTCCTTGTTCGATATTCTGCGGTTCAAATTCAAAATCATTGTTTCAGAAAATCTTTTCCAGAAAAACAAGAAATTCAACGTCAGTAGTGCCAGAACTCCAGCCGTTGTTTCAAACACAGAGTTCGAGTATGCTCGGCTAGAAATATTCCTATGGAAACAAATTTTCATTATCCTGCTGAATACTATGACGAAGATTACACGATAGGGATTCCGGATCGCGGGGACATCCCGTTTTACCGGAAATATGCGCAGCAGCAGGGGCCACCGGTTCTTGAGCTGGGATGTGGTACAGGTCGCATCCTGATTCCGATTGCGGAATCGGGAATTGAGACGTTCGGACTGGATATGAGTCGTGAAATGCTGGGAATCTGTGAAACCAAAGCCCGCGCATTGAATCTGAAAAATGTTCATCTGAAATCATCCAGCATGGATCATTTCCAGTATGATGAGAAATTCTCATTGATCTATGTTCCCTTCCGGTCGTTTCAGCATCTTCTCACAACGGACCAACAAAAACGTTGTCTCGAGCTGGTTCGTGAACATCTTACAGACAACGGCATGTTTATTCTGGATGTCTTCGCTCCGAATATCGAAAGGCTGGCCGGCTACGGCAAAAAACAGGAATGGGAAAAGGAATTTTCCCGGAAGAACGAACAGACCGAAAGTACGATTACGCGATATTATCAGGCCCGCCCGGATCTGGCAGCACAAACCATAGAAGTCTCCATGCAGTGGGAAGAACGTGATGCTGAAGGCTCAGTCGTCGCCCGCAAAAAAGGAGAATTCAAACTGCGTTACACTTTCCGGTTTGAGCTGGAACATTTGCTTGCCGCCAGTGGTTTTGATTCTGTTATTTACGGACACTTCGATGAGCGCCCTTACGATTATGTTTCGGGTGAAATTGTCGCGGTCTGCAAAAAACGATGATCGCAAAATCGATTGTGGTGGCGGGCGTCTTTGCCCGCCCCCGGCTTTTTAAGTTCGTCTTTTCCTGAACAGGAGTCCTGACCAGGTTTCGTCCACTGCACAAATCTTGTAGTCTACGAGTCCGGCGCCTAAACCGGTCTCACGCACATGCCGCTCGGTCAAATCCGATTCAAGCAAAGATCCTTTCTTGGGCCAGATGATCCACATGGGAATCTCTCTACAGAGTTTAACCATCTTTTGCAGATTCTTTCGCAGTTCATTGAGGTTACCGACAAACCACAAAATCAAATCGTGAGATCCACGAGCGCCACTTTTGAACAAGACTCCTTCCGGCAAATCTTTCAGTGTTTCTACAAAATTCGAAGGGGCGTTCATGAGAAGAACGGCTGAGTCCTGCTTGATTCCAAGCTTTTTCGGTAGAGGAGTTCCGGAATATCCGGCCAGATTGGAAGCCGGAACAATCGGATTCAACACGGGAGTTGCGATTGCTTTGCGGATAACAGACTCCGCCCTCTCCCAGGTTGTATAGACCGCATCCGGCAAACCCGTTCGGACTCGCGCTACTTTTTCAGGATCGCCATCTACAAAAACGATGGGAATATGCCGTGTGGTCTTTCGCGTTCGAAGCGACATCGCCACATCACGCCCGTGTGAAGGCATACGAGACAGATCAATGACGACAGCCGAATACTTCTCGATCTCTTTCAAGGATTGCGGCCCAAAGGAATTCTTCAGCGCCGCATTGAACCCTGCATTCCGCAAAATCCTGACGCATTCCGCCGCCTCCAGTGCGTTCCAGTGAATCAGGATGATTTTTGGCTTCTTCATGAGCAATTGACGTGAATTCTTAATCGAAAGCATCAATCAGATTCTAGCAGGATTCCAGGTGGAAGATCATTGAGCGTTCCGGTCGGAATCCTCAATTCTGCAACCTGTTTCCTTAATACAGCAGTAAATTACCCCGAATCGCGTCGTGAGGCAAGCGGAAGCCGGTCGTTTATTCCGTCGCTCATCATGATTCACAGTTTATCAACGACGTAGCGCGCAAAAGCAATCGCAGACGTAAAGGCGGGGGAAACCGCATTCAAGACGTGGATAGAGGAAGGCTCCTGCAAAATCACGAAATCCATGACGAGCTGCTTGTCGGGCCAGTGCACAAGCTGAGCGCGAATTCCTCTTTTTGACGAAGGTTGCAGGTCACTGAGCTTCAGCTCCGGCACCATTCTCCGGGCCTCTGCATAAAGCACGCGCTTCGAATACTTTCGTAGCTGTACGGCGGCGGCATGGCGGAACGAGGCATTGCGAAACAGCAACACGGCGTCTCGATACAGAATCGCCGGTGTTTCGGGTTCGAGGTTTTCCAGAAAACCGTAGTTTTCACGGCTTAAAGCAGGAATAGCGGTGGGTCCCAGAGTCACATGTCCCTCCACATTTTTACAGAAATGAATTCCGAGGAAAGGATTCTTTAAATCCGGCACTGAATAGATGTTTCCGTTCACGAGATCGCTGCGATTCTGATTCAGTTGCATGTACGTTCCTTTGAAAGGCTGGATTCGATATTCCGCGCCGACACCAAACTCGTGGGCAACCCTGTCTGCGTAAGTGCCTGCGGTGTTGATCAGCATTTCAAATTGTACCGGACCGTTTGTCGTATCTACGGTGTTCTCGCCGGTTCTTTTGAGAAAAGCAGTATTCATCAGAACGCGCGCTTTTCCGGAATCCTGTATCTCCTGTTTCATGGCGAGTAAAATCCGAACAGGATCAATGACTGCAGTGTCCGGTGAATAAAGGGCCGTTTCGAAAGTGGATGCATGCGGCTCAATTTTTGCCAGTTGCTCCGTATTGATGAGATGAATGACGGCGCCGTTACGCTCTGCGCGGTTTCTGAGCTCGTGCAATCCTTCCAGTTGTTCCGAATCTGCGGCAACGATTACTTTGCCGGTTTCCCGAAGCGGCAGATTATGCCGCCGACAGTACTCTTTCATGAGCCGGTTCCCGTCGATACAGAACCGCGCTTTCAAGGAATCCGCCGAGTAATAAATGCCCGCATGCAAAACGCCGCTGTTTCTGCCGCTGGCATGCAGCCCGGGCTGAAGTTCCTTTTCGAGAATCAAGATTCCGGACCTGCCTCGTGACAGTAATTCTCCGGCAACGGAAAGTCCGATAATGCCTGCTCCAACTATGAGAAAATTACATTGTTCCATCGCGGATTTCATTCAAGCCGGGTGGCTCGAGCACGAGGCGGTATTATAGTCCTGAAGCTCAAGATTGAACAACCCGGGCGGAGTTCCGGTGAGCAAGGCCGGTAGCGGAGGAAAAACCAATGGATGGTTATCTGGATGATGTTATTGCAAGGTTTGCTGAGCTAAAAAAGCTGGCGGAGAAAGCCGTTGAACAGACGGATGAAGATAAATTCTTTTACTGTCCGGATCCTGAATCGAATTCAATTGCGATAACCATGAAACACCTGGCGGGAAACATGAAATCGCGATGGACCGATTTTCTTACAACAGACGGAGAAAAGCCGGATCGAAATCGTGACACTGAGTTCGAAACGGTCACAGGCGAAACACGCGGGCAAATACTTGCCGCATGGGATGAAGGCTGGGAGGTGCTGTTTCGCACAATGCGAAGTTTAAAGCCCGCAGATCTGACCAGGACCGTTCCCATTCGTAACGAGCCGCATGTCGTATTTCAGGCAATCAACAGGCAGTTGCTCCACTACGGATACCATGTGGGCCAGATCGTTTATCTGGCAAGACACCTTGCATGGCAGAAGTGGAATTCGTTGAGCGTTCCGCGTGGCGGATCACGCGCGTTCAACCAGTCGAAAAACCTATCCCCGGATCAGTAAGGCAGGCGTCTCGGTCCACCCGGGACCTTCTTTACCAGAGGTTGCGGAGAACAAAAAGCAAGTTTGCAGGCCGTTCGGCAAGACGGCGCATGTACCAGGGAAACCAGTACGTGCCGTAACTGATCAGAACGCGTACGCGTGCGCCTTCCCTGACCAGGCGCAACTGGTCCTGTCTTCTAATACCGTAGAGCATTTGCACTTCATAAGCGGATGAAGAGACGCTCATGTTTTCACTCAGCTCACGGATACGTCCGATCAAATTCTGATCATGAGTGCCGAATCCGGCCACAAGTCTTCCATCCTTGGCAAGAAGCAGCATGGTTCTGGCCAGCTTGAAGTAGTTTTCGTCATTGTCCGATTTCTTCTCAAATGCAACGCTCGCGGGTTCGGCGTACGCTCCCTTTACCAGGCGAATTCCGGGCGAAACCGCCAGGAGTTTATCGAGATCTTCGGCCGTACGGTACAGATAAGATTGCAAACAGACACCAACATTTTCAAATTCTTTTCGTGCACGTTCGTAAATTTGCAGAGTACCTGCAGTATAAATGCTTCCTTCCATATCGATCCAGACATAATTACCGAATCTGCCGGCTGTCTGAATGAGCTGTTTCAGATTTGAATAGCAGAGATCATGGTTTTGATCCAGACCAAGCTCGGTAAGTTTCACCGAAATATGAGTGTCCAGGCCGGCTGAATGAACTTGCTCGAGCACCTTCAAGTAGTGTTCCTTTACTGTCTGGGTCTCGAGCTCCGTGATTACGTTTTCCCCGAGATGTGTAACGATGGTAGAAATACCCTGTTTATGCAGATCCTGAGCTGCCTTGAGAGCGTCTTCAACTTGTTCTCCCGGCATAAAACGCGCAACGGACTTTCGAAAGAAGGAGTATCGAGGCAGCATCTCACGTAATCCATTACTGCGCGATGCCCACAGTAAAATCGATCGGGTAATTCCCATCTTAATTCTCTCCGCTGATCAACCCGGGTCCCTTGCCGGCTGCTGTAACGAGCGCGATCTTGCCTCTCAGTCCGGTATCCACGGACAGCCCTCCTTCTTATACCAGTCCAGTAAATGATCCAGCGTCTTCAGTGTGGAGGCATCCATTCCGGCGCCAGGCGCGCGAACGACTGCGCTCGCAAATACGCCTCTTCGCCGCAAGATTTCCTTGCGTATTGATAAACCGATCCCTTCCTGAAATTCAAACCGCATCAAGGCAACATGGCGGTAAAACAATTCCTTGGCTACTTCGATGGATCCGTTCCGAAAATGAGTCACAACCTCAATCAGAATTTCCGGAATGGCAAAACCTGTCATCGCGCCATTGGCTCCCGCAAATAATTCTTCGATCAGGTACATCCCGCCCAACCCTCCGAGAATCGAAACAGAGACATCCCCAGCAATTTCGCGAATTCGAGCGATCTTTAAAGGAGTCGGAGCATCTTCAAGTTTGATCACCTTCGCAGATGGGACCTCGCGAACGATCCGCGCGAGTAGAGAGGCCTCCATCGAATAACCGGATGAAGGTGGATAATCCTGAACTACGATCGGAAGTTCGATCGCTACGGAAATTGCCTGATAATGACGAATGACAGCGTCACTGTTCAACTTCGGCATTCGCGGCGGCGAAACCATGACTGCCGAAACGCCTGCCTGGACGGCCGTTTTGCTTGCCTCGACACAGGTTTGAGTTCCTTCTGCTGTTGTTCCCGCAATCACCGGAACTTTGCCGGCTGTTTGCGCAAGCACAAGATTGATGATTCTGCTTTTCTCCGAATCCGTAAGCCGCGAAACTTCGCTGGTAACTCCGAGAACAGTCAGACCATTCACGCCTGCGCTCAAAAAGAGCTGAACGGCTTTTTGCAAGCTTTCCTCATCCAGACGACCGTCCGGATGAAATGGAGTTGGAACTACAGAAAAAACACCTTCCCACTTATTCACGATTATTAACCCGCCTTCATGTAACTCATTGAATCCGGATCCATGAAAAATATCGCGGAGGCCGGCCAGTTTACCTCCGGGCTGTTTTGGCATTCGGCAGAATGTATTCTACAATGAGATCCAGGCGGGAACGAGCGAATATTGAAAATGTTACGAAGTATCATGCATCAGTGGGAGCGGAAGCTCTCAACACGCGACACGAACCGGACCACGCTTCCGTTTGACTGGGGATTTGAGTTTCTGGCAGAACACGGAGTTGTCGCTTCAGAGGAAAGGGATCCGAAGTCATTGCTTCTAAATTTCAATCGGGAAGCCATTCCGCAAAGCGCCTCCTTCTTCGAAGCAAAGCCGAAGCGTGATTTCAGCATTCAAGATGGTTCTTTTTACTTCTCCAGCAGTGTTGAATCGCCGTATCCACAAAACAATCGAGTACGATGCCGGATCTTTCGACCGGCCAAACGCACGGATTCCGCTGTCGTGGTGCTTCCTCAATGGAACGCAAATGAAACGAGTCACGTTTCTCTGTGCAAACTGCTCAGCCGGCTGGGAATTACCGCCCTGCGTTTGACCCTGCCGTATCACGAAGAACGAAATCCAGGTGGACCCCGCGCCGATTTTATGGTGAGCCCGAATATCGGGCGCACGATACAGGCGATCCGCCAGGCAGTAACGGATGCGCGAAACGCAGTGGACTGGCTGCAGGAACAGGGTTTCGGCAAAATCGGCATCATGGGAACGAGCGTAGGATCCTGCATCAGCTTTCTGGCGTTCGTGCATGATCCGCGAATCCGAGTAGGGGTCTTTCATCATGTTTCATCCTTTTTTGGAGATGTTGTGTGGAAGGGGATCAGCACGCAGCACGTCCGAAAAG